>Ga0306926_10002055_pt1 | contig 20318 bp, 22 predicted proteins | sample flu12Cox44000178_FD_203759 | JGI IMG/M metagenome (GOLD analysis project Ga0306926, IMG submission 203759) | Lab enrichment of tropical soil microbial communities from Luquillo Experimental Forest, Puerto Rico - flux8day.12C.oxic.44.000.178 (v2)... | ecosystem: Environmental > Terrestrial >...
CCGGCATAAAGATTTCACCGGATTCCCCCTTTGGCCGACAACGAAGACGACAAGCCCGGCGAGCCGCCGGTGCCATCCGACATTCGCCCCGTCTCCATCCTGGATGAGATGAAACGCTCATACCTCGATTACGCGATGAGCGTGATCGTGGCGCGCGCGCTGCCGGATGCGCGCGACGGTTTGAAGCCGGTACATCGTCGCATTCTCTACGCGATGTATGAGCAAGGCTACACGCCGGACAAGAAACACAAGAAATCCGCCGGCATTGTCGGCGACGTGATGGGCAACTACCACCCGCACGGCGACCAGGCGATCTATGATGCGCTGGTGCGCATGGCGCAGGACTTCTCCATGCGCGAGCCGCTGGTGGACGGACAGGGCAATTTCGGCTCGGTCGACGGCGATCCGCCGGCGGCGATGCGTTACACGGAATCGCGGCTCGCCAGCATCGCGCTGCCGCTGCTCGACGATACCGACAAGGACACGGTCGATTTCCAGGACAATTACGACGGCTCGCGCAGGGAGCCGGTCGTCCTGCCGGCGAAATTTCCCAACCTACTCGTCAACGGCGCGGGCGGTATCGCTGTCGGCATGGCCACGAACATCCCGCCGCATAATCTCGGCGAGGTGGTGGATGCCTGCATTGCCCTGATTGACAATCCCGCGCTGTCGATCGACCAGCTGATCGACATCATCCCGGGGCCCGATTTTCCGACCGGCGGCATCATCCTCGGCCGTCAGGGCATCCGCGCCGCCTATCACCTCGGGCGCGGCTCGATCGTGATGCGCGGCAAGGTGAGCATCGAGACGCTGCGCAAGGAGCGCGAGGCGATCGTCGTCACGGAAATTCCCTATCAGGTCAACAAGGCGAGCCTGGTCGAGCGCATCGCCGAGCTCGTGCGTGAAAAGAAGATCGAGGGCATCGCCGACCTGCGCGATGAATCCGACCGTGAAGGCTATCGCGTCGTCATCGAACTGAAGCGCGATGCGGTGCCGGACGTGGTGTTGAACCAGCTTTACAGGTTCACGCCGCTGCAGACCGCCTTCCCCGCCAACATGGTGGCGCTCGACAACGGCCGGCCGTTGACCATGAACCTGAAGGACCTGCTACTCGCCTTCATCGGCTTCCGCGAACAGGTGGTGACGCGGCGCACCAAGCACCTGCTCGGCAAGGCGCGCGACCGCGCCCACATTCTGGTGGGCTTGGCGATCGCTGTTGCGAATATCGACGAGATCATCCGCGTGATCCGCACCTCGCCCGATCCCGCCACCGCGCGCGAGGCGCTGATGTCGCGCGACTGGCCGGCGCAGGAGGTTGCCGCCATGATGACGCTGATCGACGATCCGCGGCACCGCCTTGCGTCCGACGGCACGGCGCGGCTGTCCATGGAGCAGGCGAGGGCAATCCTCGATCTGCGATTGCAGCGCCTGACTGCGCTCGGCCGCGAGGAAATATCGGACGAGCTCGACAAGCTGAAGGCCGAGATCAACGAATATCTCGAAATCCTGCGCTCTCGCGCCCGCGTGCAGGCGATCATCAAGACCGAACTGAACGAGATCAAGGCCGAATTCGCCAGCCCGCGAAGAACGGTCATCATCGAGCAGGAGGGCGAGGTCGAGGACGAGGACCTGATCCAGCGCGAGGACATGGTGGTGACGGTCTCGCACGCCGGCTACGCCAAGCGCGTACCATTGTCGACCTATCGCGCGCAGCGCCGCGGCGGCAAAGGCCGCGCCGGCATGCAGACGAGGGAGGAGGATTTTGTCAGCCGGCTGTTCGTGGCCTCGACCCATACGCCGGTGCTGTTTTTCTCCTCGCGCGGCCAGGTCTACAAGGAGAAGGTGTGGCGGCTGCCGGTGGCCGCGCCGAATGCGCGCGGCAAGGCGCTGATCAACATCCTGCCGCTGGAGCAGGGCGAGCGTATCACCACCATCATGCCGCTGCCGGAGGATGAATCCTCCTGGGGCGAGCTCGACGTCATGTTTGCCACCACCGGCGGCAACGTTCGCCGCAACAAACTGTCCGACTTCGTCGATGTCCGCCGCTCCGGCATCATCGCCATGAAGCTCGGGGAGGGCGAAGCGATCGTTGACGTTCAGATCTGCACCGATCGCGATGACGTCTTGCTGACGGCCGCCGGCGGCCAGTGCATCCGTTTTCCCGTCACCGACGTGCGGGTCTTCCAGGGCCGGACCTCGATGGGCGTGCGCGGGATTGCGTTAGCCAACGGCGACAAGGTCATTTCATTGGCCATCCTGCGTCACATGGATGCCGACGCCGAGGAACGCGTCGCCTACCTCAGACGCGCCAATGCGGTGCGCCGCGGCGGCGCCGAAGAGGAAAGCGGCACCGACGGGGAAGATGCGTCCGGCACGATCGAACTCGGCGAGCAGCGCTATGTCGAAATGTCGGCGGCGGAACAATTCGTGCTGACGATCAGCCAGAACGGCTTCGGCAAGCGTTCCTCGTCCTACGAGTACCGCACCACCGGACGTGGCGGCAAAGGCATCGTCGCGATGCAGGTCAACGAGCGGAACGGCAAGCTTGTCGCGTCCTTCCCGGTCGAGGATTCCGACCAGATCATGCTGGTGACAGACAATGGCCAGCTGATCCGCTGCCCGGTCGAGGACATCAGGATTGCCGGCCGCTCAACCCAGGGCGTGATCGTGTTCGACACAGCCGAGGACGAGCATGTCGTCTCGGTCGAGCATATCGGCGAGGAAGCCGAAAACGGCAACGGAAACGGAAATTAGGCGGTCTGGTTACGGCGCACGGCCCGCAGTCACCAGCCGAACCTGCGGAACCATGGTCTCGCCGCCGGCGACGCGCAGGCATGAGGCATCGAAATTCGGCCAGGTTTGCTGCGAGCAGTCAGGACCGAGCAGGCGTATGTCGAGCCGGTCGGCCTTGGCGAGCGCCTGGGGAACGGAGGCCTCGACTTGCGGGGCGAAGCCTCCGAGAGCGGTGAGACCTGTGGCAACAAACGTAACAGCAGCGATTGCTGACAATGCTTTGATCATGAAGCTTTCCGGCAAAAGGACTCACGGCCCTGGTTTTTGTCGGCGCTTTCGTAACCAGCGGAGGCTTCGGGATCCCTTCACGAGAAGGGAAAAATGGTTTCATCCCGCAAGGCTTTGTTTCGTTGGTCCGCGAAAGACGAAACATGCGGTTTCGAATCCTTCTTTCCAGATCATGCTTCAGCTTGCCGCCTCGGCTTTGCCGCGCTAGGAGGGGTCCATGCCTCGCATTGCCCTCTATCCCGGTTCTTTCGATCCCGTGACCAATGGCCATCTGGACGTGGTCGGGCAGGCTGTCGAGCTCTGCGACCGCCTGATTGTCGCCATCGGGGTCCATTCCGGGAAACAGCCGCTGTTTTCGATCGAAGAACGGCTGAAAATGGTCAACGATGTCTTCGCACCGATCGCCGCCAAGGCCGGTTGCGCCTTTGAGGCAACCACGTATGACAACCTTACCGTTGTTGCGGCGCAAAAGGCTGGCGCGACGATCATGATTCGCGGTTTGCGTGACGGCACGGATCTCGACTACGAGATGCAGCTTGCGGGCATGAACGAAACCATGGCGCCAGATGTGCACACGGTCTTCGTTCCAGCCTCGGTCCCGGTCCGCCCGATCACCGCCACACTGGTGCGCCAGATCGCCGGTATGGGCGGCAACGTCACCGCATTTGTGCCGGCGTCCGTAGCCGCAAGCCTGAAAGCCAAATTTGCCTCTTGATGCGCCCCGTGCCTTGCAGGATTACGCAGGGATCGATCGGCCGCCGACCCGAAACGTCATCACCCTAAGTCCCTTGATCCCCAAGTCCCCTGGAGTTTTCATGATCCGCGTTCTTGCCTTCCTCACAGCACTTGTCCTCGCCGTCCCCGCACTCGCACAATCGCTGCCCGCAAATCTCGACAAGAAGAATGCAATCGTGATCGACACGACCAAGGGGCGCATCGTCATTGCGCTCAGGGCCGACATCGCTCCCCGCCACGCCGAAAGGATCGAGCAGCTGGCGCGCGAGGGTTTTTACAACAACGTGCCGTTCCACCGGGTGATGGATGGCTTCATGGCGCAAACCGGCGACGGACAGAATTTCAACGGCACCGGCGGCTCGAAATATCCGAACCTCAAGCAGGAGTTCTCGGACCTTCCCTTCAAGCGCGGAACCGTCGGCATGGCGCGACGCGGCGACAGCGTCGATACCGCGAACTCGCAATTCTTCATCTGTTTTGCCGATGCATCCTTCCTCAACAAGCAGTACACCGTGATCGGGGAGGTGGTGCAGGGCATGGACGTGGTCGACAAGCTGAAGAAAGCGCCCGCGGGCTCCCAAGGCGGTGCCGTCACCGATCCCGACAAGATGCTGAAGGTGCAGGTCGCTTCCGAAATGAATTGAAACAATCGATCCCGAACACCAAGGCGAGAAACGAACATGGCTGTCACCGAGAACACTCTGATCCTCGAAACCACCCAGGGACCCGTCGCCATCGAGATGCGCCCCGACCTTGCGCCCAACCATGTGGCGCGGATCAAGGAACTGGTTCGGGAGGGCTTTTACGATGGCATCGTTTTCCATCGCGTGATCGAGGGGTTCATGGCGCAGACCGGCTGTCCGCATGGCACCGGTACCGGCGGTTCCGGCAAGAAGCTCAAGGCCGAGTTCAACAGGGAGCCCCATGTGCGCGGAACGGCGTCGATGGCGCGCGCGGCAAGCCCCGATTCCGCCGACAGCCAGTTTTTCATCTGCTTCGACGATGCCGGCTTTCTCGACGGCAAATATACCGTCTGGGGCAAGGTCACGTCGGGCATGGAGAATGTCGACAAGATCAAGCGCGGCGAGCCGGTCCAGAATCCCGACAAGATCGTCAAGGCGCGCATGGCTGCCGACGCGTAGAAATCCGCACCCCGCAGATTGCCGCCTGGATTTGCTGTGTCGTCGATATGCGCACCGATCTCTTCGATTTCGAACTGCCGGCCACATCCATTGCGCTGCGCCCGGCGAGCCCGCGCGATTCCGCGCGAATGCTGGTGGTGCTGCCCGACGGTGTCTTGCGCGATCGCACCATATTGGACCTTCCGGCCTGGCTTGAGGCGGGCGATCAGCTGGTCGTCAACGATACCAAGGTCATCGCCGCGCAGCTGACAGGTCGCCGCATCGGTCGCGAGACCGAATCGAAAATCGAGGCGACGCTGATCAAGCGCCTGGATGGCTCGCGCTGGCAGGCGCTGGTCAAGCCGGCGCGCAAGCTCAGGGACGGCGACACCATCCGTTTCGGCAATGAGGGCAAGGTGTGCCTGCTCGGGCATCTCGACGCCAGGGTCGAAGGCAGGGGCGAGGAGGGCGAGGTCACGCTCTCGTTTTCGTTTCATGGGCCTGTGCTGGACCAGGCCATCGCCGACGTCGGCAGTCCGCCGCTACCGCCCTACATCGCTTCGAAGCGCGCGGTCGACGAGCTTGATGTGACCGACTACCAGACCATGTATGCGACAAGCGAGGGAGCGGTCGCGGCGCCGACCGCGGGCCTGCATTTCACGCCGGCGCTGGAAGCAGCCTTGCGCGAACGCGGCGTGGGCATCCAGCGGATCACGCTGCATGTGGGAGCAGGGACGTTCCTGCCGGTAAAGTCGGACCATACGGAAGGCCACAAGATGCATGCGGAGTGGGGCAGCATCCCGCCCGCAACCGCCCACGCGCTGAATGAAGCCCGGGCAAACGGGGGCCGCATCGTCGCGGTCGGAACGACTTCGCTGCGATTGCTTGAGAGCGCGGCGACGGAGGATGGCACAATCGAGCCGTTCGAAGGTGAGACGGCGATTTTCATCACGCCGGGCTATCGTTTTCGCGCGGTCGATATTCTTCTGACCAATTTTCATCTGCCGCGTTCCACGCTGTTCATGCTGGTGTCGGCCTTTTCCGGTCTCGACACCATGAAGCGCGCCTATACCCATGCAGTCGCGACGGGCTATCGGTTCTATTCCTACGGTGACGCCTGCCTACTGTTTCGGTCGCGGGATTGACGCTTCGCGTTTCAAGCCGTGACGCGCTCGGGCAACAGCTCGGCGATCTGGATCGCGTTCAGCGCGGCTCCCTTGAGGAGCTGGTCGGCCGCCACAAACATCGAGATAGAATGGCCCGATGGGTCGCTGAGATCCCGCCGGATTCGCCCAACCAGCACGTCGTCCTGACCCGACGCATCGACCGGCATCGGGAAATAGTTCTTTGCCCGATCGTCGACGATGCGGACGCCCGGGGCGGTCGAAAGCATCTCGCGTACCTCATCCTCCGTGATCGGATTCTCGCACTCGAAGGTGATGGCCTCGCAATGCGCCCGCAGCACCGGCACGCGAATGCATGTCACCCCGACGCCTATGCGGTCGTCCTCCAGTATCTTGCGCGTCTCGTTGATGACCTTGGTTTCCTCGGCGTTGTATCCCGTATCCGGATCGATCGCGGTATTATGGCTGAACAGATTGAAGCCGCAGGGATAGGGCATCACGCGCGGCTGAAAGGCGCGTCCCTCGAGGCTGGCGCGCGTCGAATCCAGAAGTTCCTCCATCGCGGCAGCGCCCGCGCCGCTTGCGGCCTGGTAGGTTGCGATGATCAAACGCTTGATGCGGTTTTGCCGGTGGACCGCCCACAGCGGCACGAGCGCGGTAATCGCCGCGCAGTTGGGATTGGCGATGATCCCCTCGTGCGCGCGAATGCGGTGAGCATTGATCTCCGGGATCACCAGCGGCACATCGCTATCCATCCGGAAGGCGGAGGAATTGTCGATGACCACGGCCCCCGCGTCGACCGCGATCGGCGCGAACTTGCGCGACACGCCGCTACCGGCCGAGAACAGCGCAATCTCGACGCCCTCGAAGGACGTTTCGGTCAGCTCCTCGATGACGATTTCACGCCCGCGAAAGCGGAGGGACTTGCCCGCCGAGCGGGCGCTTGCCAACGCCTTCAGCCTGCCGACGCGGAAGCCGCGCCTGTCCATGGTGGCCATGAATTCGGCACCCACGGCGCCGGTCACGCCGGCAATGGCAACAACGGGGTCATCGCTCACTTTGATCTCCTTCAGGCAATAAAAAAGCCCCGGACCTTGCTCAGGACGGGGCTTCGGTTCGGATGATGCGGCCGTTCAACTACGCGCGCACGACTCCCGAAGCCCGCGAGGGCTTTCCGGTTTTCGTGGTGGTTTTCGCGGTCGTCATCATCGGCGCGACCATATGGGGGCAGGACAGCCTCGTCAACGGCTTTTGGGCTGGTCTGGCGGCCCAACAAAGTTGCAAATGACGTGGACCTTACGCAATAAGCTTCCCATGAGCTTGCCCAACCATTTCGACCTGCTCGCAACCGACGGTAACGCTCGCACCGGCAGGTTGGTCACGCCGCATGGCGTCGTGCGCACGCCCGCCTTTATGCCTATCGGCACCGCCGGTGCCGTGAAGAGCGTTCACTGGCGGCAGGTGCGCGATGCGGGCAGCGATATCGTGCTCGGCAACACCTATCACTTGATGCTGCGGCCGGGCGCCGAACGGATCGCCTCCCTTGGCGGCTTGCAGCGCTTCACCGGCTGGAACGGTCCGCTGCTGACCGATTCCGGCGGTTTCCAGGTGATGTCGTTGTCAGATTTGCGCAAGGTCAGCGAGAGCGCCGTGACGTTTCGCTCCCATATCGACGGCGTCAAGGTCGAGCTTTCGCCGGAGCGATCGATCGAGGTCCAGAGGCTGCTGGGCGCCGACATCGCCATGCAGCTCGACGAATGCGTGCGGCTGCCGGCCGAGCGGGCGGATATCGAGCGGGCGATGCAACTATCGTTGCGCTGGGCCGAGCGTTCGAGGCGTGCGTTCGAAACGGCGCCGGGTGGCACCATGTTGTTCGGCATTGTGCAGGGCGGCGACGTGCCCGAGTTGCGGCAGACGAGCGCGCGCGGTGTCGTCGATATCGGTTTTCACGGCTACGCCATCGGCGGACTTGCGGTCGGCGAACCGCAATCCGTGATGCTTGCCCTGGTCGAGGAAACCGTGCCGCATTTGCCGGCCGAGCGACCGCGCTACCTGATGGGGGTTGGAACGCCGGAGGATCTGCTGGAGGCGGTCAAGCGCGGCATCGACATGTTCGACTGCGTCCTGCCGACCCGCAATGGACGCCATGGCGTCGCATTCACCCGCCGCGGTCCGATCAATCTGCGCAACGCCCGCCATGCCGACGATCCGCGCCCGCTCGACGAGACAAGCTCATGGCCGTCCACGCGCGATTGCTCGCGCGCATACCTGCATCATCTCGTGAAGTCGGGCGAGGCGCTGGGCGCAATGCTGTTGTCAGAGATCAACATCGCCTATTACCAGCACCTGATGCAGGGCATCAGGGACGCGGTATCAACGGGAAGCTTTGCAAGATTTCACGAGGAGAGGCGAGCCGAATGGGCGCGAGGCGACCTCACGCCTGACTAGTTACAGACAATTCGGCCAAGCGCGTGCTTTGTCACAAAACCGTAGCCGCAGGTATCGCAGGTCCAGAGATAGCTGACGAGATCGTCCGAGACGTACGCAGAAGCTTCTGCAGCGACCATCGTGTCCGCGCAGACCGGACAGTCTGGCAGATCAATCCGTGCATCTCGCTTTGGCGTGGCGGTCGACTGGATTTCAGCGGCTGCTGTCATCGAGACCTCCCTGCGTTCCCAGCATGAGCGTAACATACACCCAATTGGTTGACGATGTCGCAACATAAATGCGTTCGTTTTGCGATAATTGATTTCTCCAGAATTTTGCAATGCAGCGAGTTTTGAATTGTCGTGATCGCGCTTGCGAAACAACGCTAAGTGCCACTAACTACGGAACGACGCGAATTCGCGCTGATCTCGCCGCGATAGGATACGAATGTCAGAACCAGGACACTAGGGAGTTCCACATGGATGCGCCGTCACCCACGCGTGCAACACACCCGCCGGGTCGTGGCCGGGTGTTCGACAGCATTGTCGAGGCCATTGGCGACACACCGATTGTGCGCCTGCGCAGATTGCCGCAGGCGCACGGCGCGCGGGCGAAGATTTTAGCCAAACTTGAGTATTTCAATCCGGCTGTGAGCGTCAAAGACCGCATCGGCGTGTCCATGGTCACCGCGATGGAGAAGGCCGGATTGATCAACGCCGATACCGTCCTGATCGAACCGACGTCGGGAAATACCGGCATTGCTCTTGCCTTCGTGGCCGCCTCGCGCGGCTATCGGCTCAAGCTTGTGATGCCGGAATCGATGTCGATCGAACGACGCAAGATGCTGGCGTTTCTCGGCGCCGAGATCATCCTGACGCCGGCTTCTCAGGGTATGAAGGGCGCGATTGCGACCGCCGAGGAGCTTTTGCGCACAACGCCCAATTCGGTGATGCCACAGCAATTCAAGAACCTGGCCAACCCCGAAATTCATCGTCGCACGACCGCCGAGGAGATCTGGAACGATACCGGCGGCGACATCGACATTTTCGTCGCCGGTGTCGGCACCGGCGGTACCATTACCGGCGTCGGCCAGGTGCTCAAACCTCGCAAGCCTGCGCTGCGCGTGGTTGCGGTCGAACCCGAGGAAAGCCCGGTTCTCTCGGGAGGACAGCACACCCCGCACAAGATCCAGGGCATCGGCGCGGGCTTCATTCCCGACATTCTGGACCGCTCGGTGATCGACGAAATCATCCGGATCAACAGCGCAACCGCAATCGAAACCTCGCGCGCGCTGGCGCTGAACGAGGGCATTGCAGGCGGCATCTCCTCAGGCGCTGCCATTGCCGCCGCCCTGGAAATCGGCAAGCGGCCGGAAAACACAGGCAAGACCATCCTGGCCATCGTGCCGTCATTCGCGGAACGCTATCTCTCAACCGCCTTGTTCGAAGGAATTTAAGACATGCCCGATCAACCAAGACGGCCGCGCACGCTGGGCGACGCGCGTACGGAAGCGGAAGCCGCGTTCAAGAAGGTCACCACGAAAGTCGCGGAAGCGCCGCCCAGGAAGGCGGCGGTCCCCGGCGTCAAGGAGCAGGTGACGTTGCGGATTGACCAGGATGTGCTCGAATTTTTTCGGGCGACCGGGCCGGGCTGGCAGGAGCGGATCAATGAAGCGCTGTGGAAGGCTATCGGCAAATAGCGCCAAGTCCACGCAAGCAGCAGGCCGGACGCACGAGGCGCATTGGGTTTTCTGGAGATCAGATGCGGTGGCGGGCGCTTATTGCGGCGGCAACGATCAGCCTCAAGCACGGCTAGTGGGAGAAAATTATAGGAATTTCTCCTGGCAAGTGTTCAATCGTTTGCCCGCCTTCTTCGGCCGTGCTGACGCGCTCTACCGTAATGCCGGTCACTCCATATGATCTGCATTCCAGCCGAGCCCACTTGAGTGCTTGGTTGTAATCACGGCAGGTCATGCACATTTCCCTTCCGTGAACGGCCACTTTGACCTCGCATTCCGCAATATGGCTGTAACACCTTATCCGGACTTCCGCGCCCTCGCTGGAAACCATAAACGCCTCTTAACCAGCCTAGATTGACAGCTGATCATAATGCGCGCTCCATTATCGGTTAAATTGCGGTGCTCCTAAGCAATTGTTGTGTTTTTCCGCTGTCCGACTCAGGATATTGAGGAGACCCGCGCGGCTTAAACGGCAACAGCGTCCGAGCTGGCGGAAGACACTCGCACGCGGATCCGAAATTGGCGCGATGTAAACCGGATCGGCAGCGAATGCTGGAATTCAACCGCTACAATCAGTGGCGGAACATACCGCCCATCATGCCGCCGATCATGCCACCCATGAAGCCTCCGGGGTCGCCATTGCGGTGTCCGCCGCCGCCGCTTCCACCGCTGCTGCTGTGGCGAGCGGCGCGGTGCGGAGAATCGGAATCGTCTCCGCCGCTCGCGCTCGATGTCGCCGAGACGATCTCGCCCAACAACGCCTTGTGCTGGAGCCTGTTGAGATAGCCGCTCACGGGATAGCCGCGCGCCGCCTGCCAGCGCTTGAGCACCGTTCGCGTCTCGTCGTTGAACGTTCCGGACACCTTGGTGTCGAAGCCGAGGCCCGTCAGGCGTCGCTGCACGTCGCGCCGCTGTCCCTTGTCCAGCCCAATCTGATCCTCGGTGACCTGGCTGGCTTCCTCGGTGAAGGTCGCAGGATCAATGCCGGCGGTCAAATTGCGCGTCGTTGTCGAGGGGCCGTTCTCCAGCCCGGCGATCCGCGCCAGTGCGAGCGACTTGAACTGGCCGTTGGGGTAATTGGTCAGATAAGCATTGAGCTCTTCCGGCTTGTTGGAATCCTTAACCGAACGCCAGAACTCGACCTCCACCTCTCCGCCGTTTCCGGAGGCGGTGACCGAGGTTGCCGGCATAGCCGCGCCGGCGGCAGCGGGCGCTGCGGCGCCGGCCGCCGGTGCTTGAGCCGGATTCAGGTAAACCGAGCCGGTCAAGTTGGTGTGGCCCCAAGGCAACTGACCTTTGCTTGTCTCCTCGTTGACCTGAGCGCGGACCTCCGTCATCGCCTGCTGGATCTCGACGCCGGGTTCGGTGATGTGGGCGATCAGGGCGCGGGTGAACGGGCTATTGGTGCCTTCCTGCCCGTCGAGTGCGGTCTGGCCGGGACCGGTCGCGAACGCTATCAATGTGCCTTCACCGGACTTCATCTCGGCGAGGCCCTGCTGAACCGACACGCTCCGTGTCGCGGTGGCCTTGATCCTGGCCGCGAAAGGATTGTCGCGGCAGGCATCCAGAAACACCAGCTTGACCTTCGCATCTCCCATGGTCTGGTCGAGCGTAATATCGACATTGATCGCAGCGCCCAGCTTGACGTCCATCTCGGATTTGACGTCCGCGTCGATCGGCAGCAGGTAGTTGGCGCCGTCGATGGCGATGCCGTGGCCGGCATAATAGAACACGGCTATGTCGGCGCCTTGCGCGCGCTTGCCGAAATCGAGCAGTTTTTCGGTCATCTTGTCGCGGGTAAGATTGACGCCTTCAACCACCTCGAAGCCGACATTGCGCAGCACTCCCGCCATCGCCTTGGCATCAACAGGCGGATTCGGAAGCTGTGCTACGTTCTTGTAAGCGCCATTGCCGACCACGAAGGCGATACGCTTGTCGGCCATCGCCGAATTGGCTGACAAGAGCATGCAGATCATGGAGAGAACGAGGGTGTGGTAGCGCATCTTGAATCCCCCAGAGATTCGCTTCAGGCCGGAAGGCTTATTGCCAGTTTACAAAAAACTCGCCTGCCTTGCGATAAAAAGAGCCGATCTTGCCTGTGCAGCGTCGTTCAAGTCTTGATTGCCTGAGGTCTTGGTTACCCAAGTCTTGATCGTGGGGCGACCTCGTTACGTTTTGCAACGTTCAAATCTGCCGATGCCGCGTTGCGGATCGCAATTCGCGGTGGGAAGGCGAGACCCGACAGTGCTATTGAAAATCTTCCCTACCAGGAGGACACCAATCATGCGCATCCTGCAACCGGCTGAATGGTCGAAACCGCGAGGCTTCTCGCACGGCGTGGCCTTCGATGGTCCCGGCCGCTGGATCGTTCTGGCGGGACAGACCGGCGGTGACGGGAAGGGCGACTATGCGCCCGACCTCGCGGCGCAAGTCGGAACCGCGCTTAAGCGGATCATTCGTCTACTGTCGGATGCGGGGGCGGGCCCCGAACATATCGTTCGCCTGACCTGGTACCTGACCAGCAAGAGCGAATATGAAGCGGCCGGCCCCGGCATTGGTGCGGCCTGGAGGGAAACGCTGGGGAAAAACTTCCCACCCTCGACGCTGCTCTATATCGGTGGGCTGGTTGACGCGCGGGCAAAGGTCGAAATCGAAGTGACCGCCTTCGTGCCATCGCCTTAACGCGCTGGCGCGCTTCAGCGCGACAGCGCGATCGATGCACCGCGAAACTGGCTGTCGGCCCGCATCGCGATCGATTGGCGGTTTCCAGCGGTCCGGAGCGAAATGCTGGCGTTGAATCCACCAGAACTCGCGGTCACCTCAAAATTGCCGCCGCCGCCGCGTCCTTGAATGGTGCCGCTGGCGTTGCGGGTGGACTCGCTCCAGGTGCCCGAGACCGCGCCGCCTTGATCGACCACGTTGGCCTGGAGGACGAAGCGGTAGGAGTCGCTTGCGCAGGTCAGCGTCATGGTCATGTTGATGCCTGCGACCGAATAGCTGGCACGGCAGCGAATGCGCTCCTTCGATCCATCGTCGAGCGTAATCGCCCCGCCGCCAGCCCAGTTGCCGGCCATGCCCGCAAAGGGTCCACTCTGGGCGTAGCCGCTCGACGTCGCCAGACAGGCGACAAATAAAAAAGCGGCTGCCACCAGCAGCCGCCCGATAATATTGGCTAGACCATCGAAGGCCTTGTTCGCCTTACCGCCGCGTTGCCTGCCAGCGTCCGCTGCAAGGTATGCCTGCTGATGCCCCATTCCACTTTCCCGATCCGGCATTGCCGTTGAGTTGTCCGTTCGCATAGGCACCGTTGATCGAGACGCGTACCAGACCTTCGCGCCCGATGCTGCCGGACACACTGGCGCCGGCCCCCGAAATCTTACCCTCCGTGACCGTCACCGTCGAGGTAGCGCTGGGCTCGCAGCTGCCGCTATGTGTCATGATGGTGACGTTCCAGATGCCGTCATACGGCTGCTGGGCGAAGCAGGGCGCAGATGCGGCCCCGGTCAGAATGAGCGCAAAAAATACCGTGCCGATGCGGTCAAAACGCATGAATCAGTTCCTGATGTTGTGATGTCGCAGGGCTTATTTGCGGCAAATGTGGCCAAAATTTGCTGCGCCGCAGTAAGGTAAATTACAACGTATTCACAAAGGTATAATAGCAATTTTCGGAGAGCTTTTGGGTCGATTGGGAGGCGGATCGCTCAATTCGGCGCCAGGGCGGGCGCCTTGGTCGCGAACTGCTCGTCCTGCGGCTTTGCCGGCACGGTTCCATGGATCTTGGCGTAGTCGATAACCTCGCCGAGTAGCCGCAAGCCGAGCGGCGCCAGCGCGCGTTCCCACAGTTCTCGGGCCGTCTCACCCTTTCTGACGAAGCACCAGTCCTGGGCAGCGATCGCGCCGGCGTCCATACGTTCGGCAAGATGATAGACGCTGCCTCCGGCGATTGGATCACCCTCCTTGATGGTCCATTCGACGGCGGCGAGGCCGCGATGGCGGGGCAACAGCGAAGGGTGATAGCCGATGCCGCCGAGCTTTGCCGCAGCGAGCGCTTGTTTGCTGACGCGCGCGTGGCTGTGGGCGGTGACGATGAGATCGGTGTGATCGGCGATTTCGCTGGCTGCCACCAGCTTGGGGTTAGCCTGTACGACAACCTCGATACCGGCGTCGCGAGCGGTGGCGGCCAGACGGTCGTCGCTGTCGGCGACGACGACCCTTACGACATCGACCCCGTGCCCCCTTAGCAGGTTCAGCGTCGCCACCCCGAAATGGCGCGAGCCGACAAGGGTGATCCGCATGGCGTCCTTCCCGCCTGAAGGGCTGGCTAGTGTGGTGGTTCCGAAGTTCTCTTCATTTTTGCTGCGAGTCGGTCAAGAGAACTTCCGAACCAAAACCACACTAATCCACGACGCGATGCTCGCTTAGAAGCCAGGCGTGGACGATTTGCCATTTGTCCCGCCCCCTGGATTGGAAGTCCAAAAGCGTTGACCGCTTGTCCTGTAGATCGAAATAGAATTTGAGGGAGTCTCGACCGGTCGCTTTGCCGGGGGCGATGGCCTGGTTCTGCAGCCAATGGTCCCATTCGCGGATAATATGAGCTCTCAAGTCCTTCTGTTTCATGTCTGGCGCGCCCAAAATCTATCGGAGCCCGGTGAGGGCTCGGGTGGTCGCGCTGGTCCGGATGTGACGGTGAAAGCGGCGTCCCAGACCGCTCGCCCCGCCCCCTGGCGAGAAAGGTGGCCGTTCGATGTGCCGAGGCAACAGATACGGCACCGAAACAATGTTGTGACCGCGGAAAAAACTCGGTCGACCCCAATGCCGAAGGATCAGACTGCCGCCGCGCTGATTCCCTCCGTCTGACCATCACAAGCTCATTTTAAGTGCTTCTAAAGGCCTTTGGAGAGCGATCAGAAGGCAACAGTTTCCGCCTTTTGCGGCGGAACCTTGCAATCCAGATGAGGACGCTCCTCTAAATATATGAAGATTATGTGGAAAGGCAGCACGACTGCGAGGCCGAGCAGCCGAGTTCCCGCAACCCAGTTTTCAGAGGGAAGGTGCATCGGCCATTTGCAGCCGCGCAATCGGAGGTAGCGGAGACTTGATCCCTCGCGGCCTGAAAAATTGACGAAAGGCGGAGTGCTGTGGTCACGCCCACTTGGGGAGCCACGCCTGCGAATGTTAGGTTCAGGGGACCAGTTTGGAACTGACGTTCGCATGAGGCAATCGCGGCATAAATGCACTCCCGGGCCCTCGGGCATTGCGCAGATCGATAGCGGCCTTCGTCGCCTCATCGGACCTTTCGACAAGTTTGACCTCGCTACCGCGCTTCTGCTCGCGGCCCTCGTTGTGGTCGCACTGTGCACGTTCGGCGACTATGCCATCTCCAACGACGAAGGCGTGCAGCATCACTACGGCAAGCTGATTGTCGACTATTATGCGAGTGGGTTCCGCCATCAGGACGTCTTCGGCTTTCAGAATCTTTATCTCTATGGCGGCCTGTTCGATGTCATTGCCATAGCCCTCAGCCACCTCCTCCCGGTCGACGTTTACGATTTGCGTCATATCCTCTGTGCCGTGACAGGTATCGGCGGAGTAGCCGCCGCGGCTGCTGCGGCGCGGCTTGTGGCGGGACCGCGTGCGGCTCTGCTGGCCGCAATCAGCCTGTCCCTGTGTGGCGTTTGGTACGGTTCGATGTTCAACCATACCAAGGACATCCCTTTTGCCGCGGCGATGATGGGCGCAACCTTCTTCCTGCTTCGCATTGCGCGCCACCTGCCGTTGCCTCGCCGCATCGACCTCGTCGCCTTTGGTCTGTTGGCCGGAGCCGCGCTGGGCATACGGATACTGGGAGTGCTATTGGTGGTTTATGTCGCCTTTGCGATCCTTCTGTACGCACCCGAACCGAGTCTTCGCCACGAGCGCCTGCGCGTGATGGCGAGTTCCGCAGTCAAGATGCTACCTGCGTTCGCAATCGCCTATTTCATGATGATCTTGGCGTGGCCATGGGCGGCACTGTCGCCGTTAAATCCGGTCCGCGGCCTGCTTGCGTTCTCCGAGTTTCACTACGGTATTCGAACCGCTTTTGCAGGCAAAATCTACCAAATGGCCGACGTACCCCGGCTGTACATTCCCGCATACATTCTGGTGCGCTTGCCGCTTTTGACATTGGCGGGTGCGGGCCTTGCCATGACCTTACCGCTGTTGCGACGTCGTCCGACCGGCACGCAACAGCTGGAGCGAAGGGACGTTGCCTTGTTGTCCCTGACTGTAATTTTCCCGGTCGCCTGCCATGTGATTCTGCGCGGCCCCGCATTCACCGGCTTGCGCCATTTTCTGTTTGTGATTCCACCCATAGCTGCGCTCGCCGGCGTCGGACTCGACCGGATGATCGCTGTTCTCGACAATCGGGGCCGCGCGCTCGCCTCGGCGGGGCTGGCGGCCTTGACCGCGTTTTTTCTTTCGGATGCAGTCACACTGGTTCGGCTGCACCCTTACGAGTACCTCTACTACAACTCGCTGGTCGGCGGTCTTCAGGGTGCCTCACGCCGCTACGATCTCGACTATTGGTTCGACGCCATGCCGGAGGCGATCGGCCAGCTCGAAGCCTATGTTCGAACCACGGCGCCATCGGATAGCGACTGGCCGGAACGAGTGTATTCGGTGGCGGTCTGTGGCGAGCGGCTCGAGTTCGAGAGGGCGGTCACGCTTCCGCAGCTGCATTGGGATTTCAAGCCCGAGTGGAGGCAGTCCGAGTTTTTCATCGCGCCGACCCAGATGAACTGCGATCAGGATCTGGACGGCAAGATCGTAGGCACCGTGGAGCGGCTCGGCGTTCCCATCGCCTATGTCAAGGATCGGCGGGCATTGATGAGCCCCACGCTGGCGGCAGCGCCGCCCTGAGAACCGTGACCCCGTTCAGCCCGCGGCCGCAGGCGCGGCGCCACGCCCGCCCTTGCTCTGGATGCGCTTGTACCAGTTCAACAGCCATGCCATGGCCGACATCAAGAGGATGCCGGCAAAACCCACCACGAGGTTCAGAACGAATCCGGCGTTGGTCTCGGTCAGGAAGGCATAGCCTGCAAACGCCAGCGCGACGCCGAGGCAGAATATCTGCAGCGAATTCTGCCCGCAGATTATGACCGGCCTCATAATACGCCATTCCAATCCGGACCAGCCGGCTGGAACGAATCGCCAGGCAATCACGGCGAGCGCCAGAAAGTGCGCGAACCTCAGCACATCCAGGTCGGTCTTGTCGATCGGATAGATCCATCGCTCCAGTGCCGATGGGATGACATCAAGCTGGGGGAAATACCAGGTCAGCGTTACGTAGAACGCGGCCAGCAGGTAAGCGATCGAAGTCCATAGCACGGCCCGCGAGGACAGTATCCACGATATGCGCTTGACGCCGCCGGTGGCGCACCAGGCGCCGAAATTGAACAACAGTTGCCATGCAAACGGATTGAATGACCAGAAACCGTCTGGATAAGAGGACAAGTGCAGGTCGTATCTCAGGGTCAGCAGATAAATCACGATCGAGATGGCCAGAGGCACATCGGGCTGCCATCGTGCCAGCCGCAAGACGAGGGGGAGGAAAAGCATCATCACGATGTAGATTGGAAGGACGTCCATGTTCAGGGGACGGAATCTCAGGAGCAGGGCCTGAATCGTCGCGTCGCCGGGTTGCAGGAAGAAATCCATCATCCGCATCTCTTCGATGTAGACAGGCTTCCCCGCGACCGCCGTCGCGTAGGTAACTTCGGCAACGATGATTACAAACAGCAGGATGTGCGCAGAGTAGATTTGCCAGACGCGCCAAAAGATACGCGCGGCTCCAATCACGAATCCGGACTCCACCATCGCCCGTCCATAGACCCATGCCGCCGTGTAACCCGAGATGAAGATGAAGATCTCGGCGGCGTCGCTAAAGCCGTAATTGCGAATCGTGAACCAGGTCAGGACATCGGGGGACACGTGGTCGATGAAGATGAGCCACAACGCCAAGCCGCGGAACAAATCAAGCCGTAACTCCCGTTGGCGGCTGGCGGGAAGGGAAAAACCGCTTGTTTTCGCCGGCGCGGCCTGCTGCGCGGCGGGTCCTGTCGCGTCGACAAGAGGCGATCTGGCAAATCGGTCGGCTGTCGACATCGTCCGGTCTATCTCGGAAGTGTTGCGAGGCTCGGTGAGAAGCGGAGCATGCACCCGCCCTTATAGCAGTGTGGCGGCATTCTGAAAGCCGCAATCGATGTCGGCGGTCATGTTCCTATCGGCAGATTGATCGCTAGTTCGACGGTCGGTGGATTCGCCTCCTCCTTGCCTTGGGCGGGTCGGAAGTGCCGCCGACAATCCGGATTGTGCCCGAGACGCCACCTCTTGCCGTGGCAACGCCGGCTGATTTTGACAATGCGTCGCGGTTTCTGCCACATTGATGCTGAAACGGAGCGACGACCCGTCGGCGGGCCGCTTGCCTGTCATAAAGGCTTTAGAGAAGCCGGTAAATTGCATATAGATTGGTCGCGCACTGGCGAAAAACGTCGGCGAGACACGGGAAATGGAGGGCGCCATGGCGAATGAGGGTAGGGCGGGTCCGTTGACTAAGGTTGAACGCGACCTCCGGCTCGACTTGTATCGCGGCATGGGATTGTGGATGATTTTCCTCGATCACATCCCGCAGGATATCGTTTCCTGGCTGACGTTGCGCAACTTCGGCTTCAGCGATGCCGCCGAGTTCTTCGTCTTCATTTCGGGCTATCTCGTCGGCTTCATCTACGGCCCGATCGTTCGCGCCGGTCTTTTCCTCGCGGCGCTCAAGCGCCTGTGGAAGCGCTCGCTTGAAATGTACGTCGCTCACATCATGTTGTTCCTGCTCTTCACGGCCCAGATCGCGCGGACCGTCAGGCGATTCGACAACCCGATGTACGAAGACGAATTCAACGTTCACAATTTTCTGCAGCACCCGGACATATTGATCGGACAGGCGCTCACGATGCGCTACAAGCCCGTCGATCTTGACGTGCTGCCACTCTACATAACCCTGGTGGCGGCGTCGCCCTTCGTCGTGTGGTGCATGTTGCGTCGCCCGAACCTGACGCTGCTCGGCTCGGTCGTGCTCTACATTCTGTCGCGCGTATTCGACTGGAACATTGCATCCTACCCACCGGGCACTGTCTGGTACTTCAATCCGTTCTGCTGGCAGCTGATGTTCAACTTTGCGATCTGGTGCGGGATCGGCGAGATTGCCAAGATCGGGAAATATATCTGGTCCAAAACCGGGATGACGATTGCGGTCATATGGCTTTTATTCGCATTCCTGATCGTGATGACCTGGCATATTCCCGCCCTCGACGCGATGGTGCCGAAGTGGATGATCAAGGTGATCTATCCCATCGACAAGACCGACCTCGACATGTTGCGCTTCACTCACTTCCTGGCGCTCGCGACCATAGTCACGTATTTTGTCGGGCGTGACTGGAAGCCGCTTTCGTGGATCGCGGCGCGTCCGGTCCTCATGTGCGGCCGTCACTCGCTGCCACTTTTCTGCCTCGGCGTGTTTCTTTCGTTCTCCGCGCACTGGATTCTGGCGCAATATCCAGGAGGTGCGTTTTGGCAGATTGGCGTCAGCCTCCTCGGCATCCTGATCATGATTGCCGTCGCTTGGCTCCTCGACCGCGCAAACCAGGTACCCGACCTGTTCGTCGATGTCGTGGACGTCGAGAAGAAGCCCGGCACGGCGGTCGAGGGCGCAAAAGCTTGAAGCGTGCAGCCGTTCGTTCGGTACATCGACGAACGGTTGTGGGCAAACCTGATGTTTATGGGAGGAGCCACATGCGACGCTTGTTGATGGTTACGGGCATCCTGCTGGGTTTGATCTGCGGCGCATCGGCACAAACGACACCAACGCCTGAGGCCATGACTGCAGCGCGAAACCTGGTCGCCACCATGAAGCTGGCAGACCAGTACCGGGCGCTCTTGCCGGCGATTTTACTCGGCCTGAAACCAGCGCTGGTGCAGGACAGACCGGAAATCGAGCGCGATTACGATGCGATGACGACGACGATCGTCGATGCCTTCATGCCATTCTACACTACCATGCTCGACGACGTGGCAAAGATCTATGCCAGCAACTTCACGGCCGAGGAGCTTCAGCAGATTGATAGT
>Ga0306926_10002057_pt1 | contig 20308 bp, 20 predicted proteins | sample flu12Cox44000178_FD_203759 | JGI IMG/M metagenome (GOLD analysis project Ga0306926, IMG submission 203759) | Lab enrichment of tropical soil microbial communities from Luquillo Experimental Forest, Puerto Rico - flux8day.12C.oxic.44.000.178 (v2)... | ecosystem: Environmental > Terrestrial >...
GTGACCGACCTTGTGCGCTCGCGCGCTTTTTACGAGCAGATGCTGGGACTTCATGTCGAGGATGCATCGAATGACGCAATCTATCTGCGCGGTGTCGAGGAGCGGCAGCATCACTCGCTGGTCCTGAGCAAGTCACGGCCGCCGCACGCGCATCATCTCGGCTTCAAGGTGGCGAGCGAGGAAGACCTCGACAGGGCGGCCTATTTCTGCAAGGCGCGCGGTCTCAATCATGCATTCGTCGAGGCCGACTATCAGGGTCGCACGCTGCGCGCGCTCGATCCGCTCGGCATCCCGATCGAGCTTTATTTCAGGATGGAGAGGCGCGAGAATCTGCTGCAGAAATATCAGCATCACAGGGGTGTGCAGCCGCAGCGGCTTGATCATTTCAACGTCTTTGCGCCGGATGTGCAGGGCGCAATCGACTTTTATGCCGCGCTCGGTTTCCGACTGACCGAATACGCGCAGGAAGACGGTCCCGGCGGACGGATCGCCGCAGCCTGGATGCATCGCAAAGGCAACGTCCATGACCTTGCCTTCACCAACGGGAGTGGGCCGCGCCTGCATCATCTCGCGTATTGGGTGCCGACCGCGCTCAACATCATCCACCTCTGCGACGTGATGGCGACTGCCGGATATGTCGCGAATCTGGAGCGCGGGCCGGGCCGCCACGGCATTTCCAACGCCTTCTTCCTCTATGTCCGCTGTCCGGACGGCCACCGTGTGGAATTCTATACGAGCGACTATCAGACCATGGATCCCGACCACGAGCCGATCCGCTGGTCGCTGCGCGATCCGCGCCGCCAGACCCTGTGGGGCCAGCCCGCCCCGCGATCCTGGTTCGAGCAAGGTTCTCTGTTTGCGGAGACGGCCCCGCGCGCGGCGCTGTTTGAGGCCGACGTGATCATCGCCGATTAGGTGAGAGGACTGAGCTTGCTAGATCCAACGTCGAGTCGCAAAGTTATCGGGTCTCGTAAGAACTCGACCCAACCTACACGTGCCGGTGCTGCTGCGTCGGCGCGGGCTGGGGCCTATTTCTTGCGCCTGCGCTTCACCCCGGCCGCCTCTTCCAGTACCGCACAGACAGCGGCGGTGTCATGTTCGGCATGCCCGATCCTCATCGCCTTGTTGTAGATCGGCACCGTTGCATCGAACATCGGCGTTGGGCAGCGCAGCCGCCGCGCGAAATCGCCTATCACCGCCATGTCCTTCTGCCACACCGAGACTTTCATGGAGGGATGATCGTAGCGGTTGCTCACCATCATCGGCGCTCGCAGCTCGAACACGCGCGAATTGCCGGCGCCCGTGCGCACCATCTCGAACACGGTGCGCGCGGGGAGCCCGGCCTTGAGGCCGAGCACTATGGCCTCGGCACTGGCCACATTGTTGATGGCGACCAGGAGGTTGGCCACATATTTCATGCGGCTGCCGTTGCCGAAGGCACCGAGATCGTGCACGGCCCGTGCAAATGCTGAAAACAGCGGCCGCAGCTTGCGGATGGATTTGCTGTCTCCGCTGGCGTAGATCGCAAGATCCTTCGTTTTCGCCTGCGTCCCGGTGCCGCTGACGGGACAATCCAGCAGGACATGCCCGGCCTTGCGCAGTACGCGTTCGGCATTGCGCTTGTCCTCGATGGTGAATGTGCTCGCCTCGACGATCAGGCGCGGGCTCACCCCCGCCTTGACGATGGCTGTTACCGTGGCGTCAAGCGCGGCGGGCTTGGGCAAGCTCGTGATGATCGTCGGCGCCTCGCGGGCAAGCGCCGCGACATCGGCCGCAATGCGCACGCCCGCCCTTGCCATTGCGCGATTGCGGGCAGGATCGATATCGAAGCCGACGACGCGCCAACCAGCCTTGGCGAGATTATGAGCAAATGCTCCGCCCATGATGCCAAGGCCGACAACCCCAACCCGCTTTGCCATTCCCGCCCTCCGTTGATCCGGCGGCGGACGCTATAGCGCGCTTGCCCGCGCATTCAAGTCCCGGTAGCGGATCGGGCCGTCTTTCTTGCCCCTGCATCATCCCCTATCCTTTGCCGTTTATCGGCCGAAGAGCCAGCTGGAGAATTGAATGCGGATCGGCATCGCCGGTATCGGAAAGATGGGCGCCGCCATTGCGCAGCGCCTGATCGAGGTCGGACATGGCGTCACGGTTTGGAACCGGTCCGCGGACAAGCTGCCGCCGCTTGCGGACGCCGGTGCTGCGATTGCTGCCACGCCCGCCGCGCTCGCGCGTGATGCGCAGACCCTCATCACCATTCTCACCGATGCGGACGCTATCGCGGCGGTCTATCGCGGTCCCGACGGGCTGCTTGCGGGCGATGTGGGCGGCAAGCTGTTCATCGAGATGAGCACGGTTGAGCCGCAGACCGAGATAGCGCTCGCCGGGAAGGTTCGTGCCGCCGGCGCAGCGCTTGTGGAATGCCCGGTCGGCGGCTCCACCGGGCCGGCACGGGCCGGCAAGCTGATCGGCCTTGTGGGCGCCGAGCCCGCCGATGCGGCGCGCGCAAAGCCTGTTCTCGACCAGCTCTGCCGACGGCTGGAGCATTGCGGCCCGGTCGGCTCGGGCGCGGTAATGAAGCTCACCATCAACATGCCGCTGATGATCTATTGGCAGGCGCTTGGCGAGGCGCTGGCGCTCTGCCGTCCTCTCGGGCTTGACCCCGCCCGCGTCATGGATCTCCTGTCCGATACCTCGGGCGGCCCCAACGTGCTCAAGGTACGCGGGCCCGCGGTGGCAGCCATGCTCACGGGCGGCGATGGCGGATCGGTCACCTTCGATATCGACAGCGCGGTCAAGGATCTTCGCACCATGCTGGCCGAAGGCGCCCGTCGCGGTCTCAATCTGCCGCTCGTCGAGACGACGCTCGCCTGCTACGAGGAGGTGAGGCGCAATGTCTCCGGCGCGGCCGAGGTGCACGCGGTGTCGGTCCACTGGGCCAATCGCGCCGGCAAGTGATCCGCATCCCAGCGACAACCCACGGAGCCCCCATGTCAGTCGTTACGCTTGCGCAAGCATCGAGCATCGTCGACGTCGCCCTCAGGAAGGGCCGCGAAACCAGCTGCGCGCCGCTTACGGTCGCAGTGCTCGATGCCGGCGGGCATCTGGTCGCGTTCAAGCGCGAGGACAAATCGGGCCTGCTGCGCTTCGACATTGCGTTCGGCAAGGCATGGGGCGCGCTCGGCATGGGCTTCGGCTCACGCACGCTCGCGGCGCGCGCGGCCAAGACACCGATGTTTTTCACCGCGCTGGCGGCGGCGAGCGAGGGCCGCATCGTGACTAATCCCGGCGGCGTTCTCATCCGTAACGCTGCGGGAGACGTCATCGGTGCGGTCGGGATCTCCGGCGACACCTCGGACCGCGACGAAGCCTGCGCGATTGCCGGGATCGAGGCGGCGGGGCTGAAGGCCGATCCCGGCCAGGATCAGGCGTGATGCGTGTGGCAGGTCACGTGCAGCAATAATCTGCTCGGTGGCATGCGCCGCGGATGGGCTTCGCTCATTCGCCCACGATCTCGCCTCTCTCTTTCCCCACCGCGTCCGGGCGGATAGGATTTTAACCAACGCAACGCGGCGATGAGGCCGCGCGGCGTGCAACGGGAGACATCATGGGCACGGCAAATTTCGGCATCGTCGGTCTGGACTGGCAGCAGCGCGTCAATTGGGAGCGAATGAAAAAATACCGGACCGAGCGCGCGCGCGAGCACATGAAGAAGCACGGTCTCGGCGCCCTCCTGTGCATGTACGACGAGAACGTGCGCTATCTCACCGGCACCCTCACGCCGGGCTGGAACCGGCTCAAGCCGGGTCTGCGCTATGCGCTGCTCTGCGGCGACGGCGCGCCGGTGCTGTTCGAGCAGGGCGATCTCGGTTTTCAGATCGAGCGCCACTCGCCGTGGATTCCGAAGGAGAACGTCCGCTACTCCTATGCGTGGATCAAGGGGGCCGCCGGCCCGGCCTCGCAGCAGCAGGTGAAGAAATTTACCGATGCGATCCTCTACGAGATGAAGCGCCATGGCGTCGCCGGGGAGAAGCTTGGGGTCGACTTCATCGACATCAACATGATCAGCATCTTCAAGGAGAAGAAGATCAACTGGGTTGACGGCATGACGCCGATGATGGAGGCGCGCGCCGTCAAGAATTCCGACGAGCAGGAGTGCATGCGCATTGTCGGCGCCATCGGCGACGCCACGCACTGGGAATGCATGAAATTCCTGCGCCCGGGCATCACCGAGAACCAGGTCACTGCGCACCTGATGAAATATCTCTACAGTATTCCCGGGATGGAGGACGTCGAGGATGTGATCGTGTCATCCGGTCCCAACACCTGGCCGAACTGGCGAAATTTTTCCGACCGCATCATCCAGCCCGGCGACATCGTTTTCATGGATTTGGCCGCGCTCACCTGGAACGGCTACAAATCCTGCTATTACCGGACCTACTGCGTAGGCAAGGAGCCGACCCGGGAACAAAAAGAGACCTACGCCACTGCGTTGGAATGGCTCTACGATTCCATCGACGCGGTGAAGGCCGGCACCACGACGCGCGAGATCGCCAAGAAATGGCCTTCGGCCAAGCAGGCCTGGGGCTACAAGGAAGAGGATCAGGCGGCGGCCAATCTATGGGGTCACGGATTGGGTCTCGCCCAGTACGATCCGCCGGTGATCTCGCGCATCTGGTCGCTCGATCACCCGGTCGAGATCCAGGCCGGGATGACCTTTGCGCTGGAGACCCAGCACGGCAAGCGCTTCCGCTACGGCGTACGGATCGAGGAGATGCTCATCGTGCATGAGAAGGAAATCGAGATCATCTCGAATTTCCCGGTCAAGCAGATCACCGTGGTGGACCCCATTCCGGGTTATGGCGACCACGTGCGATGAAGGCTTTGTTAACCATATCCAGTGTTAATTCGTTAACTGTCTTCCGCGGGTTTGGTAGCCTCAATGCGGCTCGTTCGGCTTATCGCTGTGGTGATGATCGCGGCCGGGCAGGCCGGCTGTGCCGGCCTGCCCCCGTTGCCCTGGCTCGAGCCGGCGGCGGCGGTCGCTCCCCCGGATCCTGCCGATCTCGACAGCATCATTTACGGTCGCGGTGCGCCGGTCGCTCCGGCGATCCCCGCGGCCCTGCCCCTGCCGGCGGTGCCCCTTCCGGTGCCGGTTGCGGTCCTGCCCGGCCCGGCGCCGGGAGGCGATGAGCCCTACACGCTCGATTCAGGAGATCGATTGCGTGTCGTGGTATTCGGCCAGGACGGCCTGAGCAACTCCTACGTGATCGACGTGTCCGGCAAGATCACCATGCCGCTGATCGGCCCGGTCTCGGCGCGTGGGTGCACCACCATCCAGCTCGCGCGCGCGATCGCGGAACGGTTGCGCAACGGCTATCTGCGTGAGCCGCACGTCGCAATCGAGGTGGAGACCTACCGGCCGTTCTTCATCCTCGGGGAGGTTCTGGCGCCCGGCCTCTATCCCTATGTCCCCAACATGACGGTGGAGACCGCGGTTGCCATCGCCGGCGGCTTCACGCCGCGCGCCTATCGCTATGACTTCGAGGTCAGCCGCTCGTCCATGGGCGTCACCTCGCGCCAGAAGGTTCCCCTGATCGCGCCAATTCGTCCGGGAGACACCATCACGGTGAGCGAGCGCTGGTTCTGAGCACGCCCTGAGTTGGTGCGCTGCCCTCGGATCTGGTCCGGGGGCTGCCTCATCAGGCGCAGGCCTATTTTTTCACGTGCTTCTTGAGGAACTCCATGGAGCGCTGCCAGGCGAGCTTGGCGCTCGACTCGTGGAAGCTGCCACGCTCATCGCAATGGAACCCGTGCGCGGCGCCCGGGTAGACGTAAATCTCGCAGTCTCCCCCGCGCTTCTTCTTGATGATCTCCACGTCGCTTATGGGGATCGACGCGTCCTGGTCGCCGAAATGCATGAGCGTGGGTACTTTCGGCTTCTCGTCGGCATTCTTTGCGATCTGGCCGCCGTAGTAGCACACGGCAGCCGACAGTCCGTTGAGCCTGCAGGCGGAGAGGAACGCAATGGTGCCGCCCATGCAGAAACCCATGATTGCAGTTGCCCCGGCAGGCTTGAGCTCGTCGATGGCGGCCTGGGTATCGCGCAGCATCGCGCCCCAATCCGGATTGGCGACAAACTTGCGCGCTTCGGCAATCTCGTCCGGCGTGTAGCCGCTCTGAAAATCCTTCACCTGCCGGTCGAACAATGCCGGAGCGACGGCGGCGTAGCCTTCACCGGCCAGACGGTCGCAGACCGCGCGAATGTGATGATTGACCCCGAAAATCTCCTGGATGACTACGATGCCGCCCTTGGCGGCGCCGGCCGGGTCGGCGCGATAGGCTCCCAGCTGAAACTTGTCGGCTGACGTGAGCGAGAACTGCTTACCCAAAAGGACCTCCTGTGCGTGGAACGCGATCTATTGCCGTCGCCGGCACAGGCGCGGCAGGCCGGCAATTTCTCGCTTTTGATCGAACAAAGCAACCGTGTACGCCTATGCGGGTGGGTGCAGCCCAAATGCATCTGCGAGCAGCTCGTAGGAATGCCGGCGCGCCTCATGGTCGTAGATCATGGTGGTCACCATGACCTCGTCGGCCTTGGTCGCAGCGATGAAGGGTTCCAGGCGGGCCAGCACGGCTGCCTTGTCGCCGACGAAGAGGCGCTCGCGATTGCGCGCGATCAAGGCGCGCTCGGCGGCGGAATAGGGAAATGCCTCGGCCTCCGCCGGGCTTGCAAGCGGCAGATATTCGCCCCGCCGACGCCGCACGAAATTGAGGTCGACCGTGGCCGCGAGCCATTGCGCCTGCGCGTCGCTGTCGGCGCAGACGACCGCGCAGGCCAGGATGGCATAGGGCGCCGCCCGCGCCGGCGAAGGCTTGAATGCCTCGCGGTAGCTCAGCATGGCAGAGACGGCATCGTAGTCAGCGAAATGATGGGCAAAGGAGAAACCGGCGCCGATCATGCCTGCAAGCTGTGCGCTATATCCGCTTGATCCGAGCAGCCAGATCGGCGGCAGCGGCACGTCCTGCGGCATGGCCCGCACGGTACGGAACGGATGGCCTTCGGGAAAGGCGCTGCTCTCGAACAGGATCAGCTCCTGAAACCTTTGCAGAAAATCGTCGTCGGCTGCGCCGTCCTGGCGGCGCCGGAGCGCGTAGGAGGTCACCGGATCCGTGCCGGGCGCGCGCCCCAGCCCAAGATCGATGCGCCCTGGAAACAGCGCTTCCAGCACCTTGAAGCGCTCGGCGACCATCAGCGGCGCGTGGTTTGGGAGCATGACGCCGCCGGAGCCGACCCGCATGTGCTGCGTCGCCGCCGCGATCTGCCCGATCATGATGTCGGGCGCCGAGCTCGCGATCGAGGGAAGGTTATGATGCTCCGCGACCCAATAGCGCATGTAGCCCAGCCGGTCCGCCAGACGGGCAAGATCGAGCGAATTGCGCAACGCGGCGGCGCCCGAAGAACCGGATGCCACGGGCGAGAGATCGAGAATGGAGAACGGAACCACGCTATGCCCGCCGCATTCACTGACGGTGCAGGCGCCAATCTTTCTTCCAGCCCGTCAGATGGCCGTTACGGAACTGGAGTGCGATCGCCGAGGCAACCGGGTAGGCGCGAAGAACTCCGGCCTGCCCGTAAGCGACATAAATCTCGGAGCCATCGTGGCCGGAGTAGTAGAAGAGCGGCACTCCGAGGGCCACCGCCGCCTCCTCCAGCGTCATGCCGAAGGCAAGCGGAACGGTGTTGGATTGGTATCCGCAGTAAACCGCCCAGCATACCCAAAGCGACGCCACTACGCGTTTCATTTGCAAGCTCTCGCCGATTAAGCTCGCATGCGCAAGCCCGGCAACGAAAAGCCGACAGTGCCCGGCAAGCTTGAGCCCAGTAATGTGTTGTGTCTAAGGCGGAATATTGGGACATCGAGCCCATCGCCGTCCGCCAAATGCCTCTTCGCCTGTACCGGCTTCGAGCCCCGGCGTTTACCTGCCGGGGTCGGGTCGCCCGTTCTTGCGCCGGGCAAGCCAGCGACCGCCGGGATAGGTCTCCCGCAGCAGCAGAAATATCCCGGACGCAACAACAATGATCGAGCCGATCACCACGCCGATCGTCGGTACCTCGCCCCACACCATGAATCCCAGGATGCTCGCCCACACCAGCGAGAGATAATAGAACGGCGCTACCGCCGAGGCGGGCGCCAGATGCAACGCGCGCGTCCACCAGAACTGTCCCACCGCATTGGAGGTTCCGTTCAGCACGATCAACGCCGTATCGAGCGCGGCAGGCGCTACCCATTGCCACGGCAGGACCAGGGCAAAGAGCGCTGAGAGCAAGCTCAGCTGATAGAGCGTCAAGGTTTCCGCGGATTCGGTTTCCGTCATGCGGCGCACGCCAACGGTCACCGATCCGTACAGCACGGCGTTGCCGAGAGCAAAAAGCGCGCCGATCTGGAATGTCTGCGCCGTCGGGTTGGTGACAATGAGCACGCCGGAGAAGCCCACGAGCAGCGCCGTCCACCGCGCGGCGCCGACCGTTTCCTCGAGCAGCAGCGCCGACGCCAATGTCGTAAACAAGGGCGCCGAAAAATTGATCGCGATGGCGCCCGCGAGCGGCATCAGGCTGAACGCGATCAGCAGGAACGTCTGCGAGCAGGCCTGCGAAGCGCTGCGCAGCACGTGGTGGCGCAGCCGTCGTGTGCGAAAGACCGACCATCCGGTGCGCGGGATGATGAATGTGGCGCACGCGAGGAAGGCGACCACCGTTCGGCTGAACAGCACTTCCCCTACCGGGTAGCTCTGCACCAGCCATTTCGAGATGGCGCTCGATGCGGCGAACACGACGGTCGCGGCGACCATGAGCGCGATCGCGAGCGGGACATGCTCGCGCCGCTTGGGGTCAGCGGATTCCGGCCCGTTATCGCTGCCCGCCTGGCGCACGCCGATGTCTCGGGATTTCCGAAGAAATTGCTAGCGTGGCGGATTTGAAGTTCCTACCAGCATTGCCGCGGTCATTCGTAGGAACGTCAAATCCAAAGCCACACTAGCAACATATATTTGCTAGTGTCCCTTTGGATCCGACGTTTGTATAAGCGCGTGCTGCAAAGGAATACAAACGTCGGAACCGGGACACTAGGTGTTATTGCACATGCCGGCCGGCTACCGGCATGTCCGTGCGGCATGACCGTCCGGCAATTTTGGTGCATAGAAGCCGCATGCCGCCCATTCTCGACAACAAGAACCCGAATGCCGCGTCGATCTTCCAGCCTGCCGCGCTTCTGCGCGAGGCGCGCAGGCAGAAGAGCCTGGGCGTGGTCGAAGTGCCGCGCATGTGCATTCTCGATCCCGATGGCGACATTGTTCGCCGGCTCAGGCGCGCCGGGGACGCGCGCCGCTTCGAGGGATGGCCCTGCTATCACAGCGAGCTGGACCAGTTCACGCTTGCCGGGCAGACCGTCGGCATCGTCGGGTGCGCCGTCGGTGCTCCCTTCGCCGTCCTGATCGCAGAGCAATTGCTCGCCTGCGGCTGCCGGTTTCTGCTGAGCCTGACATCGGCGGGTCAGATCGTGCCGGCTGCCCGCCCGCCCTATTTTGTCATCATCGACCGCGCGTTGCGCGATGAGGGGACGAGCTATCACTACGCCGCCCCTTCCGACTATGCCGAGGCGGATGCGCGGCTGGTGGAGATGGCGCGCGAGGCGCTGCGGGACAAAACCATTCCCTGCATGGTAGGGGCGAGCTGGACGACGGACGCCCCGTTCCGGGAGACCGCGGAAGCGGTCGCCGCGGCGCGCTCCAAAGGCGTGCTCGCGGTCGAAATGGAGGCTGCCGCGCTCTATGCCTTCGCGCGCGCCACCGGAATGAACGTGCTCTGCCTTGCCGCCATCACCAACGTCATGGGACAGATTGAAAACGATTTCGAGAAGGGCGATCTCGATGGGGCGGCCGCTGCGCTCGCCTTGCTCGAGGCAATTGCATTCCGCGCCGCCGCGCGGTTTTGCTGAGGTTCATCGTGTGTGCGCACCGGCGCGGCGACCGGCGTCGCCGGGCGGCCTCACGCCGTCACGAGAGGGGACGCCACGGCCGCGAAGCCCGATTTCGGAACCCGCGAAAAGGGCAAGGCTGTCGCCAAGGCTACAATTTGGTCCATATTTGCGCTAACTTGAACAGGGCAGGACGATGAAAACTCATCCTGCGCTGGGGGTAGCGTCGCAAGTGGAGCGTGTAATGGTCAATACTGCATTTCAAGACTGGCGACGGGAGTGCGAGGCGGTGCAAAAGGAGATGGATCGCCTGATCGCGGCCGGACGGCCGCAATCGCCGGAGGAGCGCCAGGTCCGCCAGCTGCAATTCAGCGCGCTGATCGAGCGGCGAGACGCCGCCGCGCGCAATCTTTTGCGATCCTCGGTTCGTCCCGACAAGGAGCAAATGCCCGGGTGAGCGCCGGCCGTTTGCCGCAATGGCCGGATATGGTTTCCAAAAGGTGAATCAATGCCCGCGCAGGCGGCCCTTGCGCTAAACTCTTTAGCAACGCCTTCTTTGCTAATGCACATGCATCCGACCGGACGACCAGGAAATTTGGAGCTTCCGGAGCGATGCTCGCCGCTCGAACTCGCAGGTCCGCCACGCGCCTGATCCGGCGCCTGGGAGTTTTGCGGCTCATCCGATGCACGGACGGCGCGATTGCCGTCGAGTTCGGCCTCGTAGCCGCGCCCTTCGTCGCAATGCTGTTTGCGATTCTGCAGACCACCCTGGTTTTCTTCGCAGGGCGCGTGCTTGACACGGCGGTCGCCCAATCTGCCCGCCTGATACTCACCGGTCAGGCGCAGGATCAGGGCATGAACCAGAGCGCCTTCGCCAGCGCGGTCTGCGGGAAGATTTACGCGCTGTTCAACTGCAGCAGTCTCATGATCGATGTGCAGACGTCGGGCTCCTTTTCGAATGCCAACACGTCGATGCCGGGCTTGACCTTCAATCAGCAGGGACAGGTGACCAACACCTGGCAGTATCAGCCGGGCAATCCGGGCGATATCGTCGTCGTTCGCGTCATGTACCAATGGCCGGTATTTCTCGGCCCGCTGTCTTTCAACCTGTCCAATCTGTCGAACGGCAAGCGCCTGCTCATGTCCTCGGCAGCGTTCAAGAACGAGCCCTACCAATGATCTTGGCCGCCGGTGCCGTGCGCGCGCTCCGATCTGCCCGCGAGTTCGTCCGCGACCGCAGAGGCATCTCGGCCGTCGAGTTCGCAGCGGTCCTGCCCTTCGTGCTTGTCGCCTATCTCGGCAGTGTCGAGGTCGGCAACGGGATCGCCACCAAATTGCGGGTCTCCCTGATTGCGCGCACGCTCGCCGACCTGGCGACGCAATATATCAGCATCAGGAACGCGGACATGAGCGGCATCATGAGCGCATCGAGCGCGGTCGTCGCCCCCTATTCCGCGGCGCCGCTCGTCATTACGCTGTCGGAGGTTACGACCGACGCCAACGGAAACGCGACCGTTACCTGGAGCGATTCGCTCAACGGCACGGCGCGGCCGGTCGGCCAATCGGTGACGCTTCCGACCCAGCTGCAGACGGCCAACATCTCCTTGATCTGGGCGGAGGTATCGTACGCCTACAAGCCCAACACCGGATATGTATTGACCGGCACGCTGACGCTGTCGGATCAGGTGTTCATGTATCCGCGGCTCGTGAATTCCGTAACGCGCGTCAATTCCTGACGCCCGCCTCACGCAGGACCCGGAACGAGCAGCAAGCTCCCATCCCTCCCCGCAGGGTGGCCGCGCAGCCAAGTTTACGCAGGCTGCGTAGACTTGCCTGCGCTGCGGCCCGACACGCGCGATCGTAGCGGGGGGATTACCGAGTTTGCTACGCGCCTGAGTTAACCGGCGAGGTGATACACCGCTGATTTGTCGCTGCGCGGATCGGGGTACTAGTTCGTCAACCGAGCGGTTGCGACCGCTTTCTGAAACAGCGCCTGCATCGCAGCCGAGATATCCTGATCGGTCTGCACCGCGAAATAAAGCCCCGGCGACGCGCAGTTCTGCAGCGTGGGTCCGATCTGCGACTGAAACGGAGCAATATAGGTATTGTACCAGGAATTGGTCGGCAGCGGCAGATAGACCGTGTACAGCACCGCAATCCGGATGCCCCGATTCTTGATGGTCGTGCACCAGCCGTTGTCCATCAGCGATTGCTGGCGCGAGCCGTTGACCATCTCATCCTCGACCCCGTCGGTGACGAAGAACAGGACCTCCTGCGGCTTGTCGCCGGCGACGTTGGTTCCACCACCGGGGTTCGGCATGGTGGAATTGATGTTGCTCATTGCGTTGTCATAGTTGGTGATGGCGTCACTGCTCCAGTTCTGATAGGGGACCTCATAGATGTCGATATTGCCGGCTTGCGTCTGGGCGCTGGACAGGCTCGATGTGAGCGATGTGATGGTGTTGAAACCTATGTTGAAGGTGTAGATTGCCATGCGGTATTGGTTGTTGTTGGCCTGCATGCTCTGCTGCGCGGTGGTCATCAGGTTCTGCGTCGCCAGGCGCAGCTTGTCGATGCGCAGCGTCACTCCCAAACTCTTGGCCAGGCCGTAATAGTCGTTGGGCGCCTTGTCGGATTCGTGACAGCCGAACCCGCATTTGTCGGGGGTGTTGCTCACCAGGGTGCTGATATCCGCGCTCGTCGCGCCGATCGCCATCGAGGGCGAGTTGTCGAGCAGCAAGTAGAAATCGATGTTCGGCAAAACCGATGAGGCCGCGGTCGCGCTGCCGCTGATCGGCCACGCGGCCAGATTGAGGACCTTCGAGAACGCGTTCTGCGACGACGCCGTGTAGGAAATCGTGACCGTGCGGTTGAGCCCGCTGTCGGTCACGTTGACGCTCAGATTGCCCGTGGAATAGTTCACGCCGGTCAGGTTGGATGCCTTTGAGTTGAAAATATTCTGCGCGGCAGTGGTTGCCTGGCTGTCGGTCTTGGCCATCATCGCAGGGGTGACCGCGGCAATGGCCGCCGCGTCGGCGGCGGCGTCGAGCTGCGCCTTTTTCTGCTCGGCAGTGGAATAATCCATGGCCAAGCCCGTCAAGAAGACGATGGGAACCAGCGAGAGCGCGAACATGATCGCGACATTTCCCTCGCGACAGGCGGCAAAACGATACAGGGCAGGAATCATCACGGCATCCTCTGTGGGGCATGCGAGCAGCGGCTCGATCGGAGCAGCTGAGGATTGTTGCCAGAACCTTGATTTCACGTTACCGGCGATTGCAAAAATCGTGGCGAAAACGCGATAATTTTTCCTATAGTTGTCATTTTTAATGGTCGAAGTGATGATCCAGAATCGTAGCCCGCGTTGAGCGCGAGCGAAACGCGAGGTCACGCGGGTTTCGTGCGCACGCGTGCTTGCATGCCCCACCATGCATGCGCTCAATCCGGGCTACGCGCGCTGGGTGCGGCTAGAACTGCGTGTGCAGGCGCGTTCCAATGACCGAGACCGGGCCGCGGTCGCGGTTGTACGCCGGGTTGGCAATGAACTGATAATCCAGGGTCATGCGCCAGGAAAAGACGGGGAAGCTGTAGTAGGTCTCGATGATCTTCTCGCGGCCGGCGTTCGGAAGCATTCCGTCGCCGACCAGGATGCCGAGGCCTCCGGAGTCGAGGTAGGCCTGATGCACGCCTGAAATGTCGTTGACGATGCCGGCAATGGCGAAGGTGTCGTCCGGCCGTCCCCATAGCTTGCCCTTGAGCGAGAGCCCCCCGGCGACCGTTTGATCAATGTCGGTGTATTCGTATGGCTCGATCTGGCCGTTCGCCACTCCGGCGCGGGCGAAGACAGCGACATTGGGCACGATCTGCTGCTCGGCCGCCACAGTCATCCCGCCCCGGCTCCGGTATTGGCGGACCGGGGTGGTATCGGCGGCATTGCCGGTGAGTTCCGCCAAATTGATGGCGTCCTGAAAGCTGCCCATGCGGCCGCGGCTGAAAAAGCCGTTGACCATGACCTTCCCGGGTTGCCCCCACAGCGCGTGGCGGTGCTCGATTTCGCCGACCCACTGGAACTGCCCAAAATGCGGATCCAGGTCCGTGCTGTTGGGCACGATGGAGAGGTCGAACAGGCCGCCGCGCAGGGTCCAGTTGCCGTGGTACCATTCGACTGCCGCGCCGTAGGTAAAGCCCCAGGCGTCGGCGGCATAGTCGAATGCCCCGGCATCGATCAGCGACCAGTTCATAAAATCGCTGCGCGGATCGTGTGCATAGGTGACGGTGTCGAAGATGTCGGAAACGCTGAACTTGCCGACGGTGATGACCAGCCGGTTGGTGGTCTGCGATCCCGCAAACTGGTTGATGTTTGCCTGCACCTTTTCCGTTTCGCCGCCGAGATCGATGGTCTGCCGCACGAACATGCGCGGCACCCGCGCATAAGGGACGGAAAAACCAAGCTTGAAGGCGGTGCCGGTGGGAAAGCCGGCGACCCCCAGCGTGCTCGAGAGCCCGAAGCCCTGATCGATCTCCGGATTGACCCATAGCTCGGCGCCCTGCCACAGCCGAAGACCGGCATAGAAGGTCGTGTCCCAGGTTTCGCGGCCCTGGTTCGGGTAGAGGCTGTTAGGACCCACATAGGGAGAGCGGAACGCAGGAGCATTCTGGCTCACGAACGTGGTCTGCCCGTGCAGGGCGAACCAGCCCAGGTCCAACGCCGATATGCCCTTGGTGAAGACCTGCGGATCGATGCCACCGTTCTCGCCGAGGCGATAATTGAAGCCGAGACGGATGCTCTGGACGCTCAGGCTGGAATCGAAAGCCTCCGGGGTGGCGGGAAAGTACACGTCGCGCCACCCGAACTGCGTGTAGAGATATTCAAGCCGTGCGCTCCATTTCGAGGTCAGCGCAAGCTCGATGCCGCCGCCCGCTGCCCACCCCCTGTGCCCAACAATGAATTTAGGCTCGACGGTGCCCGCGCTGGGACCGACACTGGTCGGGTCGATCGAACCGATAACCTGCGTGCGGGTGAATTGGTCGTAGGTCCACGCCAGCCCGCCGGTTGCATAAAACAGCCAGTGGCCGGGCGCATAGCCGATGCGGGCGCGTACCGTGCTCGACCATTGCACCATCTCCTCATAGGTCGCAACGCCGGTCAGGTCCGAGGATATGATCCCGATGCCGTGGATGTTGCTGGGGAACGATGCGTCAGCCTCAACGCCAATCAGCAAACGGGACGGAAACATGTAGTTGTAGCCGCCGTGCAGGCCCACGTAATAGCTTCCGGTGCCTTTGAAGCCGTCGAATCCCTTGAACAGATCGAGCGACCCGGCGAGCGTAAAGTCCGACAAGCCCGGCTCGGTCGCGGACCAGCGGGAATAGCCGGTCGCATAGCCGAGATGGCTACCGATGTAGAACCCGGTCCAGTCGTAGGATGCGGCTTTGGGGGCGGCCTTGACCGGCTTGTAAGAGGGACCGTCGGCGCCGAATGCGCGGCCTACGCCAATCGCCACCATGACAATGGCGCCGAACACAAGGCTTTTCGACACGGCACGCGGTTTCCACAGGACGGACCCTCTCGAACCCTATCGAAGGAGCGCGGCAGGCAAAATGACAGTCAGCATCCACAACAGGAATTGTGGTTGCCTGTTGTCATCGCGCCACATGTCGTTGACCTCACTTGGTGAGGCGCGCCGTCATCACCGCGTTCTGGAACAGCGCGGTCATCGCCGCGGAAATCCCCTGGGTGGGGCTCACCTCGAAAAACAGTCCCGGCGACGCGCAGCTTTGCATGGTCGGGCTGATCTCGTTCACGAACGGCTTGATGTACTGATTGTACCAGGAATTGGTCGGCAATGGCAGATAGGTCGTATACAGCACGGCAATCAGGACGCCGCGATTCTTCAACGCGGTGCACAACGCGAGACTTATGGGCTCTTGGCAGCGTCCGCCGCTTACGGTTTGCTGCGAGCATGAGTTGGGATTGTTCTCGTCGGCGACGCCGTCGGACACGAAGAACAGCACCTTCTGCGGCGCCGCCTGGGTCCCCGACCCCGCTGCGGGAATAGCCGCGTTGATGGCAGACATGATCCCGTCGTAGTTCGTATCCTGATCGTTGAACTGGTTCTGCCCCTTGACCGTCATCACGTCCATGTTCGCAATCCGCGATCGGACGCTGGACAGGTCGGATGAGAGCGGCGCGACGTTTGTCAGCCCCGCCGTCGTGGAGGTCGCCCCGAAGGTATAGACCGCCATCCGGTACTCGCTTTCCGCAGCCTTCATGCGCGGGCCTTTCCATCGGGCAGACTGGACCGCTCGGATTGGATGATAATTTCGTCAAGATCGCCCGCGGCCCGCTGGGGTTGATCTATCCAAATTCGGCGCCAGGCTGCGATCCGCGCCGCCACCCGGCCCGGATACGCCGACGCGAGGCCGTTCGCGACTTCACAAGGGTAAATGTGCCGGCACCGATCAGCCGCATTAACCCAATCTTGCCCCGGTTTCTTGGTGTTAGGCGGCTGTTCACCTGGTTGAACCAATCTGCGGCGGGGTGCGACTAAGAGATAGTCGCCGTTGGGGCCGTCCAGGGGGCATGCGATTGCGTTCGCGCACTTCACGATACCAGCGATCCGGCCTGGCCGCAGGATTTGCACTCTTTCTCGGGGTGTATGCGGTCGCCGCACTCATTTTCTATTGGCTGATGCAGCCGACCGTTCTCGGCAATCGCGGAATGGCCGCCTACCAGCCGCCTCCCATGACGGTGGTGAGCGACGTACCGTGGGTGCCGCCGGCACCCTCCGAAACGGATGCCGCTTTTGTCGCGCCCCGGCGAACTCCGGAGATCGATCAGAGCAGGGCGGCGGCTACGACGAGCGAGATTAAGGCGGCGGAGAAACCGGCGGCTCCGCGTCGGGAATACCGCGTCAGAGCAGCGCGACCCGCCCCGGCGTGGAGCTATTCGGCGGGCCGGTCATGGGGCTTTCGCCCCTGGTTCTGATCTGCTGCGAGAGCGGCCGCCATCGCGCCTTGCCAGTACGTCCGTGGTCAAGGCGCCATGGGTGGCCGCGCCGGGATCAGGCGGCGCGCAGATTGTCCGCCGATGACTTGCCGGTCCTTCGATCGGCAACGACTTCAAAAGACACCTTCTGACCTTCATTGAGGCTGTGCATCCCGGCGCGTTCCACCGCGCTGATATGCACGAAGACGTCCTTGCCGCCGCCATCGGGGGCAATGAAGCCGTAGCCCTTCTGTCCGTTGAACCACTTCACCGTTCCCGTCGTCATGGGAGCGTTTTCCTTTCACGTGCGAGTGCAATAAGCCGCGCGCTGACGCAGCCGGTTCGTTCGAGATTTTGGGAGAAGCTCGTCAGTCAGGCGCGCTGATCGCGGCAAGGCCAAGTCGTTCGGCCGAAAAGCTCGATGCGCCAACAGATAGGAGATTGCCGATCGCTGCACAAGGGGTGGGTGATCGGCGCCTGTTGCCGCTCGTATTACATGCCGAGATAGGCGCGCCGCACGTCCTCGTCGTGGATGAGGCTTCCGGCGTCGCCGGTCATGCGTACGCGGCCGACGTCGAGGATCACGGCGCGACCTGCCTGTGACAACGCCCAGGCGGCGTTCTGCTCCGCAAGCAGCACGGTGAGCCCCTCGGCTTCCTGGATCTCGCGCAGGATGTCGCCGATGCGTTCCACCATCACCGGGGCAAGGCCGAGCGAGGGCTCGTCGAGCATCAGCAGCGACGGCTTCGACATCAGCGCGCGGGCGATGGCAAGCATCTGTTGCTCGCCGCCCGAGAGGTTGCCGGCGCGCTGGCTGTGCCGCTCGCGCAGGCGCGGAAAATAGCCGTAGATTCGCTCGATCCGTTCCGGCAGCGCGGACCGCGCGCGACAGATGCCGCCGACCTTGAGATTGTCGAGCACTGAAAGCTGCGCAAACACGCGGCGGCCCTCGGGCGCATATCCGACGCCGCGGCGAACCACCTCGGAAGCCTTGAGGCCGCGCAGATCGGCGCCGTCGAGCGTGATGCGGCCGCGATAGCTCGCCATGCCGAGCACGGCCCTGAGCGTGCTCGACTTGCCGGCGCCGTTGGCGCCGATGAGGGCGACGGTTTCCCCGGCCTCGAGCGTGAGCGCCAGCGCATGAGTGCCGACGATGGGACCGTAGGTGACGGTGAGGTCCTCAATGGCGAGCTTGCTTGGCATAGTGCCTGCCCAGGTAGGCCTCGATCACGGCTTCGTTGCGCAGCACCTCGTGCGGCAGCCCGCGCGCGAGCTCGCGCCCCTGCGCCATTACCAGCACGCGGTCGCACAGGTCGGAGATGAAGCGCATGTTGTGGTCTATGACGACGACCGCGATGCCGCGCGAGCGCACCAGGCGCACGGTGTCGCGCACGTGATCCGTCTCCTGCGCGGACAGCCCCGCCGCCGGCTCGTCGAGCAGAATGAGGCGCGGGCTTGCGGCAAGCCCGATGGCCATGCCCAGCACCTTCTGAAAGCCATAGGGCAGGCTCATCGCCGTCCGGTCGGCGACGCGCCCAAGATCGAGCCAGCCCATGATGTCCTCGACGTGGCGGTCGGCGCGCGCGCGCGCCGCGCGTGCCGCCGGCGTGCCGAGCAGCGCCGGCAGCAGGCCGGCATAGATCTGACGGTAGGCGCCGCGCAGCAGGTTTTCGCGCACCGTGCGCGCCGCGTAGACGGTAGTGGCCTGGAAGGTGCGCACCAGGCCGCTCTCGACCAGCACGTGGGGCGCCAGCCCGGTCACGTCCTTGCCGGAAAGCCGCACCGTGCCGCCGCTCGGGCGCGTCACGCCGGAAACCAGATTGATGGCGGTGGTCTTGCCGGCGCCGTTCGGCCCGATGATGCCGAGGATTTCCCTCTCCGCGACGTCGAAGCTCAGCTCCGCCACGGCCTGCACGCCGCCGAAGCGCTTGGAGAGGCGATCGACCGCGAGCAACGCCGTCATAACCCGCGCACCGCGTCGGCCACGTCGGCTTCCTTGGGCCTGGCTCCCGGCAGCGAGCCGCGGATGCGGCGCAGGACCTCGATCAGGCCGCCCGGGATGAACGCCATGGTGGCGAACAGGATGGCGCCGAACAGGATCTGCTGCACGTTCACGTAGCCGCGCAGCAATTCCGGCAGCGTCACCATGAAGACGGTACCGAGCAGCGCGCCGGGCAGGCTGGTCATGCCGCCGATGACGTTCATCACCACGAGGTTGAGCGATTGCACCACCGAGAAGCTTTCCGGGCCAACATAGCGGATGAAATGCGCCTGCAGCGCGCCGGCCATGCCGGCAAGCGCGCAGGCGATGATGAACACCGTGACCTTGACGCGATTGACCGGCACGCCGGAGCATTCGGCGAGCCGCTCGCTCTCGCGGATGGAATTGATGGCGCGGCCGTATTCGCAGGCAAGCAGCCGCGCGCATAGCCCGACGCCGAAGACGGCAAAGCCGAGCGCCAGATAGTAGTAGGCGCGATTCGACAGCAGGGCCGGATAGGGCGGCGGCACGTCGAAAATGCCGTTGGAGCCGCCGGTGAGCCATGCGTTCTCGACGATCGCCATGCGCACGACCTCGCCGAACAGGAACGTCACCAGCACGAAATATTTGCCGGCGAGCCGCAGCACGATCGGGCCCACGGCTGCGGCCAGCGCCGCCGCCGCTGCGGTCCCGGCCGCAAGGCCCGCCGGCCAGGGCAGGCCGAGCCGCGTCATGACGAGCACCGACCCGTAGGCGCCGAGCGCCATGAAGGCGGCATGGCCGAGGCTCACATGCCCGGTGCGGATGATGAGGTGCAGCGAGGCGGCGGCGATCGCCGTGATGCAGATGAGCACGCCCACGTGGTGCAGGAACTTGTCCTCGGTGAGCCAGGGCCAGCCGAGGAGCGCGGCGGTGCAGACGACGGCGATGAGCGCGCGTCCCCGCATGTCAGGCCTCCGGCGTGCCCAGGATGCCCCATGGGCGCACGATCAGCAGCACGATCACCACGCCGAAGGAAAGGAACGCCGAGGCTGCCGCGCCGTAGAACGTGCCGACGAAGCTTTCGGTCAGGCCGAGAATGAGACCGCCGAGCGCGGCGCCGGGGATCGAGCCCATGCCGCCAAGGATCACCACGATGAAGGCCATCATCAGCGGCCGCTCGCCCAGGAACGGCGATACCGCGTAGATCTGCCCCCACAGCGCGCCGGCGAGCGCCGCCAGCAGGATGGCGACGAAAAAGGCCGTCCGGTAGGTGCGCCGGGTATCGACCCCTTGCGTCTCGGCGATCTCGACGTCCTGGGCGGTCGCCCGCATGGCGAGCCCGGCGCGGGTGTGGCGGATGAACAGGTAGAAGCCGGCGAGCGC
>Ga0306926_10002058_pt1 | contig 20293 bp, 19 predicted proteins | sample flu12Cox44000178_FD_203759 | JGI IMG/M metagenome (GOLD analysis project Ga0306926, IMG submission 203759) | Lab enrichment of tropical soil microbial communities from Luquillo Experimental Forest, Puerto Rico - flux8day.12C.oxic.44.000.178 (v2)... | ecosystem: Environmental > Terrestrial >...
ATGTCGGCGGCGGCTTCGGGCATTTCTATGCCTATGCTCCGGTGAAGATCAAATACGCCATCGACCGTTTTACGATGGAGGTGAAGCGGCAGCTCGACGTGCTCGACCGGCAGCTCGCGGGCAACCGGTTCATCGCCGGCGACGAATATACGATCGCCGACATCGCTATCTGGCCGTGGTACGGCAACGGCATGCTGAACGGCGCGTCATACAACGACCCGCGCAAGTTCCTGCAGACGCACGAATATAAAAACCTGACGCGCTGGACGAAAGAAATCGGCGAACGTCCGGCCGTCAAGCGCGGGCGAATGGTCAATCGCACCAGCGGGCCGGCTGAAGAACAATTGCACGAGCGACACGACGCCAGCGATTTCGAGACCAGAACGCAGGACAAGGTCGGCGCTAGCGGGTAACCCCATCGGCAGCACGGCAATCGGTCGCTATTGAGGGCTTAGCCGAAATCGGTCCGCGAGCTACAAGTCGGCGGGTCACGTTAGATCGCACGGATATTAGGATCGTTTATGCACACGCAATTCTGTGCTGCACAACGAAACCGCGCTATCCGCTATGGCGCCCGTTGACGGCGACGGGATTTTGGGCTCGCCATCCCCCTCTTTTCGCCCTTAGGATGGGGCGCGGGCTGAAGCCTGGTGCAATGGCGTGATGTTCCGAACGGAGCGCGTCAACATCGCATTGCGACGGCACTTGCTGATCTATGCGGCGCTGCCGCTGGCCTATGTGATCACCGGCCGGCTGGGGCTTCTGCTAGCTGTTCCGCCGGGCTATGCCACGGCGGTGTTTGTACCCGCTGGCATCGCGGTCGGCGCCATGTTTATTGCCGGCGCACCCACGCTGCCGGGAACGTTTCTCGGTTCGCTTCTGGTTAACATCTGGATTGGCTTCTCAATTACCGGGCAGTTCACCCCGGCAGGGACTGCGGCGGCAGCGATCATCGCCCTGTGTTCCGCAGTCCAGGCAGCAATCGGTGGCTTGGTGCTGCGCCGCGCGATCGGCTATCCGGCGGCCTTGGACAATCCGCGCGATCTTGTGCTCCTGCTGGCGCTTTCACCATTGTTTTGTCTGACGAGTGCCAGTCTTTCGTTGGCTGGCATGTGGGCGCTTGGCATCGTCCAGTCCGCCGATCTGCCGATCAATTGGATGACCTGGTGGGCAGGCGACACACTCGGTGTCCTTGTAACGTTACCGCTTATGCTGGTGCTCGCCGCCGAGCCGCGAATTTTGTGGCACTCGCGGGCCTGGTCGGTCGCCGTCCCGATGTTACTTTGCTTTGGGCTGTTCGTCGCGATCTTCGTCCGCGTCAACAGCTGGGAGAACGATCAGTCTCTTTTTGAATTTCGCCTCCGATCGCAGCAACTCGCCGACACAATGCGGTCGACGCTTGAAGAACAGCGCGGATTCCTCGAGCAGCTGTCGAATAGCTTTGTCAGCCGCTATCAGCCGGTCACGCGTCAGGAGTTTCACGACTTGGTAGCGACGTTGCTCAAGAGGTTTCCGATCATCCAGGCTGTGGAGTGGGCGCCGTTGGTGAAGTCGGCTGAGCGACAAGGATTTGAGGCTGCGCAGCGCGCCGAAGTGCCCGGATTTGCGCTTCGCCAACGCGGTCGATCCGGCGAAGTGCGACCGACGGACGATCGCAGTTCCTTCTACCCCGTTACCTTTGTCGAACCCTTGGCTGGGAACGAGGCGGCGATGGGCTTCGATCTTGCATCGGATACCGCTCGGCGCCTCGCCATTGAGGCGACGATCGATACCGGCAACCCAGCCGCCACCGCACCGGTCCACTTGGTGCAGGAGCGCGGCGAACAGTCCGGCATCCTGTTGATCAATGCCGTATCGGCCGGCCCGACCGGACCCGGCATTTTCCTCGTGGTCTTGCGCATGGGCGCATTCGCGAAGACCCTGGTCGATCCAATCCAATCCACTCTCGATGCGAGCTTTGCCGACGCCGCAGCGGGACTGCCGTTCTTCGATAATATCCGCGGATCGATACCGACGTCATACCAAGTCGGCTTCGACTTCGGGACCCGCCATTACGTCGTACAGACCGCGCCGTCTGCTGCCTACCTGGCGCGACACCGCGGATGGCAAAGCTGGGCTGTGCTCGCCGCCGGGGCTCTTGGGACCGGCTTGCTCGGCGGTCTGCTCCTGCTGGGGACAGGTCACGGCCATCGCTTCGAGCAACTCGCCAATAAGCTGCGGGCAAGCGAGGCATCGCTGCGCGAAAAGGAAGCCGAGCTGGAGAGCGTCATTTACCGAACGCCATTCATGCTCATCCGGTTGGATCGCGACCTTCGCTACCGCTTCATCAGTCAGGCCTATTTGGAGATGACCGGCCGTCGGCCTGAAGACGTCATTGGCAAAAGGCTTTCCGATGTTTTGAGCGAGAAGGACTTCCGAGCGATCCACCCCTATATCGAGCGGGTCCTGCAGGGCGACCGGGTGGAATTTGACAGGGAGGTCGATTACCGCGGCGGCGGCACGCGGTTCCTACATGTCGTGTACACGCCCGAAAAGACCGAGCACGGGACGATCACCGGCTGGATCGCCTCCATGTTCGACATTACCGAACGCAAGTACGCCGAGGAGGAGCAGCAGATACTCGTCCGCGAACTCCAGCATCGGACCTACAACATGCTGGCGGTCATCCAGGGTATTGCGCAAAAAAGTCTCTCAGGCCCCATCTCCTTCCATGAAGCACGGAAAGCATTCGAGGGAAGGCTCCTTGCATTGGCTGCGGCGTATCGGCAATTGACCAAATCAAACTGGAGCGGCGTCAGTCTCAACGAGATCGTGCATCTAACCCTGGAGCCCTTCACCGCACGAACGAAAGTCGAGGGTCCGGATATCGTGCTGAGTGCGAAGAATGCGCAAAATCTCTCACTCGCGTTTCACGAGCTTGCCACCAACGCGATGAAGCACGGTGCCCTGTCGAGCGAGCGAGGACGCATCAGCATCGCCTGGACCATTGAAAAAAATGGCAGCCGCGACGCACTAAAAATACGATGGCAAGAGCGCGGTGGACCCACCGTGCTTGCGCCAAGCCGGCGCGGATTCGGGACGTCGCTGCTCGAGGCGACTTTCAGTGATGTCATTTTCGATTACGCCGCCGAAGGCTTAACGTGCGAGATTCGGGTGCCGCTCGGAAAAATCGAGCTTGCGACAGCATCGCGAGGCCCGGGGGCTGTACCGTCGCTATCCGGGCAATAGCTGCATCGGGCGAGGTGAGCCCGATCGCGGCTTATCGTTTCAGCGACAATCGCTGGATCGCCGCTGCGCCCGGCGAGTCGCCGGCGCTGACGGCTGAAACAGCGGGCGACGGAAGATTGAAATAAGCCCCAGGCATTGCCCGAAGCTCAAAGTTACCTAACCCGAGTCTTGCTTCTCGTCGACGCGGTGCGCGCCATCGTCCGCGAATACGCGCGCCCAGATCTGCTCGATACCGCGGCGGCGCTGACCAAGCGGCTGCGCGAGGTCACAAATGATTTTTTGCGCGAGCAAAACAGCTTCGGCCGGCTTATATGGAGAACATCTTCGCGCCGTCGCTGGTGCCGGGCGGCTGACCGCGTGTTTTAAGCCGCGACCGACTGATCCTCGAATTCGGCCGACCCAATCGCCTCCGCCACCAGCTCGTCGCAGAAAAGGCGCGCTTCTTCGCGCGCGGCTTCGGTGGCAAAGCGGCGTAGCAGGGTCAGCAGCGGCTCGAGCTCGCCGAGATCCATGTCCTCGCAGCGCGTCAAGACGCGCTCGATCATCCGCCGTTTGAGACGGGCCGCCCCGCCCGTCTCGCTGACGAAGCCGCCTTCGCGCAGGGCCTGGACCGCCTCCTGGAAGGCAGGGAACGTCGCGCGCGGCAAGGCGGCCTTGTCGAACAGCGCCCGCAAACCCGCGATGCCGCGGTCGTGCACCAGACCCGACACCCGCGCCACCGGCATGTCCGCCAATTCGGCGAGCGCCTCCTCGAACAGTACGACATTACCGGAGAGAAGCGCCCGCAGGATCAGGCCGGCGGTGAGTTGCCCGGTTAGGCGCAGATGACGGATCAGCGAGCCCATCTCCGCGGTCGCGCTATCGGCCGCGATGGTGATCGTCGCCTTTTCGCAAGCCTCGCGCGCAATGCGCTGCGCTCGAGCGAGATCGAGCCATTCACAGCCGGCGACGAATCCGACGAGCGTCTCCGAGAGCTTGGCGACCAGCGTCTGCCGCGTCGCCGCCGGGAGGTCGGCGCGCACCAAGAGCGCTTCACGAATCGCCGCGAGATGACCGAAGCGCTCTGCGATGCGGTCCATCGACGGCGGCGCCACATCGGCATCGTGATTTTCAAGAAGCAGCAGGCAGGACTCCCCGGTGCCGATTTCGGCGATCGCGGCCGTGACCGAGCGCGGCAAGGCGGCGCGGCTCGCGACAGCGGCCTGGATGACCGGCCCGCCGGTCGCGGCCGCGTCGACGAGATCGGCATCGACGAACAGCGGCGACAGCGCCAGCACCGGCGCGGCGATACTCGGCTGATCGGCGGCGAGCGCGAAGATGATGGCGGGCGGCGCGTTCGGGCTTGCGGCCAGCGCATCGGCGAGCGAGCGCCGCACCAGCGGTGATGGATCGTCGAGCTGCATCAGCATCGCGCCCTCGGCGGCGCCGCGATCGTCGGCCGTGAGATCGGAATAAAGGTACGCGCGCGCCAAGGCGCCGGTCGCTTCGGCCCGTTCGCCGGCCGGCGCAGTGCGTACCCATTGGAGGAACTGGCGGACGATCATCGGTCGCTTTCGAATGACGCGATCATGACGCCGCCGAACTTAACCGGCCCAGCCTTAACAAAGCGTTCACCGTAAATGTTTACGGAGGTTGCCGAAACGTTAAGTGGGGGCGCCGGTCAGGCGCCCTCGCCGGAATCACTGAACAAGCCGCGCAAGTCGCGCCGCGGCTGCGGCTGGCCCGGCGTGCCGGACGTCTCCGGCAAAACGTTCGGCGTGGTCCAGAGCTGGCTGACCGTAGCGGCGACCGGCGCGGCGCGGGCGGTGTCCTGGAACAGACCGTGGAAAATCCGATTCGCCTGGGCGGCCGTTGGCGTCGGCTGACTGGCCGCGGCAAACGCCGTGGTCATGCCGGCCGTATCCGGTACCGGCGGGGTAGCCGCCGCTGTTTGCATGGGCGGCGCACTTGCCGAGGCGGCGGGGGCTGCCGTGGCCCCGATGAAATTGGCGAGGTCCAAAGGCGCGGCTATCGCCGTGGGTGGATGCGGCACGCTGGCGACCTTCGGCGCGTCTTGCGCTTGCGCCGCCGGCACCGCATCGCTCGGCCGCGTCCGCGCCAGGTCATAGCGCGCGACCAGCGCGTCGCGCACCTGCGACGCCTGACGAATGGCGCCGGTCACGGTCGAGCCCCGCGGCGGAACTGCTGGGTTCGACCAGCATTGCCAAACTCCCTTGCCGGCTCCCACCGGCTGCCTCAGGCCTTAGGAATGATTAACGGTTATGGTAAACGAGGGCTTAACGGAAGTGCAGTTGTGGAGGCGAAAATGACCCAACAGGCGGCGGTCCGGCACAAGCGCGGCGGGCTCTACTTCGAGGATTTCGTCCCCGGCGAGGTGGTCGAGCACCGCTATACGCGCACCGTCACGCAGATGGACAACATGCTGTTCTCAAACATGACGCTCAACCCGCAGCCGCTGCACATCGATCGGCACTTCTGCGAGCAGGAGACCGAGTGGGGTCAGCCGCTGATGAATTCGCTGTTCACCCTCGGCCTGATGATCGGCATCCAGGTCTCCGACATGACGGTCGGCACTACCATCGCCAATCTCGGCATGACGGAGGTGAAATTCCCGCACCCCCTGTTCGAGGGCGATACGGTCCATTGCACGACGGAAGTGATCGGCAAGCGCGAATCGAAATCGCGGCCCGGCGCCGGCATCGTCGAATTTCACCACCGCGCCTACAATCAGGACAACAAGCTGGTGGCCGAATGCTGCCGCCAGGCTTTTATTCTGATGCGACCCAAATAGGCGACCAAGTCGACGATCGAAGTGACGCCATGCTGCTCAATATCAGCCAGGTCGGCCAGATCGCGCTGCCGGTTCTCGACGTGGATCGGGCGGAAGCGTTTTTTGAAAAATTGCTCGGGCTGCGAAAGCTATACCGCTTTGGCAATCTGACGTTCTTCGATTGCGCCGGCGTCCGGTTGCTGCTCGAAAAAGACCAGCCATCCGGAAACCGTGACCCATACCGGCTGCATTTATTTTCGCCGCGCCGGTATCGCGCTCGCGGTTGCAGAGCTGAAAAAACGCGGCCTTGCCTTCGACTCTACGCCGCGTCTGATCGCCAAGATGGACGATCACGATTTGTGGATGGCCTTCTTCCGCGACCCCGACGGCCATACCTTGGCTGTGATGCAGGAGGCGCCGAAAGGATATGCGCCGCCAAAGGCGGCGGATTAGTGCGATGAAGCTGAAATTCGCGACACTCGACGTGTTCACCGCAACGCGCTTTGCCGGCAATCCGCTGGCCGTGGTGTTTGATGCCGCCGGCGTCGACGGCGTGACCATGCAGGCGGTGGCGCGCGAATTCAGCCACCCGGAAACGGTGTTCGTGCTCAAGCCGGAGGCCGGCGGCACTGCGCGGGTGCGCATTTTCACGCCGGGAACGGAGCTTGCGTTTGCCGGCCATCCTACTGTCGGCACGGCGCTGGTGTTGGCACTGCGCCGCAGCGCCGGCAGCGACGTCGTGCTCGAAGAAAAAATCGGCCCGGTGAAATGCCGCGTCACGCCCGAGGGCGACGACCGCGGTCGTGCAAGCTTCGTCATCCCGGCGCTGCCGAAACAAGGAGGAGCGCCGGCGAGCCGCGAGGCGATCGCGGCGGCGCTCGGCCTTGCGGTCGGCGACATCTGCTTCGACGGGCACCAGCCGTCGAAGTGGTCGGTCGGCAATGCGTTTACGTTCGTGCCGGTGCGCAGCATCGACGCCGTGCGCCATAGCCGGATCGAGGACGCGCAGTGGGACGCGGCGTTCGAGGCCGGCGGCTCGACCAACGCCTTCGTGTTCTGCCGCGAGACGTTGGACAAGGCGCACAGCTTTCATGCCCGCATGTTCGCGCCGCGGCTCGGCGTGCGCGAGGATCCGGCGACCGGCTCGGCGGCAGCCGCTTTTGCGGGCTTCTGCGCGAGAGAACTCAAGCTCGGCGACGGCGAACATCGCTTCGTCATCGAGCAGGGTTTTGAGATGGGCCGGCCGAGCCTGATCGACCTCGGCGTCACCATGCGCGGCGGAGCGCTCGCCTCGGCGACCGTCGGGGGCCCGGCCATCGTCGTCGCCGAAGGCTTGATCGAGGCGTGATGCGCTCGCTTCTGTTCGTTCCGGCCGACAGCGCCAAAAAGCTCGACAAGGCGATGACGAGCGGGGCCGACGCGTTGATCGTCGATCTGGAGGATTCGATCGCCTACGACGGCAAGGCCGCCGCCCGAGACAGTGCTGCGGCGTTTCTGAAGGAAGTAGCAGCGGCGCCGGCGCGGCCCTATATGCTGGTGCGCGTCAACGGCCTGCAGACCGGGCTCAACGATGCCGATCTCGACGCCATCGTGCCGGCAAAGCCCGATGCCATCATGCTGCCGAAGGCCGAAGGCGGCGCCTTCGTCATGCATGCTGACGCCAAGCTCGCAGTCCGAGAAGCGATGAGCGGCCTGCCCGACGGGCACGTCAAGATTCTCGCGCTGGCCACCGAGACCGCGGCAGCGCTGTTCGTCGCCGGCACCTTCGCCGGCGCGAGCGCACGGCTGATGGGTTTGACCTGGGGCGCCGAGGATTTGTCCGCCGAGCTTGGCGCGCGCGCCAACCGTGACGCCGACGACCGCTTCCTCGATCCCTACCGCCTGGCGCGCGTGCTGTGCCTTGCCGGCGCCGCCACCGCGACCGTGCCGGCGTTCGACACTGTCTATGTCGATTTCCGAAACAGCAAGGGCTTCCGCCGCGAATGCGAGGAGGCCTACCGCGACGGCTTTGTCGGCAAGATGGCGGTCCATCCCGCGCAGGTACCGATCATCAACGACGTGTTCACGCCGAGCCCGGCCGCGCTGGCGCAGGCGCAAGCGATCGTCGACGCGTTTGCGGCAAACCTCGGCGCCGGCGTCGTCGGCATCGGCGGCGTCATGTACGACCGCCCGCATCTCGCCCGCGCGCAGCGGCTCTTGGCACGAGCCGCGCCGGCGAAGCGCTAGTCAGTCTTGCCGCGATACGCCGGCTTCGGGTCGAACACGCGCTCGTCGCGAAATTCGAGCTTCACGGCGCCGGCCTCCTGGCCGAGCGGAACCGCCCGGTAAAAGCACGAGCGGCGGCCGGTGTGGCAGGCGCCGGCGACCTGCTCGACCCTGATCCACACGGCATCCTGGTCGCAGTCGATGCGCATCTCGACGACGCGCTGGGTGTGGCCGGAGGTTCCGCCCTTTTTCCACAGCGCCTGCCGCGAGCGGCTGAAATACCAGGCCTCGCCGGTTGCGATGGTCTTGGCCAGCGCCTCGGCGTTCATGTGGGCGACCATCAGCACATCGCCCGTTGCCGCGTCGGTCGCGACGCAGGTGACGAGCCCGTCGGCGTCGAATTTCGGCGTTAGGCCTAAACCTTCTTCCAGATCGGCGCTCGATCCGGGCGGCGCGAATGGTGATTGATCCGGCACGGCGCTTCCGCCTCGCGCGACCTTCAGCCGCCCGCCGCGCTGCGCACCAAGGTTACGAAGCGCATCTGATCCTCGGGGCTGTCGCGGAACGTGCCGAGAAAGCGCGTCGTCACCGTCGAGATGCCCGGCTTGCTGACGCCGCGAACCGACATGCAGGTGTGCTCGGCTTCGATCAGCACGGCGACGCCGAGCGGTTTGAGCACATCGTCGATCGCGGAGGCGACCTGCGAGGTGAGCTGCTCCTGGGTCTGCAGCCGCCGCGCATAGACGTCGACGAGGCGCGCGAGCTTCGATAGCCCGACCACGCGCTCGACCGGCCGGTAGGCCACATGGGCCTTGCCGTAGAACGGCATCATGTGGTGCTCGCAGTGCGAGGTGAACGCGATGTCGCGCAGCAGCACGAAATCCTCGTAAGGCTCGGTCTCGCCGAAGGTGCGCTTGAGCGCGTCCGCCGGTACTTCGCGGTAGCCGCGATGCAATTCGTCAAGCGCGGCGACCACGCGCTTGGGCGTCGCCTGCAGGCCTTCGCGCACCGGATCGTCGCCGATATAGGCGATCAGCGTGCGCACGGCGGCTTCCGCTTCCGTGCGCGAGGGCCGCTCATCGACCGGCGCGGGCGTTGTGTGCACATGGTCGATCAGCGGCGTAGACCGTTGACTGGTAGCGGCGTCCATTGGCTCTCCCATCGCGCGGCGCGCCGGCCGGAATGCTTCGGGCGGCTCGCCGACCGAACTTCATTTCGGCTGCGCCAGCGCCTATATAGTCGATTGGCGCCTTTAGACAACAAATCAGCCTCGAATCGAGGTATTCGCAGTCCTGCCATGCTCAACGAGGTCTACAACCGCCGCATCATCGAGCTTGCCGGGACCATCCCGCGGATCGGCCGGCTGCCGAACCCGGATGCCAGCGCCACGGCGCTTTCCAAGCTGTGCGGCTCGACCGTCACCATCGACCTGAAGATGGACGGCGACACGGTGACCGATTTCGCCCATGAGGTGAAAGCCTGCGCCCTCGGCCAGGCCTCATCATCGATTATGGCGCGCAACATCGTCGGCACCAAGGCCAGTGAGCTGCGCGCGCTGCGCGAGATCGTACGCAAGATGCTGAAGGAGAACGGCGCGCCACCGCAGAACGGCAAGTGGGCCGACATCGGTGTGCTTGAGCCGGTGCGCGACTACAAGGCGCGCCACGCCTCGACCATGCTCACCTTCGACGCCGTGGTCGACGCCATCGTCCAGATCGAGAAGAAACGCGGCGCCGAACCGGCGGCGTCTTAGGGCGCGGTGCGGCGCCATGCAGCTCGACGATTTATTCGACGCGTCACGCCGCAGCCCGCGCCTCGCCGGCCGCGGTCTGGTGAAGATTTACCGGCTGACGCTTTCGCCGCTGGTCGGCTTTCACTGTCGCCACCTGCCGACATGTTCCGATTACGCCGACCAGGCGCTCGACCGCTTCGGGCTTTGGGCCGGCGGCTGGATGACGCTGGCGCGGCTGTTGCGCTGTCATCCCTGGGGCACGTCGGGTTTGGACTTCGTGCCCGACGCCGCGCCGGCCGGCGCGCGCTGGTACCTGCCGTGGCGCTACGGCCGCTGGCGCGGCGCCAACGACCGGCCCGGCGGCGCCATCGCGGCCTGATCGCTACTGCCTGGCCGCCGCATCGAGACTGGCGAGCGGCTGCGCGGCCGCCGGCGAGCCGAGATCGACCGCCTTTTGGTACCACTGCCGGGCCCGCGCGGCGTCCGGTTCGGCGCCGATCGCGCCCATGCGGCGGATCACCAGCGGATCGAAAGTAGCGCCGAGCGCCATGGCGGCATCGGCGTTGCCGGCTTCGGCGGCGCGCCGCAGCAGAAGCCGCGCCGCGGCGAGATCGCCGCTGGAGAATGCGTCCTTGCCACGCTTGACCAGCGTCGCGATCTCGTCGGCAGCAAGCTGCAGCGTTTTCGTCGCTGGCGGCGATGGCGGCGGCGGAGCTTCGGGCGCCGGCTGCACCGCGATGGTCGGGACCGGCACGGTTTGCGTCGGCGTCGCCGGCGGCGTGGCCAGCACGACGGTCTCCGTCGGCGTGGCGGTCGCGGTAAGACCGTGCTGGACTAAGAGGCCGACCCCCTCCGGCGCGCGCAGCGGATCGGGACTTTCGTTTTTCACCGCAATCGACGTCGCGGGTGCGTCCGGCAGCGCCGCTTCGCCGCGCGACTGCCGCGCTTGCGGCAGCGTCACCGCGAGCCACGCCACGCCCGCCGCAACGGCGGCAACGCCGAGCAGCCGCAGCGCAATCGGCCACAGCGACTCGCGGACCTCGAATGGCGGCTCGGGAATCGCGTCCGGCGCGAGCGCCATCTGCCGCTGCAGCTTCGCCATGGCGAGATCGCCGCTGAACGGCTGCTCGCCGCGGCTCCACATCCCCTCCCGCGGCGCTTCGATGAGAGCGGCGGCCGGGCGCAGTGGCGCGCGTTCCCTTCGGCCGCCTTCGCGCGCCCAAGGCGGCGCATAAACCAGTTCGGCTTCGACGTTTTCACCGCGGTGGATCGGAGAACTCATGAACGCCTCCCGCTGCTTTCAATCTCCGACGGCTACAAAAACTAAAGTCTTGCTCCATCATTGGTGTTGGTGCGCCTGCCACTGCAGGAATTGCTGGAACAGCTCCTCGCGCTCCGGGCCACTGACGACGACATCGTTGCCACCGGCGCGATTGGCGAGAAATGCGTTGAAGTCCTGGCGCGGCGTCGCAGCCGGAGCCGCCGCCGCCGGCTGGGCCGTGCGATTTTGCGCAAGCCAAGCATCGGCCTCGGGAAACCGGTTCCAGCCCGGCAGCACCGCGGCGAGGTTGGTCTCGCGCCATTTCGGATGATGCGGCGGCTTCTGCAACTCGCCGAGCTTTGGAAAGAACACATCCACGAACTTGGCGATGCGCCGGTAGCGATCGGAGTCCTTCGGCCAGTTGAATGCGATCAGCACGGCACTGACCGCAATCGTCTCGACGCCGTGGCCGTCCTCGACCATGTTCGGATAATCGCCGTGGCCGAGCACCGCCGGCAGATAGTCGGCCTGCAGCGGCTTTGCGAACGACACCGGCACGAACTTGAAGCCGTCGCTCGCGCGCAGCTTGCCCATGGCGCCGGTCGGCTTGCCGGCGATCAGCAGCGTCGCCGCGAGCTCGCCTTTTTTCAGTTTCTCCAGGGCATCGCCCTGCCCCATGTTGACTTCCTGCGGATGGATATTGAGCCGCTGGAAAACGTCGCGGCTCGACAGCTGGCTGCCGCTGCCGATGTCGCTGAAATTAACCTTCTTGCCATCGAGCTGCTGGAGCGAATTGATGCCGGAATCGGCGCGCACCACCACGTGCATCTCTTCGTTGAACAGCTTGGTGATGTAGACGATCTTGTCGTCGATCGAGCCGATCTCGCCGCTCTGGCGGAATTGGTTGAGGATGATCGACTGCGTGATGCCGAGATCGATGCCTTTGAGGAAGCGCACATCGCGGATGTTCTGGCCGCCGCCTTTGCCGATCACCGGCATAATCCGCAAATTCTCGCCGTCGTCGAGCACGTCGGACATATCGTAGGCGTTGGTCAGATAGGTGGCGTTGGAATTGCCGGAGACAATAGCGATGGTGTTGCCGTTGAGCCGTTCGCCGATCGTGCCGACATAAGGCTTATCGGGCAGCGGGCGCGCGCCGGGGTGAGTGGGCGCGCCGTACGATAACGAAAAGCCTGCGGTCAGCACGACCGCGACCAGTGCGCACATTACCTGAAATGGCCGCTTCGGCCACCGCAAGCCCCCCTGCATGATCGATCCCCGACGGCGGACTGCCGCTACGCTATACAGACCGCAACATTCGACGCTCACCCTTGCCGCGATTTTGAATGGCACGCGTTTGATTACGAGACGCGTTTGCCGCGCGGACTTCAGAGCGACGCTCGGCGGGTAATGGGGCGGCGCTGTGATTTCGATTCGATGATTCTTGGGCGGCGCCGCCGCAATTGCCTGCCACAATCTGAATCTTTACGGCCGCACCGTCGAATTGTGGCGCGGAACGGGCTGGCACGTTAATCACGGCCGTCGATTTAAGCGGCGGCCGCGCCCGGCACGGGCCCATGCGGATTGGAGCTAAACGTGCATTATTGTGTCACATAATTGTTGGTTGCAGCCGCTCACCCGCTATTCCATGCTGTGCGCCGGAGTTTGTCTGCGAAAGCGTATGGGGAGGCGACAATGGCTAAGACCACAACGGCGAAGAAAGGAACTGCACCGCGGCGTCGATACATTCTCATGGCGACCGCCGGTCTGCACGATCCGGTCCTGACGCGGGCCAACTTCCAGCCGAGCGCCCAGTCGGTCAAATTGGCGGCCCGCCCCGCGCTTACCGGCTTCGCGGCCACCGCCGGTCCGGACATGCAAGTGCTGGATTCGATCCGCGCCGACGGGCCGAAGCTCGTGAGCATGGCGCCGGAAGCCGAGCTCAGCCTGCGCCTGAGCGTGCCCGGGCTGAAGATCGTGCCCGAGGTGTTTTATCATCGCCAGTGGCAACGCTTTCGCACCCATATGCGCCCGCCGGTGAAGGCAACAGCAAAGCCGAAGAAGAAGGCGGGCCGCAGCACGACGAGGGTCAGCGCCGTCGCAGCCGCGGCGCCGATGACAACCTCGCTACAGATCACCGTCACCGATCAAACCGACGGCAAGCCGGTCAAAGGCGCGCACATGGTGGCCTTCACCAATTTCGCAAGCCGCGCCGGCGCGGAAGGAACGACCGGCGCCAACGGACGCGCAACGCTGAGCGGGCTTGCGCCGAACGCCGCGCTCGAACGGGTCTACGTGTATGCGCCTGCGGGCTATTGGGGCCACTACGCGGCGAACACGACGGGCGCACGCCAATCGGCGTTAAAGCTTGACCGCGTCGACGTCAAAGATTCTATTCTGTTGTTGCCGCAATTCTACGCCGCGCTGCCCATGACAGCCGGGACCGGCGTAACAGTCGCCATCATCGACAGCGGCGTCGACGGCACCCACCCCGACCTGCCCAATGTCAGGGGCGGGCTCAATTGCGTCAGCGACGAGGTGCGCGCCGATCCGGCGGCCGCCGCGAACTGGCGGCCAGCGCAGTCGGAAGGCGAACACGGCACCCATGTGGCCGGCATCGTCGCCGGCCGCGGCACGACGAGCGGCTTCCGCGGCGTCGCGCCCGGCGCGACGTTGCGCGCCTATCGCGTTTTTCCCGACGCCGGCGGCGGCGCCAGCAACTTCGACATCACCAAGGCCATCGATGCCGCGGTCGCCGATCGCTGCGACATCATCAATATGAGCCTCGGCGGGCCCCAGAAGGACGACCTTGTCGAGGCCGCCATCGCGCGCGCGCTCGCCGCCGGCGTCGTGGTCATCGTTGCGGCCGGCAACGACAACCGCTCGGCGGTGTCGTACCCCGCGGCGCTGACAGAATCGGTCGCCGTGTCGGCCATGGGCCGTGCCGGCACGTTTCCGGATGACTCCATCGGCACTAGCGACATGGCCGATCCCAAGGGCGGCGCCGGAAACAAGGATTTCATCGCCGACTTCAGCAATATCGGTCCGCAGGTCGACATCACCGGCCCCGGCGTCGAGATCGTGTCGACCTTACCGGGACAAGGGCATGGATCGATGAGCGGCACGTCGATGGCCTGTCCGGCCGTGGCGGGATTTGCCGCTTATCTGCTGGCGACCGATGCGGGCCTGCGCCAAGCTCAGGGCGCCGACCGTTCCCGGCAGTTGAAGGAGCACCTATATTCGAAGTGCAAGCCGGAAGGGTTTGGCCGCGACTTTGAAGGGTTCGGCCTGCCTGCGCCCTGAAGGCGTCCCCGAACCCGCCGGGCCAGCGAGGAGTTGTCGGTCATGGCAAACCGCGTGGTCGTGCACAGCAACCGCCCCGATGCCGACGCGGTCAGAAGGTCGCGGGCCGGCTGCGCGCCCGCGGCGTCGCAATCGTCGACCAGCAGCCGCATATGCTGCTGGTCGCGGGCGACAAGGAAACCGTGGGCCATGCGCTCGGCGACGCCCAGGGCTGGAGCGTGAGCGAAGTGACCACGGTACCGCCACCGACCACGCGATTCAGCATCAAGGGGCCGCCCTGATCGCGACGGGCGAAGCCGGCGGCGCAGCCGGCATGACGGTATTTGCGGTTCCCGCCATATGCGCTATTTGAGCGCTTGGAATCCGCTTACGCAGCATTCGTAGGCAGCGAGTGAGCAACAGGAGCGATCAATGGTCGCCGTGACCTTTCCCGACGGCGCGCGTCGGGACTATCCGCCGAACACCACCGGCCTCGACATCGCCAAGGGGATTTCGCCGTCGCTCGCCAGGCGCACGGTGGCGATGGCGCTCGACGGCAAGCTCGCGGATCTGAGCGATCCCATCGAGCGCGACGCCAAGATCGAGTTTCTGACCCGCGATGATCCGCTAGCGCTGGAGCTCATTCGCCACGACGCCGCGCACGTACTCGCCGAAGCGGTGCAGTCGCTGTGGCCCGGCACCCAAGTCACCATCGGGCCGGTGATCGAGAACGGCTTCTACTACGACTTCTTTCGCAACGAGCCGTTCACGCCGGAAGATCTGCCCGCGATCGAAAAGAAGATGCGCGAGATCGTCGCCCGCGACAAACCCTTCACCAAAGAAGTGTGGTTTCGCGACGAGGCCAAGCGCGTCTTCGGCGACATGGGCGAGCAGTTCAAGGTCGAGCTGGTCGACGCTATTCCGAAAGGCGAGTCGATCAAGATCTACAAGCAGGGCGACTGGTTCGACCTGTGCCGCGGCCCGCACATGACCTCGACCGGCAAGGTCGGCAACGCGTTCAAGCTAATGAAGGTGGCCGGTGCCTATTGGCGCGGCGATTCCAACCGGGAGATGCTGTCGCGCATCTACGGCACCGCGTTCGCCAAGCAGGAAGAGCTCGACGCTTATCTCAAGCAGATCGAGGAGGCCGAGAAGCGCGACCATCGCCTCCTCGGCCGCGAGATGGACCTGTTTCATTTTCAGGAAGAGGCACCCGGCTCGGTGTTCTGGCATCCGAAGGGCTGGACGCTGTTCCAAACGCTGGAGAACTACATCCGCCGTCGCCAGGCCGACGCCGGCTATCTCGAAGTCAATGCGCCGCAGCTGATCGATTCGTCGCTGTGGGTGGCGTCGGGCCATATGGCCACCTTCCGCGACGGCATGTTCCTGGTACAGCCGCGCGAAGAGGACGAGCGCACCTTCGTCATCAAGCCGATGAACTGCCCGGGCCACATCCAGATCTTCAAGAACGGCCTGAAGTCGTACCGCGACTTGCCGTTTAAGATTGCCGAGTTCGGCAAGGTGCACCGCTTTGAGCCGTCGGGCGCGCTGCACGGCCTGATGCGGGTGCGCGCCTTCACCCAGGACGACGCGCACGTTTTCATTACCGAGCAGCAGAGCGCCGAGGAAGTCATCAAGGTCAACGATCTGATCCTGTCGATCTATCAGGATTTCGGCTTTGACGACGTGCGCATCAAATTCTCCGACCGGCCGGACAAGCGCATCGGCGACGATGCCGTCTGGGACAAGGCCGAAGCCGCGTTGATGCAGGCGCTCGAAGCTTCGGGCCGGCCGTGGACGCTGAACAAAGGCGAAGGCGCGTTCTACGGGCCGAAACTCGAATACGTACTGCGCGACGCCATCGGCCGCGATTGGCAATGCGGCACCGTGCAGGTCGATCTCAACATGCCGGGCCGGCTCGGTGCGTTCTACATCGACGAGCACTCCGACAAGGTGACGCCGGTGATGCTGCATCGGGCCATGTTCGGCTCGCTCGAGCGCTTCACCGGGATCATGATCGAGCATTATGCCGGCCATCTGCCGCTATGGCTGTCGCCGCTGCAGGCGGTGATCGCCACCATCACCTCGGATGCCGACGATTATGCCCGCGAGGCGGTCGCGGCGGCGCAGCGCCTCGGCTTGCGTGTCGCCGACGATCTGCGCAACGAGAAGATCAACTACAAGGTCCGCGAGCATTCGCTGGCGAAGGTGCCGGTGCTGCTGGTGGTCGGCCGCAAGGAGGCGGCCCAGCGCACGGTCTCGATCCGCCGCCTCGGCAGCGAGAAGCAAGAGATCATGCCGCTCGACGCGGCGTTGAAGATGCTCGCTGATGAGGTGGTGCCGCCCGACGTGGCGCGCGTGAAGAAGGCGGCGTAAAAATTTTTAGACGAGACGCGCGCGCGGCACTCACCGCGCTAAAACTTCGACCTCGCCGTCGACGCCGCTCGAGACCTTGAAGTCGCGCTGGTAGCTCCTGCCGGAGTTGCGCGCAATCAAGTGATAGTCGCCCTCGGCGAGCACGACACGCGGGAAGGCGCCGATCGATTCCTTGATAGTATCGCCGCCCGGCGTCAGCACCGTCCATTGCGTATTGGCGAGCGCCTCGCCGCCCCTCTCGCTCACCAGCTTAAAGGTCAGCACCGCGGCGCGATGGGTGACGACGATGTCGGTCAGCTTGGCGGCCTGGACGCGCACGTCGGAGCGCACCACCGAATTGGCATCGCCGTAGTTCGAGACGATATAATAGGTGCCCTCGGGCAAGAGCACGACGTCGCCGGTGAGCACGTTCTGCGCCAGCGGCCGGCGGTTGGAGGTGTCGAATTGGCTGCCGGGATAGATGTCGAACGAAATCTGCCCGGTCGGAATGCGCACATCACCGACGCGGCCTTCGAGGCGGACGCCGCCGGCGGGAATCTCGAAGGTCTCGCGGACGGTATCGGTGCGGAGCTGAATCGCCTTGGCGGTGCTGGCAAGACCCAGGCTCGCATGCACGACATAATTGCCGGGCGGCAGCACGAAGGTCGGCGCCGCGCTGCGGTCTTCCTTGATCAGACGAAACACGCCGGTCGGATCGGGTTTGGCGGCATAGACGCGCCAGATCAGGCCGCCGACGATGGCGGGAGCGTCGCGGCCGTAACGGGCGGCGACTGCGAGCGCGACGCGCCCGGCCGGGACGATCGGCACCGCCTGGATCATCGGCTCCGCGGTCGACGGTCCAAGGGGCACCGGATTGGCGATGGTCGCGCCGGGCGAGCCGGTGGCGGGCAGCCCGGTCCCCGGCGTCAGCGCCGGCGCCGGCGGCTGCGGCGACATCAGACTTGGTGACTGCGAACTCGGTGACTGCAGATTTTGCGCCTGCGCGGCGGCAAGCGGCACGAAACAAACAAGCGCCGCAAGCACGGCGCCGCAGCGCCGAATTGTTGTTGAAGCCCTGCCACCCATGCCGCTTTTTCGGCCGCAATCGCGGCAATTTCGTGCCGCGTCGCTCACTTGGACGGCACGACTTTGTTGTGCCACGAAAAGCCCCGCGAACGTCGCTTCATCTAATTACTGCTGCGTGCCGGTAGTTGCAGGTCGCAGAGGTATCACCGAGCTATTGGGACTATTGCGAGCACATGCGGTCTGACAGGTGAGTTGGTTATTCGCGCAGTTCATGACGCAGGCCCTCTCCGTTGGTTGATAAATTTAGGTGTTTCAACAACTAAAGCATCAGCATGCATGTACCAGAGCCATTCGAAAATCGGAGTTGAACGATCTGCAAATCGCGTCTCGCGGCGATTTTTGCATGGAGCGACGACCCTGGCAAACGATGATTTTGAAGACGCCGAATTTGGCGACGATGATAGAGCGTCAGGTAGAAGGAAACCTAAGGGGCCAAGATACGATAGCCTACCAGCTAATGCCCTGTCAGTCTTAGCGACGGATACGTATACGACGCTCTAGCTGTGACGCAGATGTATCCCCCACACGACGCTATTAGGCAGGAAGCCTTTTCAATCTTGATGGCGACGTAGAGCAGTGGCCAGAGGAATTAGCTGCGGATGGTCGATTGCGCTCGATTTCGGCGGTGATAAACGTATTTGCGAGTTTCGATTACTGAAATGTCTGGCGGTAAATTGAATTCATCGGAAACCTCCGGCTGACTCTCAACCTTCAATTCCACCGCGGCATGTTAGTGCGCGATAGGCACGTCGGCTAAGCAATTCGGACTTCTTGTACGGGACTGCTTTGCCGTGGAAGCGTATGTGCTTGGAGCTATTGGGCCTGATTGTTCGGGGCAGACGGAGCGTTGCCAGTTGCAGCTTTCCGTTCTGCCTTACTACCGGCAAGCCATCCTTCAAGATAAACAAACGCACAAACAAACATGATCCATAAAATCAGCAAGCCTCCTTGGCGATTTAGTACGAAATACCAGAGTGCTAGCCCCGCGGCCACAGACCAACCTATTGCGCCTGCTATGCCCTTCCACCATCGATGAAACGTCATCATGGCTGTAACCTCCTAGAAATCGTATGTGACAAGTTCTGGCCTGTTTGGAGCAAGCGTTGGGTAGGCTTGCACTGTAGCTTATAGCTCTTCATGCTTTGGGTTTTGCTCGCCGCGTGATCGAATAACACTTCTATCGCTTCCGAGTCTCCAGTCACGCGATCAATGTAGCCCTCGATGATTGATTCTAAACTCCGGGACTGGTGGTTGCCTCCGAAAGCGACTGTCGCATCGTTAGCGTCCTTTATCATTATAGGGTAGTCGAAGCCTTGGACTGTGTTGCAAAGTTGAGGACAATGCCCATCGAAATAGGTTCTTTAGGTTCTGGCTTCTCGTCTGGGATCAGGACTGAGCTATCCTTTGCACGCAAGCGAGTGCTGCTGCTGCGCTTGCGATTCTGCAGCAAAGCTACAAGCCAGCACCAGAGCTAACGCCGTCTTGTGCAATATCTTCATGCTCTTTAATTATCTGGACAGGGAAATACCCGCTTTAAGGCAGCCATCATAACGGCTCCAACCTCAACATTGCCGGCCGACGGTGTCTTTTCAAGTTGCTGTCTGACTAGTTCCACCAGCAGCTGGCCGGTTAGAGATGGCTGTTCAGGAGTGCAATAAAGCGGCTTTTGATGGTCGCCTTTTAGGGAAGAATTCGAGTAGGCCATTCCCATCTGAATCACTCTCAGATGCTCAACTATGTTGGCCTTTCCCTTCACCGTGCCTTTGTCGTAGCTTTGCAACATCTCTTTTGCGCTAAATTCTGCATGCGCGCTGATTGAAAATAGACAACAAATACTGGCCAACAATATCGCTCGCATTGCCCTTTACCTCCATAAGTTCTTGGACCTGGTCGGCGTCAGTTCAGCGTAACGGACCGTGTGCTGAATAGACCTATGACCAAGCCAGTCCTGTATAGCCCTCGTGTCGTATGCCCCATTTGCCCAGGGCGTAGCCACAGGAATGGCGCAGCCTCAATAGCAATCTATGCGGCCGTTCAATGCGTTAGACCATTATCTAAGCCTAGGGCTAAAGATGAACGTCAGATACCTGTTCGAGAAATAGACGCACCACGGCCGTTTCTATTGGCTCTTCTATTGGCTCTTCTATTGGCTCTGAGAGGCCTTCGGTTGGCTATATTACAACCAATTGAAATACATAAAGAAAAACCCCTAGCTTGAATTTGCTAGAGGCTTCACTTTGTCGTCAACTGCTTGCGCTTTGTGCGATGCAGCAGGATGATTTGCGTTGCAGTGGTTGGTTTGCCCCACTGTGCCCCTCTCAGGGCGTTTCCTCGATTGACTTGGGCCCCTCTGACGAGTGGCCCTTTTCTTTTA
>Ga0306926_10002060_pt1 | contig 20284 bp, 18 predicted proteins | sample flu12Cox44000178_FD_203759 | JGI IMG/M metagenome (GOLD analysis project Ga0306926, IMG submission 203759) | Lab enrichment of tropical soil microbial communities from Luquillo Experimental Forest, Puerto Rico - flux8day.12C.oxic.44.000.178 (v2)... | ecosystem: Environmental > Terrestrial >...
CTGGAAGCTCGGCCGTATTTCAAGCAAAGTGGGGCTGTGGGCACGTCTTGAGCGTTATCCCCAGGTCGGGCGCCCGCTTCTCCTCACCTCAGCAGCCATAAGAAAGTTTGATCGGGTTGGTCGTCGGCGGTGCGGTCGAGGAAAATGCCCACGCTTCTCCGGCGATGACGCAAAGCCCGGTTTGCCTCGGGGTGCGCCTTCATCCTCCAAGAGGGCTCCGATCGAGACGTTCAGCAGGTCTTTCGCGAGATCGCACAGCTGTCGCACGGCGCGTATTGCCGTTTCAATTCTGAATCGAGTGTTTGCCGTAGCCCGGCGCTACGCCGCTTGCTTCGGCGTATCATCGAGCACTGCGGCGGCGCGGGCGAGAACGGCGCATTTTTCGTCGGCATCGATGACCCCCGCATCGAACAGCAATTCCGCCTTCAGGCACATCAGCCAGGCCGACACTTCGTCCTTGATGGGGAAGATCAGGTCGATGTCGAGCTCATGACGCATGCGATTCAATGGCGCTATTCGGGATTTGTTCCATCGCTCGCGCACTGCACGGCGCTTCGCTCTCAGCCGCGATCCGCCGGCGCAGGTCGATGCGCTCGCGCGAGGACACCCCCAGCAGGTCGGCCGCGCGCCAGATGATGTTGCCGGCGAATTCGTTCACGCGTCCGTCGGCGTAGGCCACTTCCCACATCATGCCGACAATGCGGCGGCGCCGGTCATGATCGAGCATGTCATTGAGCCGCCGGGTGAAATGGTAGAGATCGGTCGCGCATTGCTCGGCCGCGGCGGCAGCGTCGATCAAGGCGGCGGCGGCGACATCATCGAGGCCGAAGCCGGACTTGAGAATGGCGTGAAGCTTGCTGCGTCGTTGCTGCGACATTTCGCGGTCAACGGTCGCCACGCGGATAAGCAATGCGACGGTTGCCACCCGGCAATCGTCGCCGTCGAACCGGTTTTGCAGGCTCTCCTCCTGCCCCAGGCTTGCGAAGAAGGCCTTGAGCGATCCAAACATGCACACCGCCTGTTGCGCTCGACGTGATGATGAAGTCTGCAGGCCGCGATCGATGCGTGCCGGGTGCGACATGGCAATCCTCGGCTTCCGGCGCAACGCGGCTTACAAAACTTTAAGGTGGCGGCCATGCGCCGTTCAGGCGCAGGAGATTATGGATTCCGCATCAAGAACGGCGACTTCGTCTCTCGGCAATTCAATGGGAATGGCGATGATACGTCTGCGGGAACATCCACGCATGCGGATGCTGTGCGCAGCATCCGAGCTCTGGCAGCGCATCCGGCGGGATCTGGTCGAATCCCTGTATGACCCTTATCGGCCCGAGCGGCACTACATGCGCGGCCCCGGCCCCAAATATCGTGCCAAGGCATTGCTGGCGGCGAAGCGCCGACAACGGCCATTCATGTAGGGCGCCCTAGCGAAGCGCATTGTGCCGCCTAACCAGAAGCACGGCGGAATACGCTTCGCTATTCCGCCCTACGCGGCAGCACGGGAGGACGGGTGAGGCCAAGAAACCCGAGCATCGCCACGAAGGCTTTGAGCCGCTCCGCGCGATAGGCCTCGAGATCAAGGTTCTCGTAGTCGAGAAAGCCCTTGCGGGTAGTGAGCCCGATGCGGCCTTCGCGCATGTTGCGCTCGACAATCTCAGGCGCGGCATAGCGGGCATTGCCGAGCGCCCTCGTGAGATAGCGGCTGGCGTAATAGAGGATGTCGCCGCCGCCCCAGTCGATGAACTCGAGCATGCCGAGCACGGCGAAGCGGAAGCCGAAGCCGTATTTGATCGCCTTGTCGATGTCGGCGGCGCTTGCAACCCCTTCCTCGACCATTCGCGCAGCTTCGTTCATGGCCAGCGCCTGAATGCGCGGCACGATGTAACCCGGCCGCGTCGCGCACACCACCGGCACCTTCCCGGTCGCCTCCAGCAGCGACTGCATGCGCGCAACCGTCGTTGCATCCGTTGCCGCGCACGGCGAAAGCTCGACCAGCGGCACCAGGTAGGCGGGGTTGAGCCAATGGGCGTTGAGGAAGCGGCGGGGATGGGCGACGCCGCCGGCGAGATCGTCGGCAAGGATGGTCGATGTGGTCGAGGCAATGATCGAATCCGGGCGTGCGAGCGAAGAGAAGCGCGCGAGTACCTCGCGCTTGAGGCTGGCGACTTCCGGCACGGCCTCGAAAATGACCGTCGCAGTCGATAATGCAGCACCGGCGCCGCTTTCCGGGAGCACGGACACGCGACCGCTGATCGCCGCGACATGGGCTTCATCAAACAGGCCCAGCCGCGCGAGGCTCGAGAGCATCCTGCCGATCTCGTCATGGACGTCAGCGGCGAGCCGCTCAAAACTCGCTTGCGGCCGCGGCTTGCAGTCGACTACTGCGACCTGGTGCCCGGCATAGGCGAACACCACGGCGATGCCGCGTCCCATGCGGCCGGCTCCGAGGCAGGCGATGGACTCGCGCGTGCTCATGCCAAACCCTTCATGCCAAAACCCTTGGCCAGAAACTGGGCCAGCGCGCGGGCGTCGAGCCGCCCAAGCCCCATGCCGGCGAGCGTGCGGCCGCTCGCCATGAAATCCTCGCTGCAGATGGCCGAGCCGATGGCAAGAAAGGCGCGCACCAGCGGCGTCGCGACACCGGCAAGCTGCGCCACCGAGACGAGGAACGAGAGCCCCATGCGCGTATCCTCCAGCATGTAGCGGTGCTGGGTAAGCACGATATGCTCGCGCCAGTCGCCGGAGTCGGTCAGGCGGTCGTGCGAGCCGCGCCCGTACATCCATTCCTCGCCCGAGCGGGCATAGTGGTTGGCGAGCGGGAAGTGCGGGGCGGCGTAAGCCAGCGCCTCCCGCAACGCGATGCGCTCGCCATCGAGCGCGTCGGTCACGCGCCGGACAGCTGCCTGCGTGCCTTCCTTGTGGATGTCCCAGCGCTCGAAATGCTGCAGCGGCCCCGCGTTCATGATGATGAGCGGAGGATGGATGATGGGACCCGCGTTCATCAGCGCAGCCGAGAGCGCGTCGCCGCAGTCCTCGATCACGCCGGGAAAGGCGCGGCGGATGACGGCGAGCGCCTGGTCCTTGCGCGCGAGCGGAAACACCCCAGTCGGCAGCCGCTTCGCCCGCACGGTGATCGCGGCCTCGTACGGGCCGTGCTTGCGGGTGAGCCACGGCAAGGTGCCGGTCTCGGCAAACGCCGTCCCGGCGCGGTTGCCCGCGTCATGCGCGGCCCGCGCGAACAGCACCGAGCCGAAGGTGCCGGGCGGCAGGAACACGACCTGGCCGTCGGCGAGATGGGGCGCCAGCGCCGCCGCGATGTCCGCCTGCGCGGTCGCAGGCACCGGACAAAGGATCAGCTCGCAGCCGCGCACGGCCTCCGCTATATCGTCGGTGATGAGGCTTGGCCGCGCTTGCCGGCAGCCGGAGAAATCCTTCACCGCGATGGTCCCGCCCGCCGCGCAGTGCGCCGCCACCGCCGCCTTGTCGCGCCGCCACATCCGCACGTCGTGACCGGCGAGCGCCAAGTCGCCCGCGGCCGCGAACGCGCCATTGCCTCCGCCCAGGACAGCAATGCGCATCAGCACGGCCCCGTCATTTGCCTGAGCAGGAAGTGCTGTACCTTGCCGAGCGCGTTGCGCGGCAATGAATCGACGAAGATGACGTCGCGCGGCACCTTGAAGCGCGCGAGCTCGCCCGCGACGTGGGTCGCGATCTCCTCGCCGCTCACCCGCGCCCGCGCGCGACGCACGACGTAAGCGACCGGAACTTCCTGCCATCTCGGATCGGGGCGCCCGATCACGGCGGCCTCGGCGACGCCGGGGTGATCGAGCAGCACGCGCTCAATCTCGGCCGGATAGATGTTCTCGCCGCCGGAAATGATGAGATTCTTCTTGCGGTCGACAATTGTGAAATAGCCGTCGGCATCGCGCCTTCCGATGTCGCCGGAGAGATACCATCCCTCCCGCAGAGCCTCGCCGGTCGCGGTCTGGTTGCCCCAGTACTCGAAGAAGACGTTGGGGCCGCGCACGGCGACCTCGCCGGCAGTGCCGTGCGGCGCCTCGGCCCCGCTCTCGTCGACGATGCGGGCCTCGCAGCAAAGGCCGGGAAGCCCGGTCGACCCTGCGCGCGAGAGATCGCCGCCGAGGCGGGTGTAGATGGCGATCGGGCTGGTTTCGGTCGAGCCGTAGACCTGGAGGACCGGCAGCGAGCGCGCGGTGAGCGCATCGATGAGAGCCTGCGGCACCTGCGTCGAGCCGGTGCTCACCGCACGCACGCTGGAGAGATCGGTCGTCGGGAAGCCGGGGTGCTCGATCAGCGCCTGGATGGTCGCCGGTACCAGGACGAGCAGGGTAGGGCGCTCCGCTTCGATGGCCGCAAGCGCCGCGCCTGGATCGAAGCGGGCGTGCAGGGTGACGCTCGCGCCGAATTGCAGCGCCGGCGTGGTCTGGATGTTGAGCCCGCCGACGTGGAACAGCGGCAATACCGTCAGCACATGATCGCTCGCGGTGAGGTCATGCATGTGCTGGCTCATGACTGCATTCCAGAGGAGCGCCTCCTGGCGCAGCACGGCGCCCTTCGGGCGTCCGGTGGTTCCCGAGGTGTAGACGAGCAGCAGCGGGCTGCTCATGTTGACGTGTGGGTTGCGCTCGTCGCCGTGCCCCTGCGCCAGCAGGCCGTCGAAGGTGTTGCCCTCCGTATCGTCGGCGAGCCGGAGAATGCGAACGTCAGGATGCTTCTTGCGTAACGGTGGCACCAGTGCCGCAAAGGCGTCCTGCAGCAGCAGCACCTTCACCGAGGCGTCCGCGAGAATGAACAGCTGCTCGGGCAATGCAAGCCGCCAGTTGAGCGGGAGGAGCAGCGCGCCCAGCCGCGCGCAGGCATAGAGCAGCACCAGATAGTCGGGATGATTGGCTGCAAGAATAGCGATGCGGTCGCCGCGGCCGACGCCGAGCACCGATTTGAGCGCGCGCGCGGCGGCCGCAATCCGCTCGGCGAACGCGGCGTAGGTCAAGCTGCCGCCGTCGTAGCGCAACGCCACCTTGTGCGGCGTGAAGGCGGCGTTGCGCGCGATGAGGTCGGACAGATCCATGGGCACTTGTAGCCCGGATGGAGCGCAGCGACATCCGGGTCAGGCAAGGTCGGGAGAGATCCCGGATTTCGCTAGCGCTCAATCCGGGCTACGCAATTTCATTAATCCTTCTCGCCTGGCTGGTAGAGCGCCTCGCGGCCGATGCGGTCGATGCAGATTTCGGCCGTCCAGGGCAGCATCAGGGAGCCGCAGCGGCTGTCGCGATAGATGCGCTCGAGCGCAAGCGGCTTGAGCATCGCCTGCCCGCCGCAGGTGCGCAGTGCCTTGGCGGCAATGGCGTTTGCGTTCTCCATCACGGTGGCCTGCGCCGCATAGGCGCGCAGCACCTGCTCCTTGCTGGGATCGGGCCGCGCCTCGCTGATCGCCTGAAACCACAGCGCCTTGGTCTGCTCGAGGGCAATATGCATCTCGGCGACTGCGATCTGCTTGGTCGGATACATGCGGCGCTTGACCGGCGGCGTGCCCGGCATCTCGCCGCGCAAATAAGCGACAGTGAAGTCGTAGGCGGCCTGGGCGAGCCCCATGTAGGTCGGAGACAGCGTCAGGAACATGTGCGGCCAGCGCGTCGCCGCCTGGAAATAGACGCCGTGCGGCATCAGCATTTCCTGCTCCGGTACGAACACGTCTTCGAGCAGGAGCGTGCGCGAGACGGTGCCGCGCATGCCGAGCGGATCCCAGTCGCCCACGACCGACACCCCCTCGGCGGCGGCGGGAATGGCGAGATAGAGCGTGTTGCGCCGGCTCGCCGTGTCACCTTGCGCGCGCTCGGTGCACAGCACGCCGTAGTAGTCGGCGGCGCCCGATAGCGAGGCGAATATCTTCTTGCCCCCGACCCGAAATCCGCCCTCGACCGGCCGCGCTTCGGTGCCGAAGGCAACCGCTCCCGCGGCGGCCGCGCCCCCTTCCGAGAACGGCTGCGCGTAGATCGCGCCGTGATCGAGGATGCGCCGATAGTGCATGCGCCGGCGCGCGTTGTGCGCGCTGCGCTCGGCTTCCGACATCGGCAGATCGTCGGCCAGCGCGCCCGACCACAGCGTCGAGCACACGTGCATGTTCCAGGAAAGGGCGGTGGCTCCGCAGTAGCGGCCGAGCTCGGCCGCGGCGAGACAATAGGTCGCGAAGTCAGCACCCAAACCGCCCTCCTCCCTGGGAATGCAGATGGCAAGCAGGCCTTCGCGATGCATGTCGCGGAAGTTCTCGATCGGGAAGCTCGCCTCACGGTCGTATTTGGTGGCGCGCAGCGCCAGCACGCGACGGCCGAAGCCGCGCGCCTTGTCGAGAAGCTCGGCCTGGAATGGCGTCAGGCGGAAAGCGTCGGGTGCAAAGATCGGCGCATCATGCGCGGAGCTTGCGAGTGAATCCTGCATGGCCTGTTTATTTGACCAGCTTGTTCGAATAGTCGGTAATGAACCCCTTGATCTCCGGCCTGATGCTTCCGAGCTCCGCAAGAATCGCCTGCCCTTCCTGGCCGGTCACCAGCACGGGGTCGGTCTTGACGATGTTGGAGTAGTCGCGAATGAACGCCGCGTCCTGCCACAGCTCGACGAACGCCGAGCGCATGACGGCGACCGCCTCCAGCGGCGACTTCGGCGGCATCACAGCGGTGCGGAACATGGCAAGCTGCGCGTCTGCCCCCGCGCGCAGGGCCTCGTACAGGATGCCGGACGGCTTCTTGCCGCCGTTGATGGTGGCATGGAACTCCTCGAAGGTCGGCAGGTCGGGAAGCGCGCGGGCGCGCGGATAGTCTCCATCCTTGCCGCGCGGCGAAAGTTGCCATAGCGGAATGACGACGTCCGACATGGTGGGCTCGACCGAGCCGGTCCAGCCCGGAAGCGACGTATTGGCGAGCTGCCCCTGGTTCTGCAGGATCGCGGTTTCCACATCCTTGAGCCCGCGGAACGCCGGCACTGGCTGGTTCTTCACGCCCAACAGATCGAGCATGAGTGCCTGGTTGACGGTGTTGCTGCTCTGGATATTGAGCGAGAGCGCCTTGAACTCATGCGTTCTCATGATGTCGGTCGCGACCTTGATGCCCGGCGGCGTATCGCGCCGCATGTAGACCACCAGCGGATTGGCAATGCCTGCGATCAGCACGAAATCGGTGTAGCTCGTGCGGATGGCGGGATTTCCTACGATCTGGCCGATGGTGTCGAGCGTGAAGAAGCCCATATTGTCGCCGTTGGGCGCCGCCTCGCCGAGCTGGTTGGCGCCGATCACGCCGCCGGCGCCGCCCACGTTCTTGATGATGATGCTCGGGTTTCCGGGGATGTGGGCGGGCAGGTGCTGCGCCACGATGCGCCCTTCGATGTCGCTCGGGCCGCCGGCGGGATAATTGATAATCATCGTGATTGTCTTGCCCTTGTAGAACTGGGCAATGGCGCGCGCCGGGAAGGCGGCGGCAAGCGCTATGGCGATCACCAGCATTCTACCGATCATGGATGCGCCTCCGACGTGTGCGGTCGCGGCAATCCCGACTTTATGGTTTCTTGGCCGCCGGACGCGCAGGCTGACCGCCGGCTGCAAGCCGGAACGGCTCAAACGTCGGCCGGTAGGACTTCTCGTCGAGGAATTGCCGCAGGCCCGTATTGTAGGAATCCTCGGCATCGGCGACCTTGATTGCCTTGCCCTTCTCCGCGAGATAGTCGTAGGCCTGCGCCACATCCATCGTGCGCACGTGCCGGATGGCCTGCTTGGTCGCACGCAGCACAGCAGGGCTCTTTTTCATGAGCTTGCTCGCGAGCTCGATGGTTGCTGCTTCGAGCTTTTCGTCGGGAACGGCAAAATTGATCATTCCGATGCGGGCGGCCTCCTTGCCGTCGAAGGGCTCGCCCGTGCAGGCATAGAAGAGCGCGTGGCGCGGCAGCACCATGTCGGCGACCGCCTTGGAGACCAGCGCGCCGGGCAGAATGCCCCAGTTCACTTCCGACAATGAGAAAGTCGCGCTTTCCGCCGCGATGGCGAAGTCGCAGGCGAGCAGCTGCATGAATGCCCCGCCGACGCAATATCCGTGTACCATGGCGATGGTCGGCTTGTCGAAGCCGTAGAGGCGCTCCCACCGCCAGCGGTTGGCGGCGGCCTGCGCTTTCTTGCGCTCGGCCGGCTTCTTCTCCAGGTCGCGGAAGAACATTTTCAGGTCCTGTCCGGCGCTGAAATTGCCGCCTTCGCCGGTGACCACGACAACCTTGACGGTGTCGTCGACCTCGAGGCGCGCGAGCGCGTCATCCATGTCGTAATGCAGCGCGGGCGACATGGCGTTGCGCTTCTCAGGCCGATTGAGCGAAGTCCAGGCGATGCCGTCGGCCAGGCGCACCTTCACGAAATCGTACTTGTACTCAGACATCGGCCGTTTTCCTCCAATTTGTTGCCTTCCCAGTCACGCTTCTGCCCGCTCCGGTCCGGCAAGGACGCTCCCGCTTGATATAGGCAGCGGGATCAACCGGGTGCCGCGGACATGCGCACGAGCCTGGGCAAGCGCGAGCTCCGTTTGCGGAGGTACCATGTCGGTGGCCGGAACTGTTGCGCGCTATCCTCCGTTGCGGTGCCTGCCCTTGATCACCTCCCCCTCCAGCTTGGTGAACGGCACGAACGATTCCGGGTGGCCGTCGTAGATGTCCGAGCGCGCCACGCTGATGGCGCCATCCGCGTCCTGCTGCTTGGTGATCTTGAGCACGTGCTGGATGCCGGGCGGGCCGATCGGGATGACCATGATGCCACCCGGACGAAGCTGCTGAAGCAGTGGCGGCGGAATGTGATCGATGCCGCAGGTGACGATAATCTTGTCGAAGGGCGCCTGCTCCTCCCACCCGTAGTAGCCGTCGGCCTGCCTGGTGGTGATCGCCTTGTACTCGCTGTAGCCGCGCGCAATAAGCGAATCGTAGAGCGTGCGGGTACGCTCGGCGAGCGGCTTGATGATCTCGATCGACCAGACTTTCTCGGTCAGATTGGAGAGGTAGGCGGACTGGTAGCCAGAGCCGGTGCCGATCTCGAGCACCTTGTCGCCCAAGCCTACGTTCAGGGAATTGGTCATGCGGGCGACGCTGTGCGGGCCGGTGATTGTGACCCCGAAGCCGATGGGAAGATAGTGGCCCTCATAGGCGCGCTTGAGATTGGCGCTGGTGACGAATTCCTCCCGCGGCGTGAGCAGGTAGGCCCGCTCGTCACGCGCGTCCCAGAGGTCGTGCTGCGCGAGCAATTGCTGCAATCGATCCCAGCGCTGTCCGAGAAAATCCGCATCCTCGCCGCGATTCTTGACCATCCACTCGATGAAGCTTTCCCTTGGCTCCAGCGGCGGCGATGCGTTCCAATCGTAGGGGACCGGAACGCTGGCGCGCGCCCGCGTGTGAAGAAATGGCGCTGCAAGGAGTGCGGCGCCGCCCATGACGACGCGTCGCCGATCGAAAGTTCCTGGTTTTCTGCTTGACACGGTCGAAATATCCCTCACTTCCCTGATTCGCGAGCAAAGGCATCTTGCTCAATCGGCAATGATATTCAAGCATGTGTGACTAGATGAGGATAAGTGAGCGCTCAATGCCTTGCACGCACGAGGCCGCCGTGCAGACGGCATGGCATTGCGTGCGCGGTGACTACGGATTGCCGCCTGGCGAAGTCCATGTCTGGCGAGCCAACTTGAATCAACCGCAAGACCGCTTGAATTTGCTCGGGCAAATCATGTCGCACGAGGAGCGTGCACGCGCGCTGAGGTACCATTTCGAGGCGGATCGCAACCGCTGCACCATCGGGCGCGCGCTGTCGCGGCTGCTGCTGGCGCATTGCCTGGGCGAATCCCCGCAAGGACTGCGGTTCACCAATAATCGGTTCGGAAAGCCCGCGCTTGTTCCGGGGCATATCCCGCAGCTCGAATTCAATATCTCCCATTCGGGGGACTGGATCCTCATTGCGCTTTCGCGCGGCCGGGCGCTGGGCGTCGACGTCGAGCGCCAGAAAGAGGATATGGCGACCGAGGCAATCGCGGCGCGCTTTTTTTCGCCGATCGAGTGCAGCGCGCTGGCCGCGCTTCCAGCGGCGCTTCGCTGCACGGCCTTCTTCTCCTGCTGGACACGGAAGGAGGCCTACATCAAGGCACGAGGCGATGGCCTGTCGCTGCCGCTCGATGCGTTCGACGTAGCCTTTGTGCCCGGAGCCAGGGCGCGGCTGATTGCGACCCGGCACGATCCGGGCGACGCGCAGCGCTGGACTCTCAGCGAGCTGCAGATCGGGCCCGATTATGCGGCCGCGCTTGCCGTCGAAGGCGCGGATTGGCGGCTCAAATGCTGGCACTGGCCGGCGAAGGGACCCGTGCCCGGCTTCAATTAGGGCATGTTGGCGCGGCGCACCTTTTCGATCGGTGCCGGCGAATGTCAGGGACCTGCGCTTGCCATGCAGCGGCCTAGCGCGCGGCCCGCTCAATCGTCGTCGCCGAAGCCCATCAGCGACAGATGCTCGCGCACGACAATCACCACGGGCTGCGCCGTGGATTTGACGGTCCCGGCCTCGACCAGATCGTTGACGATCTGCTCGACGTGGGTCATCAGCTTGCCCTGGCCCTTGCGCAACTGCTTGACGTGGTGGGACGACTGCGACTCGGCGAGATCGACCACCACGATCTGAGGCTTCACGCCCGTGCCTTGCGACTGGGGCGTGCTCGTTGCCGCTGTTGCCATCTCAATCTCCGTGACCTTCGTCTTCCTCTTCGTCGGACCGTGACCCGAACGGCACCGATTTGCGCATCTCCTTGGCGGCCTTGCGGGTCGCCTTCACGATATTGCCGGGAGCCTCCGTCACCCACGCCATCCCGCCTTTCCCCGCGGAGCTGAGATGCCGTTGATACGCCTCCTGCGCCGCGATGACCTGCGCTTTCAGCATGTGGCGGATGCTGCGTTCCAGACGCTGCAAATTCGGCTTGTCCTCCTCGTCCTCATGCTCGCTTTCGTAAACGACTTCGGTGCGGCGATTCTCACCGCTGCCCTGCACGACGGTGACGCGTTTGACGAGCTTGTCCATATTGTCAATGGTGCCTTTCTGTTCCATGGCGTTCGTACCTCGCTTGCGGATGACGCCTGAATGAACCCGCCGCAGGCGCTGCTCCGGTCGTATCCCGGAGGCGTCGATCAATCGCAAACGATTGCCTGATCAAAAACCTGCCTGTGGCTGCTTCATCAGCGGCCTGATCAATGGTCGCCTGCGCTTAGGCGATCCTATAACAATGGCGGGACATTCGGCAACCGAGCATGCTCGGGAAAATCCGGATTCGGTCCGCTTGCAAACGCGCGGTTGCGGCAGACGCCGAAAGCAAGCGCATTCCGGCAAGGATTTGCCCTCGCACCGCTCTGCGGCTAACTTATCCATCATGGGGTCGGGTCGAACCTTGCACCCCACAAGGGCAGGAATGATTGCTTTCCGACACAGGATGCACAAGCCGGCACTGGTACGAGAGTATCTCTCTTCAAACCTCATCGCGCTCCATCGGTTTGTTTGAGCATGCCCTTTTTTGCAAAGCCGGGACCCGCTTGTGCGCGACATGCTCCTGCATTTCTCGCCATGACCGTTCTCGGCCTCGGCTGCGCGGCAGCCCCGGCGTTCTCGCGATCGCTGCAGGTTGCCGGCAGCGCCGGGTATTTGTCGGAATGGGAGTTTACGGGGGCCGCTACCGAGACAAGTTCGGCAGGCAGCAGCGAGTACGGGGGCCCGCTGACGTGGAAGCATGTCGGCCTGTGCAGCGTGAACGGCCCGCAGGAAAAGCCCGGCGCAATCCGTTTTCGGCTGTCCCGCCTGGGTTCATCGTCCCATATCGATGCGACGATCTCGTTCGACGGCGCGCAGTGCATCTACCGCGGAGCTCTCTCCGACGGCTTCAGCGGACAGATGGACTGCGCAAACGCCAAAGGCGTCCCGCTTTCGCTCTCGATCAAGTGATCACTCCGGATTGAGTCTGGTGTCGGGCAGGCTCAATCGAATCACAATCCTGCGAATGACGACCAGGACGAGCGCGACGCCTCCCAGCAGCAGCCAGCCGGACGCCATCGCCTGCTGCAGGAGCGTGTCCAAATGGAGCTCGTAGCCGAACCAGCGCCGGGCAATCGCTCCCGCGATCAGGCCAAACCCGAATAATGCGGCGACCAGATAGCCGAGCTTGAGGAACAAGGATGCAATGTAGGCGATCTTTCCGACAATGTTCTTGAAGTGGATGATCGGGTTCTCGATGTTCCGCTGCAGCTGGAAAATGCCCTGCGTGACCATATCGCCGAACTCCTCCAGCTGCAGATAGTCCATGTCCGTGAGTCCCCAGCGTCTCTTTCGCAAGCCGCTTTGCACGCGTCGGCGCGCTTCCCTGGCGGCCTGCCGGGCATAGGCCTGCAGCGCGCTGGCAACGTCGAGATTCTTGTCAAGGCGGGTGATGATGGCGTCGTAGGAAAAACTTGTTCTGAAAAACTGGATCATCTCGCCGCTGGCCGGTATGCGGAACTCCCGCGCCACTTCGAGGAAGCGAAGCCATGCCTGCGCCGAGCTCTTCTCCCACCACTCGGCATCTTTGCTGTACACCGCATAGATCCAGTCGGCGTAGATTTTTTCCAGCTCATGGCGGATCCTTTCGACGTCCAAAGGCGGAAGCGGCCCGAGCAGGCTGAGCGAGCAATTGACCATCCGCCCGATATCTCCCTTGAGAGCGTGGTGCTGAAATTCGCGCAGTATCTTGCGGACCTGCGTCGAAAAGCGGCCGATCGCTCCAAAGTCGATGAAGCAAATCTTGTTGTCGGGCATGATGACAAGGTTTGCCGGATGCGGATCGGCATGGAAGAACAGCTCCTCCTGGATCTCGCGCTGCATGATGACCACAATCTTGCGTGCCAGCGCTCTTGGCTCAATTCCGATGCGGGCCACCTGCGCCAGAAATTCCTGGTCGTTGCGGTCGACGGCCGCCATCAGCTCCCACATCCACACGCCCGAGACGAACTCGCTCACCAGCACTTCATCGCTGCAGTACTGGAAATAGACCCGCGGCGCCGTGACGTCCTTCTTGTGCTTGGCGGCGCGGCGCCGGAACAGGTCGGTGTAGCGCGCTTCGGCGCGGAAATTCATCTCGTTGAACAGGATAGTCTGGAACTCGTCGCGAAAGTTGCGGGCGATGCCCGGCGGTATGACGGTGAGCGTCTCACCCACGATCAGGAGCCAGTCCAGCGCACGCAGGTCGGCAGCAATCAGCGGACCGATGCCGGGTCGCCTGACCTTCACGGCCACCCGCGTGCCGGTCCTTAATCGAGCCTGGTAGACGCAGGCCAGCGACGCGGAGCCGATCGGCTCCGGATCGAATATCTCGAACACGTCAGCGAGCGGCTGCCCAAGCGTGCGCTCGATGATGGCAATGGCCTGCTCCAGCGGGAAGGCCGGAGCCTGGTCGAGCATCTTGCCCAGCTCGGCGCAATAGGCATAGGGCAGCATGTCGGCACGCATAGACACCTGCTGCGCCAGCTTGGCGAAGGTCGGTCCGCCATCCTCCAGCACGCGACGCAGCCGAACGGCGCGTCTCTGAACGCTGGCGCGACCCCGCAATACGTCAAGCAGATTGCCGGAATAGAATCGCACGAAGCCCCAGATCCAGACCAGCAGCCTGCTGACGGTCAGCATCACTCCGGCGTGGAAGCGAACGCGCCGCGCGCGCGGCAGAGCCACATTCACCTCGTGGACCGAATGCGAAAACTTGCGGCGCGGCATCGGGCGCACAACGCTCGGTTCCGGCGTCGTCATCGGGACCGCGGCTGCCGGCACGATCTGGGTCTCGGTCGTTATTGTCACCGTTGCTCCTGTCGGCATCGAAAGGGAGGTTTACGGTCGGCTGAGCCGTTGATGGCCGCACAATGCCCACACCGGCCATTCTGACATTCATCCATGGTTTCAGGACAAATTCAATTGAGCTATAGATTGAGCCAGGCGTTGGCGGCTGTGGATTGCGAAGGGATGGGACTATACAAGGCCGTAGCATTGTCAATTGCGATGGCGCTTACGCTCGGCGCCATCATCGCAGTGGCGACCTGGGATGCAGATCCCGATGAGCTGTCGGCAAACGACGTCCAGTTTCACGTTTCCTGCGATGACTGGAGCCAACGACAGTTCAACCATGCAACCTCGCTCTTGCACTCCCTGCGATATGCATACTCGCTGCGCGCCTACGCCGCGATAGCCGGCCACCAGCCCGACTGCGCGATGGCGTACTGGGGAATCGCAATGAGCCGGCTCAAGCGGCCGATCGCAGTCCCCCCGTCGGTCGAGGACATTCGGGCTGCCGCGCAAGCGCTCCGATCTGCGGCGCATGCACGCACAGCGGGCCCGCGTGAGCGGGGATATATCGATGCTTTGACCATCCTGGTCGCGGAAGGCGCGCCGGCGGTGTGGCATGCGCGGACCCTGGCGTACGAAAAAGCGATGGAGACCCTCGCCCGGCTTTATCCGGAGGATCGGGAAGCCGCCATCTTCTACGCGCTGGCGCTCAATATGGCGACACCGGCGTCTGACAAAAGCTATGCCAAGCAGACCAGGGCGACCGAGCTGCTTCTGGTAACGCTCAGCGAGCAGCCCAATCATCCCGGAATCGCCCACTATCTGACCTACTGCCTCAACAACACCTCCAGCACGACTCGCGAGACGACAGCTTCTCAAGGTGCAGGAATGAAATCACAAACCCGAATCGTTCTGCTAGGCAGCCTCGGCGCGCTCCTCGGATTTGGGCTATGTGCGCTGGCGATGCTCGGGCCCGGCTGGGCGCAAGGCACCAATGCCCCGATCGGCGGGCCGTTCACGCTTGTCTCGGCCCAGGGAAGGGCGGTGAGCGACCAGCAGTTCCGCGGCAAGTGGCTGCTGGTCTATTTCGGCTACACGCACTGCCCCGATATCTGCCCTACGACGCTGCTCGAAATTGCGCAAACGCTGAACCAGCTAGGTCCGCTCGCAAGCGAGGTGCAGCCCTTGTTCATTACGATAGACCCGGAGCGCGACACGCCTGAGGTCGCGAACAAGTTTGCGCAGTCCTTCGATTCCCGAATCATCGGACTGAGCGGAACGCCTGCGCAGATCGCGAGTGCTGCGAAGGAATACCGCGTTTATTACAAAAAGGAGAAGCACTCCGGCATGAAGCCGGACGATTACCTCATGGAGCACAGCGCTTTCATCTATGTCATGGGACCAACCGGAGGCTATGTCACGCTGTTCTCGCCGCGGCAGGGGCATGGACCCGAGCAGATGGCGGCTCGGCTGCGCGACCTTGTTACGCGAGTGTCCTCCCAGCAGGTGCATTGAATTGACGCGCTCGCCGGTGGCGTGATCTAAGTGAGTGCGCCACGGGGCCCGGTGTCGGGAGGAGTGATGGACTGGCAGCGGCGCAGCAGCGCCTCGTCCCTGAGTGGGGTAACCTTTCCCCACCCCGGTGCATTCTGGTTCGGGACCGTGGCGACGACTATCGGTGTCATCCTGCACCTGCCGATGTATCTGAACGGGCGTGACACCGGCTATCGCCTGGTCGGAATGCCGGTCGATGAGCCGATGCTGATCGGCATGGTGCTCATCATCGTAGGTCTCGTTGCCAGCCTGTACGGCCTGTATCCTCGATCGGCCGAGGCCACCGCCGGATTGGCCTCGCATATCCGGGTGCGCGCTCTGGACGAGGTGCCGCTTCGTGCCGCCCACGTCGGCCTGCTCGCGGTAATGGCGATTGCCGTGACCATCGACGTGATGAAGCCGACCACGCTTGCCTTCGTCGTGCCCGGCATGGCGCTCGAGTATGGGCTGCGCTCGCCGCTCAATCCAGCGGGCGAAGTGCCCGTTGCCTATCTTCCGCTCTCCGGCATTGCCGGGACGGTGCTCGGCTCCTTCCTGTGGGGCTGGCTGGGCGATCGCATCGGTCGCCGCGCCTCGATTCTCTATGCCGGAATCATTTTCATCGGCACGGCGATCTGCGGCTCAATGCCCAGTTACAGCTGGAACTTCTTCATGTGCTTCGTCATGGGCCTGGGCGTGGGAGGCATGCTCCCCATTACCTACGCGTTGCTCGCCGAGACCATCCCGGCGCGCCATCGCGGGTGGCTGATGGTCGTGATCGGGGGAGACATCGCCGGCGCCTATATCATCACGAGCTGGCTCGCCTCCGAGCTGGTGCCGCATTTCAGCTGGCGGATTCTGTGGCTGCTTGGTGCCCCGACCGGCATCTTGCTGATCCTGCTCAACCGGTGGATCCCCGAATCTCCCCGCTATCTCCTTGCCAGCGGACGCACGGCCGAAGCGCGCGCGGTGATGGACCGCTATGGGGCCCGGATCATTGAGGAGCCGCCCGAAACCGAACCCGAGGCGGATGTCAGGGGCCAGTGGCTGGCGCTGTTCCGCCCCCCGCTGCTGAGCCAAAGCCTCGCCATATGTTTGCTCGCCATCGGCGTCGGGCTGGTGCTGTTCGGCTTCAACCTGTGGATTCCCTCCAACTTGCGAAAGCTGGGGTTCGCCGAAGTGACGGCCGATCGCATCCTGCGGGATTCGGCCCTGATCGGCTTTCCCTTCACCTTCCTGGTCGCCTGGATGTACGGGTTTTGGAGCAGCAAGAAGACGATCATTCTGCTCAGCGCGCTGACCGCGGCAGCGCTGCTGGGCTTTGCGGTCATGGGCGATTCCGTGGTCAAGAACCGCACCCTGCTATACGCGCTGCTGGTGATCCCGATCTGGGGAATCAATTCGGTCACGGCGGTGCTTACGGTCTACAGCTCCGAAATCTATCCCACGCGCATCCGCTCGCGCGGCACCGGGCTTGCTGCCGGCGCCAGCAAGGCCGGCGGCGTCATGATCATCACTTTCGTTGCGCTCGGTGTCGCCGCGCCGTCGCTGGCGGGAACGACCCTGGTCGGCGGAATTCCCATGGCGCTTGCCGCAGTTGCGCTTCTGCTGTTCGGAGTAGAGACCCGAAACCGCCGGCTGGAACAGATCACCGCGGCGACATTCGGGGCGCCGATGGGCGGGCCCTCTCCCGCAAAAGTGCGTGTTGACAAATAATCCCGGCCAGCTGCAAGGGCCGGTCGCCCGATCACAGGAACCGGAAACATGTGGGACGCAAGGCCGACCGGACTGCTCGTTCTGGTCATGACCGCGCACGTGTGTCCGACGTGAGCTCTTTGCGAGCAAAAATACTGGACGCGGTAAAAGCACGCGTGCGGCCCAGGTCGCCTGCTGTCGCAGCGGCTTCGCTGACGGTCGAGCCGGCCGCGTCGTCAGACCGCCCCAATATCCTGCGACCGATGTCGCGCCGGAGAATAACGCACGCGAGGGACAGCCTGTCCGTACAGCTGCCCCGCGCGCGCGCTATCGTATCCAGGGCTGGAATCATTCTGCCCATCCTGAGGCTGTTCGTCTGGACGGCCGGAGCTTTCAGATTTTTCTTCGGCAATACACTTGACATGATCATGCGGCGCGACAGCACGCAACGGCGGGCGGTGCGGCTGCGACGCGTATTCGAGGAGGCCGGCGGGAGCGCCGCGAAGGTCGGGCAGCAGCTTTCGCTTCGCGCGGACCTGCTGCCGTACGCTTACTGCGTGGAGCTCTCCCGCATGCTCGATAAGGTGCCCGCCTTCCCCTCGTCGGAGGCGATCGCGATCATCGAGCGCAATCTGCGCAGACCGCTCAATGAGATATTCACGGCATTCGACCCTGAGCCGATCGGCTCGGCCTCGCTGGCCTGCGTCTATCAGGCGACCTTAAAGAGCGGAGAACGCGTCGCGATCAAGGTACGCCGTCCCCGCATCGCGCGCATGATCGCCGCCGACCTGCGCGCGTTCGGCTGGCTGTGCGCGGCCGCGGAGGCGCTCACGCTGATACGGCCGGGGCGCACCGGATATTTCCTGCGCGATCTGCGGACGATCCTGTTCGATGAGCTCAATTTCCGCACCGAGGCGCGCTATACCGATATCTTTCGACGACGCTCGGAAAAGCGCGGCGATGTCACCGCACCGCGCATATATTTCCAGTATTCCACCGATGAGATGATCGTGAGCGAGCTGCTGTCCGGAGTGTGGATGTGGGAGCTGATGGCCGCCGTCGACAAGGATGATCAGGAATTTCTGCTTCGTGCCCACGCCATGGGAATTGAGCCAAAATCGCTGGCGCGCAAGCTGCTTCGCGTCATGCACCGGGAAGCCCTCGAGGAATCCTTTCATCATGCCGATCCTCACCCCGCCAACCTGATCGTGCTGCCGAACAACAGAATCTGCTACATCGATTTTGGGGCAGTTGGCCGCTTCTCGACCCGCACCAGAAAAGCCTGGCGCGAGCTTCAGTATCACATGATGACAGGCGACGTTTCGCGCATGGCGAAGGCGTCGCTGTATTTCGTCGGGGATTTGCCGCCGATCGATGTCGAGCGGCTGACCAATATGATGAGGCAGATCTTTGCCGATTTTCTGTACGCCATGATTAGCAGGGATGCACAGTGGTGGGAGCGAAGCTCCGCGCAGATCTGGATCCGTTATGTGGAGCTGGCCCAGGAATTCGGGCTATCGGTCAGCCTGGAGACGATCCAGCTGTTCAGAGCAACTCTTCTCTACGATTCGATCATCACGCGGCTCGACAAGAGCATCAACTTCGCGCACGAGTATCGTGCCTACGCCAAAATAGCCGCAAAGGATGCGCGCGAGCATGCGCGCAAGGACGGTCGCAAGTGGAGCAGCGGGCCGACCGACCTCGATTACCTCGCGCTGGAGCAGGTGGCGGACAGCGCCAGTCAGTTTATTTACAGGTTCCGGCGCAACGTGGAGGATCCGTTTGTTCAATTCAGAAATATCGTGGGAAAGATATCATATACGGTCACTGTGCTGCTGCGGCTTGGCTATCTGGCGGTAGCGGTGGCGGGAATTGCGGCCGTGGCCGACGCGATCTCGAAGGGTTGGTTTGGTCGCGGCATCGAGTGGTCCGCGCTGGGCAGGACCATGACATCCTTCAGCGAATGGATCGAGCTCGCCGCGGTTGTCATTGCAATGCTGCTTGTCCGCCATATCGTGATCCGGTTGAGCCTCCCCGACAAGCGCGTCGGCGGTTGATGAGGAACGCCCGGCCGGTTGGCGATCCGGCTGGCTCCCCGAGGCACGATCTCAATCAGTGAAGGCGGCGCTTGCGCCGCGTGGCGGCTGCAATGCGCCCTTAAATCCTTTGCGACCAGCCGCCGTCGACGACCATTGTCGACCCGTTTATCTTTCTTGCGGCCTTGGTGAGAAGGAAGATGACAGCGTCGGAGATTTCCTCCGGATTTCCCAGACGCCCGCCGCGCACCCGGCTTTCCCAGTACGGGATCATCATATCGCTGTCGGGAAAGGAGCTCAGCTGCTCGCCATAGATCGGACAGGCCGCCACCGCATTCACTTGGACGTTGCAGGGGCCGAGCTCCTGCGCAAGATACATCGTGAGTGACTCCAGTGCCGCTTTCACCGGGCCCATGACCCCGTAATATTCGACATAGCGTTGCGCACCGGGCGACGACAGCGCGACGATTCGCCCGCCTCCCGATTTCTGCATCAGCTTCGCCGCCCGCATCGCGCACAGATGATACCCGACAATATTGGTGCGAAAGGCCTTTTCCCAGTGACTCTCGGTCACCTTGTCGAGGGATGCGATCACTTCGTCGGCGGCGTTGTGCACGTAGTAATCGAGCCGGGCGAATCGCTCCTCGATCTCACGAAAGGCCCGCTCGATATGATCCGTGCTTGCAAAAGAGCCCCACACATGGGTCGCCTGTCCGCTTTCGGCCAGGATCTCCCGGCTCGTCTCCTCGCCTTGCTCGCGCGACGGGAACGCATTGATGATCACATGTGCGCCAAGCTCGGCCATCTGCTTGGCGATCGCCTTGCCCAGGCCGTCCCCCGAACCTGTGATCAGCGCCACCTTTCCTTCAAACGGGCGATCCGCGGCCTTTCGCGATGCAGCGCCGGCCTGCGGGCTGGCGGCGACATCGGCTGAGCGCTCGGGATAGCGCAACATCACGGCGTCCGCATCACGGGCGCCGGCGGCGGGCTGGGATTTTGCGGCCGGGCCGCCCGACCTGCCGACATAAGCGACCGCAAAGTCGGTCATTTCGCCGATGGTCAGGGGAATGGGACCGAGCGCCTTGAGGTCGCTGGGGACCTCGCCGAAGCGGTTGAGCAAGGCCGTCACGATTTCCGCGCGCTTTAATGAATCGATCCCGAG
>Ga0306926_10002065_pt1 | contig 20273 bp, 13 predicted proteins | sample flu12Cox44000178_FD_203759 | JGI IMG/M metagenome (GOLD analysis project Ga0306926, IMG submission 203759) | Lab enrichment of tropical soil microbial communities from Luquillo Experimental Forest, Puerto Rico - flux8day.12C.oxic.44.000.178 (v2)... | ecosystem: Environmental > Terrestrial >...
CAACTTGGGTATGACAAGCCGCCTTGTTATAGCCCGGTAGATCGCATCAGATGCGCAACCGAGCTATCGGTCGTATGCCCCCGCCGCGATCCGCCTGGCGGGCGAACTCTTGCAAGCGGCGGGGCGGCGGGTGGCCGACTATCTGGAGTGGCCGCGGCGAACAGCATGATCACCGCTCCCGTCAATCCCGCCTTTCGTGATGATGACTCCCCCGAGTGACGGTGCTTGCCTGGGGTGCGCGCACCCCTTCCGTGCTCGCCGCGGCGGCTCCCCACAGCGGTTCCGGCGAGCCCGGTGCAGGACAGCGTTTTGATCCGCCTTGCGCCGATGGGGCGAGCGTGCGATTGCGGCCGGCGGCTGACGGTCATCGACCTCAGGAATGGTGCTACGGCAGCGTGCACGCTGCAACCAGAGCCCATTTTACCTGTCGGGTTCTGGCCACAATGCTGCCGTTCAACTCCTGCAGCGCGATGATTCATCGTGACCCGGTCTGGAGATTGGTGATGGACGGTACCTTACCTTAGAAGGCCTACAGACTCCGATCTCAGAAAATTTTGGAAGTGTGAGTTAGGTCACACTGCGGCCGTCAGTTGGCTGTATCATTAGCCAAAAGAATAACGATCTAGCGATTAGTCGTAGACGGGGATGTTCGGACTTGGGTCGAAATCTGGGGCAATCAGGCGGGTTTCCGCGGTGCAGGCCGCGTCATTGACCCGGACGATCCGCGAGGGTGTTCTGTTGGCACACCTGCCGCAGCTGGGACGACAGGGGCAATGTCGCGGCCTACAACTATGTCGCAGGGGTTAAAGGTGCGCTGCGTAAGCAAATTGGACGCCGGGCTGACTGCCTCCGCTTCGGCATCCACTGACTGAAATATGGGGAGAACATGGCCGACCAACCGGGAGCGAAAGTCGAATCGACAGACGACAAAGATGTGCAGCTCCGAGTACAGCCGCCAGAAATATCGGTCCCCAAAGGTGGCCCTGGCCGGCGCCGTTAATGCAGCAGTGGGGTTCGCGCTCTTGACATGAGTGCCCAGAGCGGCGAGCGGCGGAACCGACGACTTGCAGGCTAATTGCGGCTGCGGCTGAACTGCGGACTGCGAGGGCGGTGGGGTGAGGGGAGGCGAGATGAGCGAAAATCGGACTGTCCGCGTGTTTGTGTCCTCGCCATCAGATGTACGGCCGGAGCGCCTCATTGCCGAACGGGTGGTCAAAAGGCTCGCACGCGAATTCAGCTATCACTTTCCGGTAGAAGCGGTGCTATGGGAACGCGAGCCATTGCTCGCCACCCATCACTTCCAAGACCTGATCGTCCCGCCGCACGAGACCGATATCGTCGTGACCGTGCTGTGGTCCCGCCTTGGTGTTTCACTCCCGGAGGCCAAGTATCTCGGGGCTATTTCGAAATCCCCCGTGACCGGCACCGAGTGGGAGTTCGAAGACGCAGTGGCGAGCTACCAGCAGCGCGGCCTCCCCGAGCTCCTGCTTTACCGGAAGCGTGCCAAGATCACCGTCGAACTCGGCGATCGCACCATACTGGAGGAGCAGCAGCATCAGTCGGAGCTGGTCGAGGAGTTCATGCGCCGCTGGTTCCGCAGCCTTGATGGAAAATCCTTTGTTGCCGCCTCACGCGAATTCGCCGACGCAACCGAATTTGAAAGCCTGCTCGAAGAGCATTTGCGCGCGCTGCTCAGCAAGCGCCTGACCAAGCCCGGGGACGTCGAAACACCCGCCACGATCACCTGGCATCGGGGCTCTCCGTATCGGGGTCTCGAACCCTTCGAAATCGAGCATGCATCGATTTTCTTCGGCCGAATGCGAGCCCGTAACGAAATTCGCGAGGTATTGACGCGTCAGATCGAGCGCGGCTGCGGTTTTGTCCTCGTTACCGGCGCTTCGGGTTCGGGCAAGTCGAGCCTGGTAAAGGCTGGTGTTCTCCCTGACTTGCTGCTACCCGGTATGGTTGGGCGGGTGGCGCTTTGCCGCTATGCCGTTACCCGCCCCGGGGCGACGACCGCGGAGACGTCGAAAGGCGTCCTCGCCGCGCTGGCGCAAGCGTTCTTTGTAGAGACCGCGCTCCCCGAGGTCGGACAAGCGCCCCTCGAATATACACCCGACCGGCTGTGTCAGCTCTTCGACGAGGCTCCCACTCAGTCCGCACAGCCCATACGGCAAGGACTTTCGGCGGCAGGCCAAAAGGCCGGATTGACCGAGCGCGGCGAGGCGCGGCTCGTGCTCGTTGTCGATCAACTGGAAGAGCTGTTCACGGCCGGCATCACTCAGGAAATGCGCGAGCGCTATATCGCCGCGCTCGACGCATTGGCCCGGTCCGGCCTGGTTTGGATTATCGCGACGATGCGCAGCGATTTCTTCGATCGTATCCCGACGCTTCCATCGCTCGTCGCGTTGAGCGCCGGTGAGGGCACCTACCTGTTGGCGCCTCCTGACGCAGCGGATATCGGCCAGATTATTCGTCTCCCGGCGCGCGAGGCCGGGCTACGCTTCGAGATCGACGAGCGAGCCGGACACAGCCTCGACGAAGTGATCCGTGAAGCAGCGGCTAAGGATCCAGCTTCGCTGCCGCTTCTCGAATACCTGCTCGATCAGCTCTGGCATCAGCGCAGCGCCGACGGAATGCTGACCTTCGGATCCTATGAGGCGTTGAAGGGGCTGGAAGGTGCGATCGGCGAGCGGGCCGAGCAGGTTTTGCGAGATCTGCCTGACACGGTGCGGGAGGCGTTCCCTTCGGTCCTGAGAGCCTTGGTGACAGTTGGTCAAGCCGAAGGCGCATCGCCGACAGCCCGGCTGGTGCTGCTCTCGACCTTTGCGGAGGGAAGCACCCAGCGGTTGCTGGTCGAGGCCCTGATCCATCCTCAGGCCCGCATTCTCGTGGCCTATGGCGATGGATCGGCAGCGCGCGTGCGCGTAGCTCATGAGGCGTTGCTGACGCATTGGGAACGCGCTCGTCTGCAGATCACAGCGGATCGCCTAGATCTCAGGACGCGGGCCCGGATCGAAGAGGACGAGGCGCGCTGGCGCGAGGCGCAGATCCAAGACCGAGCCGGTTTGCTCTTACCCCCAGGCCGCCGCCTCGCAGAGGGTGAGGAATTGTTGGCGCGGCGCCGCGCCGAACTCGATCCTGCCCTTGTCACCTTCATCGAAGCTTCAATGCGGGCAGCGCGAGAAGCCGACCGCCGCAGGACGCGAGCGCGGCGTTTCGTCACCGCTGCCCTAGCCGGGCTGTTACTGCTCGCAGCTGCTGCTGCAGCCGTCGGTTGGAAAAAGCAACAGGAAGCTCAAGCAGCAAACGAAACGGTGGGTGTGGTACAGCGACTCGGCCGGCAAACCAGCGACATTGGAACGAAGCCACAGCAGAGTCTCCTCCTGAGCGTGCAGGCTGCCTATTTAAGCAAGGATGGACAGGAAGGGACGCTGACTGCGATCGATGGACTCCGACATCAGTTGCGCACGACCGGGGGGCGTCCATTGCACGGACACGAGACGGCCATCCGCACGGCTGCGTTTTCGCCCGATCAACGTTGGCTGGCCACCGGCAGCGAGGACGGCGCAATTCGACTCTGGGATCTCAGCCCCGTCGACCCCATCAGCCGAGTGCTCGCGCTCGATGGACACAAGGGACCGGTTCATGGGCTTGCCTTTAGCGCCGACGGTCGCTGGCTGGTCAGCGGTGCTGCCGACGGCACGGTTCGACTCTGGCGTTTGACGGCGGAAGGGGCAAAGCCCAACCGCATATTCGACGAAGGCCGGTATGGAGCCATACAGTCCCTCGCGCTCAGTCCGAACGGCGACTGGCTTGTCTTCGGCACGCAGGGCGGGAACGTCTGCATCTGGAAGATGTCCGTCGACGGGCCGCAGGAAGAACCCTGCGAGGAGTGGAAGGATGACGTCCCGGTCATGCAGGTTTTGTTCAGTCCCAGAGGGCGATGGCTTGCGACCAGCTGCACCGGTGCGTGCAATGGTGACAACGCTCCGGTTCGCCTGTGGGATTTGTCGGCCGATTTTCCCCGTCAGGACCCCAGACGCCTTTCCCATGCGACGGCTCTCAACGAAGCTTCCCTGCTGGCCATCGCCTTCAATGCGGATGAAACGCGCCTGGCGGTTGCATACGGCTACGTCGCGGAAGTGTGGGATCTGACGCAAGAGAATCCGCCGCAGCATGTCCTCGGGAGGTATAACAGCAGCGGCGGATGGATCAGTACGCTAGGCCTGAGCCTGAGTCCCGACAACCACTGGCTGGCGATAGGAAGTGGTTCCGGATCGTTCGTCTTATTGTGGGACCTCACAGGATCACGCGAGGAACCGATTACTTTGAAAGGGCATGGCGCTGCGGTAAATTCTGTAGTTTTCAGCGACGACGGCCGGTGGCTTGCGACCGGCTCCGCCGACGCGACGGCGCGGTTGTGGGATCTCGCTGATCCGACCCTCCCGTCCGTGTTGCTGCGCGGCCAGGATTTGCCAGTGACGAAGGTCGTGTTCAGCCCCGGTTCGGCACCGCGCTACCTCGTCACGACGGGGGATGGGCCGGATGCGCGGCTCTGGAACGTCCCCGACCCGCTGGTCGATCCTGTCGTGATGCGTTGGCAGGTCAAGCCAACGATCATCGGGATGGCCGTCAGTTCCGATGGCAACTGGATCGCAACGTCGAGCCTCGACGACTCGAAGCTTGTGCTCTGGTCCACCAAGGATCCACGTCAGCCGCAACGCGAACTGCCGATACCCAGCCCGTCGCACGCCTTGCGTTCAGCCCGGATGGGCGGTGGCTTGCGGCCAAGAGCCAGGATAAGGGGGTGATCACCCTTTGGAGCCTCGCGGATTTGTCGAAGCCGCCCCTGACTCTGTCCGAGAACGAGTGGGGAGATGTCAGGACCTTGCGGTTCAGTCCGGACAATCGCTGGCTGGTGAGTGGGACGAGGAGCGGCATTGTGAATATCTGGGACGTTTCGGGGGAGCGTCCTGTCTTGGAGCCGCGCCATCGCTGCCGTCAAGGCGAGGGGGTCCGGGAACCGGCTTTCAGTGCGGACGGACGCTTTCTGGCGACGGCGGCTCAAGGCGTCTCAGCGCGCTTGTGGGACTTGGCGTCACCGGACCCCTGTGCGGGTCCCCGGATCCTCCCCCACAGCAACGTTGTGTACCAGGTCGTGTTCAGCCCCGATTCGCGATGGGCTGCGACGGCGAGTTTCGATCAGAAGGGCAGGTTATGGGATATCGGCGCCGGTTCTAAACCAAAATTGGCAGCTGAACTGACGTTCAAGGATCAAGTCCTTCAAGCGGCGTTCAGTCCCGATAACCGATGGGTGGCGTTCGGCTCCTGGGACCAGACGCTCAAGCTGCTCGAGCTGACGAACCCCAGCACATCGAAACCGACCGAACTCATCGGGCATGCAGCGAGAATCTCATCTGTATCGTTCAGTCCAGATAGCAGGTGGTTGGTGTCGGCCAGTGAGGACAACACGATCCGTCTCTGGGATCCGCTGGATCCCAGTGCAGCGCCTGTTGTGTTGCGCGGGCACGAGGCGGCCGTGCAGCATGTTGGTTTTTCGAAGGATAGTCGCTGGGTTATCACCGGTGCTTATGATGGAACGGTACGACTGTGGCGCTTGCAGCTGGGCGACCTCGTCGGCGTCGCTTGTCAAACCGCAGGACGAGACCTCGCCCCGGCGGAGGCTCGGGCTTTTCTCGGCGACGAGCATGCGCATCAGCCATGCGCTCACTAGAGGAGTGGGCCGGCAACGGATCTCTGCGCGACTGAACCAGCACGCGCAGCGCAGCAGCTTGCCGATCGTTGTCTCACCCGCGCTACGACTATGCCTTCCAGACGCTGAGTGAGAACGGTTACAAATGGCGCGAATACGACGCCGAGGACACGATCCGGTTCTATGCTTTGCACCTGCGCGACGTCGGCCCGATCAAGTCAACTCCGCAAAAGATTATCGAGAGCGAGGAATCGGAAGGTAGTATCGGGACTGTCGCAGAGCAGAGAGGCCGGAGATGAATAGCGCAACAGGCCCGAGGATTGTGCCGACGATCATCCGGCAGGCCGACCAAGACATCACCTCGGTGCGCGAGGCGCTCGGCATCGCGACGCCGGCTCCGGTCGTTCTTATAAGCGGCGGCGCGGACACATTCGACCCGGCCATTGCGCCAAAGCTGACCCAGCTGATCGGCCGAGGTCTGCTTCGCGCGGGCCGGGCGTCCGGCGCCGTCATCATCGATGGCGGCACCGACGTGGGGGTTATGGATCTGATCGGACGCGCCGCCGGTGTCATGGCTAAACCCACGCCCCTCATCGGCGTGGCGCCCGAGGCGCTGATCCAGTCCCCGGATATCTCGCCGGTCGAGGCGGACGGCGGTCGCGTCGCGCTCGCACCCAATCACACGCACTTTGTCCTGACGCAGGGCGAGGTGTGGGGCGCCGAGACGCCTGTGATATTCGATCTGGCGCAGGCGATTGCCGGAAAACTTCCGGTGATCGTGATCATGATTGGCGGCGGGCAGGTGGCGTTGTCGGAGATCCTGCACGCCGTTCGCCGGCATTGGCGCATTCTGATTATCCAGGGGAGCAAGGGCGCCGCCGACGAGCTGCTGGCGCAATGGACCGCCAAGGTTGCCAAGGACGACGATCCGGTGATCGCCGAAATCCTCGCCGACGGCGACCTGCACGCCTTTCCGATAGGCGACCCGCCCGAAGCCCTCGCCCGCCGGATTGGCCGGGAACTGGGCGGAGATACCACATTGCGGCAGGCGTGGCTGCGGTTCGCAGCGCTCGACCTCGCGGCCGTCGGCCAGCAGAAGTTCTTCCGCCGCATGCAGGGCCTGATCCTCGCCTTGTCGGTCGGCGTGACCGCGACGGTAGTACTGCACCAGGTGTTTCCCGATCGATGCCCGATCCTGATTTCGGGTCAGGATCTCGGCTGCGGGGTTGGTTTGCGGGTTCTCGTCATCATTGCGCCGATCGCCCTGTCGGTCCTTATCGGCTGGACCAACCGTTTCCATCACGGCAATCGCTGGGTCCTGACACGCCAGGCGGCAGAGGCGATCAAGCGCGAGATCTTTCAATTCCGCACCGGCGCCGCGCCGTATCGCGACGAGGCTACGCGGGAAAAGGATTTGGCGAAGGCGATCGAGGACGTGACCAGACGTCTCGCCCGCAGCGAGGCGAATACGACAGCTCTGCCGATGTACAGCGGCCCGATCCCGCCGCAATATGCAGCCGGGGAGGGCGACGACGGCATGAGCCCGCTGGCGCCCGACCGCTACATCGATGTGCGGCTAGATGACCAGCTAAAGTTCCTCCGAAAGAAAGCCATCGCACTGGACACCCTGCTCGAGCGGCTGCAATGGGGGGTTGTCGGCGTCGGCGGACTGGGCACGCTCCTGGCCGCGATCGGTTTCGACCTGTGGGTGGCTCTGACCACCGCGATCGCCACGGCGTTGGGAACCTATCTGAGCTATCGTGGAGTGGACTCGACCTTGACGAACTATAACCAGACCGCAATCGATCTCGAAAACATCAAAGGCTGGTGGACGGCTCTGCGACCGGACGAGCAAGGTGATCCATCGAATGTCGATGCCCTGGTTGAGCACACCGAGCAGGTGTTGGCGACCGAACTCAGCGGCTGGACGCAGCGCATGCAGGACGCCTTGGCCAATCTTCGCAAGGATCAAGAAAAAGAGGCCAGCGATAAGGGAACCGAGAGTGCGGGCCGAAGCGAAGGCGGACCAAGCCTGGTTGTAGCGGCGCGCAGCGATGCAACACCTACCGCGCCGTCAAGCCAGCTTTCGGGTGCACGCTAGCCGAGACGGCTCGGTCAACTTTGTTTGGCTGTAGTGGCTCGCGCGGCAACCACCGGCGGGAGCGGTGCGACCTCTGATCGAGCTGGTAGTGCCGTTGCTGGCGGCATAATCACTTAACTGGAAACGATGCGGGCGGCGTACTGCAAGAAGTTGCAGGCCGATGCAATTAAAACGCTCAAATTTTTCGCACCTGATAGCGTCCACGCCGCCTGACGCATCGATCATCGCACGCGGCATCTCGCGGCGCGCCTCGGCCGCAGGCTTATCTTCTCGCGCAGACCCTCATAGACGCAGCGAGCCTGGGATTTCGATCGACGAGCGGCCGCGCCGTCAAATCTTCGCCGTCGACGTACAAAAGATCGAACAGGAAGAACACGAGCGCCGCCGCGTTGCCGCTGTCGGACGCCAACTGGATTATGCTGAACGAAGTGATGCCGTCGGGGCCCACGCCGCAGAGCTCGCCGTCGAGATAGGTCTGGCGCACGCCCAGCGACGATACGGCGGCGGCGATCGCCGAATATTTGTGCGTCCAGTCGAGCCCGGTGCGCGTCAGCAGCTTCACTGCCCCACGATCGAGGCGCGCGTGCATGCGGTAGCCGTCGCATTTGATTTCGTGGAGCCATTGTTCGCCATCCGGCGCCTCGTCGACGAGTTGGGTCAGCTGCGGTCGGATCCATCGCGGCAACGCGGCGGTAGTCACGGCGCGCTTTACGGCAAATTGATCGGCTCGATCAGTGTCGGATCGTTGTTCTTGACGTTGCCGACGCGTGTACTAACCGGCCAGCAGATCATCTCATCGGAAGGGTACGGGGCCAGCACCGCCTTTAGATCACCTACCGTCGCTGGCTGTTCGCCGAGCCATGCCGGCCATACGTCGGGTTTCAGCACCACGGGCATCCGGTTGTGGAGCTCGGCGCACAACTCGTTCGGCATGGTCGTGATGATCGCAATGATCGCAAAGGAGCGAACCCACTCGCCGCCCGGGCGAACGCCAGTTCTCCCATAAGCCAGCGAGCGCCATGATGCCGCGATCGGCGAGCGCAATCGCGTATGGTTGCTTGCCGGTGCCCGTCTTCTTCCATCCGAAGAAGCTGTCGACCGGCACAAGGCAGCGCCGGCGTTCGAAGGCTTTCCCGAAAGCCGGCTTGCTCTCGATCCCTTCCGCCTTGGCGTTAATGTTGGCGAAGCCGACCTTGACATCCTTGGCCCAGTACGGGATCAGGCCCCAGCGCAGCATGTCGAGACTGCGCTGCCCGGCCTTGGCGTCGTAGCGGACGACGGGCAGCGAGTCGGTCGGGGCGACGTTCCAGCTTGGCGGGAAATTCGGCGCCGGCCGTTCGGGCGGAATCCCGAAGGCGATCTTGATCTCGCTGACATCGGACGAGAGGCGGGCGCGTCCACACATGCCGCGATCTTAGCTCGGCCGGCCCGGCGACCCAAGCGGGCCGCGGTCGCGCGGCCGACAGCACGGTTTCTCGCAACGGGCCCGGCTCCTCATTCTACATGCAGGGCAGAAACGGCAAAACACGGGAGTTTTGACAAGCCGGCCGGCGGCGCGCAGAACCCGTTGATGCCGCTAGCCGTTCGATTGCCGTTCATTCTGCTGGGCACCGTTGGCTATCTCGCCCTGGCCATCCTCGGCCGGGGTGGCGTTGCCGCCTTCTTTTCCGTGCCGGCGCTCATTGCGCTGACCGTCGCGTTTTGCGCGATGTCAGGGGTGGCGCTTTTCGCCGGCGGAAATCTCAGCTCCGGGGTGCGCGAGGACCGCAGCAACCGCTGGGTGATCGGCGCCTTCGGGGTGATCGGTCTGCTGCTGGCGTTCGTGCCGGCCTGGGCCGACCGGAATGGGATCTGGATTCTCGATGGCGATACGATTCGCTGGTTCGGCGTGTTTCTGTTTGCGATTGGGGGCGCGCTGCGACTATGGCCAGTGTTTGTTCTCGGCCGCCGGTTCAGCGGATTGGTCGCCATCCAGCCCGGGCATACGCTGGTCACGAGCGGTGTCTACAGTGTTATCCGGCATCCCAGTTATCTTGGGTTGCTGAATTCGCTGGGATGGGCCCTCGCATTTCGATCGGGGGTCGGTGTGCTACTGGCGGCAATGATGATCCCGCCGATACTTGCGCGCATCGACGCGGAGGAGCGACTGCTGCGCTCACAATTCGGTTCTGAATATGAAGCTTTTTGCGCCCGGACCTCACAACTAATTCCGGGGGTCTATTAAGCGGTCATTTTTCAAGGGTGTATTTTGATTGATACGCGAGGACTTTCGGCTATCGTGTTGCCGGACTCTCGTCGTTTACCGAGCAATATTGCGGTGAGTGCAGCAGTTCTTCGCAGCTCCCAACGCGGCATTTTGAATGTCGGTGCCCGTGCAACTCGCTAAGACAACCGCCAGCACGAGGAAGCAGACGATCTGTTTTAACGGATCTGCCATCGCGTCTCTCTCTTCCAGATCTTGCATATGGTCCTTGGCGCGCGGTGCTCGTCCGGGGAATTTTCTCCAAAAGCTCTTCGATAGGGAAGCCCTAAAACCCGCAGCAACGGCGGCAAGGCGCAACGCTTCTGCCGGACTGGCTTGCCGCCGGAGCTTCGATGCCGCTGGTCGTCGATGGGTGGCCGGGGCGCGCGCCAGTGGCTCGCGTCCTCTGAGCGGCCCACCGAAGCGACCGCGCCGTCCCGCTCCGGCGGTGGCGAGCTACAACAAAGCCGGTGAGGCTCAGCGGCGGCTGCGCAAGGTGAAATCGTCGGCGGTGATGGTTGCGTCCTGGTCGATTTCGGCCGATATGTGCAATTGTCGCCGGGTGGTCTTCCGATAGATGCGGACGAACAAAAGACTTGCTATCGCCATCTTGGCCTGCATGCTGCTAGGCCTACCGGCGGTGCAGGCCATCGGTGCGGAATGGCAGCTTGTCACGCCTGCAGAAGACGCGCGCGACGACGCAGCCCTACATGTACCGCAATCAACCCTACCAGCGGTGTCCGGCGCTCCAGTAATCACCGTGAAGCAGCCGGATGTCTCGCGTCCCCTCCACAACCCAATGACATTCGATATCCAGTTCAGTGCCGCGCAAGGCGCTACGATCAACCGGTCAACGCTCCGGGTGAAATATGGCTGGCTCGGTATCGACGTCACCCAGCGCTTACTCGGACATGCCACCTGGACCGCCAGTGGGTTGTTTGCCCCTGACGCGGATGTGCCGACAGGAAATCACCGGATCAGCGTCTCAATCGCCGACAACTTGGGTAGAGTCGGCACACGTGTCGCCAACCTAAACGTTCTGAAATGAGGCCGATAAAATCGCGAGCCGCCGCGGCCGGACCGGGTTTCCCCGTACCGTGATGGGGCGTGAGCGCAACCTTTGATTCGCGTGCGCGCCCCCGCCCACCTCGCCCCCTTGCCTGCAGCTCGCCGGTGCCTTCACGGAGGATTTCGATGTCGCCTGCGTACCGGACGAATCCGCGGTCGAAGTTGTAGCGGTCTTTGGTCGTCGCATTTTCTCGAATGGCCAGGGTCGCTTTTGTGGGTAACGGCCCGCAAACCATTGCTATGGAGGCCTGCGGCGGTACCGTCTAGGCTCCGCAAAACTTCGCGGGCCGACGGTCCCAACGCCATCGCAGCGCGTCGATATGCGGCTTCAATTTTTCGGTTAGAACGAGCGTGCTAATCCCAAGGTCTTCGGCAAATATCCCCTTCCGCAAGATCACGGCCCCAGTATCGGGTTGGAAGCATATCAAACCCTTATCGAAGGCTGTATGGTGGTTCTTACAGAGAACGAGGCCATTTCGGGGGTCATCCGACCCCTTCTCTGCCACCCCTCGGATGTGCGCAGCGTCTAACAGATGCCTTAATTCCATTGAACAAACCGCGCAACGCCAGCCACACCGTTTACCAACTTCGAATGCGAAACGAGGTGTTCGCTCTAATCGCTTCGCCATCTGCGCGATCTCAATGCGGTTCGCCTCCAACCGGAATTCATTCGCGACAGGCGCCGTCGTGGCAACGGGTGAACGCCCGTCTTCGTTGAATTGGATTAGACACTGCGCCGCCTCGTCATCAAGGTCGACCACCCAACCAAAATGAACATCGCGACGAGCGCTGGCCGTTTGACTCTGAGTAATGATGAAAACAGGAACACGGAGCGAGAATGCATTTCGCAACGCGGCAATCTCTGAATCATCTCGACCACGTCGTTCAGTTTGTGGGAAGTGATAAATGACGCCATCTTCTGAGAGATCATCATCGTAAGAGGATCCATTATGGAGCACACTCACTACAATCCCCGCGCCGTCGGGCGATAAGCTCCCGGTGACCTCTTTGTTGACCCAGACTCCTCGGCCGCCACGGTACAGCTGAAGATCATGAAGTAACCGAGGTGCTACGTGCTTGGGACCGCCGCTTGCAACCAGGTTGTCCCACAAGCGCTGCCTGCGGTCTTCCTCAGCAGTCGCTCGTTCGCTCGGCATTGGTCTTCCTCTCATTAATCACAATCCCGCCATAGGACAGCCGCCTGACTTTACTCGGTTTTACGGGTGCCCAGTGTGGTGATCATTGATCAGCGGATCTGACGGGATTCCCGGCGGCTTCGACTTCCTGTCGAGGCCCGGGATCGCCTTGGCGACTGCGGGCGGCGTGAGGTCTCCCAGGTTCCGACGCGATCCATTCATCCGTGATGTGGCCTCAGACCCCGGCAGGGCAACGATTCCTTGCATCGCGGCACCGCACAGGTGCCTTCGGCAGTAGCGACAGCCTCGGCCCCTGCGACTTCAATCGCCGTCCTCTTACGCTGTCGGCAATTCGCCATCTCAGACGCACCCCTTTTTCGTCGATTGTCCGACTGTGGGAACGTCTCGCGAAACTGCGACAGGTTCCCAGGGCGTTGCTGGGGGACAACGCCGCCGCGGGTTCTCGACAAATTTCCGAGATGGTCCTCATGGCCTGCCTGAGCCAAGGCGGGCGGTTCCCGGCCGCGTCACCAGCAAGCTTCAACTGAAACTAGAGTTTTCGTCAATTTGTGGTTACCTTCGAAAGCGAAGCGGCGCCGCCCGTTCCGTGGGCACCGCCGCCTCTGACCACCAGTCGCGGGAGGGCGACCAATGGCCAACCGACAATTACGACTTTCTTCCGTCCAAGTTCAACCGGCCGCTGAGACGCGCCGGGTATTGTGGTTGCAGACGCGTCGCGGGTACGGCCCAGGTCGCGCCTCGTGGCCGGGCTGACGGGCCGCCGCGCAATAGCAATATACAGCGGTTTCCCTAGGGATGGCCACGACCCGCCGTCTTGCCGCGATCCTCGCCGCCGATGTGGCGGGCTACTCGCGGCTGATGAGCGTGGATGAGGAAGGCACGCACGCGCGGTTCAAGGCTCATTGTCGACAGCTGGTCTATCCGAAGATCGAAGAGCACCGCGGGCGAATTGTAAAGAACACCGGCGACGGCATGCTAGTCGAATTTCCGAGCGTGGTGGATGCCGTCCGCTGCGCCGTCGAAATCCAGCGCGCAATGATCGACCGTAACGTCGATAGCCCCGACGACAAACGCATTAGCTTCCGAATTGGGATCAACCTTGGTGACGTGATCGTCGAACCCGAAGATATCTACGGCGACGGCGTGAACCTCGCGGCGCGGCTGGAGGCATTGGCGGAGCCGGGTGGCATCCGCATCTCGCATGTGGTCCGCGACCAGATCCGCGATAAGCTCCCCTACGCATTCGAGGATATGGGGGAGCAGAGCGTCAAGAACATCGCGCGCCCGATCAGAGCGTACGCGATGAGCGTGGCTGCGGTGATATCAACTCCTCTCGTTCCAGCGCGGCCACAACCCAGTTCGGCTCGCCGCAACAGGATCCCGGCGTGGCTCGTTATTGCAGGGATCCTTCTTACCTTGGTTGGCATCGGGTTCGAGGCTTGGTGGGCGTGGCCGCATGCCGGCTGGTCAACGGTATCGGTCCATTCGTCGGCGAGTTCAAAAAGCTCGCCCGTCGCCAAGGGCGCCGCGGCCAGACCGCCGCCGCGCCTGTCGATTGTCGTGTTGCCCTTCACCAACCTGTCAAACGATCCAGAGCAGGAATATTTTGCTGATGGCATCACGGACGACCTGACCACCGATCTCACGCGCATCACCGACAGCTTCGTGATCGCGCGTAACACGGCCTTCACTTACAAAGGTAAGGCCGTCGACATAAAGCAGATCGGTAACGAACTCGCCGTTCGCTATGCGCTCGAAGGCAGCGTTCTTCGGCTGGGCCAGCAAGTTCAGGCCAATGTGCAGCTGATCGACACTGAAACCGGCGCCCATACCTGGGCGGAACGCTTCGAAGTCGACCGCTCGGACCTTCCGAGAGCGCAGGACCAGATCGTCGCCCGTCTCGCACGGACCTTGCGACTGGAGATCGTAGAGGCTGCCACGCGCCGGATCGAGCTGGAGATGCCGGTTAATCCCGAAGCAAGTGACTTCGTCATGCGCGGATGGGCCTGGTACTACCGCCCGCGGTCAGGAGCGACGCTTCAAGAGGCCCAGCGGCTTTTCGAGCGGTCATTGGAGATCGATCCACGATCGGTCGATGCGAGGATCGGTCTCGCACTGGTTTTGGTTAGCAGTGTGGGCGACGGATGGAGCAGCTCTAGTCAGCGAGACGAAGCGCGCGCCGAGCAGTTGCTCGGCGAAGCTCTCGAGCGCGATGCGAATCGCTCGATGGCGCATTATGCCCTGGGAAGGCTCCGTCGAATGCAGAACCGACTGCCTGAATCGCAGATTGAGTTGGAGACGGCGGTTGCGCTCGACCGAAACAACGCGCTCGCGTTTCTTCAGCTTGCCAACACGCTGATGTTCATCGGCCAGCCAGAGGCGGCGATCCCGCAGTTTGAGAAATCAATCCGGCTCAGCCCGCACGATCTGAGTACCTACGGCTCTTATACCTCCATGGGCGTTTGTTATCTTTTCCTTGGCCGGGTCGATGAGGCGATCGATATGTTGAAGAAGGCGCGTGCTGGGAATCCTCGTCTCTATTACGTCCATCTATACCTCGCTGGTGCGCTCGGCTTCAGGGGCGATCTCGACGAAGCGAGGGCCGTGTTGGCTGAAGGGGTCAAGCTCAAGCCGATGATCAACTCATTGGCCGCATGGCGTGCCGACCGCCCCTGGATTACCAATCCCCCGTACTGGGCGCTCCTAGAGAAGTCGTTCAATGTCGGCCTGCGCCGCGCTGGTTTTCCCGAGGAATAACCGCCGCGCGCCGGTCAAACCGGCTGCGGGTGCATTTCGAAACCAGCGGGCCGGCGCGTCGGGCGGCTGCGCAGCCCGGTTCAGCGCTGCAGCGCAACAATTTCGAGGCGTGGGGTCCACGGCCCGGAATTTTCCTGTACCGCGCTGACAGCGGCGCGCGGCTTGTGCTGAGCTGTTAGCAAGGTTTCAGCGGCCGCCCGGTTTCGTCGATGGCAATGGCAGCCCATGCCCCCATACCTGCCGTTCGTAATACCCGTCGGGATCGGCTCAGTTGGGTGGATTGCCGACCTTCGCCAATCCCGTGACGAACGGCTAGATCCGCACCGATAACGGCCGTTCCCGCCACGGCGAGCGAACCGCGGCGTTCGACCCAAAAGGGACCCTCAGGTGCGGTCCGCTGTCCCGCTGGGTACTGACGCGCATCGGAAACGCGGCCGGGAGGCCACAAGATACTGATGTGGTAGGAGACCCATTTGAACCGAGCATTGTTTGCGTATCGTGGCCGCCTAAACTCCGGCACAATCGGCGGCTATGGACGCGAGCAACTCAATCACGGCCGCGGTATTTTCCGCATTCATCAAATGTCCGACGAAAGCGCATCTTTTGGCGATCGGCGAGTCCCCACCCGGCACTTTCTTCGCCGAACTCGAAGCGCGCATGTCGTCTATGTATAAAGCCATGGCGAAGCGGCGCCTGCACGTCGGTGCCGAGGAGGCCGAACCACTGGAGTTCGTACAGCTGTGGCGCGGCCCCGACTATGCGACCATCACTCATGATGTCGACTGCGAAACAGCCGTCTATGACTTTGCGCTGCCGCCATACAGACCGGGAGGCCGCCAACCGCAGAAATCAAAGCCATCGCGGACCTTTGTCCCCGTTTTGCTTACACCTCGGGACAAGCTGGACGTTTCCGACAGCCTAGTCGTGTGTTTCGGTGCACTTGCACTGTCGCAAGCTACAGGGATAACCGCAGATACCGGAACACTGATCTACGGCGAGGGGTACCGCCGCAAAACTCTGAAGATTGAGAACCACGTGGCCCGGACTCGCGAGATCATCCAAGCGATCGGAGCGACTTGCCGCGGTCGGGAGCCGCCTCCGCTTGTTCTGAACAGGCATTGCGCCGTCTGCGACTTCCAGCCGAGGTGTCACGGCCTCGCTGTAGAACGAGACGATTTGAGCCTGCTTAGCGCGATGACCGGCAAGGAGCGGGCGAAATGCAATGCCAAGGGAATCTTCACGATAGCGCAGCTGTCCTACGGCTATCGGCCGCGCCGACGCAAGAGCGGCAAACCTATCGCCGAGCGTCCCGCGGTATCCACCAAACGCGCCGCCCCGGCCCCTAGGAACGATCACAATCTCAAGGCCCTGGCGATTAAGAAGAATCAGATCCATGTGGTCGGAGCCCCGTCGCTAACGTTCGAGCGCGTCACCACTTTTCTTGACGTTGAAGGGATGCCGGATAGGGATTTCTACTACCTTGTCGGGCTTCGGTTCGAAAGCGGTGGGGAAACGGTAGAGCGCTCGTTCTGGGCCGACGGATTGGATGGCGAGCGCTCAATATGGGAGGACTGCCTGCGGACGCTCAAAGCGATTGGGAATGCCCAAATCGTTAGCTACGGCGCGTACGAAGCCCGGTTTCTCAGGAAGATGAAGGATCGCTACATATCGGCGCCTGACGACGTGGAATTTGTCGATCGGCTGATCGAAACGTCGGTCAACCTCCTGGGCTGCATTTATGGAAAATTCTATTTCCCGACGTTTTCGAACAGCCTTAAGGAAATCGGCCAATACCTTGGGTTCGAATGGACATGGCCGCGAGCTTCGGGCGCTGCGGCGCCATTACTGAGGCGGGCCTGGGAACTCGCCAAGGACCAAGGGCTTAGGGGCGAACTGATCGCCTACAACATGGACGACTGCCGAGCGGCCGCGACGGTTGCGGATGCCCTGGTGCGCATATGCGACGGCCGCGCGTCCGGGCTCACTGCAGTCGATGTCAGTTGTCTGGAGGTCAGTTTTAAGCAAACCTGGGGTAAATTCGACAGCGCGGTGCCAGCGTTCGCCAAAATCAACGACGCGGCGTATTGGGACTATCAACGTGACCGAATATATATTCGGTCAAACGTATACCTCCGGAGAGCCGTGACAAGAAAATGTCGAGAGAGCCGCCGCTCTCTCCGTATCAATACGACGATTATTTTGTCTCGCCCCAATGAATGCCCAACATGTAATTCAAAACGCATATCGATGAATGGCCGACATCACCGACTCTTATTTGACATTCGGTTTTCTGAGGGTGGTCTACGGCGATGGATTACCAAATACGTAATTGACCATTACAAATGCCTAGCTTGTGGTGTGTGCTTTTCATCTGATGCTAGTCGGGTAAAACGGCACCGATACGGTAATAATGTTTTGGCCTACGTTGTTTATAACGTTATAGAGTTAAACATATCTCAATATAAGCTCGCGAAAATCATGCGACAATTGTTTGGATATTCTTTACTTCAGCCAGAGATTAGCCGAATGATACGAAGAGCTGTCGAGACATATCTCGATGCATATGAAGAAATAAATCAGAAAATTCTGAAAGGCAAATTGATACACGCCGACGAGACACGTGTAAGTGTGAGAGGGAAAGATTCCTACGTGTGGGTTTTTGCCAGCATGGAGGAGGTAATATATATTTGGTCAGAAACGCGTGAAGGACAAGTTGCCACAAAATTTCTGGAAACTTTCAAAGGAGTGGTAGTGTCTGATTTTTATTCAGTATACGATTCATTGAATTGTCCACAGCAGAAATGTTTGATCCACCTAATACGGGACTTGAACGACGATATTTATCGAGAACCTTTTAACGTTGAAATAAAGCAAATCGTTCGTGAATTTGGAGAACTTTTGGAACCAATAATTGATACGATAGACGCTTCGGCTTGAAAACTCACTTCCTGAGAAAGCACAAGATAGCGGTGACACGGTTCTACCACGCTCTGCCTCTCCGGAAATACAATACCGAATTAGCCCAAAGGGTTCGGCGACGGTTGATGAAAAATCAGGACAAGCTATTCACGTTTTTGGATTACGACAATGTGCCGTGGAACAATAACAATGCGGAACACGCAGTTAAATCGTTCGCCGATTTGCGCGACGTAATAGGTGGTCGCACAACGCAAAGTGGTATCCAATATTACCTGATATTGCTAAGTATTTATCAAACGTGTGTATATAGAGAGATAGATTTTCTTGGATTTCTTCGGGGAGAGAAGAAGATCTATGGCTACAGCGCGAGCAGGGCCGTTAATCCGTATGAGCGAGGTTGAGGTTGCGCCCGATCCCCCCGATCCTCAGGCTCAAGATGAACGGCCGCAATGGGGGCATCGGCTGCCGCTGCCATCACCGGCTGCGAAGGTCAGCTCAGGGTCGATCTGACTCGTTCACTCGGGGATGGCCCAACGTCCGGTTCCGGCGCCGGATGCCGTCATTTGCCGCAGCTGCAAAGATGGTCAGCTCGCCACTCGCAAAAGCTTCTCGGAGGCGGCGCAGGGTCGTCACCTGCACCTACTATATTGGCGGCGGGCTCGCTGATAGAACGCAAGCGCCGCGGGCTGGCTGCGCACCGACGCGCCGTCAAGGAAATCCGAAATCGTTCGCAGTTTGTGCCGCAGGTTGCCTGGTCGCGGCGCCGCCCAAGGAGGCGACGGGAAGAGGCGTATTCGATCGACACAGCTACCGCCGAACGCTCTGAAAATAGGTTACCATGATCTCAATCGCGCGCTTGATAACACGTTCATGGCGGTTGAGATTCTCCTCCAGCGCGCTGAGGCGTTTGGCAACCTCGGAAACAGCCTCGGACCTCCCATTGGGCTCAGCATGCGAAACCTGGTCTTGCGTGACGACCGCCATCTCTTGGCGCAGGTCGTTGGCGACCTTTTCGGCGACGGCGGCCTGCAGCGTGTGCAGCTCCTCCAGCAAACCGAAGAGCAGCAACCGCGAGCACAGGGTGTTGATTTGGCGCGGCACACCCCCAGTGTGCCGGTAGATGACCGGAAAACAATCCTCGGTGAACTGCGGATCATCTTTCCAGTCAGCCCGGCGCAGCCGATGCTCGATATAGGCTCTGGTCTCGCCTTCGCTCAATGGTCCCAGGTGGTACGCCGCCGTTACGCGCTGCCGCAGCTGCTCCAGTAGCGGGCTACCGAGCATGACCCGAAACTGCGGTTGCCCGAGCAAGAAACTCTGCAACGCCATCGTCTTGCCGACAATGAGGTTGGACAGCATGCGCAGCTCTTCGAGCGCTTCAAAAGACAGGTTTTGCGCCTCGTCAACGATGAGCAGGACGCGTCTGCCGTTGCGCTGCTGGGTGAGCACGAAGTCGGTGATGCGCTGCAGCAACACGCCTTTGGCCAAGCCCTCTTTGGCGATGCCGAACCCGGCCGCGACCAGGTGCAGAAGATCATCCCCGGCGAGCTGAGTCGTGACAATCTTGGCAATTACGAATTTGCTTTGATCAATCGTCGACAGCAGGTTATCAACGAGAATTGTTTTGCCGGCACCGACCTCTCCGGTAATAGCGACGAAACCGTCAGCGTGGTGCAGCCCATAGACAAGATAGGCCATCGCCTGCCGATGCACCGTGCTCTCGTAAAAAAAGCGAGCGTCGGGCGTGAGTTGGAATGGCGACGCAGACAGCCTGTAGAAAGTTTCGTACATCTTCGTTAAGAGGTCTTGCTCAACAGGAACTGAAATTGCTAACGTTAAGTTTGCTATTTTCAGGTATCGGAGGCCTTTTAAACGGCTTTCTCCAACCCTGCTTCTTCAATCGGGTGATCGAGGCCTTCGTGCCGGTTCTACCCCTTGCACTCGGTGCTGGCATGTTGCCCCCAAATCGTGGGCAGGGTCAGCCTTAAGAATTAACCTTAATATAGCTCTGATTCTGAGATATTGCCAAATGGCAGTTTCGTGACGCTTTCTATCGGCATGACCGAATAACCAGTTGACCCGGCCGGCTCCCATGTGAGTCGGTGCAAGGCCGACCCGGCGATCGCTCCAGCCGGAAGCAACCGGGGCAGGCATGGAGGGGACGATCACTAGCCGATCATGCAGCGTTCCGAACGCGTGCTCGACACGGCTCTTCGGCCACCGGGGAGGCGTCGCTGGGTCGCGGAAAAGGGCAAGGATGGGGGATGACGGGGGCGGCTATCGGGACCCGGCGTTTCGCCGCTGTACGGGCTT
>Ga0306926_10002066_pt1 | contig 20272 bp, 17 predicted proteins | sample flu12Cox44000178_FD_203759 | JGI IMG/M metagenome (GOLD analysis project Ga0306926, IMG submission 203759) | Lab enrichment of tropical soil microbial communities from Luquillo Experimental Forest, Puerto Rico - flux8day.12C.oxic.44.000.178 (v2)... | ecosystem: Environmental > Terrestrial >...
CGCTCGAGGGCGAGGTCGGGAGCGTCGATCTGCAGCACGAAGCCTGACCGCACGATGGTTTCATATTCCGTTCGCAGCGCTTCTCCGAGAGCCTCGTGATATTTCAGATCGGTGTCGTAGTATTCGTTCTTGATCGCCGCTGCCAGGATTCCGGGCGAGGGCGCATTCATGAAACTCTCGGCAAAGGCATCGGGAGTTTCCGCGAGGACCGCGGCGAAGTCGCGGCATTCCGACTCGATCGCCGCGGTATCGATGTAACGCACCTCCCCGATCGCCATCGGCAGTCCTTCGTTCGGCGACACCCGAGACTTCCCCGACATCTGCTCGAGCCATCGTTTCTTGAATTCGGGATATCGGTCGACATCCGCGCGCGACGGGCGCTGCCAGCTTCCGCCGAGGCCGGTGAGGCGATCCTTGAGATAAAGAAAAAATGAATCGTGCTGCTGCTCGCCGTTGTTGCCGATGTCAATGCCGGCTGCGACCTGCATCGGCACGATTGCGCGCAGCGCCTCGCGGCCGGCCCTGACAATCTCGTTTGCACAAACGCCTTCCCCACGGGCGCGGCGCACGAAAAGGCTGGTCAAGTGCTCCGGCCGCGGCAGGCTTCCGGCATGCGTTGTCAGAATCCGCCCGGCGCTGCGCAGCATCGCTCGATCCTACTTCAGGCGTCCGGTTTTCCGGTAAAATTCGCGCTCCCGCTCGGCATACTCGTTGAGATTTGCTTCCATGCGTGCGGGATCCGTGAGCTTCGGATCGAAATAGACGCCCGCCTTGACATACTCGGCGACGAGCTCCGGATCCTTCATTGCCGTCTCGATGGTGGCTCTGAGATATGCCTTTCGATCCGCGGGCGTTCCCTTTGGAACAACCACAAATCGAATGACATTCCAAAGATACTCGTTGCTGCCGAGCGCCTCGTTCATGGTCGGCGTATCTTTCAGGAAGCTCATGCGTTCCGATGACGCGACGGCGATCGGGGCCACCTTGCCAGCATCGGCAAGGCCACGGAACTCGGAATAGAAGCCCTGCGCGATGTCGACATTTCCGCCCGCCAGCGCGTTGATGCCGGCGCCGCCGCCCTGGAACGGCACGCGCAGGAATTTTGCGCCCGCGCTGGCCTCGACCTGATCGAGAACATAATCCCACATGCTGCCGGGAACGGTTGCCGCGCGCATGGTTGCAGGTTTCTCCTTCGCGAGCGCAACGATCTCCCTGATCGACATGCCCTTGTAGGGTCCCTCGGTCGGACCGACCCAGGTCAACGCATCCGAGTTCAGGTAGCCGATCGGCTCAAGATCGGTATAGGCCCAACGGTTCTGGGCGCGCAGCATGGCATCGCCCCACATCAGGTTGGCAATGACGCCGACCGTATAGCCATCGGGTTTTGCTTGCGTAGCAAGATAGGCGTGGCCGACCATCCCCGCCCCGCCAGTACGATTGTTGACGATGATCCGATCGCCGCTCCATTTCTCCACATGTTTGGCCAGCAGTCGCGCCGTGACATCCATTCCGCCGCCGGGCGGATAGACCACTGTGTACTCGATCGGGGCGGTCGGAAAATCCTTGGGCTTGACCCTGGCGAGCTTCGCCCTCGCCTCCTGTGCGCCGGCCGGCCCTGCAGAGAGAGCGAAAAGGAAAGCGGCAAGGAAAGCGGCAAGTAATGCAAAAACGATCATCGGCTTTTTCATGAGCTTTCTCCCCGGGGATTCGACCGCCGGCGAAACATCAGGGCGATGAGACCGGCACTGGAGAACAGCATCAGCGCCGTAGCCGGACGTTGCATGAATATCATAGCGCCGTCCGGCGACATCGCCAACGATTGGCGCAACGACTGCTCGAGCAATGGCGCAAGCACGAATGCGATGATGAATGGGGCAAGGTCATATTTGAGCTTCTGCAGCACATATCCCGCAAGCCCGAAGCCGAGCATGACCCAGAGGTCGAAGACGTTCTTGTTGGCCGAGTAGGTTCCCACCACCGAGAGCAGCAGCACGAGCGGAAACAGCACGCGATAGGGGATGCGCAGGAGCTGCGCCCACAGGCCGACGAGCGGCAGATTGAGCAGCAGCAGAAAGACGTTGCCGACATACATGCTGGCGACGATGCCCCAGAACAGATCCGGTCGCTGAGTGATGAAGAGCGGCCCCGGTTGAATCCCCTGGATCACGAGAGCGCCAAGCAGCAGCGCAGTCACGGGATTGCCCGGTATGCCGAGCGAAAGAACCGGAATGATGCTTCCGGCGACGGCGGCGTTGTTCGCCGATTCGGGGCCGGCGACGCCCTCGATGGCGCCTTTTCCGAAGCGCTCGGGATGCGCGGAGACCCGCTTCTCCACCGCATAGCTCATGAAGGAGGCGGTCACCGGTCCTCCGCCCGGCACCAGCCCCAGGAAGAAACCGAGCCCGCTGCCGCGCAGCATCGGCACCCACGATGCCCGCCAGTCGGCAAGCGTCGGCCACAAGCCGCGAATACGCTCATCGACGACGGTGCTTCTGACGACCGCCTCGACGTTGCTCAATATCTCGGTCACCCCAAATAGGCCGATCACGACCGCCAGCAGCTCGATGCCCGCGGAAAGATCCACCGATCCAAAGGTGAAGCGCTCGCGCCCGTTGACCACGTCGATGCCAATCGTGGCGGTGAGAAATCCGAGCGCGATCATCAATGCGCCCTTCACCGGGGAATGCGTGATCATGAACAGCGTGCAGACGACGCCGAGAACCATCAGCGCGAAATTTTCCGGTGGACCGAAGCGAATGGCAACCGCCGCAATGGCCGGCGCAAAGAACGTCATGACAATGACGCCGAGCGTGCCCGCGACAAAGGAACCAATGGCGGCGATGCCGAGCGCGGCGCCGGCGCGCCCCTGCTTTGCCATCTGGTGACCATCAATGCAGGTCACCACGGAAGCGGCCTCACCCGGAATGTTCAGCAGGATCGAGGTCGTGGAGCCGCCATACATCGCTCCGTAGAAGATCGACGCCAGCATCACCATGCCGCCTACCGGCGAGAGTGTGAACGTGACCGGCAACAGCAACGCCAATGCAGCGAGCGGACCTACCCCGGGCAGCACGCCGACCAGTGTTCCTATCAAGCTTCCCAGAAAACAGAGATAGAGATTTTCGACGGTCAGAATGACGCCAAATCCCGTCAGGAGACCGGCGAGCGGCTCCATGCCTACCAGCCCCACGGGCCGCGCGGCAGCGGCATGCCCAGCACCCTGCCGAACAACCAGACGACGGCGGCAACCGAGACCAAGGCCAGCGACACCGAGAAGACCCAACCCGACTTCTCGACCGCATGCAGCAGGATGATCATCGTGATGAAACCGCTGACCGCAAAGCCCAGGAACGGGATGCTGATCGCCATGAATGCAAGACCGGCACAGACCCCAAGGATGCGCCCGAGTGCCGCGCCACGAGGAAGGTCGGGGGCGACCAGCGCATGACGCGGCTGCAACAGCAGCACAAGGCCCGCGCCCATGATCATCAGCGCGGAAATGAACGGAAATAGGCCGCTGTCGGGGCCAGCCGGGCCGACCAGGCCGAGCGTCCACGCGTACGCCGCTGCGGTGGCTCCCAGCAAGACCCAACATAAATTGAGCACACGCTCGAACATCGCGCACCGCTCGAAATCGTTAAATTGCTGAAAGCTAGCAGAATCTAGCTTGCCGCAACCGCGTCGCGTGCGCCTCAAGAATCAGCCAGCAGGCACGAAGAGCCACGTCTGTGGTCCGGCGCCAAGGAGCAGCCCGGCCCGGCCAGCTTTCTCATTTCCATTGCGCCGCACGCTTTTCCGCAAATGACAGGAGACCCTCGGCCGCTTCGGCGGATTGTCTCTTGCGAGCGTGAATTTCGACAAGGCGGTCGAATTCCGCCGCGTCCAGATCGCTCCACGCCGACTGCAGAGCGAGCATCTTGGTCTGCGAAATCGCTTCCGGTCCATTCTGCAGCAGCTGATCAACAATCCGCGCACCGGCCGCTTCCAGCTCGCTCAGCGCCACCACCTGATGGACAAGGCCGATGCGGCGTGCCTCCTCAGCCCCAAAACGTTCCCCGGTCAGCGCGTATCGGCGCACCTGCCGCACACCGATGGCGTCGTTGAGCTGCGGAATGATGATGGCGGCGCTCAACCCCCAGCGCACCTCCGCGATCGAGAAAATCGCATCATCGGCGGCAATCACCATGTCGCAGGCAGCAGCAAGGCCTGTGCCACCGCCGAAGCAGGCCCCTTGCACCAGGGCCACGGTCGGCACCTGCGCCCGATTGAGCCTTCGCACGACCTCAGCGGTTGCGCGAGAGGCGCGGACATTCTCCTCGGGCGAGGACATGCGCAGCGCATTGATCCAATTCAGATCAGCACCGGCCTGGAAATGCTTGCCCCTGCCTTTGACGATCACCGCCCGCAGCCCGCCCAGCTGCTCGAGAGCATCCATGACGGCCAACATGCGGTCGACAAGCGCGCCATTGTAAGCGTTATTGACGGCAGGGCGGTTGAGAACCACGGACGCCACCTGGCGCTCATCGAGCTCCAGGAGCACGGCGTCGGTCTCATTCCCATTGCTCATATTGCACTTCGCCGAAGGCTGCCCGCCGGTCGCCTGCGCGATCCGGTTGCGAGCGGATGCTACATCTCCATGAGGGTGATCGACTGACAGGCGCCCGACGCGACATTGAATGGTTAGCGCGGGATTGTTGAAATGGAGGGCGGTTCAGCTCGTTTCCCCCCATCTCCCCTTGCCCGCGCGTCCTCGAATCGTATTCCCGCTATATGGCAAGCAAGCGATCATGCGCCGTTCGCTGCCGCTTGCGGCACGTTTCCGGACAATCGTGCTCCCAGTGCCACACCTGTCTACCCTGCGATAAGGCGGCACCCGGCCTTGGGAGAAGATCGCTGAAGACCCAAGGCCGGGGCGCCTAACCCCTGGACCCGCGGGTTCAGCACAGGGACCAGAGGGCTAAAGCGTTATTCTCGAGCTCTGCCCGGCGCTCACTCGCCCGAACTCGCGTTACACGCTCTCCGCGAAATGCTGCAGGCAGTAATCAGACGTGCAAATGTCAGCAACAGGGAGCGTCAAACGATGCAGTTGGCATCAGCCACGCACATTTTCCGTTCGCAGCAGCCTCCAGCTCGTCGTCTGGGATATCGTGACTGAGCGCCCATTCGCGATCAGGATTCTCGTCGGCAGCGTCGTTCATGGCATCCTCCTTCTCGCGCCGCAACGCTAGCACGCAGCTATGGCATTGGGAATGGAAAACGAGCACAAATCAAGCGCATCTGGCGGCAGTCGCTGGCGGGGACGCTGGCTCACACAGGAAGAGACGGAATCGCTCACATGCAAATTATGGTTCGAGAACGCATGCTCAGCATTGCCGCCGCATTATACCTGAGCGGGTCAATTTGGGCCGTGAATGGGGCCGTCGCACAAACCCCCGTCAGGTTCTCAATCGATTGGGTCTTCCAGGGTGCGCATGCTCCGTTCGCGGTCGCCATCCAGAAGAACTACTACAAACGCGAGGGGCTTGATGTCACAATGGATCGCGGTACCGGTTCCGGCGAGACCATCGGAAGAGTAGCCACGGGCACCTACGACATCGGATACGGCGATACCAATCTGCTGATCAAGTTCAACCATGATCACCCCGATACGGCAGTGACCGCCGTGCTCATGGTTTACAACAGCACGCCGGCCGGCATTGTCACGCTGACAAAGACCGGCGTCCGCGAACCGAAGGATCTGGCAGGCAGGAATATTGCCTCCCCTATCGGGGATGCCGCGCGGCTGCTCTTTCCGGCGTTCGCCCAGAAGGTCGGGATCGACAGCAACAGCATCGAGTGGACCTCCTCGCTGCCAAACCTCCGAGACACATTGCTGTTCCAGGGCAAAGTAGACGCGGTCGCGTCCTATGTCCCCACCACCATCATGGCGCTCGAGGCTCTCCGAGCAACAAAGGATGAGATCATCGTATTCAACTACTCACGCTACCTGCCGGGTCTGCTCGGCTCCGGGCTTCTGGTCAGGCCGGCGATGCTCAGCGAAAAGCCTGCTGTCATTCGCGCCTTCATCAAGGGGACCATTGCCGGTCTGCACGATGCGCTCATGGACCCGGAAGCCGCTGTTCGAATGCTCACGCCCTATGACCGGCTCATCAACGTAGCGGGCGAGACCAATCGGCTGAAATTGATCCTCTCCTACTCGATGCAGGGCGATCTTCTCCGCCAGCAGGGCCTGGGCCACGTCTCACAGGTGCAACTGCACGAAGGAGTGGACCTGATGGCCGCGGCCACCGGGATCGTGCCGCCGGCCGACCTCGCGACCATCTACAATCAGTCGCTGTTGCCGCCAGCAGAGGAGCGCAGGTTCTGACGCGTCTTCATCGGCAAACACTTACCGGATTCCCGGTTTTGACGCCATAATCACCCGCTTTAGGCCATGCTTGTCTGCAGAGCGAGAGCGATTGCATCCGCAAAGACCTGGGCGCCGAGAACAATATCCTCGTCCGACGTATTCTCCGTCCAATGATGGCTGATGCCATTGATGCTCGGGACGAACATCATGGCGGTGGGAAGCTTTCGGGCAAGATATTGTGCATCGTGCGCGGCTCCGCTCGGCATGTGAATGTAGCGGCCGGGCGCCTGCTGTTGCGCAACGCTCTCCACGCATTTCATGAGACCGGCATCCATGACTGCCGGCTGGCTGGCGCTCAGGCGCGACAAGGACAGCACGCATGGACCCGCGGCATTGGCCTCGTCCACCAGCGTCTGCAGCGCGTTAGCAAGACGCTCCAGCACCGCGACATCGGTGTCGCGAATCTGAAAGAACGCCTCGGCTCGCCCCGGAATGATGCTCCTCGCACCGGGCTCGACCGACAGCTTTCCGGTGGTCCAGACCGTATGCGGCCCTGCCAGGGATGGAAACCGGAGGTCGATTGCGGCCAGCAGCCGCACGAGGGCGAGCCCCGCATCGCGCCGCAGCTGCATGGGTGTCGTGCCCGCGTGGTTCTGCTGCCCCTCGACCGAGATCCGGTACTGCCAGAAGCCGACGATGGCGCTGACGATGCCAATCCTGTTCCCGGTGGCTTCGAGCACCCCGCCCTGCTCGATATGCGCCTCAAAGAAGCCGACGTAACGCGAATGGTCGAGCTCAAAGCGCGGCCGTCCTTGGTAGCCGGCAGCCGCCAGCGCCTCCCGCAACGGAGTGCCGAGATGGACGTTGCGGGCGTTGTCGATTTCCGCCTCTTCGAGACTCCCGATGAATGACCGGCTGCCCAGAAACGAGCCGAAATGTCCCTCTTCGTCACAGAACACGGCGACATCGACGCCAATACCGCGCAACGAGGGGTCCTCGCGTATGGCGCGTGCCGCTTCCAGCGCATAGATCACGCCGAGCGCACCGTCCAGCCAGCCGGCGTAGTTCTGCGTTTCGATATGCGAGCCTGCAAGCATGATTCGATCGGCGATATCGGTGGTGCCGAGAATGTTGGCGATCCCGTCTATGCTGGCGTCGAGGCCGGCCGCGCGCATGCGCTCGGCGAGCCACTCTCTTGCAACCACGTCTTCAGCGGAGAGGGTCGGCCGATGAACGCCGGTCTTGTATGCGCCGATTGTGCGAAGATGCTCCAGATCACCAAGCACACGGTCCGGATTGGTGGTCGGCACCTCGTGTCTCCTTCGCCCGCATTGGCCGAACGACGCTTGCGATGTCGCCGTTGAGGCAATTATTGGCGCGACGAAATTCCTGATTGAGCCGTCCTCTGCCCTACCGAGCACGGCGATAGCGCGTGCGCGGCTCGACTCTATAAGCCGAAAATGGGTTGCGTGTGCAAAATCCGCCTATCCCCAAGACAGTAGCTCGGCACTGCTCGAACGAATGGAAGCCGCAATTCGTGCCACCACCGGGACTGCTGTAGTAAGCACACCAAGTGCCATCGGCACGGGCTCCGAGGATTGACAGGAATAATCCGGCGAGAGCAATTCCAATGGTGCGCATGAATTTCGAAAGAAATTACTGTGCGGCAGGCTTTTGTGGAGCATTGCCTGTGTCCGATGCGCCAGGAGCGCTTCCAGTGAGTTTGGACAAAAGGGCTTTGAGCTCGGACAGGCTCGTCGGGAAGATGTGTTGCGCTTCAGACGGCTGAGCAGGCGGCGTCTTTTCTGATGGCTTGGTTAAGGTATCAGCGGGTGTTTTCTCCAATGGGGTTGCGGGGGTTTTTTCCGCCGGGTTCGGCAACGTGCCGGCCGGTGTCTTCTCCAAGGGGGTTGCCGGTGTCGCAGCGGTCGTCCGCTCCTTGGGCGGAGTCTCTGCGGGTGCGGCGGCCGGTTGTGGAGATGGCGATGCATCCGCATTGCCGAGGATGATCGGCAAGCCATCTTTGCCCCTGCCGATGATTACCGTCTTGGAATTAGATGACTGCGCGAGTTGAAGCGTCGCCTCGACGCCACGCCAACGCAGATACGAGTCAGAAATCCCTTCACTGACGATTCGCTGAAACTCGCTGATGCCCTCGGCTTCAATCTTCTTGCGCTCAGATTCCCTTATTTCGCGTGCGACCCGGAACTTGTACTCCTCCGAAATATAATACTGCTCGATCTTGCGATTGATCGCCGTTTCGACAGCAGTCGGCAACTCAATACCGAGAATCAGAGTGTCGATGAGGTTAAGCATGGCATAGAGCGGGATGTGGTAAGGAGCATTGTCCTCGTCCTCGCCCACTCCACCCTCAATCATTCTCTCGCCCAATCTGGACTCGGCAAGCTTGCGGATTTTGTCCTGAATCTCCGTGCGCTTCGTGGAATAAACGTCCTCCGCTGTGTATTCCGCCATCACCTCGCGCATGCGATTGCCGATCTCCGGGACTATCAAATCCTGGATATAATCAGAACCAATTGATTGATGCAGTTGGGGAGTAGCATCACGCTTCAATCGAAACCGGGTATTGATGGTTGCCTTAAGGCTGATGCCGTCTCTGGAAATTGCGTTGTAGGTCTTGGTCACGGACTGCAGTCTCAAGTCATACAAGAACACCGTGTTCCACGGCAAAGTGATGCGCATGCCCTCATTTTTGAGCTTGCGCGGATCGAGCACGGTGCCGCCACCAAACCGTTTCCACAGGACGCCGACATATCCGCTTGGAACTGTCACTATCACAAATGGAGCGAGCACGACGCATACAAGCGTCGCCACCATCAAATAGATGACCACCACGGGAAGGTGCTGCTCGACAAAACGCCACCAGGCACGTCGGGCGCGACTAATGGGCGATTTGTCGTAGACGGTTACAGGTTGTGCATCCATGGTCGCTGTCTACCGAAAGCCGCCCGAGGCGAGCATCGTCCGACCGGAACTCTTGCGTAAGGGTTTTAGCACATTGAGTGAGCGAGACCAAATGCAGGCAATGCGACAAATGCTATCGGACGGGGCAGCGACTCGGCGGTTCGCGAGGGGTATCAGTCAATCACCGCATTGGCTCCCCTGGTCGAGGCAAGAGCGTAGCGCGCCGATTAAATTCGCGACCAGGGTACTCTCGCTGGCAATGCCTGCAGAGCTCCTCGATGAATTGCTCGGCATGAACAGACAAGAACCGCTCAGGTTGCCATGCGACCCGCAGCCAGCGGCCGACCGCTGCACCGCGCTCCAGCAGTGGAATGCCGCGAACGTGACCAGCCGGAATGACGACGGTGGAAGGGACGACCGCGATCCCATAGCCAGCACCCGCCAAAGCGATAGCCGTGTGTGGAGCGCCGCTCTCAAGGAGCACGCGCGGCCGAATACGCGCAACCCGGCAGGCGGTCTCGAACCAGTCGCGCGAAGCAAATTCGTTGCGGAGAAGGAGAAGTGGTTCGTCGGCGAGTTCGGCGATCTCGATCGTGCGGCGGCGGCTGAACTTGTGATCGCCAGGAACCACTGCGAGGCCGCGCACCGGATAGAGCAGCCGAATGCGGAAACGATCGTCATCGACCGCCATGAGGGCGAGGTGCACATCGCCGAACTCAAGGCGGCGAGGCATCGCGACACCTCCTTCCTCGATCAGCTGAACCTCGATGCCGGGATATCGGCGCCGGTACCGGCCGAGGAAATGCGAAAGCGTATTTTCAATGACCTGCGGTGTGGCCGCGACGCGGAGAATGCCGGTCTCCCCCTTCTTGAGCGCGGCAACCCGCTCGTTGAAGGTTTCTACTTCTCCCAGCAGGCGGCGGCTGAGCCGAAGCAAGCCTTCGCCCTCCGCGGTGAGTTTGAGGCGCCGGCCTATCCGATCAAATAAGGGCACGCCGAGGGCGGCTTCGAGCGCGTTGATCTGCCTCGACGCAGCCGGTTGACTCAAATGAAGTTGCGCGACCGCTCGGTGGATGCCGCCTGTCTCCACGACAGTGACAAAGGTGCGCAGCTGGTCGACGTTTACTCTCATGATGCATGTATTGCATCGAAGATAAGATCATAAATGCATTGGACTTATCAAGCGCACAATCGATAGTTTCCCGGCAAAATAAACAGAGGGATCATTGGTAAACAGTCCACTCGCCGTCGCTTTGGCGCTCTTTTCGACCTTCGGTTTTGGCGCCGCCTTTGTGCTGACCCAATTCGCGTTGCGCTGGATGCCGCCCCGGGTGGGGGGCGCCTTCAGCATTCCGACCTCCACGCTGTTATTCTGGTGCCTCGCGCCTTTCTCGATTGATCCCGCGGAAGTGGATTTGAACGCGGCCAGTCTGTTCGCAGTTATTGGACTGCTCTTTCCGGCGGCGGTCACGCTATTGAACTTCGAGTCCAACCGCCTGGTGGGACCGAACATTGCCGGCGCTGTCGCCGGATTGGCGCCGCTCTTCGCCGTGCTGCTGGCGCTAATACTGCTCGGGGAGCCCCTTCGCTTTTGGCAACTCTTCAGCATTGCAACGGTCGTTACCGGGGTCGCGCTGATGTACAGCGGAAGATGGCAAGGTTTCACGGTCAGGGGACATTGGCTCCTGGCTTTGCCCCTCGGTGCGGCCGCCATTCGCGGTTTCGTCCAGCCGGTGGTCAAGCTCGGGCTGGAACGCTGGCACAATCCGATTGCCGCGGTTGTCATCGGCTATACGGTCTCGTCAGCGCTACTGATCATAGTCGCGCTCGTGTCGTGTCGTACGCCCGAAAAGCGCTTCGACCGCCGCGGAGCGCTGTGGTTTGCAGCCGTTGGACTGTGCAATGGCTCTGCCGTTCTTTCGATGTATGCCGCTCTTGGTCACGGGCCTGTCGCGCTCGTTTCGCCGCTGATTGCCGCCCATCCGCTGGTCACGCTTCTGCTAAGCCTTCGATTCTTGAAACGCGAACGCGTCAATGCGCGGCTCATAGCCGCCGTGGCTACAACCGTCTGCGGGGTGATTCTGCTGCTCGTCAGCTAGCGCCGTACTAAGAAAAGCAAAGGAGATTGTCTCCGGCTCAACGTGACGCATCCCGTCTGCGCCGCTGTCTCGGCGCATGTACCGGGTCGGCGATCGGGCCCGGCGGGGTGCAGGTGATGTCCGCCGGTACGGGTATTCGGCACAGCGAGTTCAACGATTCAAAGAGCGACCCCGTGCACTTTCTGCAGATATGGGTGCTGCCCGGCCGCGACTAAATTGATATTCACGTTTTGATAATCGAGTAGGAGGCAAACCCAATGGTGTCAACATCGCACAAGTCGCGCTCGTCTCGAATGGATTTCCGGCCAAGCCACTGCGTCACGTGCCAGTCGGGCTGGCTGACCTCGGCCGGTAAGAGGTATTCTGGCTGACGGCTTTGGCCTGTAATGCACTCGGCTCGAAAGATCCATGAAGGAAGGTCACATGCGCATCCCAATGGCATCTGTAATCTGGCGCACCACTGCGATCGCTTGCTTCTGCGCCGGGGTCCTTTCCGCTCAGCCCGCCGCGTCACAGGAAGTGCGACTCAACGAGGTGCTCCGCAGCCTGTTTTATTTGCCGCAATACGTGGCTGTGAGAACCGACGCCTTCACTCAAGAGGGGATCAAGGTCATCGGCCCGAAGACCACCTGGGGGATGCAAGCCGCGGTCACCGAAGTCGTGAGCGGTAACTCCAATATCGCGCTAATCGGCCCGGAAGCCGCCGGCCTCACGCAGGAAGCAAGTCCCGATCGTCGGCTCGTCAATTTTGCACTGCTCACAAACGGCGACGGCGGATTTATTCTGTCCAAATCCCCAATGCCCCACTTTCTCCTGACCGATCTGCGAGGAAAGACGATCGTCACCTCGGGCAAGGGTTCTACCCCTGCCCTCGTTCTCGTCGACCTCATCAAAAAAGCCGGGCTCGACCCCAACAAGGACGTCACCATCCGCAACATTCCGGTATCCTCAAATATCATCCCCTCCTATCTCGAGCCGAGCACGGATTTTGCGCAGGCGTTCGAGCCAATGATCACCCAAGCCGTGACGGAGAAGAAGGGACATAGGGTTGCCTCGGTGGGTGCTCTGGCGGGGCCGATGCCGTACACCGCCTTCATGGCCCCGGCGAGCTATATCGAGCAACATCCCGACATCATCCAGGCCTTTACCAATGCGATCTACAGGGCGGAGATCTGGACCGAGACGCACTCTCCCCAGGAAATTGCCCAGCTCATTGCGCCGGACTTCAAGGAAGTTCCGGTACCGCTGATCGAGGCCGTCATCACCGAATACAAGAAAGTGAAGATCTGGGCCTTGGATCCGCTGCTGCGCCCTGAGGGGATGGACGAGATGATGCGGTTGATGGTGGACGGCGGCATCCTCAAGCAGCGTTTTCCCTACACCCAGATCGTCGCGCCGCAATTTGCGCAAAAGGCGTTACAAACGATAAAGCGATGAGCCGCCTGGAGCGCATTCGCGCCGAAGAAATTTCCCACACCTATGTCGGGAGAGCCGGAGAGACTGCTGCGCTGAGGGATCTGGAATTGGTCGTGGCCGATGGCGAGTTCTGCGGGATCGTCGGGCCGAGCGGCTGCGGAAAGTCGACCTTGCTCGCGATCATCTGCGGGCTACTGCAGCCGACCAAAGGTCGGATCCTGGTCGACGGCGCGCGTATTCGCAGCCCTTCGCGGCGCACAGGGATCCTTTTGCAGAAGGATCACCTGTTCGAATGGCGCACCGTGCTCCAGAACGCCGAGCTTGGCCTTGAAATCCGGGGCATGGGGACCGCGCAGGCGCGCCGCCGCGCGCATGAACTCCTGGAAGCCTACGGCCTGGGCGGGTTCGAGCACTCCTATCCGTACCAGCTCTCCGGCGGCATGCGTCAGCGCGTGGCGCTCGTGCGCACGCTCGCCACTGATCCGGACATCCTCCTGCTTGATGAGCCCTTCTCGGCTCTCGACTATCAGACCAAGCTCATCCTCGAGCGTGACGTCCACGCAATCATCCGGCGCAACAGCAAAACGGCGTTGCTCATCACCCACGATATTGAGGAGGCGGTGTCGATGTGTGACCGGGTGATTGTGCTCAGCGGCCGCCCTGGTAAGGTGAAGAACGTCTACAACATCGTGCTTACGGACGGCGCCGAGAGAACACCCATCAGCTCGCGTGACGCACCAGAGTTCCGTGGCTACTGCAAGCGCATCTGGGAGGATCTGGAAGTTGAGCAGCGCAGCATCTAATGGCTTCCTTACGCGCGGCGCCGTCTCTGAGCGGCACGCGCAGTTTCTGCGAGCTTTGCGGAAGCGTAAGACCGAGGTGGTCGTCGCGCAGCTTGCCGTGCTGGCCGTGTTTCTGGCCGTGTGGCAGTTCGCCGCCAGTTGGCGCATCATCGACCCGTTCATCACCAGCGAGCCTTCCGCCATCGCAGAGAAACTGCTGGAGCTCGCCAACGACGGGTCGCTCGGCTACCACGTCGCCGTCACAGTGTTCGAAACGCTCATCGGCTTCGGGGTGGGAACGCTGTTGGGGATCGCCATCGCAGGCCTGTTCTGGTGGTGGGATTTCCTTAGCGACGTGGCTGATCCCTATGTGGTGGTGCTCAATGCCACACCCAAAATGGCGCTGGGGCCCGTGTTTATCATCTGGCTGGGAGCGACGATGACCGCGGTCGTCGCACTAGCGATCTCGATCTCGCTGTTCGTCACCATCCTATCGGTCTATGGCGCCTTCCGGCAGGCCGATCCTGAGAAGCTTGTCGTGGTGTCCTCCTTCGGAGCCTCCAAGTGGCAGCAGTTCAGGAAGGTGGTTTTCCCTTCGGCCGTACCGACCATCATCGCGACATTGAAAGTGAATATTGGCCTCTCCCTTATTGGTGCGATCGTCGGGGAGTTTCTTGCTGCCAATGCCGGCCTTGGTTACCTCATCATCTATGGCCAGAACATCTTCAAAATGTCTCTGGTGATGACGAGCGTCGTCATTCTTACCGCCATTGCGGGAGTGATGTATTACGGCGTCAATATCCTGGAACGCTATCTGCTCCCGTGGCGCAGACCGTAGCTGTAATTATCTTGGGTTATACCAACAGCAGTAGGTTGTGACTCCCGATCGTCATCGTCCGCGAAAGCGGACGACCCAGTAAACCTCTATCATATGGTTTAACTTCCAGCGTAGTGGTTACTGGATCTTCGCTTTCGCAGGGATGACAGGTCAGAGTTTGTTGGCCGCTGGTATTATTCGGTCATTCCGCCGCTTGGCTCATAGCTCCCGCGAGACGGCTCACCACTTCGTCCGTCGTCATTACGTCGGCGAACATTGCGAGCATGATGCCGAGCGTCGCGTTGTGCTCTTCATCATTGTAGGTCGCCGTTCCGTCCGAGACGAAGATCACCTTATAATTCATCATCATCGCATCCCGGGCGGTAGACTCGCAGCATACGTTCGTCGCCGTACCGGTGATGATAACCGTATCAATGCCGCGCTCCTGCAGAACGCTGTGCAATGGGGATGAGCCCGGCACAAAGGCGCCAAACCGATTCTTTTTTACCTTCAGATCGCTTGGCAACACATCAAGCTCAGGCCAGAGCGAGTGACCATAGCTGCCTTCGGCAAAGGCGGCGTCCATGCTCGCCTGCCGTCGCTCGCCGGACATGTAGGTGAACCAGTTCGACCAGGCCTCTTTGGCCGCAGCATCGATGGTGTTCTGAATGTAAACAACGAGCCCACCGGCAGCGCGCAAAGCACCGCTGATGCGATTCACATTAGATACGATCTCCCGCGCCATGGGTATCTCGGCGGGCTGCCCCGGCGCCATAAACCCGTTCTGCAGATCGACCACGATGTGGGCGGTACGCATTGTGTCAACGTCGTTGAACACGTGCAGGGAATCGCGCCGTTTCAGGACGCGGTCGATGGCAGCTTGCGGTATTGCGATCTTATGCATTCGCACCTCCGACGCCGGGTTTGTCATGATTACATAGGCCCGCGACCCGAGCTAGTGCCTGTTGATATTGAGACGAGAATCGCAAGCAAGATCGATGAATTCGCGCCCTCGTTCGGCAAATTGATCCGGGCGCACCGGGTCGACCAGCAACCCCTTATCGATCATGTGGCGCGGGCCATCGATATGGGTACCTTTGTGCACAAGGACTGAGAGAATCGAGATCATCCGCCGGCATTGACCACCAAAGTGTTGCTCAGCGTCATTCCTCCATCCGCAACAGCTCTATTGAATGGCTGCAATTACGCTCCCTCTAGAGGGGTTCTCGGCATACGATTTAACGCCGGGAATTCCTGCCGTTGCTTCGATCGGCAACGTGAAATCGACCACTCGCGTGTATTTCAGCTGAATGGGTTTTGCGCCGGCGGACTCGATGCTGCTGCGAGCAGGCTCACCGCTATGGCGAAGAAGGCGAAGCTTTCTGCTGCAGCATATTTGAGCTCCTCTATTCAAACCGTGATTGCGAGAGAACGCGTTGCGCCAATGACAGTGCTCAATGTTGTGTACGACGGATAAAACCAAGCGATATGTGCGTGACTGGATCAGCAGTATCGAGGCGCGCAAAATGGTCGAAAGAGCTTCCGGCTGGTTTCTGACTAACGCCTGAGGCTCTATCGTCATGCCGCGCTTGTCGGGCATCCACATCTTAGATTGCGAGTCGTCAATTCTTGGCAGCGCCGGCGCGCCTAAGCACTTGCCCCGCAGCCACGATAGCTTTCACGATACCCGCATAACCGGTGCAGCGGCAAATTTGACCGCTCAATTGCTCTCTAACCACCGCAGCATCCGGACTTGCGATCCGCAACAGAATATCGCGCGCCATCATCAACATGCCGGGCGTGCAAAAGCCGCACTGCAGGGCGTGGTTTTCGTGGAACTGCCGGCGCAGAACTTCCATCGTCGGGTCACTCTCCAGACCTTCGAGGGTTTGTACCGATTGCCCCTGACACATGACCGCAAGGCGCAAACACGAACGTGTAGCTTGCCCATCCACGGCGACCGTACAGGCGCCGCATGCCCCGTGCTCGCATCCGAGATGGGTGGCGGTGAGGCGACAGCGTTCACGCAGGAAATCCGCAAGGCTCTCCCGTGGCTCGACATCGCAGGTGATCTTGGCGCCGTTCAATTCCAGTTCCAGAGAGATCATCGGGCTTGCATCTCCCGCACTGCGCGCAAGACGGTCGATGTATGCAGGCGCATCAGATAAGGATCATCGTGAGGGATGAGCGATGCCACATCCTGAGCAACGGCGCCGCGGAGAGACTCTTCAGCGGTTTCTCCGCATCTGAGTCTCTCGGCAATCCTGGGCAGCAAATATGGGCGGGCAGCGGCGGCGGCGAGCACGACGGATATCGGCCCGCCACGCCCGTGTGCGACAGCGAATGCGATCGAACTCGCAAACGCCCCGCTCTTTCGCACAACCTTGAAGAATCCCCAGCGTAGCCGCGCATCGGTACACGGCACATCGAATCCCAGTATGATCTCGTCGGGCTCCAGCGAAGTCGAATATTGTCCACGGACAAAATCGTTAACCGGCTCGGAGCGGACGCCTTTCAAACCTGAAATTCGCACCGTAGCTCCCAAGGCCATCAAGCAGCCCGGCCAGTCTGCGGCAGGATCGGCCAACGCCACGCTGCCGCCAATCGTGCCGTGATTGCGAATCGCTCGATAGGAAATCCTGGACGCGACCTTCTGCATCAGTCCGCCGAATCCGTCCGGCAGGTTGCCGTCCTCGATGGCGGCATGCGTGGTCAGGGCGCCGATGCGAATCATGCTTGCTGTTGCGGTAACCTCCCTGAGCTCCTGCAACCCTCCGAGATCGACCAGCAGATCGGGCAGAGCGACCCGCAGATTGAGCATCGCGAGAAGCGACTGGCCGCCGGCGATGGCGACCGCACCGGGACCTACCAGTGATGCACTGGCCTCGGCGACCGTCTTGGGAACGACGTAGTCGAATGCGGCCGCTTTCATGCAGTGGAAGCTTTCGCCCGTCGCGCCCGTTCGATCGCCTCGGAAACCCGGCGCGGGGTGAGCGGCGTCTCATCGAAACTCGCACCGATGTCGCGAAACGCATCGGCAACGGCGTTGGCGATCGCGGCCGGGGGCGCAATGGCGCCTCCTTCACCCAGACCTTTTACGCCGTACTCCGTCGTCAATGCCGGCGTTACCAGATGAGCGATGCGCACAGCAGGAATTTCCGGCGCGCAAGGCACCATATAGTCCGCGAAAGTGGTAGCCAGCGGTTGCCCCAGATCGTCGTAAGGGATCTCTTCGTAGAGCGCCGTCCCGATCCCTTGGGCGATGCCGCCTTGGACCTGCCCATCGACGATCATGGGATTGATCATCGTGCCGCAGTCTTCCGACACGACATAGTCGAGGATTTCAATGGTTCCATTGTCGGGTTCAACCGCAAGGACGACCGCGTGCGTGCCGTACGCAAAGACGCCTCCAGAATCCGTCGGCTCGTATGTGGCGACCGCCTCCAGCAGCGGATCCATGCCCGCCGGCAGATGGTCCGGACGTGCATTGGCGGCGAAAGCGACTTCAGCAATGCTCACCTTGGCGGACGGACTGTGGACCATTCCGTTCTCGATCCGGGTCTCGGCGACATCGGCTTGCAATAGATGTGCGCCGATGCGGCGAATTTTTTCCGCCAAGGCGCGCGATGCTTTGCCCACGGCACCGCCGGCAAACACGATCGATCTGGAGGCGAAAGTGCCAAACCCATATGGCCCCACGGCAGTGTCGCCGTATCGAACCGAGATTCGGCCAGGATCGATTCCAAGCTCTTGCGCGGCTATTTGCGCAAGCGAAGTCTCGTGTCCTTGGCCGTGATTGTGTACGCCAACATAGATCAGAACGCCGCCGTCCGGCAGCATGCGGACGTTCGCCGACTCGTAGCCCGGTATCACGCGGAACTTGCGCTTCATGAATTCCGCGGTGCCGTGCCCGCTTTGCTCGGTATAAAACGCAAACCCCACGCCTATCCTGCGTCCGTCAGGCTCACCGGCTGTCTGTCTTTTGCGGATAGCCGAAAGATCAATTTTTTCGAGCGCTACATCGAGCGAAGCGACATAATTTCCGGTATCAAGCTTCAGGCCGGCTGCCGTCCGGTAGGGAAGCTCCGAGGCGGTGACGATATTCTGACGCCGCAGCTCGAACGGCTCGCGTTTGAGCGCGCGGGCAACCTCGTCCACAAGGCGTTCGAGCGCAAAGGTTGCTCCCGGCCGCGCGACTCCTCGGTACGGGCCCATCGGAGCTTTGTTGGTGGCAACGGTATGGGCAGTGAGCCTGAGATGCCGCATGCGATAGGGCCCGGTCAGGTTGCGGGACGCCATGCTTGCTTCTTGAAAGGCTCCGGTTGGCCATAACGCGTAGGCTCCAGCATCGATGTAGATATCGCCCTCGATGCCCAGAAGCGTTCCATCGCGGTCGGCCGAGATAACGAGATCGTAGGTATGATCGCGTGCATGGACCGATGCGAGCAGATGCTCGCGTCGGTCCTCGATCCATCGTACCGGGTGCTTGACTTTGAGCGCGATTGCCGCAACGGCAACATCTTCGGGCATGATGCGATTTTTCCCGCCAAAACCGCCGCCAACATCCGGAGCAATGACGCGAACCTTTTGCTCCGGGAGCCCAAGCATGCGAGAGAGCGCAAGCCGCTTCACCTGGCCGCCCTGCGTCGACAGGTAGACGACCAGCTCGTCGAGCCGATAGTCCCAGTAAGCGAGCACGCCGCGTCCTTCCAGTGAAACCGTCGCCTGGCGGTTGAGTCGCAGCTTGCGGCGCAGCCGGATCGGTGCCGAAGCCAGGGAATCTGGATTTCCCTCGACAACGGCACTGGTGATGTACGCATTGTTGGGCCATTCATCGAACACCCGCGGGCTATTGACGCGCATGGCCGCAACGGCATCGACCACCGCGGGTAATTTCTCCAGCTCGACTTTGACCCCGTCAGCCAGATCCTCCGCCTGAGCCCGCGTCGGCATCATGCATGCCGCGATTGTCTGCCCCACGTAGCGAACGCGGCCATCGGCTAACGGAGGGTACGGGCTATGGCGATGAGCGGCGAGCTCAGGTCCTGCCTCGAGAATGTTGATGGGCCCGATATCGGCCAATGTGAACACGCACCCGGCCGATTGCGATGGCTTGATCACGTTGCGGAGGTTGCCGTGCGCCATCTCACTGCGCACAAAAGCAATATCCTTCAGGCCGGGCATGCTTATGTCGGCGATGAACATCGCCCGACCGTGGAGGTGACGTGCATCCTCCTTGCGCAGCAAGCTGGCGCCAATCCAGCCTCCAGCCTGATTGTGTTCGGTCATCGTCCCCGCTCGTATACATCCTGGTGTTATTGTACGCGAAACCGCCCTGTCAACGTAGGATCCGGACTAGGGATCGCTCGGTGGTGAAAGGACTGTCTAGCCGGCCCTCTTGCGCCGGCTCGGCAGTGAAGCGACTTTCCCGCTTTGTGAGAAGTGCTCGATCACCTGCACGCCAGTGCCGATCACATGGTCACGCATAAAGTTGTAGGCGCGTGCGGGGTCAGAGTTGATGACAGCCTGAACGATATCGTCGTGCTCGTGAAATGAATACTCGGTTCGGCCCGGCACGAATTGAAGCGCTCGAAAGGGCGCCAGCCGCTGCCGGAAATTGCGGGCCACCGAGGCAATGCTTGGATTATGTGCGCCCAAGTAAACAGCTTCGTGGAACTCGTCGTTCATCGCCGCGAAATCGCTGCCACCATCTGCAATTTTTTTCTGACGGATTGAGTTTAGAACCTCGAAGCGTTTTTTTTCCAATGCGGTCATTCTAACAGCACTCAATCTAGCGCACAGCGCCTCGAATTCGCCCAGCGCTTCAAACATGTTGTTGAGCTGCTCGACATCGATTCTGGCAACCGTTACTCCTCTTCGCGGT
>Ga0306926_10002067_pt1 | contig 20271 bp, 30 predicted proteins | sample flu12Cox44000178_FD_203759 | JGI IMG/M metagenome (GOLD analysis project Ga0306926, IMG submission 203759) | Lab enrichment of tropical soil microbial communities from Luquillo Experimental Forest, Puerto Rico - flux8day.12C.oxic.44.000.178 (v2)... | ecosystem: Environmental > Terrestrial >...
TCATACATAATCCAGCTCGGTCCGCGAGGACCTTCATGTATGAACTCTGTGAGTTGAGCCCTGAGCTCGATTCTCAAAACAAGCCAGGCCGATGCGCCGCAATGAGGACCTGTCGTGCGAAGCCCTTGCCGTGCCTTGGATCATCTCTTGCAGTGAGGATTGCGCGCGGCTTTAGGTTTTGGCGAACCGCACCGTTTGCAAGCGGCACGCCGGTCTCGCCGCTCATTGCGAACCTCTTTCTGAAACGCGTCCTTCATCGTCGGCGGCGTCGGATGGACGTACTTCCGTGTCGTCGTGATGCTGGCGTGTCCAGCGGCCCGCTGCAAAGTGAACGAATCCACTCCGGTAAGGCCGAGGTTCGTCAATGCCGTATGACGTGCGCTATGCACGCACGCGTCCCATGGCAGATTTAGCACGTTCCGCATGCGTTCTTGCTGTTGGATCAGCGTGAAAGCTGAAACAGGACTGATGCCGTCCTCCCGCGTAAAAACGAGATCAGACTTCGATTTCGCCATCCACGCCGTGAGGATTTCTCTGGCGCGAGGGGTGATCGGCAGGCTGCGCTTGCGGAAGTCGGTCTTGCCCTTCCGGATTTGCAGATAACCGTAGTGTCCCCAGTCGTCAGCTTTCTCTGTGATGTGGACATCCGCTTTGAGCAACTCGATGATTTCGCCCTCGCAGATGCCGATTTCGCATGAGAACTGGACAAAGCTATTGAGCGGCTCCGGCGCCAGTTCGTCATACTTTTTTCGAAGTGTTTCCGTGAATACGAATGACCGTTCTCGTTCACCCTTGAGTCGTGGGATCTCGGGCAGGGTCTGGATAATCTTCCAGCGACGTGCCATACGCAGAGCTTTTCGCAAGGTAGCTCGCCATCGGTTGACCGTGGCGACGCTACAGGTGCGCTCTTCGTCCGTTTCGCAGCTGCGTGCGAGAGCCCAGACTGTGAACCTCTGCACGAGCCGTTCGTCAATGTTATCGAGACGCGCCTCGGCAAGAGGCTCGTACTTCAACAATGAATCAAACGAATACGTGTAGAACTGCACAGTTTTCGGCTTGTCTTACTTTTCCGCTTGGACTGCTGTGATGAAGTCCTCCCGGAATGCTCGCAGCGTCGGCACGGACTTCGGTTCCCCGATGCCTGCCTCGCCTTTCACCAACGCGGTGAATGCCGCGTTGGCGATCTTCAGCGCCTCACGCTCATTCGTCATTTTTGTGCTTTTGTGGTACCGCTTTCCGTTAAGCACGAACTCGTACTGCCAAAAGCTCGTGCCATTCGGCTTGAATATCCTCATTCCTCCTTCTTTCCAGAGTCAGAGCACCGCCATTCTAGTCGACAGCTCTATTGAAGGGCATGAACGGTATTCCGCTCAATGAATTCCACCAACCGATCAGGGCAGAAGAGGACGCGGCTACCGACCTTTACGTAGTCGATACGGCGGTGGAGGACTGGTCGCGCAGCGTCTTGGGGCTAATTCCGAGCACCTTTGCGGCTCTGGGGACATCGAGCAGCCCCTCAAGCTTGTGCCCGCTCTGCATTGGCGCTTCCGCTGGGTTTGTCGGACTTGGCTGGGTTGACATGGAGTTCCTCTTCATCGCGGGATCTTCATGGTCCGCGACAGACGCGCGTCAGACCTGGGACGCGATTTTGCGGGCCGCGATGTGGCGGCCCGGTTAAGACGACCGCTGGCTGGAGCGCGTGATTATTGGATTCTTTTAGACCGGAAGAGGGGTTCGGTCAAACGACCTCAGTTGCCATTCGTCGAGTTGATGGCAACGGAACCGTCGCCTCTGGGCAACTCACTGTCGAGCCTTGTCTTGGCTCTCTCTGTTACAGGGCCACAATGGACCTACAGGGGTGCACCACCCATGCGGCGTACAGCTGCGACCTTCGCCTCGCCTGGAAGGCGTCGGCCGCTGTCACTGCTGGATCGAACGGTAACAAAGCGATTCAACTGCCCCGATATTTCCCAAACAGCAACTCTGGCACGCAGCCGAGAACGATCGCTCCGATCAGAATTGCCACCCCGATCAGGTTCCAGCGTTCGCTCCGAGCGGAATCACGCCTGCCCCGTAGAGAAGTGTCGCAAGCGCCGCCAACAGAAAGAAAGGACCCGTGACGTAACAGTGGATTCGTCCGCAGCGACTAGCGTTGGCGAGACACGCTCCTCCCATTACAGTCAAGGCGGCTGTCCAGATCGCGGTTCGCCATCCCCGGCTGACAGGTTCAAACGCGCTCGCCACAATGGCAATGGCCGGAACGCAGTAAAGGAGAAAGGACAGCAAGGGGTTCAAGAGAATATCCGATCTGTTGCCCGGAGTGTCGCAGGGCATGCCTAATTCTCCGATTCATCTCAGAAATGCGCTTGCTCGCTGGTCTTGCGCAATCTTTTCTCCAGGTTGTCGCTTGCTTTCACAACCGGCCCATCCACAAAGTCAGGCGACGCATCTTCCCAATGGGCATCGTGTGTGTAAAGAGCTACAACGTCCCACAGAACTCCAGCGCGGCGGCAACAATGAAGTTGCATCGTCGGCGGCAACTGTTGACTTAGTTGTTTTGCAACGACGTGATCTTTGTCCCAAAACTGAGTCACCCTGGGATCGTTAATTCGTGATCGCACCCAGCGATTGGGGCGCGCCCAATCCATCGGCAGAATGGGCTCCCAGACCACGAGCACATGCAAGTGATCGTTAGCATTCCGCCGTAGGACATCTTCGACTGCGGAGGCCCCCCGCAAACATACGGGTCAGGTTGGAGAGAGTAGCAAGACTGCACGCGTAGAACCCGGGGCGCCGTTAAAGGCAGTTCCGAACTGTTGAAAATTGCTAGCGTTCAGTGACACGAGAGGGACGCTTCCAGTGCCCCAGAAATACCAGGCGATGCCTGCCGTGAGGACGACAGCGATCAGCCCAAATGCGTATTTCTTTCGTTCACCCGACACCTGATAACCTCAACCCGCCAACAAGCTGGCGATGACTTGGGGAAAGAAGACAATCGCGACAACGAGCACAACTGACGTCCAAAACAAGGCGACGCTCAGGTTGCTTCTTTTTCTGCATTGATTGCGTCCGCGGTATATCTGAACGAAGCCAACAATCAACAGGACGGCCGTCAAGGCCAGGAACCAGGCGCGATAGGATCCCGTCCAGGCAATGGCACCAGCCAACCCAGCGCCCAGAAAACTCAGCGGCAGACAGCAGGCCAGAGTAGTTAGCGCCGCCGCGACTGCCGCAACAGGAGTTGTGCGCTCCAGGACCTTCACTTTGTTCCTACTCGTCCTTTCTCGCGGCTGAAACTGCTGTGCGAATCGCCCCTTCGCTTGGGATGTTCGTCCCGTTCCCATAAAGCCGGCATGCAAGACCGTAACCCGAGACTGATTCCGGTTCGACGTCGCCGCCGTTCACGCGAATGGTGGGAGAGCCGGGAAACCGGAGTGCACGGGCTTCCCCTTCACTGCGAACCGGGACTTCAGAAATCTCGGTCTCGAACGATTCCAATGCCAAGACGTTTGTAACCGCCTCTACTGCAGGCTTATGGTTTGGGCAGCCAGGAACATACAGCACTTCGATTTTCATTTCTCTGCCTCTTCAAGTACCGGGCAAGGACAGGGTTTGTGTTTTCGCCTGTGCCTCATTTCCTCGTTGCACTTGCGTAAATCGGCGAGCAGTTCCGTCTCAAGCTGCTTGAGTTGTCGGGCCTTCGTTCGCGTGGCGGCAAGTTTCTCACGCAATAGTTTTCTGACCGTCTCGCACGCTTCCGTCTTGCGACCACGCAGGTCAACTAATTCTCGGATCTCTCGGAGTGAGAACCCGAGGGCCTGCATCTGCCGGACAAAGCGAACACGCTCGAGGTCGCGAGGGCCATAAAGTCGGAAGTGACCTGCACTTCGCTGAGCCTTGGGAAGCAACCCGCGCTTCTCATAGAAGCGGATGGCGTCGACGGTCATCGCCGCGCGGCTCGCAAGTTCGGCCAATCCGCAAGCTCTGGCCCGTGCCGGCCTGGAACTCCTGCCCCACAAAGGAATTCTACAATCTGGAGCGCACTCCAGAGTCAAGCCTTGATTTCCCGGCGAAGCGCTTGGTTTGTTCAATGCTGCTGATGATCAACGAGTTCCAGAGTTGGAAATCACTTTGTCCAGGAAGCCGTGCAGGCGGTCGCTGAACCCTGCCGGAATTTCAAAGACCCTCTCGTCCCCGGTAATCACCAGCATCTTGCGCGTGCTGTCGTAAACTGCCGTGCAGCGGTGGCAACGGCGCAGATGCTTCTCGATCTTCTGGCGCATCTCCGGCGCAACGTCACCGTCGAGATAGTTTGTCAGGTTGGCGATTACCGTTTTGCAGCTAACCATGGGTTCATTCCCTTCCAGCGTTCCCAAAACGACGGCTTCGGACCTGCGAACATGGGTGTGAGCGATTCCCGCATCATGAGCCGTGCCCGGTGCAACCGCGTCTTCACCGCGGACTCGCCGATCCCCAGCACTTGCGCGGATTCAGCGACGTCCAGATGTTGCATGTCCCGCAGCACGAAGACCTCTCGATAAATATCCGGCAGTTCTCCCAGCGCTTTCCAGATCGCGTTACGTACTTCTTTTTGCTCTACGACATCGCTTGGCAGTTCCCGCCAGTCTGCGAACTGCCGCGGGCGAAATGCCTTCTCCTCCGCAGGTTCGGAGTCTGAAGCGTCGATTGACTCGTACAGGTTCTGCCGCCGCTTCCGTCGATACATCTTGGCTTCGTTTTCGACTGCGCGCATCGCCCATTGCTTGAACTTGTCGACATCTTCCAGTTGAGCAAGCCGCGAAAAAATGTTGAGCATGGCTTGCTGGACGGCTTCCTCGGCATCTTCCTGGTTGCGGAGAATCGAGTAGGCCAGAACGAAAGCTCCGCGCTCGTAAGGCCGGATCAATTCATGGAAAAGTTCGCGTTCTCCGGCGAGGATCCACGGGATGAGCAGCCGTTCCGTGCTTCCTCGCTCTTCGACCTTCTCTTCCATTGGAAGGTTCATGCACAAGCCCTAAAGCTAACGATTCTCGAAACTGACAACGGTTACAGTCGTTGAGTTCAAAGGGCTTGTTGTGCGGAATCTCGCTTGTCCTGGTGGTTTCCGACAAGGCAGACTTCAACCACCTCCCAGACCGGGCTAGCTTCGAAGCCCAGCCATCTTGCCGACAGCCATCCAAGCACCGTGCCGAACGAAGCGTGAGCCAACGTCACCGTGACCGGGAAGCCTTTTGAAAAATCCAGTCCCAGGAATCCTACTCCTAAGGCCGAGACCACCGGACTTAGCATGAACCCGAGTCCGACAACGACGCCGTAGATTGCCCCAACCCACCGGCGACAGGTTCCGAATACCAAAACGTAGATAAGCCCAAAGCTTGCTCCATTCCAGAAGTGATAGGCCCAGCCCGCAATGTCGGACGCGGGCGTCGGGCCGGTGGCGAACTGGTTGAGCAGAAGCACACCCATCAGGCGAGGGAGATTTCCCGGCATGAATCCCAGCCAGAATCCAGGCAGCCGAACTCCCTCAAGCGCAACCGTGGCGACGGCACCTGCGGCAAGTCCGACCGCGATATATCTTGCAAGTGGATCTTCGCGGCGATGGAGGAGCCCCCAGATCACCGCGATCAACCAGATCGCCGGTAGGAGCGCCAACTTTGCCAGCACATCCATTGTGCTGCGCCCTGATTCCGCTAACGGGAAGATGAGGGGTGATAGGGATGCTGCGGCGAGCAGCGCGAGAATCGTCATCATTCTTTTCATGAATGCTCTCCAGAGGGAGGAATCTCGATTCCTCCCCTCACGAGATTCGTTTACTGGGCGACCATGTGCGTCAGCATGTCGAGCTTTTGATCGAGCATGCCTGCGGTCTGGTCGATGCTGGAGTTATTGAAGGATTTGAGCACGATCGATGGCTTGTCGTAGCTCAAGTACGTCTTGCCGTCCGAGCCCTGATAGATGTACACGCGCAGGGGAAGATAAAGACCCGCCGCGGGGTTGTGCTCGAACACCTGCTTGCCGACATTTGGATTCCCAACCAGGAACAGCGTTCCCTTCATCTCCAGACCGGTCATCTTGAGCATGTTGCCCTGATCGACGGTGCTCATGACCATCATGCCGCCCTTGCTAACGGCCATCTTGAAGGCGTCTACAGTTTGTTCGAAGGATTTGTTGCTGGGGAAACTTACCCGCTCTTCCTGCGCCAGGGCTGAAGTAGCTGCGAGACCGGTGAACAGAGCCGTGAGCAATACGGCGCGACGTGCAAAACTAAATTTCTTCATTTCATTTCTCCCGTTCGTTTTCTAGTTTGTTGTGCACCGCAGATCGTTTGCTGCGGATGCACTCACCAGCAACGATTCACGGGTCTAGAATGCGTTACAGCAGCAAATTCGCGCGTTCGATCCGTGTAACCTCGGTCGATTTCATGAATCGTGCCCTATGGGGGACAAGTGGAAAGCCTTCAGTCGGTAGCAGCGACGGTACAGCAACACTCCGCTTACAGCTCGCATCGTTTGTGGGCGATGGCGCTGGCCATCGCCAGCATGGGTGCGATGCTGTCCGTGGGTCTTTACCAGGCGAGAGCCGTCCGGCACATCTGGTGTCCGGTATTTTCGAAGGGCTGCGAGACTGTAGCCGATGCTGCTTTTGCGAAGCCCTTCGGCATCCCTGACGGGTACATTGCAGCCGTTCTCTATGGAGTTATCTTTTTGCTTTTGATGATACCGACAACCAAGCTGTGGATCTGGGTGCCGCTCTTAGTGCTTGCGTCAGCCGCAACACTAGCAAATTTCCTTGGCGTTCGTGACATGGTGAATCTTGGAAGCTACTGCTTTTATTGCATGCTCACGACGGTCCTTTCCCCCATCCTATTGTTGGAAATATGGCAGATGAGATGATTCGTGCTTTCGGCTCGGTTCATTGAGGAGGCTACGAAACGATGAGTGATATCGCAGTGCCCAGCCAGAGCCGAGGCGTCGGCGCGATTTCGAAAAAGGATGCCGACTACGTTTTCTACGAATTGACGCGCAGCATCTGCCCCGAGTGCCGGCGAGTCATCGACGCGAAGATCGTTCTGCGAGACAACAAGGTCTTCGTGCTCAAGCGTTGTCCGGACTGCGGTCCATTCGAAGCCTTGGTGTATGGCGATGCCGAGGCATATACGAGCTTCGGCAAGTTCAATAAACCGGGAACGATCCCCCTCGCGTACGGAACAGAAATTCGAAACGGTTGTCCCTACGACTGCGGTCTGTGCCCGGACCACCAGCAGCACACGTGCCTCGGTATCATTGAGGTCAACAGCGCGTGCAACATGGATTGCCCGCTCTGCTTCTCGGAAGCTGGTCCGGGGTTCAGCCTCACGCTCGAAGAGGTCGAGCAGATGCTCGACGATTTCGTCCGGACCGAGGGCAAGCCCGAAGTCGTCCAGTTCTCAGGTGGAGAGCCCACCATCCATCCTCAGATCATCGAATTCGTGAAGGCTGCCAAACAGCGCGACATCTCCTTTGTGATGATTAACACGAACGGAAAGCGCATCGCTCGTGACGACCGATTTCTTGAGCAATTGAACGAGGTCCGGCCAGTCATCTACTTTCAGCTTGACGGCTTCGATTCCGAGACCTATCGCATGCTCCGCGGAGAACCCAACATCCTGGAGGAGAAGTTGCGCGCACTAGATTGGCTGGCTGAGATCGGCTTATCTGTGACTCTGGTTCCGGCGGTTGAGCGTGGCGTCAATGAGCACGAAATCGGAAAGATCGTTGACTTCGCCATTCAGCATCCGGCGGTCCGCGGGGTCAATTTCCAGCCAGCTTTTCACGCCGGTCGTTACCGTCAGCACGATCCTTTGAAACGCATGACGATTCCTGACATACTTCGTCTCATCGAAGCGCAGACGAAAGGGACGTTCAAGACAACCGATTTCGTCCCGGTGCCGTGCTGCTTCCCGACATGCAATTCCGTAACCTACGCGTTTGTGGAGGGAAATCAGGTCACGCCCCTGCCCCGAATTGTGAATGTCTACGGCTACCTCGACTACATTTCGAACCGCGTGCTGCCAGACTTCAGCCTGGAGGTAAAGCGGGCGCTCGAAGGGCTGTGGTCGTCGTCTTCCGTCGCAGGCTCGGAAAAATCCCTCGATCAGCTTCGGCTGTCCTGTCAGCCTGCCTGATTTCACGGTTGGTGATCTTGCCCAGCACATGATCATGATCATGCTGCAGGACTTCATGGATCCGTGGACGTTTAATCAGAAGAACCTGATGAAGTGTTGTAAGGAGTTCTTACTCCCGGGCGGCAAACAGATTCCATTCTGCGCCTACAACAGCATCGGGTACCGGGAGCAGGCGCGCAAGCAACTGGAGGCACTGGAACCGGAGCGCAGGCGGGCCCGAGCGGAAAGCCGTCGGTTCGAGCCGAGGCCGATCGAATTCACGATGGCTCCACCCGGTTCGCGCGATTCACATCTTGTCGCCATCGATTGAGCGGGGTGACTCATGGCTGCGAAGGACGACACAACTCAAGCAACGGACACCCAGGTCAAAAAGTGCTGCGCGACCCTATATGAAAGCGATCTCGCCCGCTACTTGCTGGGCGATTCGTTTCATCCCGGCGGATATCAAACGACCCGTCGCCTGGGGGATATGCTCAGTCTGAACTTCTCCAGCCGTGTTCTGGACGTAGCGTGTGGCAAGGGGACGACGGCTGTTTTCCTCGCGAAAGAGTTCGGATGCGAAGTGGTCGGCGTCGACTACGGAGGTCAGAATGTCGAGGCATCACGCGCTTTGGTGCAAACGGAGCAGTTAGAGGACAGGGTGCAATTCGAACGCAGCGACGCCGAGAGTCTGCCTTTTCGAGACGAGTCTTTCGACGCCATCATCTGTGAGTGCGGCTTCTGTACCTTCCCACAGAAATCGTTGGCAGCAGCGGAATTCTTTCGAGTGCTCCGCCCCGGAGGCCGGGTGGGCATCAGCGACCTGACTCGTGCGGAGACATTACCTGCGGATCTGAAGGGGCTGCTGGCGTGGGTTGCCTGTATCGGGGACGCTCAAACCGTCGAGGATTACACGGCCTGTCTGCGACAGGCGGGATTTTCGGTGAATCAAGTCGAGGCGCACCATGCGGCATTGCAAGAAATGGTAGATCAGATTCGCATGAAGCTTCTCGGCGCAGAGATCATGACTGGCCTCAACAAGCTGCATCTGCCTGGAATTGATCTGGGAGCAGCAAAACGAATGGCAAGCAGCGCCGCCGAGGCGATTCAGCGGGGACATCTCGGGTATGTTCTTATCGGTGCTACCAAACCAAGCCTACAGGATTGAGCCTCAGCCCTGCTTCTGACTTTCCTTCTTCGTGCTCAGACCGAGCACGCGATAGGTCAGTCATATCCCACAGGTACCGCTGAGAATCACCGCAATCCCGAGGAGGGTGAGGCCCCATCGGGCGTAGGGATGACCATCGACGAAGATTGCCGAGACCCCAAGGCCAACTCCCACGAGCATGCGTAATGCTCGGTCCGTTCGTCCGACATTGAAGAAGCTGCTCATGTCAAGCAAGCGATCATCGGAGATCCTAGCAAAATCCTCCTGGCTTTATATTTTGAGGAGGTCAAAAGCTCCGCAAGAGCAAATCTCTCGCGCTACCAAGCACTTTCTCCCGGATCGGTTCTGGCAACATGCGGGCAATTTCCACCGCCCCGGTCATGGTTGAAAAAATCGCAAAGAAAGCCCGTTCTTTGTCCACGGTTCGACGGCCAGGCATGAACGGCAGCATTTGACCCCTGTAGTTCACGAGCTCCGCGACGATCTGCGGCTTCATCCTCTTGTCGACCCGCGCCAACTCGGGACCAAGCGTTGCCAGAGGACAGCCATGCTCGGGATGTTCGCACATTTCCGGACGTAGGTAGGTTTTCACAATTGCTTTCCAGCCCTCGCCAGGAGGCGCCTGTTCAGCGGCGCGAATCAGGGTGTCGATGATTTCCCTGAAAGCCTCTTTCAGTGATTCCACAAGCAGCTCGTCCTTGCTCGCGAAATGTTTGTAAAAGCCTCCGTGAGTCAGGCCGGTGTCCCGCATGACAGCGGCAACGGCTGCCCCGCTCAAGCCCTCGGCGCGGACGCGGCGCGAAGCGTCTCTCACGATCTTCCGGTGAGTCTCGATTTTGTGTTCGGGCCGATAACGCATCGCTATATAGGATGCTCGGAATCATCCCAAGACGCAACCTGGGTGGTTCCACGGATCTCATGGAAAAAACCCGAATCCATAGGATGATACACATCATCCTATGGAAAGGAAAAAGAAGAATCCCATTTCCGACGGGAGCACAAAAACATGCAATATCTGGTTCACATGAAAATCGTGCCTCAAGGTCGTCCCATGGACTGCGGAAGAGTTAGCAGTCTTTTTCGAAGAGCTCATTCGCCCGACACTCGAACTGTGCAAAAGGCTCGAAGATGAGAAGAAGATCCTCGCTGGCGGGCCCATTAGCGGGACCATCGGTCTCGCTCTAGTCGTAAAGGCTGACTCCGCTAAGGAATTAGACGATCTTGTGACGAGCCTGCCTGTATGGCCGCGAATGGAAACCGAGGTTACTCCACTCACGACGTTTGAGGACCGCGCGCTATCGATCCAACGCAGGCTGGGCGATTCACGAAGCAGCCGGTCGGCGAAACAACAAATCGTGTCTCGTTGAGCTGCGAGATCTGGAATTGAGTCAGGGCTTCGATCAGCGAAGCAACGGAGGTCTTATGAATTCTGTTCGTTGGCGCATCGGATTGTTGTTGTGCGTAATGCTATTGATCGTTGTGGCCGTTGTCGTTCTTCGCAGCCCTGACAAGCGCTCCGCGAAGCTGCACAGCCCGGAACTCGAGTATCTGAAGTCCGTAAACAGCGTGGCCCCACCCAAGGACCCAGAGCTGATGTTCATTCTGATGTCTGAATTTGCGAGTTCGAACGTGCAGGATGAGGGAGCGGACTTTTTCAGCGCGCGTCTTAAGAAATTCGAGCCGCAGCTGACGCCGGTTCAGAAGTCTTTGTATCTGGGAATCATTGGCTTGCTGCGGGCCCAAAATGCTTCCAGGGTGCCTCTACTAAAGCGCTATGGCTATGCAAACGACACAATTGCTACGCTCGATCAGGCAAAGCAGGTATCGGGCGGGCAGATTTTTGTCGTGAACTGGATCGCCGGCGTCGTGCATACCGAACTCCCCGGCTTCTTTCATCAGCGCAAAGCGGCGCACGAGGAACTCGTATGGTGTGTGGAGCACGCAGACAAGGCGCCTCACCCGGCGTGGCTACGCGAAGTGTATTTTCATCTCGGCAAACTCGCGTTAAATGATGGTGATCAAGCAAGGGCACAAGAGTACCTGCAACGCAGCGGCTATCCCGACTTCGATCACCCGATCACACTGGCAACACCGTTTTCCGAAGACAGAGATTCGGGTCATGCATTTGCGCCGCGGATCATCAGGCAGATTGTTCCCGGTCGGGTTTACGCACTGAGCGGCTTCGAATTCACGGAATACTACTTCGTGCTTTCCAAGGACGGGCACCAGCTCATCAGCATTGACGCCGGCACACGCCCGGATTCCGCAAAAGATGCATATCAAGCGTTGCAGGCCTATGCGCCGGGACTGCCGCCACTGACGACAGTGTTCGTTACTCACGCACACTGGGACCATATCGGCGGGCATTCCTACTTCCGTGGCCTGAACTCTCATCCCAAGTTTTATGGGCGGGCGAACTATCAGGAAGAGTTCGAGAGGGAATTCAATGGGCCGGGGACTTTCGCGAAGTCGTTCTTCGGAGAGCGGTTCAGTTCCGAGAATGTTCAGAGCTACAAACCGGATGTTGCGATCGACAACCGCACGGACTTGAACATCGGCGGAACAAAGTTCGAGCTCATCCCGGTTCACGGGGGCGAAACGCATGATGCGATGTTGGTTTACCTTCCCGACGAAAGCGTGATGTTCGTTGGGGATGTCATCATGCCGTATCTCGGGGCGCCGTTTGTGGAAGAAGGCGATCTGAAGGGATTATTCGATACGGTCGATGCGATCGTGGCCAGAAATCCTGAGCACCTGTTGCACGGGCACGAGCCGCTCACGCGGAACTTCAGCTCCACTCTGATTCTCAGCCACCTGAAAACCGATCTGGAGTGGTTGCAGGGGCAAGTGCTCGCGGCGATTCGTCGTGGTGACGACCGGGCCGCCATTCATGGGGCAAATCTCATCCCGCCGGATTTCCTGGCCACGCAGCCCGATGCGTTCCAGCCTTACTACATCCTGCGCGAGCACGTGATCGACAGAATCTACGATCAAAACGTCGGCTACTGGGAAGCGAACCTTCAGGGACTTGCTCATCCCACCGGGACGGATCGTGCCGAACTTCTCGTTGACTACCTAGGTCTGTCGGAATCGCAAATTGTCAAAGCAGCCGACCGTCTCTCAACAGACGGCAAGTATGCGATGGCAGCGGAGCTGCTTGAAACTGCTGAGCCAAAGTTCACGAACAGCGAAGCTCTCAAAAACGCCAAGCGGTTCGCCTATTTGAAGCTGATGGAAAAGAATCAGAACACGGACCCGTTCAAATTCATCATCTATTCGTCAAAGGCCGGCGAACAGACACCACAAATCAACCCGGAAGACGTTAAGCACACTGAAGGCACGGCGCAATGAAACGCCATCACCTTTAAACCTAAAAGCAATACCGATTTGAGGTTCTTATGACTAACCAAACTCAATTGCCCTCGCAACCGCCTTCTGGTGCGGTATCGCCAAAGACAACGGAAGTGATGGTTGTACTTACTGCTAAGCAAGGAATCAGCCGTGAGCAGATCATGAAGATTATGCCGGCCGAGATCCGTGCCACGGTGAAGCTCTACCTCGACGCCAAGATCCGCCAGTGGTACTCAAGGGACGACGGGCGAGGGGTGGTTCTCTTTCTTGATGTGAGGACGGTTGACGAAGCCCACGCTGTTATGGACACGCTGCCGCTCTCGAAAGAAAACCTGGTGGACCACGAATACATTCCTGTTGGTCCCCTCCTCCCGCTGGCTAGCCTGATTGGAGGTGGGCCACCGCGGCAATAGGTGAGATTCATGCTGAGCCAGGAGATTCCCAATGAAATACCCAGAGATTCTAGTGACAGGCGCTGCCGGCAAGACCGGCAGCGCAGTGGCCGATCAAAGCTTCGCGACAGCAACCGCAAAGACTCACGAGATCGCGTCTGCGCAAGCTTGGTTCGCTGGTGGTGAACGCGTCGGCTATGACCCCAATTCGCGCGCGATCGTTCAAGCGCAAAGCGCTCCGCTGAACGTGTTTCTCAGGCGGGAAGGGGATCTTGCTCACGCCGTCTCCTTCTTGCCGGGATTTCCCGATGGCTCCTTTGGATGGGCCAAGGTTCTTCGGTATTTGCCGGGCGCTGCCGACATGCCGAAACTCTTTCTCGACTATGTCGGCATGGGCGATAGCGATAAGCCCAAGGACTATGGGTATTCGACCGCCGAGCGCACTGATCTGGTCGAAGCGATCTGGCGCGACCTCGGTGTCCAGTCGACGACCCTGGTTGCCTTTGACTTTTCCTCGCTTGTCATTTTGGAGCACTTACGACGCCGGCTTGAGCGTTTACAACAGGGAGAACCTGCGGGCGGACCCGACATACGTGGAGTCTTCATTTTCAATGGCGGGCTCTTTACGGACGGGCACACTCACCCGTGGTACACCACACCGATGCTGCGACGTCTTCCCAAACGGGCCCGCCGGGGCCTGGGCCGTCCCTTTTGGCTATTCAAGAGGATGCCGGGAATCAGGAAGATGTGGTCCAAAGGCTATCAGGTAACCGACGCCGAACTCTACGAACTTCACAGCGCGATGGACCGCCACGATGGTCTGTTCTACCTTGCCGCGGCAGCTGGCTTCCAGGCTGATCACAGAGCGCAAGGCGACCGACTCGACTTCGGCTACCTCTTCAAGGCTTATCGCGACAAGTTTCCGTTCTTGGTGGGCGGCAGCGACGAAGATCCCTTCGAACACCAACAGGTCGACCTCGCGCAGGAACGACTTGGCAAGCTTGGGCTCGCGATCGAGCGGCTGCCAGGTGGCCACCTCACCACGAACGAACAGCCGGAAGCCCTGGCGGCCTTGATCGCAAAGTTTGACCGAGGCCTCGCAAGCAAACCAAAGCGAGCGGAAGATCATAGCAATTGACAAACCTTAGAGTACGTGCGTACTCTTACATCATGCGATACTCGCGGGAACACAAGGCGCAGAATCACGAGAAAATTCTTTCCGTGGCCGCTCGCTCCTTCCGCGAGCGCGGTGGCGACACGAGCGGCATCGGAACGGTGATGAAGAAGGTAGGCCTCAAAAAAGGGGGCTTCTACCGGCATTTCAAAAGCAAGGATGACCTGTTCGTCGAAGCGGTGGCACGGGCACTCGACGAGACGGGAAGAGGGATGGTGGAAGTTGCAAAGTCGGCGCCCGAAGGGCAGGCTCTGCGGGCGATCATCGACCGCTATCTAAGCGTGGGACACGCGAATTCGCCCGGAACTGGTTGCGTGCGCGCTGCCCTCGGGCCGGAACTCGCGCGGAAACCGATAGCCGTGCGGAGAAGGATCGAGGCGCTGTTGGAAGCGTATCGTGAGCGGTTCCTTCCGTTCATGCCCGGTCAGACGCGCGAAGAGAAACAGTCAAGGATCCGGCTGTTGTTCCCCAGCATGGCGGGAGTGTTGATGATGGCGCGCGTTAGTTCGGACCCTCAAAGGCGTGAGCAGATCTTGGTGGAGGCGAGGAACTTTTTTATCAAGTGCTTCGCTAACGTCTAATTTTTTTGATCGTCAAAGAGTATGGCCGTACTCTTTAGGAAACATCAAACTGAATCGAGAGGATTAACCCGATGAAATTCATGATCCCTTTGCTTCTGGCAGTGCTTCCCGCAGCATCCGTCGCGCAGTCGCAGTCCGGGACCGCCTCAGGCGTGCCGAGCATTGCTATACCCAAAACCACCGAAGTACTGGTCATTCAGACCCCCAAGAAGGGTGTAACCGCTCCCCAAATCATGGACGTCATCCCGGCAGAAATTCGGGCAACTGTCAGGCTCTATCTCGACGGAAAAATCCGCGAGTGGTATTCGCGCGGCGATGGCAAAGGCGTCATCTTCCTGGTCGACGCCAAAACCGAGGACGAAGCGCGAGCCATTATGGAAACCCTGCCGCTCGCGAAGGAACAGTTGATGGAAAGTGAGTACATTCCCGTCGGACCCTTGATGCCGCTGCGGGCATTGATGGGTTCAGGAACGCAACAGTGACTCTCTTCGCGAGAGCAAATTGGAGGCGGTCATTCGTGAGGAAAACGGCCGCCAGAAAGGATCGATCATGCCATCTGCAGTTTTGTTCGGAATCAGCGTAACGTTCGGCGTGGCTGTTTGGGGGGTAGTGGCGTGGCACTACATTTGGCCGACGCTAATTGAACGCCCCAGCCCCGAGAATCTGAAGCCCATCTTACTGCTACATGCGTTCAGGTTTCTCGGATTGGCATTTCTGCTGCCGGGCGTTGTGTCTCCAGAGTTACCTGTCACATTCGGTCAACCAGTCGCTTACGGTGATTTCATCACCGCTGTTCTCGCTTTGCTTGCCCTGGCTACCCTGGGAACCCGCACGGGGACAGTGGTGACGTGGGTTTTCAACACCTTCGGAACAGCGGACCTGCTCTTCGCCTTTTACCTGGGCAGCCGCATATCACTCCCAAATAACCCAGGCTTGTTAGGTGCTGGCTATTTTGTCCTGGCTGCCTACGTGCCTCTTCTTCTAATAACGCATGGCATTGCGTTTCGAATACTGCTGCGAACGAAGGTTGTCGTGCCGTCACGGAGCAAACTGAGTGCTGCTTGACCTCAGGCGGGTTCAGCCTAATGCTTAGCACTCCGACTTTGATTGTGTCGGTACGTGACGATGCTGAAGAATTCAGGACGCGCTATACACATTTGCGACCACCTTACTTGCCGTCTCGATGTTGCGCAGGATTTCGTCAAGTGCCACTGGTGTGTGGCGCTCGGCATGAGTCGCATGCAGCTTGGGGAGAACGACAAGCCGATGAACTCCGGCGGCTGCGTATCCTTCGACGTGGCGCTCGTCGAAGCGTCCGACTGGGGTCACCGAAATTTCCAATTCGCCTAACTCGCCTGGGCGTTCATGCTGCTCCGCGTCGCGCTCCAGACTTGTGATGCGCTCGTTCGCTTGCTCCACGGTGAGCGCAAAACCATACCAGCCATTGCCCATGGCGACGGCGCGCTGCAAGGCAGCCGGGCTTTCCCCACCGATCACGATTGGCGGAGTGGGGCGCTGGACCGGACGCGGGTAGGATGCCACCTCGCGGAACGAAGCGAAGGAGCCATGGTGCTCAGGATGCTCCATCGTCCAAAGCGCGCGCATCGCACGCAGAGTGTCGTCCATCCTCTCGCCGCGCCGCTCCATTGGAATGCCGAGCGCCCGAAATTCCGGTTCCAGCCAGCCTGCGCCCACTCCGATAATGAGGCGGCCTGCGGAAACAACGTCGAGACTCGCCAATTCCTTGGCGAGAACCGCCGGATTACGGAAGGGCACGAGAATAATGCCGCTCGCCAGACGAAGGCGCTTCGTATGAGCGGCGATCCAGGTCAGGGCCACCGTCGTATCGAGCATCGGAGTCTGGGCGGCGAACGGAAAGGCAGGGGTGGCGGGATCGGGCAGAACAATGTGCTCGCCGGTCCAAACTGATTCGAAGCCTGCAGCTTCGGCGGCCTGCGCAACCCTGATCGCGGCTGCAGGATTTCCACAGGTGCCAAAATTGATGGCAAATAGGCCGATCTTCATGAACGGGTAGATGTAATTCGTGAGGATTCGATGCGCATCTCAATTCCGCCCTGCGCTTATCGAATTCTGGGAGATCTTCCGAGACCGCGAGAATACATGGTTGGCCATCGAAGTGGATTCTGTCGGCCGAGTAGACCGTAAGCTTGATCTCTCCAGATTTCGTGCGAAGCCAGTTGATCTTATTTCGCACGGCTACCCCTTGCCGCAGTTGCTCTGTCATGAACATGCGATCGGCTGGGTCGCACCACATGTGCAGTTCGTGGACGGTGCGGCCCAATACTTCTTCCCGTGAATAGCCGTATCTGCGTTCAAAAGCTGCATTCACTTCCACAAATCTCCCCTCTCTTAAGGTTGTGATGGTGAACGGGATGGGACTGGAGCGGAAGACCTTCTCAAATCTGTCGCGGGAACTCGGGAGATCTCCCTGTACCTCGGCCAGCGCCGTTTCCGCCTCCTGAAGATCGACCAAGCGTTTTTGCAGTTCGGACGCATACATGTCAGCGGTTGAGTAGAGACGGGCGTTTTGAATAGCAGCTGCCGCAGGAATCGAAAGCAGTTCCGCTCGTCTGAGGTGATCCGCTGTATAGCGGCTCGGGTCTGTGTGGCCGATCGAGAGAAATCCCAGGTATTCGTGGGATGCCTTGAGCGGCACCGAAAGCCAGGACCGCAAATGAGTGTGGCCGTTGAAGGTTTGCCAATCTTTTTCGTCGCGCGTGTCAGGAAGAAGGACACTCTTTTGTTCTTCCAGTACTCGTTTCAAAAATGGGCAATCGTCGGCAATGAGGGTCAGAGGATGTCCGGGGTGATATTTCGGTGAGGCTTGCGGCCGCTCCGGGATTTCTCTTTCCCCCAGTGCCAACAAGTGACGCCCGGTACAGGAACCACCGATACTGTCCGTCCTTTCGACGCAAGCGCGCTTCCGCTTCCCACGGCTGACCGCTCGCGATTCCGGCAGTACGCGAACGCATGTAAAGCGCCACATCGTCTGGATGAAAACAGTGGGAAGGAACCTCTTCGGCAAGAAACGCTCGCAGCGTCATGCCGTGATAGTCACGAACGGTTTTGTTCGCATACAGACGGCGGCCGTCGCCACTGAGCACGACGAGATGCTGGGGAACAGCATCCACCAGCTGCTCGATTTCCCATTGCACTCGCTTCCGGTCCTCGATGTCAGTCCCCGATGAAAACCAGCGAACGATGTTCCCGTCTCCATCCCGCAACGGCTTGCCTCGTATCAAAAACCAGCGAAATTGACCATCCTTCCTGAGAATCCGCGCCTCAATCTTGGGTGGAATGACGTGGAGAGCGGCGAAGCACCGTGGCAGCAGAGCGGCACGCCTTGGGTTGGCGAGGAAGCCGAAGTGGGGGATGCGAACGAAGCCCTTGGGGAGCAGGTGAAGTAGGAAGCGACGGAGAAACTCATCGCACGAGAGGGTCATCACTTTGTGCTGATTGTGGTCGGCAGAGTCGCGCCAGCGAAAGGTAACCTGGCTGTCGGCCAGAGCGACGAGGCGGTGGTTGGAGATGGCTACGCGGTGGGTATAGCGGCCCAGATAATGCAGGAAAACAATGTTGTGCCTACACAACTGATGTGGACTATCCTCTCACTGCTCCGACAGTCAAGCATGGTCTTGAAAGTTAACAAGGGCGTGTTCTACATTTTCGCTGCCATGTCTAAACTCAAATTTGAACAGCTGAATGTTGATGGGCTCTCCATCCGTGTGAGCAGGGCAAAGATTCCGGGAGGATGGCTGTTGGCTTCCACCTCAAATTCAGGGGGGGATTCACCTTCTATCCCGACCCGGGGCACAAGTGGGACGGGGGATCGGTAGCAAACGAGAGCGGAAGCGCCGCTGTCGCCACGCCGCGGGTGCGTTGACCGCTCGGTGATGCGCGCTTCCATTGCAGGGTGACGCGGAGCGATTTGTGTATCCGGCAGAAGTTGTCTTGGCAACTGCTTCGTCGAATGGCTAAATGGAGGAGAGATCCAGATCTAGTCCCGGCTGCGAATTGGCTGCTGAAAACACTCCAAGGAGTAATACTATGGGTCAAAAACCAGTATCTAGTGGACACTCAAGGCGGGATGTTTTGCGATTCGCTGCTGCATCCGCTGTTGGACTTTGCCTTCTTATCAGTCTTTCTGCGGCGTCCACTGTACTTGCCCAGACCTCCGCGTCAGTTACAGGATCGACCGAGCTGCCTGCGAACTGGCGTGACATCAAGGACGGAGTGGGTGGCTATCCCGCGGGACCCATGCTCGAGATCGCACTGCGTCGTACCTCGGACAAACTTGAAATGTTCAAATGGCGTTCAGAATTCATTGCGATGTTGAGTGCCCAGCCGGGCCCATTGGTCGAGCGCGAGTGGCATTCGATTTGGGGCCTTCCCGAAAATTTGGGCGCTGGCACCTGGACCGGTATGACTTGGTGGGAGAATCAACAGAAGTGGCAGGACATGGCAAATATGCTCTTTACGAGCCCGGTTGCCGCGAAGTGGCTTCAAACACTCAACATGACATTAATTTTCGTCAAGCCGCTCGACAACCAATTCGACCTTCGCACGCTGGCTCAGTCTGGCGCGCAGGTGCTCGAACTGGGCCTGCTGGTCTTTCCTGCTACAGGTGCGAACGACGCTGCTGCAGTTGAAACGTATCTTGACACCCTGAAGAAGAACGGTGTCGAAACATACCGATTTGCCATCTATCCAAACCCAAGCGGATTCTACGGTCCGTACATCGTCGCTTACAACAAGAACGGTCCGCCGGCCTCGAAGGGCGAGAAATGGTCCGTCTACATGGCGAGCTATGAATCGCGGGATGTGCGAACGCGTCTGCAGTCAACTGATGAGGTACGGCGCGCGTTCGCAGGACTCACGAACTCGATGGTGAAAGAGCACTCGGACATACAGGTAATGGCGCGGACTACGTCACAGGTGTGCTGCAAGAAGGCGAGCAATTCGTGTTCACTCGATCCCGATGTCTGCGAGGTTGGCATAATGGGTGGGGGTGACACCTGGGCTGGTAGCTGCGGTGAATGCCCACAGCCGTGCATAACGGATTACAATGTCTGCTCACGCCTCTCTCCTAGGACCTGCGCGCTGGTCGGTGGCAAACGCGTCGACGCTTGCCCCAGTTTACAGAAATGAAACAGCGTAATACCAACTCGAATCGGGTCGAATCTGCATTTAGCTCCGGCATATAAGACATTCAAGTCGATGTGAGCGGGGCAGAGCTGCGCGCTCTGCCACTTTGACTCTACCCCGGTTTCGTACCATAAGACCGATATAGGCTAAAACGCCAATCGGCGGTTGAAGCCAGCATAACTGTTGTGACAGTGCGCCGTGAAAGGCGCTGGACTTCAGCGGGTGAAACTCCCGCCCGGGAACTGGTTCGCTCCACCCGGTAACAATCGAAGCGGCGGCGAGGGTAACCAAGCCGT
>Ga0306926_10002068_pt1 | contig 20270 bp, 15 predicted proteins | sample flu12Cox44000178_FD_203759 | JGI IMG/M metagenome (GOLD analysis project Ga0306926, IMG submission 203759) | Lab enrichment of tropical soil microbial communities from Luquillo Experimental Forest, Puerto Rico - flux8day.12C.oxic.44.000.178 (v2)... | ecosystem: Environmental > Terrestrial >...
CCCACTGGCAGTGTGAAACAGCTCCTCACAGAACGTCATATCCTTGAGCATATCGGCCGCCGCTAAGCCGGCGGCTTCGAAGCTCGGTCAGGAGCTTCACCTTGCGTTGATGCCTTGGGCTCAATTCGCGCCTCAGGCCTGATTGGATCGTCCGACCGCGTCTGCTGCCATAGCCTGAGCGCCACCGGAACTGGATCAATCTTGAGTCTTTGCCACCATGCGGCTTCGTTTCCAGAGCGATGCAGCTCGCGGTGGTGGACCCGGCAGACCGGGACGATGAATTCGTCGCTTACCCTTCGTCCGAGTGCGCGGGGTTGTGTGAAGGTGAGGTGGTGCGGATCCGACGGCCTGCGGCCGCACACGAGGCAGGCCTGTTGCAGTACGTACCTTCGGTGGTCCTTATCACGTAGCCGAACCGTCTTCCCCAGTGCACGGATCACCTCGATCGGAGACTGCTTCTTGGCTCGGGTCGAGGATTTCTGGGTCGCACCCGGGTCCGACCTGCCAGAAGGCGCCACGCTTTGGTTGGAGCCAGCAATCGTTGGCTTCCCAGCTGGCACATCAAGCGGTTCACCAGGCACCGGACCGTCAGACGTTTCGTCCGGGATTGGTTGCTCGCAGATTTTGGAGAGCCTTGCCTGAAAGCGCTGCTCGACAATCTTGGCATGTGGCGCCGTCAGCGTGTTCTTGGCAGATAAATTCCGATGAGCCCAAGCATCCGCCTCGTCGGCCGAGTTTATGGTTTCTATTTGCTCGATCAGGCTTTCGCGAAGGCTTGCCGATAGCTGTTCTCCGAGCACGGATCTTGCTGCCGACGACCGTCGAAGCTGATCACTACTCGTTGCTGTTTGTCGCGTTGCTGCAGCTTGCTCGTTCGATTGCCTGCGATCGTCCGATGGTCGCGGCAGCTCCGCCGCGGGATTGGGGTCGGCACCAAGGTCCGGCGCATCAAGATCGTCTTCTCCGGCAATGCCGACCAGCGCAAAGAGGGCATACCGCCGCCCATAGGTGAGGGCGGCCCCCACGCGTTGTGCCGAGGCAATATCGGCGATCTGGCAGACCGGCCATTCCGACGAGATCCATTCCCCCGACGAATGCGCAAGGACGCTGGTGAGGCGAAGAAGGCCAGTTTCCGCATCGATACCCGTAGCCTGGATTATTGCAATCTCATGTCCGCCAAGGCTTTTGCGGATAATGTCCAGACCGCTCGATAGCGGGGCATAACGGAAGGTCCGGTCGGCCTCGCGCGGGAACGGCGAGCGGATGGTGGCAACGAGCGATTTCTCTGGATTGGTCAGCTCCACCTGGGCCTTGGCAAGTGCAGCTGCAAGGGTAGCAATTGTGTCACTGGAGCGGTGCATGGCTGGGGCCCTCCGTGCTCAGAAGATCAAAGCTCACGGCACCGGATTTTGAGCGTTTGGCTCGGACCCCGTGCCCAACCGCCTCGTTGGCGTCCTCGGGTATCAGCCTTTTGAGCTCCGCCTTGGCCTTCTCATGCTCGAGGTGAGCGGCTCGGGTCCTGCGAAACACGCTGGTGAATTCGGCCCAGGCATTGGACGAGTTCATGTCCACAATGCGCATTGCGGCGATGCGGGCGCGCGGCGGTTCGACGCCAAAGAGGTAAGGGCGCTCGCCGCTCTCCACGCAGCGCCAAAATTTCTTTTCCGCGGTCAACAGGAGGTGCTGGTAAAGGGGATCGGCGCTTATTTTGATCTCGACCCACTTGCCGCCACCGGTGATGATTGAGAGCACCGCCTCGGTGACATTGGTGACCCACATATTGTGCTGGACCTGAGCCATATGCTTTTCCGCGGCCGCCTCCTCCGAGAACGACCAGGGCAGCATGAATTTGGCCTCGAAAACGGTCCCGCTGCCCGCCACAACCCCATCAAGGGTTGCCCCCATCCACCGGAGCACTGGATGCATGAGCCGATGTTGAACGCATTCAACGGTTTGCCCGGTATTCCGCTCGTACCAATGCCGATTGAGGACCTCAGTCGCTACGCCGAGCTGGACGATGAGGTTGCCGGAGAGGTCCTCCGGCTCGACCTCGCCGCGTTTCTCGCCCCAGAGGCGGACCAGGGCGGCTTCTTCGTTGCCCATGATGATCCGGGCATCCGAGCCGCCGAGGAAGCTGCGCCTATTGGCCGAATCGTATATTCTTAGAATCCGTTTACCCATCTACGTCTCCAGGACTAACCTAATTCGGCGAGACTCAGTAGCTCATCAACAAAAAGTATTGATATGCAGTCCCAAGCATATTGTCAACAAAAAATATTGATATCATGACTCCTGCACAATGCAGGGCTGCCCGTGCCTTATTGGACATTACACAGTCCGAGCTTGCAGAGGCGGCCAGCCTAGGACTCTCAACCGTCGTCGATTTCGAGAAAGAGCGTCGGCAGGTATCCGATGATGCAGCGCAAGCAATCCAAAACGCCCTTGAACGTGCGGGGATAACGTTCACAAGCGAAGGTAGTTCTCGACAAGGCGTATCAGCGTTACGAAAGCTCCGGCATCCAAGACGAAAATAAGCCTTGCCTCGCGTTTGGCGCCTCTCGGGCCATTCCAAGGACTTCAAGGTAGCCTGAAGCATACAATTGCCTCCAGCAAGCATGGCCACTAGGCCTATCGATACCAAAAGTATCGCACGACATGGCACAGAAGTCAATACTAAAAGTATCAATACGGCAGGTTAAGGCTGCGCGGGCACTTCTGGCTTGGTCACAGGAGCGGTTGGCCGCTGCAGCCGAAGTTTCAATCCCGACGATCAAGCGACTTGAAGCACAAGACGGCCCGCTGGGCGGCCGGACCGAAACCGGGTCCAAAATACGGTCAGCGCTCGAATCTGCAGGCGTCGAGTTCTTGGATGAGGATGGCGGACCCGGGGTGCGAATACGGAAGCACCGACGAAAAAAGGCCTAGCGGCAAGTTTGACGCCTGTGGTGGGCGATTGTGCCGAACTCTCCGTGAATGACCTCCACACTGGGGTATTATGAGCGAAAATGCGGGGGGTAACTCTTATCGGCTGGCTAAAAAAACGCAGCGGCCGCCGCTTGAAGCTCTCGAAATTTCGGATTGCCTTGGCCAAAGTTTAATATCGTTGGACGTGGCCTCAGTTCTGATCTGCGCCATCTCGCATGGCGACCATTTCGAAACACCCACCTCAGTTTTGAGCTTGGCATCTGTGAATTTCTTTCTTCATGCATTGACGATTCAGCGCTAACTTGCCTCGGCGTGATTCGCATTTCCGAGAATGGAGTTGTGCAATGCCGGTTGGAGATGACAAGTCCGCTGTGCGGCCGAACCCAAACATGGAAGGCAGTACACTGCATTCCGACCGTGTGACGCGCAGCAGGAAAATAAACGCCTGGACTTATGCTGGGCAAGAGCCCTCACCGCTCACGGTCATGTTGATCAAAATGCGATTTGATCTTGCGACAGCCCAGGCTGAGGCTGCAAAGGGAACGGCGGCAGACCAAAGCATCATTCGCAAGGCGCTGGATTCAGCACATGCAGCAGCGAAGGACTGCGCTCCGTATGTTCACCAGCGTTTGTCATCTTTGGATAAGAGCAATGTTCCGGAAAGGAATCTTGATAACCTAAGTGAGGATGAACTCAAAACATTTTTGCCGCTGTTAGAGAAGTTGTGGGGCAAGAAAGCCAATAACCCCCAGCAAAGCTGGGGGTTTGAAGGGGAACCGCCAGAGGCGGTTAGAAAGGACTCTGGGACGAGAGATGGGAATTCATGAGGACGCAAGCTTCAATTGCAACTGATCCAACTGCTTGTCCGCCATCTCCTGTTTCCTGATATAGGCGCGAATCATCTCCTCATCCCGCCCGACCGTCGAAACGAAGTAGCCCCTTGCCCAGAATTTGTGACCCAGAAAATTCCGCAGCTTGCGTTCCACATTCTGTGCGATCCAGATCGAGCTCTTCCCTTTTAGATACCCGATCACCTCCGCCACTGAATATTTCGGTGGGATCGATATCAGCATGTGCACGTGGTCGGGCATCAGGTGCCCTTCCTCGATTTGGCACTCCTTGCGCCGAGCAAGCTCGTGGAATACTGTGCCCAAGTGCCGCCGGATTTGCCCAAACAACACCTTCTTGCGGTACTTCGGCGTGAACACGACATGGTACTTGCACTCCGCGTGGTTCAGGTGATTGTGATCTTGTGACATTGCGATCTCCTTGAGGGCCTCGCGGTTCCCCCAAGGAGATCGTATGACTTCGTGGCCCTACTCCCGAAGCTGTACAACTGCCTCTATTCGCTCCGGCAGAGCCGGAGGCTTAGCGGGAGAGTTAGCAGCATAGAAGACTACTTCTCGTCCCATAAAGACGTACAATGAAGGTTCGATCATGCAGGAGATAAAGGTACGGGCGGCTCGTTTGTCATAAAGCCGCGCAAACCAGCTGGATCCTGTATACGATTAACGCGTCCTTGCCTTGTCTACACGTCGACCATTTCGCAAAGGCGTCCGGCCGAACCTGTGCATTAGTTTTTTTTGTAGATTGACCATTCAGCATAGCTTGCCTTCACTTTCCAGGTCCGATTCGCCTCAGTGAGAGTGGAGTAGTGCCATGGCACGTCGAATTAAGAAGCTTTATCCAGCGCTCAAGCATGGAGCGTATTCCGCCTCGGGACTTCTTCCAGGAGAAGATCCGCTTGCCTTTGAGGAGCTGCACCAGAATCTTATCACGTACTATGACCCGAACGGGCCGCTCCAAGAATCTACAATTTTGGATGTCGCCCGTACGATGTGGCGCAAAGAAAACCTCCAAACTTTTCGCATAGCTGAGGCGGCACGCAGGCGATATTCGGCCATTCGAGCACAAATGATTCCGTCCGCATCGCCAGCGCTGCAGCATCTTGAGTATCTCAGAGACGACTGGATCCCTCCTACTGCTGCGAAGATCGAAGCAGCGACAGAAGCTGCAGAGGCGCGCGCTCGGCAAGAACTTGGGGAGAATTACAAATTCGTTGAACTGGGCGATTTAGCCACCCCCGCCCAACTGCTTGCCGAGCTGGAAGTCGAAGAACGTTTAGATGCCAGGATCGACAAACTTCTTAAGCGATACGCGATATTGAAAACCTTTGAGTCCCTTACCTCGCGTTCCTCCACCGAGTTGCCTCGCATACCTGGACCGAAGAAAGCTGCCTAGCTCCTCCTGCGCGCGGTGGCATGGTCCCAATCGCGGGACACATCGTGGCTTGCGCTGTAATTATGCAGTTACTCAACTATAAGTTGTTTTGTTGCAAATTGAAAAACAAAATTTCCAATGTAATCAATGGCCTAATTTGGACCAAAGACGCTGCCTAGAACCCAGGATCCGCACCACCTGAAGCAGATCTCAGTCCGGTAAGCGGGTTCTTCCCATCGGGGGAGGTACCGTTGACGAGTATTATCTTTATGCGAGTTGTGGCTTGGTTCTTACTAACAGCGATCATAGTGATGTGGCGGAGAATAAAAAAAGCGAATGAATCTGTCAGAGGCTCAGGATGCCGGCCATATGCCAATGGCGAATCGACCGGCATCGGCTGCAGGCGGATGTTCTGCGCGACGGGCTCGCCCGCGCGCCGGCGCCGACACCGGTTCGCGGTTCACATCCTTGATGTTCTCTCTGATGAGTAGCGCTGCTCTACGGTGAGATTGAGCTTGTGCTGCGGCGTGACCGCGGGCGCCGCCGGCGGTGCAATCGCCGGAGCATCCGGCACCGGGCCATGCGCGATCAGCGTCGTGGCGGCACAGCCGAACAGGAATGCGAGCACGGCCGTGTGGCGCTCGACCGAAGCCTCGCGCACAGCGGCGAACAGCCGCTTAACGATATCCGGCTCCGCGGCGGAGCCGGCGACGTTGTTCGATGGCGGCAGGGCTCGCCGATGTTATATAAGGTCCGGCGTCCGAATGCTCCTTCACGAAGCGCACGATGAGAGTCGGGAATGTCTCGCGTGGAGCGAGCGGGTCGGCACCTCGTGCTGGGCGGAAATTCATTCGGCGAACACGTGGCGTGGCGCACCCTTGCGGGTTAAGAAGCTCATTCTCATTCTTGTGGACTCTGCCGGGTACCCGGCGCGCCCCATATCGATGCCCATCGCGTTTCACAGTGCACGGCTGCCGGTGCCCGGCTGGACATTGAGGAACACTGCCAAGGGAGGATCAGGCAATGACCACACGTCGCGACTTTCTCAAGGGTGCGGCCGCCGGCAGCGGCATCGTGTTCTGCGGATGCGGGATGACGGGGACAGCCCGGGCACAATCCTCGCCCGCGCGCGCCTTGCCGGTGATGGTCAACGGCAAGCGCATCAAGACCATCGATGTTCACGCGCATTGTCACTTCCACGAGGCCGTCAATCTGATGGGGGAGGAGGCAAGCTCCGTCCTGCCGCGGACCAAGGGCGCGCAGGAGCATTTCATTGTCGTGGAGGAGCGCCTCAAGGGCATGGATGCCCAGGCCATCGACATGGAGGTGCTCTCCATCAACCCATTCTGGTATCGCAAGGACCGCGACACGGCGGCCGCAATCGTCAAGGTGCAGAACGAGAAGCTGGCCGAGCTATGCGCTTCTCGCCCGGACCGCTTCGCCGCCTTTGCCTCGCTCGCCCTGCAGCATCCGGATGTTGCGGTCGAGCAGCTCGAGCACGCAGTCAAGCAGCTGGGCCTGCGCGGCGCCGCCGTCGGAGCGAGCGTGCTGGGCGAGGATTTCTCCGAACCCCGCTTCCATCCGGTCTGGGCAAAGGCGGAAGAGCTCGGTGCGGTGCTGTTCATTCACCCGCAAAGCACGCCGGATCTTGCGAGGCGTTTCAAGGGCAATGGCTGGCTCGCAAACACCATCGGCAATCCGCTCGACACGACCATCGCGCTCCAGCATCTGATCTTCGAGGGCACGCTCGACCGCTTTCCCGGCCTCAAGGTCCTGGCCGCGCATGGCGGCGGCTATCTTGGCTCCTACGCGCCGCGCTCCGACCACGCCTGCTTCGTCTCGCCGAAGAACTGCAACCCCGACATCAGGCTCAGGAAGAAACCGACGGAATATCTCAACCAGCTCCATTTCGACGCGCTGGTGTTCACTCCCGAGGCGCTGCGCCACCTGGTGGCGCAGGTCGGCGCCAGCCAGATCATGCTCGGCAGCGATCATCCCATTCCCTGGGAAGAGCATCCGGTCGATCACGTCTTTGCCACGGAGAGTCTCACCGACGACGAGAAGGCGGCAATCCTCGGAGGCAACGCGACGCGCCTGCTGCGACTGGCGTAGGTTTTTCGCTCTGACGCAATTGCAACGCCGCAAAGACATCGCCTTGCTGTACGGCGCGCGCGCGGCGCGCGGATTCGGCGACGGGTTCGCGGCCATCCTTCTGCCGGCCTATCTCTCGCAGCTCGGCTTTAGCCCATTGCAGATCGGGATCGTCGCCACTGCCGCGCTGCTTGGATCCGCGCTGCTCACGTTCGTGATCGGGCTTCTGGCTCCGCGCCAGGACTTGCGTACGCTCCTGATGGGCTGCGCGGCCCTGATGATCGCAACGGGAGCGGCGTTCCCGAACGCACAGCATCTCGCCTTCATCGGCCTCATCGCCTTCATCGGGACCATGAACCCGACCACCGGCGATATCGGCGTGCATGTGCCGCTCGAGCAGGCGATGCTCGCGCACGGCGTCTCGGACAAGAACCGCACGCGCACATTCGCGCGCTACAGCCTGTTCGGCGCCCTTTCCACCGCGGCCGGCGCGCTCGCAGCCGGTGCGCCGGACCTGCTGGTCTCCGCCGCCGGCATGGACCGCAACGGCGCCTTCAAGATCATGTTCTACGTCTACGCTGCGCTCGGTCTCGTTGCGGGCCTGCTCTATTCCCGCCTTCCGCGCGGCGAGAAGCAAGCCGCGGCGCCGCAGACGCGGGCGCTCGGGCCCTCGCGCTTCATGGTTTACAAGCTCGCCGCCCTGTTCAGCCTGGATGCATTCGCCGGCGGATTTGCAGTCCAATCGCTGCTGGCGCTGTGGCTGTTCGAACGCTTCGACCTTTCGCTTGCCGCCGCAAGCGGCTTCTTCTTCTGGTCGAACGTTCTCTCTGCATTCTCCTATCCGGTGGCCGCGCGTCTGGGGACCCGGTTCGGGCTCATCAACACCATGGTCTTTACCCACATGCCGTCGAACATCTGCCTCATCCTGGCGGCCTTTTCCGGAAGCCTCACGGTGGTGCTTGCGCTTCTTCTGGTACGCTCGGCGCTTTCGCAGATGGATGTGCCGACCCGCACATCGTTCGTGATGGCGGTCGTCACGCCGGCCGAACGGACGGCGGCAGCGAGCATCACCGCCGTGCCGCGCAGCCTTGCTTCCTCCGTCAGCCCGGCAATCTCCGGCGCCCTGCTGTCGAGCGCGTTTATCGGGCTCCCGCTCGTCGTCTGCGGCGTGCTCAAGATCGTGTATGATGTGGCGCTGCTGGTTGCATTCCGTCACGTGCGGCCGCCGGAGGAGCGAGGATGACCCCGGGAAGAGCACGCGCACTTGCGCACGCCGCCCGTCGCCGCGTGCTCACCGGGCTTGCCGTGCTGGGTGTGGCCGCCGCGCCGCTCCTGTTCGCCGCTTCCGGGCTCGCGGAGCGCAATGCGGGCAGTTCGCCGCAATGGGTGGAGGAGCTGGCCTCGGCGGTGGTGCGCATCAACGCGCACATCGACCCGCAAGGCTATACCGTCGCAGGTCTCGGCCGCGAGCGCGAAGGCTCGGGCATCGTCATCGACGGCGACGGGCTGGTGGTGACCATCGGCTATCTCATGGTCGAGGCCTATGCCGCCGAAGTGACCGACAGTCACGGCCGTACGGTGCCGGCGAATGTGGTCGGCTATGACCATGAGACCGGCTTCGGACTGTTGCGGGCAGTCGAGCCGGCAAGGCTCGAGCCCAAGCCAAAGCCCATGCCGCTCGGCAAGTCTGCCGCCGTGAAGGAGCACGACCCCGTGCTGATTGCGAGCTCGGGCGGCAGCGGCATGGTCAGCGCGGCGTACGTGGTTGCCAAGCGCGAATTTGCCGGCAGCTGGGAATATCTGCTCGACGAGGCGCTGTTCACGGCGCCGCCGCATCCGGCCTGGAGCGGGGCCGCGCTGATCAATAACGAGGGCAGACTGGTGGGCGTGGGATCGCTCATTGTCGGCGATTCCGCCGGCAACGGCGAGAATGTGCCGGGCAACATGTTCGTGCCGATCGACCGCCTGCCTCCGATTCTCGCCGACCTCATTGCGGATGGCCGGGTGGCCGGACCCGGGCGGCCATGGCTCGGCCTCAATGCCGACGAGCTGCGCGGTCGCCTGCTCGTCGCCCGCGTCACCCCCGCAGGCCCGGCGGACAAGGCCGGCATCAGGCACGGCGACGTGATCGTGGGTGTCGATGGGGAGAAGCCGGGAAGCCTCGCCGACTTCTATCGCAAGGTGTGGTCGCGGGGCGGTGCGGGTGTCACCGTTCCGCTCGATGTGCTCCGTGACGGAGACCGGCAGCGGATCGACGTCAAGTCAATCAATCGCCTTGAGCACTTAAAGCTAAAATCGACTTTCTGATTGCAAGCTGCTGAATATTTTCAGATTCCACCGGTCACGCCACGAATACACCTTGAGATAGTTTGCTTTGCGTGTGCTCTCATTCCGAGTATTTTGTCAGAACAGACCCAAAGTGCTTCTCCGCAACGCTTCAGCTTACGGCGAACCAAGCCGCGGAGCCGCCCCCAGTGCGGTCCAGCATGCGACTTTCGATCAGCCATTTTCCCGGGTTATCGGCGACGAAGGCGATGCGCTCGACCGGGGCGACGACGACCAGCGTGTCCAGCCAATAGGGCTTCCAGCCATCGTCGAGCGCGTCCAGCAGGCGAAAATGATGGCCGTGCACATGCACCAGCCTGGCAGAAGCGCCTACGTTGCGCAGCGCCAAGCTCACGGATCGTCCGCGTTTCACGGTAAAGAGCGGCGCCGCTGGAAGGTGAAATGCGGAAGCTTTCCCTTCCGCGGAATTTTCGCCCAGAGACATGTCGACCCTGAGCGCATTTCGAAGGTCGATGCGCGCGGGCAAAGGATTGGCTGGCAGGGGCAGCGGCTGTGATCGCGGGCGCGCTGCCGGGGCCTCGCCCGTTGCCTGAGGGACAAGGCGCGCGATCGGGGTTTCGTCGCGAAAACCGCTGAGAACCGGAGTAATCCCGGCCGCGCCGGCACTCACATCGAGGAACAGATCGAGCCTGCCACCCGGCGCGAGCCCAAGGCGGCCTTCGCGCGGGACAAACGGCTCCGCGGGCTGGCCGTCGATGGCCATGACCCAGGGCGCAGCGCCAGGCAGCCGCAGAGCATAGCCGCGTGCGCTGGTGGCGTTGATGAGACGCAGCCGCAGCCGCTCGCCCGGCCGCACCGCAATATCAGGCCGCACCGCGCCGTTGACCAGAGCGGGCTCGCGCGCGCTCGGCTGGGTCGGGTCCGGCATTCCCAATACCAGCGCAACGTCACGATCGACATCGACCGCCTCTTGTTCATCGACGATGAGCGCCCCATGCAAACCCTGGTCGAGCTGCTCGGCGGAATGGGCGTGGTACCAGAACGTGCCCGCGTCGGGTGGCCGGAAACGGTAATCGAAGCTCCCGCCCGGCGCGACGGGCATCTGGGTGAGGTCCGGGACGCCGTCCATGGCATTGGGGCCTCGCACCCCGTGGCAATGAAGGCTCGTCGGCTCGTCAAGCTCGTTGAAGAGGCGAAGGTGGAGCTCCTCGCCCTGCCGCAGGCGCAGCAGCGGCCCGGGAATGGCTCCCTCGTAGGCGAGAAAATTCCTGTCGACGTGCGCATGCAATGTGCGCAAAGGCGCGCCGGATGTCTGCTGCGCCCGCGCGGCACCGCATGAGGCGGCAGACGTCACGCCGAGGAAACCGGCGCCGGCCAGGACTTTGCGTCGCGACAGCATGGCTGTGGTGGCGCTCCAGCGGTTTGCGAACAGCCGTCAGGTTATTCTACTTTTTGGCGTGCGCGGCGCGATTTCGGGATGATATAAGCCGCACCGCCCATGCCGCCCTCTGCATCTGGACCGATGCGGGTCAAACCCGCTATCGGTTGGCTGCCGACGGTCCCCTTGGCGGGCGTGGCGGAATTGGTAGACGCGCGGGATTTAGGTTCCCGTGACGAAAGTCGTGGGGGTTCAAATCCCTCCGCCCGCACCACCCGAGGAAGGGCGCGAAACCCATCGCCGCCTGCGCGGCTCACATGTAGACTGCTGCCATGGAAGTGACAGAAACTCTTTCCGACGGCCTCAAGCGCGAATTTCAGATTCAGGTCCCCGCGGCCGATCTTGAGGCGCGCGTGTCCCAGCGCCTGGGCGAACTCAAGGAGCGCGTTCAGCTGCGCGGTTTCCGGCCGGGAAAGGTGCCGGTCACCCACCTCAAGAAGATCTACGGCAAGCGCGTGATGGCGGAAACCATCGACGAGGTCATTCGCGAGCTCAACGGCAAGATCGTGAGCGAGCGCGGCCTCAAGCTCGCCACCGAGCCCAAGGTCACCATCCCGAACGAAGAGAAGGAGGTTGAGAAGCTCATCGGCGGAGGGGTCGATCTCGCGTACACCCTGGCGCTCGAAGTTCTGCCCAAGATCGAGCTCGCCGATTTCAGCGGGATTGCGCTCGAGCGTCTGGTTGCGGAAGTCACCGAGACAGATACCGATGAAGCGGTCGCCAAGCTGGCAGAGCAGAGCAGGGCCTATGCCCCGAAACCCGACGGGGCAACGGCCGAGTCCGGAGACCGCGTCGTCATCGACTTTGTCGGTCTCGTCGACGGCAAGCCGTTTGAAGGCGGCTCCGGAACCGACGTGAGCGTCAATATCGGGTCGCAGACCTTCCTGCCCGGCTTCGAGGATCAGCTCGTCGGTATGGCATCCGGCGAGAAGCGGTCGGTGAAAGTTACCTTTCCGGCCCACTATGCCAAGGCGGAGCTTTCCGGCAAGGAGGCCGAGTTCGATGTGACTGCGAAATCGGTCGAGTCGCCCGTCGCGATTGTCGTCAACGACGAGTTTGCGAAATCGCTCGGCCTCGAATCGCTCGACAAGCTGCGGGAGGCCGTCAAGGGACGCCTTGTGCAGGAGCACGCCGCGGCGAGCCGCCAGCGCGTCAAGCGCCAGCTGCTCGACAAGCTCGACGAGATGCACAAATTCGCGCTGCCACCCACCCTTGCCGAGGACGAGTTCAAGAACGTCTGGAGCGCCGTGGAAGGTGATCTCCAGTCACAGGGCCGCACGTTCGCCGACGAAGGCACGACCGAGGAAAAGGCGCGCGAGGAATATCGCGGCATCGCGGAGCGGCGCGTGCGGCTCGGCCTCGTGCTGGCCGAGATCGGCGCCAAGAACAACATCACCGTGACCGAGGAGGAGATTACGCGCGCCGTCGCCGACCGGGCCCGCCAAGTTCCGGGCCACGAGCAGCAGCTCTGGGACTTCTATCGCAAGAACCCTCAGGCGGTAGCCAACCTGCGCGCGCCGATGTTCGAGGACAAGGTCGTCGATTTTCTGTTCGAGCTGGCCAAGGTGACGGACAGGTCGGTCTCCCGCGAGGAGCTCTACCGGGACGACGAGGACGACAAGCCGGCCGAGCCGGCGCGCGCGTAGCGCGATCCGCTCGCGAATCGCGGGATGTGGTATCGGAGCAGGCTTGATTCTCGATTCGAAGCATCCGTGCTTGTGGCCGGCGCGCCGGTGTATATGTATCCGGGAGCAGACCAGGTCCGCGTCAGTATTCCCTGCGGCGAATGTCCGCCATCACCGATCGGCGAGGAAGGTAGGCGACAATGCGTGACCCCATCGACACCTATATGAACACCCTGGTTCCGATGGTCGTCGAGCAGACCAACCGGGGCGAGCGCGCCTACGACATCTTCTCCCGGCTGCTGAAGGAACGCATCATATTCATCAGCGGAGCGGTCGAGGACATGATGTCGACCCTGGTGGTCGCCCAGCTCCTGTTTCTGGAGGCGGACAACCCCAAGAAAGAGATTGCGATGTACATCAACTCGCCGGGCGGGGTGGTGACCTCGGGGCTCGCGATCTACGACACCATGCAGTTCGTGCGCCCGGCGGTGTCGACCCTTTGCATCGGGCAGGCCGCCTCCATGGGATCGCTGCTGCTCGCCGCAGGACAGAAGGGCATGCGGTTTGCGCTGCCCAATTCACGCATCATGCTTCATCAGCCCTCCGGCGGCTTCCAGGGCCAGGCGACCGACATCATGCTGCACGCCCAGGAGATCCTGAACCTCAAAAAACGCCTCAATGAGATCTACGTCAAGCATACCGGGCAGGCGCTCAAGAAGATCGAGGACGCGCTCGAGCGCGATTACTTCTTGACCGGCGAGTTGGCGGTCGAATGGGGCATCGTCGACAAGGTCATCGACAAGCGGCCCGAGGACGTCTCCAAGGCGGCGTAGGGGGCGGCTGGTCCGCCCCGGTTCCATTTTCACGCGGGCGGCGCGGGGATGCCCAAAAGCCGCCAAAAAGTTGACACGACGTTGAACTTTCATGATTAACGCATTCTTGATTGTCGCCGCCCTATCGTGGTTCGCTAGGACAGTGGTCCATCGCGAATGGCGGCCAAAATGGGCGCAGAGCTGTGACCTTGCTGCTACGGACTCTTAAAAGGGCCCCTGCTATGCTGAGTTGCAGCGCGGTCGGCTTGCCCGGGCGGCATACCGGAGAAAGGGTATGAGCAAGGTCGGCAGTAGTGATTCCAAGAATACGCTCTACTGCTCGTTCTGCGGCAAGAGCCAGCACGAGGTGCGCAAGCTCATCGCCGGCCCGACCGTGTTTATCTGCGACGAATGCGTCGAGTTGTGCATGGACATCATCCGCGAGGAGAACAAGTCCTCGCTGGTGAAGTCGCGTGACGGGATCCCGACTCCCAAGGAGATCAGGAAGGTCCTCGACGACTACGTGATCGGCCAGGACCACGCAAAGAAGGTCCTCTCGGTTGCCGTTCACAACCATTACAAGCGGCTCAACCATCAGACCAAACACAACGATGTCGAGCTCGCCAAGTCCAATATCCTGCTGATCGGGCCGACCGGCTCCGGCAAGACGCTGCTGGCCCAGACGCTCGCCCGCATCCTCGACGTGCCATTCACCATGGCGGACGCGACCACGCTCACGGAGGCAGGCTACGTCGGTGAGGATGTCGAGAACATCATTCTCAAGCTGCTGCAGTCCGCCGACTATAATGTCGAGCGCGCGCAGCGCGGCATCGTCTACATCGACGAGATCGACAAGATCAGCCGCAAATCCGATAATCCTTCCATTACCCGCGACGTGTCGGGCGAGGGCGTGCAGCAGGCGCTGCTCAAGATCATGGAGGGCACGATCGCGTCGGTGCCGCCGCAAGGCGGGCGCAAGCACCCGCAGCAGGAGTTCCTCCAGGTCGACACCACCAACATCCTGTTCGTGTGCGGAGGCGCCTTCGCGGGGCTGGAGAAGATCATATCCGCGCGCGGGCGCTCGACCTCCATCGGGTTTGGCGCCAAAGTGATGGCGCCCGAGGATCGCAAGTCCGGCGAGATCTTCAGGGACGTCGAACCCGAAGACCTGCTGAAATACGGGCTGATCCCCGAGTTCGTCGGACGCCTTCCCGTGGTTGCCACGCTGGAGGACCTCGACGAAGCTTCGTTGAAGCTCATCCTCACACAGCCGAAGAACGCGCTGGTAAAACAATACCAGCGGCTGTTCGAGATGGAATCGATTGACCTTACGCTGGCGGAAGAGGCGCTTGGCGCCATTGCGCGCAAGGCCATCGACCGCAAAACCGGCGCGCGGGGGCTGCGTTCCATCATGGAGGGCATCCTCCTCGATACGATGTTCGACCTTCCGAGCCTCGAAGGCGTGGAAGAGGTGGTGATCTCGAAGGAGGTCGTCGAAGGGCCACGGCCGGTCGACAGGCTCATTTGGGTTCCGCAAAACCGGGAGCTGATTGCGGTGCGCGAGGACGCTATCGTCTGGCGGCGCGCGGGACTGTCGCCGGAGGCGCTCACCGAAAACGTGGGGAAGGACGTCGCCGACAAGCTTGCGCGCGCCCCCGTTCAGCATCGCGGCGAATACTCAACGTCTCCGTTCCAGGAGGTCTCAGGTTCCGGTCTCGAGCTGCGGGTGCGGCCCCTCTACACCTACGCAGACCGGGCGAGTGACGCGAGCGCCTGAGAATTGCACAACCAGCAGGCGATCTGGTTGCGCGATTCGTTCCGGCGATCTCGAGGCGGCAAGTCAACCGGCCTTCTATTTGCTTGATTTTTCTGGCTTCCTTGACTCCAATCCGGTCCGTCGCCACCTATGGAGGCGAACGCAAAGTGAAGGGATCACCTTCTCCCGGGAGGTTTCGTAGACGCCCTCAGTCCTACTGCCTCCTTCTGGGTCCACCTCTGCACTCGCCCGCGGCGCCGGCTTTTCGGGTCGCGGTGGAGGGGCACAACATAAGGGACTTGGGGCCATGACCAGCGCCAAACCAAAGCCGTCACTCGTCGCGGGCGAGACCCGCGCCTATCCCGTCCTGCCGCTGCGCGACATCGTTGTCTTCCCGCACATGATCGTTCCGCTCTTCGTGGGGCGCGAAAAGTCGATCAAGGCGCTGGAAGAGGTGATGCGCTCGGACACTTTCATCCTGCTGGCCACGCAGAAGAACGCCGCGGATGACGACCCGGCGACGGGCGCGATCTACGAGGTCGGCACGCTCGCCAGCGTATTGCAGCTGCTCAAGCTGCCTGACGGCACCGTCAAGGTCCTGGTCGAAGGCGCCGCCCGCGCGAAGGTCGAGCGCTATACCGATCGGGCGGAATACTATGAAGCTGCGGCGCTGGTGCTTTCCGACTCCTCAGGCGAGCAGGTCGAAGCCGAGGCGCTGGCGCGCTCGGTGATCAACGAGTTCGAGAACTATGTGAAGCTCAACAAGAAGGTCTCGCCGGAAGTGATCGGCGTTGTCCAGCAGATAGAGGACTATGCCAAGCTCGCCGACACCGTGGCGTCGCATCTGGCGGTCAAGATTCCCGACAAGCAGCTGATCCTGGAGACCCCTTCCATCACCGAACGGCTGGAAAAGGTGCTCGGGATGATGGAGAGCGAGATCTCCGTGCTGCAGGTCGAGAAGCGCATCCGCACCCGCGTCAAGCGCCAGATGGAGAAGACCCAGCGCGAGTACTACCTCAACGAGCAGATGAAGGCGATCCAGAAGGAGCTCGGCGACGAGGAGGGCAAGGACGAGCTGGCCGAGATCGAGGAGAAGATCAAGCGCATCAAGCTCTCCAAGGAAGCGCGCGAGAAGGCCCAGCACGAGCTCAAGAAGCTGCGCCAGATGTCGCCCATGTCGGCGGAGGCGACGGTGGTGCGCAATTATCTCGACTGGCTGCTCTCCATCCCGTGGAACAAGAAGAGCAAGGTCAAAAAGGATCTCAAGCACGCGCAGGAGATTCTCGACAACGATCACTACGGCCTGGAGAAGGTCAAGGAGCGGATCGTGGAGTATCTCGCGGTTCAGCAGCGCGCCAACAAGCTGACCGGGCCCATTCTCTGCCTGGTCGGTCCTCCCGGCGTGGGCAAGACCTCGCTCGGCAAGTCGATTGCGCGTGCGACCGGCCGCGACTTCGTGCGCGTATCGCTCGGCGGCGTGCGCGACGAGGCCGAGATCCGCGGTCACCGTCGCACGTACATCGGCTCCATGCCGGGCAAGGTCGTCCAGTCCATGCGCAAGGCGAAGTCCTCGAACCCGCTGTTCCTGCTGGACGAGGTCGACAAGATGGGCGCGGATTTCCGGGGCGACCCGTCCTCGGCGCTGCTGGAAGTGCTCGATCCCGAGCAGAACCACACCTTCAACGACCACTATCTCGAGGTCGACTACGACCTTTCCAGCGTGATGTTCATCACCACGGCGAACACGCTCAACATCCCGCCGCCCCTGATGGACCGCATGGAGATCATCCGCATCGCCGGCTACACCGAGGATGAGAAGGTGGAGATCGCGCGCAAGCATCTCATTCCGCATGCGATCGCCAAGCACGGCCTCACCGACGCCGAATGGGCCATCGACGACGAGGCGCTCCTGCTCCTCATTCGCCGCTATACGCGGGAGGCGGGCGTGCGCAATCTCGAGCGCGAGCTGTCGACGCTCATCCGCAAGGCGGTGAAAGAGCTCATCCTGTCGAAAAAGAAGTCCATCGCGGTGGAAGCTAAGGTCGTCGCGGACTATCTCGGCGTGCCGAAATTCCGCTACGGCGAGGTGGAGGAGGAGGATCTGGTCGGGGTGGTGACCGGGCTCGCGTGGACCGATGTGGGGGGCGAGCTCCTCACCATCGAGGCGGCGATGATGCCCGGCAAGGGCAAGATGACGGTCACCGGCAACCTGCGCGATGTGATGAAGGAATCGATCTCGGCGGCGGCCTCCTATGTCCGCATGCGTGCGATCGCATTCGGCATCGAGCCGCCTTCCTTCGACAAGAAGGACATTCACGTGCACGTGCCTGAGGGCGCGACGCCGAAGGACGGGCCTTCTGCCGGCGTTGCGATGGTCACCGCAATCGTCTCGGTGATGACCGGAATTCCGGTGCGCCGCGATGTCGCCATGACCGGGGAGATCACGTTGCGCGGGCGCGTGCTGCCCATCGGCGGCCTGAAGGAGAAGCTGCTGGCAGCCTCGCGCGGCGGCATGAAGACGGTGCTGATCCCGGAGGAGAACGCAAAGGACCTCGTCGAGATCAGCGAGAACATCAAGAAGAACCTGGATATCGTCCCGGTCTCGCGCATGGACGAGGTGCTTGCGCGCGCGCTGGTGCGCAAGCCCGAGCCCATCGAGTGGGACGAGGAAAAGGCGAAACCGACCGAGACGTCGGTGACCACGGAACCTCCGGTCGAGGAGGATTCCTCGGTGCTCACGGCACACTAGCGATCAGCGATCTCGGTCTGCACCCGTACGGACTCGGCGGCGCTTTCGGCGCCGCCGAGTTATTTTTTGGGGCTGCCGTCGTCGGCTCTTGACAAGGATAGAACAAAAAGAGAACATGGACATACCGCGTAGGCGGTGTTGGAAAGCAACCTTGGAGAAGAGCGCGATGAGAACAATGTTCACCACGGCCGCGAGTGCCGCATTGGCCGCGATCCTGGCATGGTCTGGCCCCGTCATGGCGCAGCCGAAGACCGTCAAGCAATGCAGGGATGAATGGAATGCCGGCCGCGACACGATCAAGGCAAGCGGCAAGACCCAGAAGGCCTTTATCGCCGAGTGCCGCGGAGTTCCCGCAACGCCGCGAGCGGCAAGCCTCGCCGGCGCGCTCGTTGAGGGACAGTACCCGACCGAGACCGAAGCCAAGGCGAGTTGCCCCGACGATGGCGTCGTCTGGGTCAATCTGCGCTCCCGGATATCTCACGAGCCCGGCAGCCGCGGTTACGGAGCGACCAGGGCCGGCGCGTATATGTGCGAGAAGGCGTCTACGGCTGCGGGCTTCCGCGCGGCCAGGAGCGCGAGAGACCCCGCACGAGACCTTTCGAAGGAATCTTCCAAGCCAGCCTCCAGCTGACACGCCGACGCTTGCCTTGTCGTCCGCGGCGGCGATAAGGAGGCGGCGAGGGCGGTTAGCTCAGCTGGCAGAGCGCCTGCTTTACACGCAGGATGTCGGCGGTTCGAGTCCGTCACCGCCCACCAATCGTCCGGCCTTCGGCGCCTGCGCAAGAGAAAAAGCCGGTCGGCGACCGTTCGCGGCCGCCGACATGCGCGCTGCCCGCGATGACCGGGCGCTTCGCTACATCACCGCTTCCTTGAGTTCTTTCGCCGCCCGGAAGGCCACCTTCTTGCTGGCCTTGATGTGGATGGTCTCGCCGGTCGCGGGGTTGCGTCCCTCGCGGGCCGCGCGCTTGCGCACCACCAGAATGCCGAGTCCCCCGATGCGGATCCGGTCGCCCTTCTTGAGATGCTTGGTCACCAGGCCCACAAGGTCGCCAAGCACCGCCTCGGTCTGCTTCTTGGACATCTCATGGGATTCCGAGAGATTTGCCGCGAGGTGCTTCAGGGTTACGGTCGCTTGGGCACCCGCTTTCTTCGCTGCCATAGTTGGCCCTCCTCATTGAGAGTGGCGGTTGCTGCCACTTCACACGCTGTTCGCATTAAACGATTCGGATAGGGTCTGACCATGACTTATTGGCGAAATATGCGGGTTTTTTCAATGTCCCTGCATGGAAAGCGGCAATTGACGGGCCTTGACGGGCCTGCCGGGGCGGGCAAGTCCTTGTTTACCCCCCAGGAATGGGCGCTTTCGGCATGCCCAAAGGTCTCGCCTTGACTTGCCTGGGGGGCATATTTAACTGCGCAGCGCGCCCGCGGGGGCGTAGCTCAGTTGGTTAGAGCGTCGGCCTGTCACGCCGAAGGTCGCGGGTTCGAGCCCCGTCGCTCCCGCCATTGAAATCAATCGCTTAAAGCTGGTCGGTTATTTCGGTTGCAACTTTTTGACCGACGTAGTTGCAACTTTTTTGCTCCGGTTTCGTTCTCGACCGCGCGTCCGAGCCTCATCGACATTGCGTACCGTAGGGACGTCGACTGGGTTGTACACCTTGTGCAGCCGGTTCGACGTGGAGAGCGTGTTCGCCATTTTGGCCGAGAGCTCGATGGGTGCTACTTTGCCCCGCGAGGCCTCGATCGCGCCCGAACGGCGCATGTCTTGGATTTGCCGATGATCATCCGGGCCAAACACCAGCGCTCGGATGTGGCGAAAATCGATGCCGAGTCGATCGCTCGTGTAGGGGCGGGGAGGCCACGGCCGTCCTCCCCTGGCCCTCGATGTACCGCCGCGCGTCCAGAAGATTTGCGCAGCGTCGTGCAGTTGCAGCCCAAGCTTCCTGAGATAGGTATCGAGAATGGCTTCTGACCAACGTGAGAGTGTTCCTGCCGCTGCACGCCCCGTCTTTGCCCGTTCAAGTTCAAAGTACGAGCCTTGCCCGTCATTGCGACGCTGGCGAACCGTGAGACTTCGGACATCGACCGGCGATAGCATCGTGTCCCACGCGACCGCCAGCAGCGCGGCAAGACCGTAATAGCCCTCGCGCCATGCGCTCTGCACCATCCGTGCCACATCGTGATGCGACCAAACTTGTTGGCGCGGATCAGGAGCGGAGTTTGCAAACGTCAGTGACGGGTCAGAGCCAGGGGGTACCGTGCACCCGAGTGGTGTCAACTTTGCCCACAGCGCACGAAACACTTTAATGACGCGGAATGCTTCGGACTCACTCACACGCTCTGCGACCTTGGCACGTAAGGCCAGTAG
>Ga0306926_10002072_pt1 | contig 20259 bp, 17 predicted proteins | sample flu12Cox44000178_FD_203759 | JGI IMG/M metagenome (GOLD analysis project Ga0306926, IMG submission 203759) | Lab enrichment of tropical soil microbial communities from Luquillo Experimental Forest, Puerto Rico - flux8day.12C.oxic.44.000.178 (v2)... | ecosystem: Environmental > Terrestrial >...
GGACTGAATTTTCAACAAACTGCTAGTGCGCAGTGAGCGGAGCCGGCGTCCCATCCGACCATGCGCCAACCCAGACCATGAAGATTGTTGCCCGCTCCTCAGGGTCATTCGCCGCGATAACAGGGGAGTCCGCCAGATTGGCGCCCCAGCTTTGCACTGCGTTACCCGGAATCAAAAACATGAGATGCGGATGCCAGTTCTTGCCCTGATCGCTCAAGTACTGGTGCTTGGACAGCATGTAGCACATCGCACCCTGCTCCAACGCGGGCAGCTCCCTTTTATTTAATGCCGATCCCGTCGCCTGCACGATCTCCGCCTTCGATTTCCCTACCAACACGAGTTTGGTCTTCATCAGGAAGATTGGCAAAAAGCTCCGTGCGGCTGGCGGATTAAAACAAATGGGAGAGCGGACTTTGGGATTCCAGAACTCCGGCTCATCGGTGGCGGCGCCCCATGATCGTTCCACGAGACAGACAAAGCCATTGCTACCCTTTACTGCCGTGGTGTATCCCGCATGCCCTAACACCATCACCTCGGCGCTCTCCGAAATGGATGCTGGAGCGGCACTGCGAGCCAGCGCGATTTCGGAAGCTTGTTCAGCTATCAGGTACTCACCGACAGGAGCCATGGCTGGGTAGGAAGCATTTTCTTGCGCTCGGACAAGCCACGCTGCGCCGGGTTGAGCAGCCTGCACTAGGAACGCTAAAGCCAGGAATCTGATTGTCTTCATCTACAAGCAGTCGATACGCACCCTAGCATCGCAATCCGCATACTTCAATCAGAGTCACCACTTCCGAATCGCGGTTAATTGGATTTCGGTGCCTGACGGCGTTTCGGAGAAGCGAAACCAAGCTACCGGCAATCCGACTAATTTGGCAAATGGACTACCGATCCGATGAACGAGCTGTGCTGTGTCAATTCAAAAGACGACCTTCATGACTTGCATGATGACTTCCTCTGGCGACCAGACTAGCAGTAAGAGAGGCACCATGGGAGCGGCGGTCGCTGCGGCTAAACGAGATACGTCCTTTAGTCCGAAAGGAACCATACGCATTTCCTGTACCACGGTGTAACTGTTACCAAGGTCTGCGAGCGACTGAATATCACCGGTTCCGAGAAGTTCATCCGAACTGTCGCTGCCGACAATCCATTTTTGCCGGAAACCCGCGACATATCGTTGGGCGAGCAAACCGTACTCGGCTAATCCTTTTCTTCGTGCATGGGCCATCTGCGGGGTGAACATTAGAAGAGGGCCAAAAATTGCAAATACGAAGAAGCCGACAAAGCTGCCCGCGTACATCTTAAATGAGAGCAACTTGCCGCCGTGATAAAGCACGTTACTGGCAATCAAACCAGCCAGCATTGCACCTTGACCGAAGAGAATAGGGCCAAACGTATAGGAGAGGACTCCCAGGAATCCGAGACCCCCAGCTCGGTCCGGGTGTGTCGGAATCAGGTCTAAGGGTATTCTCGACACCTGCCAGAGGAAGCGATACCAGATGCAAAATCTCACATACCACCGTAGGAGCATGAACTGTAGGATCGGAATGCTGACGAAAACATACCAGACACCAGCGGCAGTCAAGTGCCAACGTCCGCCGGGCATGGCATACCAAGTGGCTGCCTCAATTCCGAAACGGCCGTGCCAGAACCACAGTCCAAAGGTGTAAACAGCAGCAAACAAACCAAGCTCTAACGGAATGGAATTACGCATGCGGAATGCAGACTCAACCGCACGATAAAAACGGGGAAGGTCCTCCAACAAGATGATGCGCCGTTCCACGAAGCGCCGCGCCACAGGTAGCATCCGTAAATGAACAAGCAACTCGGCCGCGATGAAAGCCGGAAGAGCAACTAAGAATCGCGCATGTACTTCAATGTCGCGCAGAAACGCAAGCCGACCAGCGCTCCCTGCAAACGGGCCAACAGTGGCCAAGAGGAAAAGCGGCAGCCATGTTATTCCCAAAAAGAAGACCAAGCGACGGTATAACAGTTCCAGATGATCTCCTTCGAGGTGTGCTCTGCGAAGGAGCTGGAAGAGTGGACCACCGAGTACTATTGAGAAATCAGGAGGGTCGTCGAGGAGATTGGTGCGTTGCTCAGCGTATCTCCGTTCATTTAGCGTCATATACCGAGCCTCCTGTGTATGTCGAGCGTGGACAACCCTCACTCCATAGAACCGTGTGACGGCGATTCGCAACCGTGCGCTACAGCCGTGTATCCCGCCCACGGTACACCTCTCCCATACCACCTGCGCCGAGCGCTGCTGTGATTTTCATAGAGCCCAAGCTGTGTGCCTGGACGACGAAGGGGCATAAGTGACGCGATTATAGCCCTAGAATCGTGCTTTGACACTCTGCGGTCGGTCAGTTCTGGTAAGCGCCCAATGGATTTGGCAGCGGGCAAGTTTCCGATTTCGCAAATCAGGCACAACTTCAGGGTTGCCAGTCATACGGCAATTACGAGCCGCCTGGCGCCCGAAGCAGAAAGTGGCGTCCTGCTCCAGTATGTGTAAGTGCGTTGAGGTAAGCATGGTGCACAAGCTAAGATTGACCTATCTCAGCGTCGGATAACTGCATGACGTGGGTGCACTTCATCTCGAATTCTCTAGTTGCAGCGTTGCTTATCGTGAGAGGCGTTGACCTTGCAACTGAAGGCTCACCCGACCCAGCCGTGGACGCCATTTTTGCGGATCTAACCAAGCCAGGTTCACCGGGCTGCGCGCTCGGGATCTATCGAGACGGCAAGATCATCTACGCCAAAGGGTACGGGCTGTCAAACATCGAAGAGAGTGTGCCCATTACTCCACAGACCGTGTTCGACGTTGGCTCTGTGTCGAAGCAGTTCACGGCAGCGAGCATTCTCCTTCTGGAAAGGCAGGGCAAACTGCGGTTGGACGACGACGTTCACACGTACGTCCCCGAATTGCCCGAGTACTCGGCACTCGGCGGTCAGAAGATAACTATTCTTCGGCTGCTGAACCACACTAGTGGCGTGCGGGACTACCCAACGTTGTTTCTCTTGGCCGGTATCAACCCCGACAACGTGACAACGGATGATGATGCGATGGGCATCATCGTCCGGCAGAAGAGCATGACGTTTCCGCCGGGTACCGACTGGCAGTACAGCAACTCCGGATACTTCTTGCTTTCGGTAATCGTGAAGCGGGTGAGCGGGAAGACGCTGAAAGACTTTGCTGCAGAAAATATCTTTCGACCTTTGGGGATGACGCATACTCAATTCCGCAACGATCACACCGCTCTCATTCCACATCGGGCATTAGCTTACGATCCGAGCTGGGACGGTGGCTACAAACTGAGCATGCCATACGCCGAAGAAAACGGCGATGGAATGCTGCAGACTTCAATCGAGGATCTGCAAAAGTGGGACGAGAATTTCTATTCCGGGCAGGTGGGCGGGAAAGATTTTGCTACGGAACTTGAGGAATCAGGAAAGCTGAACGACGGCACAGTCCTGGCGTACGCAAAAGGCTTATTCATCGACAATTATCGCGGTCTGCGCACCGTGAAGCACAGCGGTGGGTCGGGAGGGTATCACGCGTACTTGCTTCGGTATCCGCAACAGCACTTTTCGGTTGCCTGCTTGTGCAATCTGGGTGGTGTGAATCGCGCCAAGCGGGTGGAAGCGATAGCAGACCGGTATCTGCGTGAGGTTCTGCAACCCAGACAAGAGCTATTGGCCGCGCGCCTTACGGCAGAGCAGCTCCGCGATATGGCTGGTATTTACCAAGATCGCAGGCGCGGGGACGTGTGGCGGTTTAACGAGCGCAGCGGAAAGCTCTGGGTCGATTTCGACGGCACGCTTCTGGAGCTGCGTGCGGTCAATGCCACGGAATTTGAGCCAGTGTCATATCCGATGGAAGCTACTTTTCGGTTCCAAACAGCGCACGGCAGCGCCCAGCGCAAATGGATCATCGAACCGGGAGGTCTGTTACCCACAAGTGTCGTCGAGCCTATCCAGGAAACGAAGCCATCTACCACGCCTCTTGCGGACTACCCTGGCGATTATTGGAGCGATGATTTGAGAGTGACGTACCGCTTAACGATGAAAGAGGGCAAGCTGTGGATGAGTGACTTGATTGGGGCGGATGGGATCACTCGTCCGGGAAATGTTCCCTTTAGTGAATTTCGCCCTCTGTTGAACGACACATTCGATTTAGAAGGAGCACCGATTGTGATTGATTTCAAGCGTGATCACCGGGGGAAAGTGGATGGTTTTAGCCTCAATGGCTTCCATGAGCCCGGGATCCCGTTTGTTCGTCGAAGTGCAAAATAGAGTTGCTTCTCACTGACTTCGGCGCTTAGAAAAAAGGCCTTCCAGTCAAAGCTGATGCATCATCTTCATTCGGGTCGTGCGGTCGTCTCCTTGTCTTCAAGCAGGTACTTCTTTTCGATTTCTAATAGCTCCAGCGCGAGTCGCTTAAGTTCGTCCATGCACTGCATTTCATCGCAGATGAATTGCAAAAGTCCAGACCATACTGGTGCTTGATGCCTGGGGAAACCGGAAAGTTGGCTTCCTCGTGGACCCAGGTTGTTCCTGGTAGGACGCGAGAACAGCCGGTCTAGAGAGCCGGGGCTGTCCTCTGCACAGTTTGCAGTTGCTAGGCGGCTAGATCGGCGGAAACTTCGTTGTTTGCGCAAGCCAACTTGAGCAGAAAAGAGCGGCCTATTAATCCGGTACGGGTACGCTGGAATGACTGGCTATGCAGCGCCAAGAGCCGTCCTGCCGGAACCAGGTGTCGGTGAACCGGCCTTGGTGCTCGAAAGTCCTTCCGTGGTCAGTTCCCTTTTCGTGGTAAGCACCGGTAACTATCGCCGTGTCCCCGTGGACTCGGACCTTTAGGCCGTGAGTTTCCAAAATATCGAAGCGCGTATTAGGGTCAGCCGTAAAGGCCACTTCTTCGGTTTTGCCGATGGGTACTCCGTCCGGTTCAGTCAGCACGACATCATCAGCCATAAGCCGACTGAGGGCATCCGCGTCATGGCCGAGTTCGGCCTTTTGCCAGGCGTTTTCGGCGGCCAAGACTTCGGCGGTCGAATCCGCTGTTGCCCACCAGAAAACTGGGGCAGCAGCCAATTGAAGTACCAGGCAGAGCGCAGCGCAGCATTTCATCTCAGTAACCTCCGCGAATGCCCGCACATTTTGCCTCTCCTAAAGCTTTCCAGCAATTTCTAAACAATTGGATTGCCGTGTGCAGATGCCTTCGTGCAACTCCGGGTTAGGCTCCTGATTCACAACGATGGAAAGACTGGGTTTGTTGCAAGGTAGTAGCCTCTGGTCGGCAGGCAGGGCGAGTCTTGGACTCGCCCTGCATTGGAAGGGGGCCCCTTTACGAGCAGCGGTCGGCAGGTTCGCCTGGGTAGTTCCCTTGCACGCAAGGAACAGCCCTTAAGTACTCATAAATCGCACGAAGGTCATGGTCCGTGAGTTCCTGAAAATTGGGCCACGGCATGACTTGAAGAAGGTCTCCATCAACCGGCGGATTCGGCGGATTGGTTGGAAAGCAGTTCGTCGTAATGGCGGCGGAACAGTTCGGGTGAAGATGATCGAAATCTTTACCCGTCCTTATGATTTGAACAAAGTCCTGGAACGTGTGATCGCCTTCGGGCAGTCCAGTTTTAGTAGACGGGGTCAAATTGCGTGAGATGATGTGCGGAGAAGGTGGCCCTGAGACGGTACCGAAATCACGACCGCCACCCAGATAGGTTGCGGGATTGACCACCTTCGGACTCTGGCCAAAGAACGGGTTGTGTCCTGGTACGAATTGATGGGCGGGGCCCGTATCGTGACAGTCGTTGCAGCCATCTATCGTTACAAGGTAACTGCCTAGTCCCACAAGCGCGGGATTCTTTCCTTCCAAATTCAGTTTGACGGGAGCGATGTCAAATCCCCGCTGAATCCTTGAATCGCCTGCGTCGCCGGGGTCTTGTGCTCTTCCACCGGGAGTACTAACGATGACGCCAACGGCGAGCAGAAGACTGGAGAAAGTAAGAGTTGCTCCTACGACTGTCAGTCGTTGTCCAGGTTTCATGTTTTTTTCCTTTCAGATTCCCTCGGTGAACAGAAGAAGGTTATGGGGGCCAGAGATAACGGAGGGAATATTTGTGCCGTATTCTGCGCCGTGCATTCCGGCGAGTCAATTCAATCTTTGCTCATGAACCGACACGTTTAGAATTTTCCAACTCTTCCAACGGTTGGAATTGGCGTGTGGCTAGTGACGTCTTCCTACTGCTCCGGATTTGGCTGATTTACGCGGTTGAAACGACCGGTCCTCCGACTTTTCACGCCCCCCCTTTCGTACCTATGTCAAGTGGATGGCGCTCTACTTCATGCCATCTCCGGTTCCGAGCTGCCCGCGTACGAACCGAACTCTAACGACCTCGAATACTGACAACCATTCCGCCACATCCAGTACAAGCGAACTGCCAGCCTGCGGCCCATCGCTACCTTGGCGATGCTTTTGCTTCGACGCATCGCCAGATGAATGTACCGACGTCTCCAATCCGGGTGAATGCGCGCCGCTGCTTGAGCTGCTTCCACCAGCAAGAACCGCAACAAGGAGTTGCCTTGCTCGCTGACGTGTCCAAGTCGTTGCTTGCGAGCACTGGACTCCTCACACGGGATCATCCCCACATACGTGCCGATCTGCTTGCCGCGTTGAAACCGCGCCGAAGTTCCAATGATCAACACGTAGGCGAGCGCCGTCAGCGGACCGACACCGGAATGAGTCATCAGCCGAATCGCCTCAGGTCTCTTCTTGGCTTCCCGCGACGGCAGCGGTTAATTCCTCAATCGTCGGATCCATGCGGTCCAGCAATTCCAACAACTCTTGCCGGCGTCGACTAGCCCAAGGAAATCTCCCCTGGGGCTGGAGACCGTCCTTGGGGAGATTCGCCAACGTTATTCATCCTGCGAGCTATTGACAGTCGTTATGCAACGCCGGAAACGCATACTGCGCAGGAGGCGGAAGATCGCTCGGCTGCGCCGGACCTTCGATGCACGGAATTGTCTTCAGGAATTCGTAAATGGCCTCGATCTGATGATCTGTCATGTTATGAAACACCGGCCACGGCATTATCTGCAGCACGTCCCCGTTCACCGGAGGCGGGATGCAGTTTGCCGGGCTCGGCACTGGCACGGCAGTTGTGCAAGTCGGATGCAGATGGTCGAAGTCCTTCCCAGTCCGCAGGATGGCCTTGAATTGTTCGAGGGTATTTCCTCCTTCGGGCACCCCTGCTTTATTCGGTGTCAGATTGCGAACAAAGATGTCTGGACCAACGTAACTTCCGAATTCCGGCGGCGGATACGAGGCGGGTATAGAACCCGTTGGGAATCCTCCCACCGCGACGCTCGGCGGCAGTGCCGTTCCGAAGTCCGCTCCTCCGCCTAGGTAGGTCGAAGCATCCTGGTGCCCAGGCGCTTTGACGCCGAGGAAATAAGGATTCTGCCCATTGGCGTAGTTGAAGTTTGGCGGTCCGCTGCTGTTGTGGCAGCCGTTGCAGTCGGAGTGGCCATTCACGATAAAGCTGCCCAATCCCACCAGAGCGCAATTCTTTCCCTCCAGGTTGAGCGGCACCGGCGCGATCTCAAAGCCGATTCGGACTTCGGAATTTGCGTCTTGGCTTGCCAAGAGAGCTCCGCAAGGACCGTTCGGATCAAGATTGTTGAACTGCAACGCGCCGAGCGGCTCCGCATGAACTGCACTTGCGGTCGCAATCGCCCGCCGAGGCCGCTCTTTTTGCGCCGAGTTTCTGGGGAGTGCCATAGACGCCATTGCTATAGACGCCAGAAGCCCCGCCAGGCCTGCAAAAACTACAACCGGGGTCTGTCTTTTCATGACGTGTTACCTCACACTTTCTTCCCTCCATCTTGGGGATTTGTTCTGCTTTCAGCTCTCAGGCATGTACCGTGAAGCACACTTTTCTGAGAAACCGGGGACAGGCCGCTTTTTTTGGGGAACCTACCTGGAGTGCCAAAACGTGCCGCGGAGCATAGCACTTGGTGAAGGCTGCGGCCACTACGAAGTTTGGACGGCCCGAATTCAGTGTCCCCCGACCTTGTTCCCTATCTCGAAAGTACGGATGTCAACTGGCGGATTGTCGCAGTAGGTGTGCTTCTATAGAGCATAGTCAGGAATTCCTGTGTTCTTCATGAATAACGCATCCTGGAAATAAACCACTTGGGCGTAGAACGGGCTAATCGGAGAAGTGATCCATGAAACAGCCAACTTTTGGATTCCCCGGCTCCCCAGGGCTTAACTGGTGAAACGAATACCTGTGAGCTGCGTCCTTTCTTCTCAGAAGCGTTGTGCAACCGAGATGGAATGTCGTGGAGGACGCCTTGGATAAGATTGGGTGGTCGGGAAAGGTACTGACCTTCGCTGCGATTGCGGCGTTCATGTCCTTGTCTCACTGCACCAAGGCCTCAGCTCTGCTTGCCGCTGGTACACAAGCCATTCCGGCTCCGGACCAGTTCTTTGATTCCAACGGTGTTCGTATCCGGTATGTCAGCGTCGGGCAGGGCGAACCAATCATTCTGATTCATGGATGGGCCGCGGACGCGGAGATGTGGGTATCTGCGATTCAGGACCTCTCGCGCAGCTACCGGGTCATCGCGCTCGACTGCCGTGGACACGGGAAGAGCGGTAAACCCACGGACCCAAGCCAATACGGAATGGAAATGGTGAACGACATTGTCCGCCTGATGGACCATCTTGGCATTGCGAAAGCCCACATTCTCGGCTACTCGATGGGTGGCAGCATCACCATCAAAATGCTGACCGCTTACCCTCAGCGGTTTCTCGCCGCGGTGATTGGTGGAAGTCAGGGTTTTCGGCCGCAGGACGTTGACACGCCAGAAACACCGCTCATCAAGAGCCTCCTGAGTGGCATGTCGCTAACAGAGGCGCAGATTGCCAATGCTCCGCCCAACTATCCAAGGCCGACGCCGGAGCAGCGCAAGCAAATGGAAGAGATGAACGCGAATCAGGACCCAAAAGCTCTGGCCGCGGTTCGATTGGGCTATAGCGGGCTGATAGTCGATTACGACCTTTTGAAACACAATGCTGTGCCGACCTTGGTGATCTATGGCGGCAACGATAATCCCAGCCGGTTCGACGAATTGAAGAAAATCCTGCCCAACGCCGAGTTCAAGGAGATTGAAGGTGCTGGTCACGCCGCCGCATCCTTTAGCCCTGAATTTGTCGCTGATGTGCGCGATTTTCTAGCCCGGCATACATCCGTATCGAAAACGTCTTCGTAACCGGCAAAACCGGAAAGTTGCCGTACGACGCCAAGTTTCCGGATGCCGACTAACCGGGGCCTTGGGCTGCTGCGGGCGTCCCGATGCGCCCGACAGACTACGAAGTGATTTACCGTAGGCAGCCTAGCTGAGCGTTTTACCAGGCGACTGTTTGAGCCGCGATTTCTAAACTTGGCGAACAAATGGTGCCTAGGAAAAACTGTGGTTGTACACTCCACGCCGGAGGTGCAATGCACGGAACTCGTTTTTTCGACTTCTCAAGGTGCTGCAAGATTCTTAGGTACGACCAGCTTTTCAATAGTTCCTAACTACACCATCTAGGAGGTCCGTCAATGAACATGACGACGACAACCAGACAGGCAGGTTCCGTAACGATTGTGGACATCAACGGCCGAATTGTTCGCGAGGAGAGTGCCCTACTGCGCGACCTGTTGAGCAACCTGCTGGCCGCGGGGCATAAGAAGATTGTGGTCAATCTCGCCGGTACCAGTCAGGTCGATACCGCAGGTTTGGCGTATCTGGTTAGTGGCTTGGTAAGCGCACGGAAGCAACAAGGAGAAATGAAGCTCCTCAACCCCGCAAAAATGGTGCGAGAGGTGATTCAAATGTCAAAGTTAGATACGGTCTTCCACATTTTTGACGACGAATCAGCGGCCGTCATGTCCTTTCCGGTCTATTCGGCTGCGGCAAGTGCCTGATTGTCAAATCGGGTTTTTTCCTAACGAGCAGAATTAGTCGGACTCACGCAGCGTGCAACAGACTTCTTCTCCGTGGCGTTCTCAGATTTTCGAGGCAAGTCCGCAACGAGATTCGGTTTACCTTCCATTTGCGCCAGAGGCAGTCCTTTCGCTTGTACTCGTCGACTTGAGTCTAACCAAATTCTGCGTGCATCGGGAGTTTCCTGCGTTTGTGGGTCATCTAATTTACGGGAAAACCGCCAACTTGAAGTACTAGCGACAAACGGACGGTTTTCTGAACAAATCAGGCGCATCGACTGAGTTAACCGTTTCCTAACCGGGGGTGGCCCCACAGTCTCCGAATGAGAAACCTTTGGGCGCAAAACTTCAGCGTTCTCACTGCCACGCTTTTGGGTTAGTATTCGGCCCACCACGAAACAGGGACTCCGGAAATGTGCTCTCTTCCCAAAACTGGATTCGGCATTTTCCTACTTGCTGCGGCAGCAAGCCTTTATCCTGTCATGACTGCTCCTCACATGCCGAGTGAAGCGCATCACGATCCCTTTGTGGATTCCGGACTATCGAGCAACACGGGTTCCAGTCCTTCAGAAGACGCTTTGGACTTCGATTTTTTCAAAGCCAGGGTGGAGCCGATATTTGTAAAGGAGCGGCCCGGGCATGCCCGCTGCTACAGTTGCCATTCGGAGCCGGGTCGCGTTTTCCATCTTGAGAAACTCTCCTCAGGCTCCATAGCTTGGACGGGAGAGCAATCGCGCCGGAACTTTCAGACGGTTTCCAGGCTCGTCACACTCCGTAATCCATACGCCAGTTTGCTGCTGATCCATCCCTTAGCGGTCGAGGCCGGAGGCGATGGCTTTCATTCCGGGGGAAGGCAGTTTGAAACCCAGAATGACCCTGATTGGCTCACTCTCGCTGAATGGGTCCGCGGTGCGCATGTTCCCACTGAACCCAAGACCAAGGCTACTGCGCTAATCTACGTCACCAACAGTGCAGGCAATACCATCGACGTCGTCGATCCCACAACGAACACCGTGGTGCAAGTCATTCGCGGCATCGAATTGCCCCACGGCATCAACTTTTCCCCGGATGGCACGCGCATTTACATTAGCAATGAGTCGGAAAGTGTGCTCGATGTCGTCAACCGCGAGAACGGGGAAATCCTGAAAAAGATTCCGCTTAGTGGACGTCCCAACAATATTGCCATCACCAAAGACGGCGGCCGCGTTTTGGTTGGCATCCGGTCGGCGCCTGGCGCACTCGACGTGGTGGACACGTCCTCTCTCACGTTGGCGAAGACGCTAGCCATTCAGAGGACCATTCACAACATTTACGTCACGCCTGACGGCCGATTTGCTGTAGCAGGCTCCGTCGAGTCCAAGTCGGCTTCCGTAATCGATCTCCAGACCGAGCAGCTCGCGTGGGAGGTCAAATTCGACAACGGCGTGCGCCCTATGGCCTTCGACACCAATCTCGACGGCACGACGCGTCGCATCTTTGTCCAACTCTCCAACCTCAACGGATTTGCGGTTTTGGATTTTTCCAAGCACGCAGAGGTCGCCCGCGTTCAGTTTCCTGATGAGCCTGGTGGCTATGGCGCCGCAGAGGTGCGCTTGAACACTCCCTCCCATGGGATTGGTGTCGCTCCCGATGGAAAATCTCTTTGGGTCGCCAGCACGGTTGCTAACGCCGTCTTTGAGTATTCGCTGCCCGATTTGAAGCTGATCGGCTATTGCTCTCTCCCAAATGTGTATCCTCCCAACCGGGCTCCCATGGGGTCGGTGCCTGAGTGGATTACGTTTACCCCCGACAGCAAGCTTGTCTACGTGTCCAACTCGGGTGCTCGCTCGGTCTCAGCCGTCGACACAAGAACGCGCCAGATCGTGGCGGTTATTCCTGTGGGAGAAGTCCCGAAACGCATCAACACCTTGATACTTCACTGAAGAGGTCAAGTGCCGTAAATTTCATGACGCACTCGTCTGCCTTCAGCGAGCCACCATGCTCGCGGCCAACTTCTTAAAAGTGAAATTCAAGTGATGGCATAACAGTGTCGGCTCCCTCGACCCGAGTATGGCTTTGGTTGACGACCTAGGGCTCGGGAGGAAGGAGCCGATGATGATGATTATAGGAGTAGATTTGTGTGACTCTGGCGGCCGATGAATCTTCGGGATTGCGGTGGCACGGCAAAATCCTCAGGCGCACGTTTGTGCAGGCGACTGGTAAAATCATAGAAGAACCGCCGGACCACTGAAAGTCGCCCAGCTCCAGTCCCACCTGTTACTGCGGCAACCCCATCCTCTTTAGCAAATCCGCATACCGTGGGTCGGAGCGCAGTGGCTCAAAGGGGCGCGCTGTTTTTAAGTGCGTCATAAGGCCGCTTTTCTCCCGGAACCCTTTCTCCAACCAGCCGAATGCCTTCTCCTTGTCACCGGCAAGAGACCAGTAGAGGGCCACAATTCCGGGGTCGAAGTAGTGCCTTTCGGTTTCCTTTTCCGCCAGGATAGCCGCGGCTCGCCATGCTCCACGAACGCCCGTTTTCGGATACTCCTGTTTGGCCGCCGCCACCTGTTCGGCTTCATTCGTATCGCCGTTGAGAGCAGTCAGCCTCCCCCACTCGTCGAGCCACAACTCGTACTTGCCCGACCAGTAGTAACTCTCCGACAACGCCCGGTGGACGTTGGCAAAATTCGGGTCAATCTCCTCGCACCGCCGAGCTACCTCTTCGGCTTTGTCGAATTGACCCGATCCCACATAGGCCTGGGCCAAGTTATCCAGTGCGTTCAGGTTGAGCGGATCCAGTTCCACAGCCCGTTGTGTTTGTTGCAGCGATCCTGGCATGTCTCCTACGGTATCCAGATGCATTGCGTAGAGCACACGAGTGCGCGAGTCGTTTGGGCTTAACTGCACGGCGCGCTCGAACTCGTTCTTTGCCTTGTCCCACTCCCATGTCTGGTCATAATTGCCGCCAAGTACGGCGTGTGCTCCGGCCAGCGTTTCGTCGATTGCCAACGCCTTGCGCGCGTTGGCATTGGACTGCGGAATAACCTCGCTCACCGAAATGTAATCGTAGTCTGGAACGACGTAGTAGTATTCCGCGAGTCCGAGATACGCCAGCGCATAATTGGGATCGCGCGCGGTGGCTTGTTCGAAATACTCTTTCGATTTACGCAGCGCTTCGACGGTCCGCTTGTCCCAATAATATCGGCCCTGCAAATAAAGCCTGTACGCCTCCGGATCGGCCGTTCCGCCCTTGTTCAGCCTGGCTTTCTCCTCGCCCGTCAATCGCTCGCGCAAACGGTTCGAAATCTCTGCCGCCATCTCGCGCTGTACGGTCACAGCATCCGCCAGCTTCCGGTCGTACTGTTCGCTCCACAAACTGCGGTTATTCCGCACATCCGTCAATTCCACACTGACCAGCATCGCGTCTCCGCGCTGAGTCACTCTGCCTGTCACCACGCCATCCACTTTCAACTCGTTCGCCGCTTTTTGCAGATCCACGTCCTTCGCTTTGTAGTGAAAGACCGAGCTTCTCGGCCTCACGGTCAAGTTCGGTAGCTGCGACAAACTCCCAATCAGACTCTCCGTCAATCCATCACTCAGATATTCGGTGTTAGGGTCGGCAGTTACGTTAGCAAACGGCAGCACGGCTAGCGATTCGATGGAAGCACTGTGCGGCACCATCCATCGATTAACCGCAATCGCCACTCCCGCGATCGTCAGGAGCAGCACGGTCACCGCCGCAACGAGTCCCTTCTTGTGCCGGCTTACCAGCCCAATCGCAATCTGCTGATCCGTGCTCGAGGCGCTATGCGCACCCGACGCGACCGGCCCGACGCTGGTTTGTGTTCGCGCCTTCGTTGCCGACTCTAGCGGAGCCACCACCGCCGACCGGCTCGAATCCGTATCCCGTTTCAGTCTCTGCAGCTCCGCTCGCAAATCCGCTGCATGTTGATAACGAAGATTCCTGTCCTTCTCCAGCAACCGGCTGATAATGTCTTCCAGCTTCGTGGACACTTCCGGATTCAATCGCACAGCTGACGCCGCCGGGCGCGTCAGAATCGATTCGAAAATTTCGCCCGAAGTTTCTCCGCGGAACGGCAACACGCCGGTCGCCATCTCGAACAGCACCACTCCCAACGAAAACAGGTCGCTTCGTCCATCCAACTCTTTCCCGCGCACCTGCTCGGGCGACATGTAGGCCACCGTGCCCAGCGTCATCCCCGGGCTTGTCAGGTACTCTGTTTCTCCTCCCATCGTCTGCGAGGCCTCTCCCGCCTGGCTCCTCAGCTTTTCACCACTCACTTTCGCCAACCCGAAGTCCAGCACCTTAGCGTGGCCGCGCTCCGTCAGGAAAATATTTGCTGGCTTAATGTCCCTGTGAATGATTCCCTTGCTGTGCGCCGCGTCCAGTGCGTCGGCCGCTTCAATTCCGGCCTCCAGAACGCGCTCCAGTTCCATCGGCCGCCCGCTGATCGCGTGTTTCAGCGTCTTCCCTTCCAGAAACTCCATCGCAATAAACCGGCGCCCGTCTTGCTCGCCAATTTCATAAACCGTGCAAATGTTGGGATGATTCAGCGCCGATGCCGCCCGCGCTTCTCTTCGAAATCGCTCCAGCGCCTGCGCATCTTGGGTAAGTTCATCCGGCAGAAACTTCAACGCCACAAACCGGCCAAGGTCCGTGTCCTCGGCCTTGTACACCACTCCCATTCCGCCGCCGCCCAGCTTCTCCACAATCCGGTAATGTGAAACGGTTTGCCCGATTAGCGACGAGGAATCGCTCATTGTGGCCCAATCTTAGGTTACCCTCGTCACCCCGTCAATGAATCGACATGAATCGACATGAATCGACCCTTCGTGTCGTAACGTCAGTAAGCAGTTGGGTTTTACTACGTTGGCAACCGAAAGTCATCCATCGCTGGGCCTATCGATCTGGAGAAACAAATCCCCTTCCGGCAAGCACCTCGGTGATGGCCGGGATCAGGTCCGTCCCCATCCGCATTTTCGATACGTACGCGTCGCCTCCGGCAGCTAGGCATGCAGCGATTTGATTCACATCCATAGACACGCTGATGAAGACTATTTTGGGTCGGTCCCCCTGAGACTTGAGGCGCCGTGCTACATCTCGTCCATCCAGAACCGGCATCGACACATCGAGAATGACAAGATCCGGCAGGAACTGGGATGTCGCTTCGACAGCTGCTAGCCCCTCCGCGACACTCGCAATCACCTCAAAGTCGCGCCGTAGGAGAGCAGCAACCTTTGCACGCATGGCGGGATGATTCTCAGCTATCAACAGTTTAGGTTTCATGCGATGTGTTACGTTCTGTCTCCGTCATACCTTAGAATATTCGAACTCAAGCGGAGCTAGATACCGACCCTGCCGAGATAACTATCGGAACCATGGCCTCGATGTCAGTGCCCCGCAGGGGAACGGACTTCACTCTCATCGTGCCTCCCACGAGCCGCAGGCGTTCCCGCATGCTGATCAATCCAAGACCACGATCGCCGCCAGTCTCAAAACCTCGTCCTTCGTCAGTCACGCGCAGCCGGGCCTGATTGTCGTGAACGCCAAGCGTGACGGTAACCCGGTCCGCTCCGCTGTGTTTGGCCACGTTGCTCATCGCTTCCTGTAACACTCGAAACAGAGTGAAACACACGATCTCAGGAATCTGCTGTAAGTCGCCTTCGTGGACCAGTTCTGTGACGATGCCATGCGTCCTAGAAAAATCGTGACAAAAGCTAGCAACACCATGCTGGAGTCCGAGATCCAATTGTGGATGATGTTCGCGGTGCGAGAGCTGTCGGATGTCGGCCACAAGTTCATCGGTCTCGCGGCGCAGCCGTTCCAACTCCCGAGCGGACTCCGTGCTGCCTGCTAGGCTCTGTCGCAGCATGTCCAAATCGACACAAAGCAGTGCGAGCCGTTGAGATAAATCGTCGTGCAAATCGCGGGCAATGCGCTTACGCTCTTCCTCTTGTACCGTGATTAGCCTGCCAGCTAGACTCTGCAGTTCTTCCTGATCTCGCCGTAAAGCCGCCTCGATGTTCTTCCTCGCAGTGATATCTTGGACTTGAGCGACGCCATAACTTACCTTGCCCGAAGCATCGGGGACCGCTGTTGCGGTTAGCGTGACCCAGACAACGTGCCTTTTCTTGTGAATATATCGCTTGTCTATGTGATAGTACGGGATCTCGCCGGTGAACACTTTCTGCGCATAAGAAAGGTCAGCCGCAAGGTCGTCCGGGTGAGTCAACGACTGGAAATTCGTCGCCAGGAGTTCTTGCTCGGAGTATCCCAAAATCTCACAGAGGGCCCTATTCACCTGTATCCAACGACCGTCGTTACTGACCAGCGCCATTCCAACAGCCGAATATTCGAATACACTCCGAAATCGCTCTTTGCTTTCCTCAGCGAGCTTGCGTTCGGTGATGTCTAAGGCTATGCCCAACATCCTTTCGGGGTCTCCATTCGTTGCATAGTAAAAAGTTCCCTTAGCTGCGACCCAACGTACACTCCCGTCTAGGCGAACCACGCGAAACTCCGCCTCGTACGGCCGATGGCCTTTCATTGAATCCTTGACAATTTTCGCGACTCGCTCTTGATCCTCCTGGTGTATCTGGCGATGGAAGTCCCCTACCCGTCCAACATAGGTTTCAGACGAAATTCCGAACATCGATTTCAGATCGCCAAACCAAGAATCTCGTCCGCTCTTGATGTCCCAATCCCACCCCACCGTATTACCGGATTCCATTGCCAAACGAAGACGACTGTCGGCTAAATCGGCGCGCGAAACCAGCTCGTGTTTGGCGAGATGCTCTTTCAAATAGGCGGCGCACGCTAGGACCACGATCGCAACGATCGCGATGACCATCCGAAAGGTCCGCGCAGCTGTGGCTTGCTCGCGACGGAACAGTTCCCACACAATCGGGATGGAAATCGCCATGACCATGAGCAATGCCCACGCGGACGCCTGTGAGCTGCTGTTGGACTGTGCTGCTCGGGGTTCCACACCCGAGAATTGCCGCGCCCGCAGCGGTATCCAAACAAACCAGCAAGCAGAAGCGGTCAGACCGAGACCATACAGCTTGCCGTTGGAGTACCCTCCTGAGTCAATCGCGATGTTAGCGACCGCAGAACTCAGCGCGTACAGTGCAGATGCACCCAATACATGAAAGTAGACCGCTTTCCAAGGAATCTGTGCGCGAAGAGTCAAAAGGCCCGCAGCCAAAATCAACACCAAATTCTCCAACAAATACAGCATGTCAAATCGCGTGCCATAGTTGCTGGAGCTGGCGAGATACTCAGAGGGAAAAATGGCGTAACCATAAAGAAAACCCCAGAAGGAGAGCAAGATGAGGCAGTTTAGGATCGCTCGGTAGGGCTTCCGCTCGGATAGATTGCGATGTGGAAGAGTTGCTAAAGCCGCAATGAACAGTACGATGTGCAGAAACAATACAGGATCGGCGATGGAATTCTCGGGGACCTCGATGTGCAAACCCAGCTCGTAAAAGAGAGAGATGGATTGGTGCAGTGACCACAGGCCGCATCCGGTTGCGAGGAACGCCCAGAATATCCGACCGCCCAAGGCGTTGTTGATTCCATTTCTGATGGCGAAACTAGTTGCCAAACTTAGGAGGAAGAAGTAACTGACACCGCTGTAGGAAACTACGAAAGAACCCGGCTTGAGGGCCAGTAATAAGGCGGCCTTGAAGGCCACGATCCCTATAAGGGCCACGGGCCACGAAGCAAACTGCTGGCCATGAACCCACCGACTAAACGTAGAAACAACAGCCGTTCCACTCATCGACGATCCACGCAGGACCATGCAACCTCCGAATGTGAGCGCGTAGAGAGCACTCTTTAAAACAAAGGATACTGAGTGTCAAGCTGCGAAGCGGCTGGCTTCCTGCGACACCATAGCCTCTGACACTGTCCTCGGGCGGTCCGCAATGGTGAGGTACCGCTGGCGCCCAGTACCGCCACCAATGGGACCCCTGATAGCTGGCGCCCCGCTAACGCACTGGCGCTGGCGTGCAGTTGCCTGCACATCCACGGCTCCCTCTGCGTCATACGCTTTTCGTAGTGCATGGGGGGTGAATTCTGTCAGCTTAACTGCAAATCAACAAGAAGGGCCTCTGGTTGGAGCACCAGAAGCCCTTGCAGCTTAACGACTTAATTGGTTGCAGGGGCCCGCAACCATCCGAATTGTTCAGTCTTGCCCTTTAGTTTGGAACTGATTCGCGCTGCGGCGTGACCTAAACGAAAGCCTTACGCTCCCGTTTACGTCCAGGCGGCCGACCATTCACGAACTTGGCTAACGTCCTTGTTGCACCTGCGGTTTGTCGGTATCAGCCATCCGCAGCCAACGGTGACTTCGGCCATCAGCGAACATGCGCAAGCACCAGCTGCCTTCAGGACCGAACCAAAGATTCGGGCAGAAAGTAGTAGACACTCTACCACACACTCTGATAGTAGTAGGCTATCTACTACTATGACCGAGCCCATAAAATATCAAAACCGTATTGAGATCCTGCAAGGAACACTGGACCTGCTCATACTGCAAACGCTGGCCCGTGAAGCGCAGCATGGACATGGAATCTCCCTTGCCATCCGCGCACGTTCCGGCGATCTGCTGTCGGTGGAAACCGGGTCCTTATATCCCGCTTTGCATCGGCTCGAAAAAAAGGGTTGGCTGGATTCGCAGTGGAAAATTTCGGAGAACAACCAGCGTGCAAAGTATTACTGCCTGACAAAGACGGGCAGGAAACAACTGACGGCCGAGCAAAACCGATGGCGGCTATTAGTTCGAGCAGTTACGGGAGTGCTTGATCCGGCGTGAGAGGTTCCCTATGGCTATGAAGGCGCTACGGTTCGTTCTCCGATTGTTTTTTAAAAGGCGGCAGTTAGACGAAGATCTTAACGATGAACTTGCTTCGCATATCGCCATGGAGACAAGTTTGCGCCTGCAGGAGGGTGAATCGCCCGAAGCCGCACGGCAAGCCGCCCTGCGGCAGTTTGGGAATGTGGGGTTAGTGGCCGACGTGACGCGCAGCACGTGGGGATTCACGGGTTTTGAGCAGGCATTGCAGGATGTCCGCTATGCCAGCCGCTCATTTGTTCGTACCCCGCTATTCTCTGCCATCGTGATCGTCACGCTCGCTCTGGGAATCGGAAGTTCTACGACAATCTTCAGTTTGCTCGATGGCATCTTGCTTCGCGCGCTCCCCTTTCCTGAATCAAACCGGCTGATGATGCTATGGGAACTTCCCCCTCAGACGCAGAAGCCAAACGTTGTAAACCTAAGCAATTTTGTCGCATGGAGAGAGCGAAACCATTCCTTCGAGTCGATGGCGGTATTTTTAGGCTTACCGATGAACCTGCTCTCCGATCAGGAAAGCCAGCAGGTTCCCGGACTCGCCGTCACAGCAGACTTCTTCAGTACGTTGGGCACCGCACCGCTGCTTGGTAGAACGTTCCGCCGGGGCGAGTACTGGACTGACGTACCGCGAGAGGTCGTATTGAGCTACAGTGCCTGGCAGCATCTGTTTGGCGGCCGGCCCGACATCATCGGGAAAAAGATCTCGGTCAACGTAAGCCATCACGAAATCATCGGCGTTATGCCGCCAGGATTCGGCCTCCCAAATAACAAGGCGGAGATCTATGTTCCGCAGGCCATATTTATGAACGAAGGACGCAACTATTCTGTTGTAGCGCGTCTACGACTGGGCATAAATCCCGAAGCCGCAAAAGCCGAGATGGCAACTCTCGCCGCTCAGACTGCGCTCGAGAACGTGCAGATGGATTCGGGATGGAGCGCGACCGCCGTGCCGCTGCTTGATCAAGCGGTGGGGTCCGTTCGGCCTATACTGCTCATGATCTTCGCGTCCGTGGGGCTAGTCCTGCTCCTCGCATGCGCAAACGTCGCCAATCTGCTGCTGATGCGGGCCTCCGGTCGAGCACGCGAGATCTGCGTGCGGTTGGCATTGGGCGCAGGCCGCAATCGAATTCTCCGCCAACTGTTAATTGAGAGTTTGTTGCTAGCTCTTTTGGGCGGTCTCTCCGGTGTCGCCTTGAGTGGCGCAGCGTTGCGCCTGTTGAAGGGCTTGCTGCCAGAAAGCCTGCAAATTCCTAGGCTAAACGAAGTAACTCTCAACGTGACGGTCCTGTTGTATGCCGCGGCCGTTTCTATCCTCTCTGCGGTGATCTTCGGACTCGCGCCCGCTCTGCAATCCTTACGGTGCAATGTGAGCGAAGATCTTCACCAATCGACGCGCTCGGTAA
>Ga0306926_10002073_pt1 | contig 20259 bp, 15 predicted proteins | sample flu12Cox44000178_FD_203759 | JGI IMG/M metagenome (GOLD analysis project Ga0306926, IMG submission 203759) | Lab enrichment of tropical soil microbial communities from Luquillo Experimental Forest, Puerto Rico - flux8day.12C.oxic.44.000.178 (v2)... | ecosystem: Environmental > Terrestrial >...
CGCAACGCGACGCGGATTACGCTTATCGGCTTGCGGTGGATCCACCGGCAAGCAAGGAACTACGGCTGTTCGGGCTAGTCGACTGGACGATGGAGCGCTTTGTTGCGAGGCGGACCCGACTGCACGAACTGCAATACGCCGCCACACGATTACGGGAACGGCCGCTGATCTGGAGCTTGCTACTGGTAGCCGCCGCAAACATTTTGGTGTTCTGGGCGCTGGCCAGCAGTGCGGCGAACGGACGAATCAGCCTCGGCGAAGTTGTAGCTTACATGCAAAGCGCGATTGGCGTCTCGATGATCGCATTCGGCGGATTCAGTTGGGCACTCGATGGCGCTGCCGCACCCGTGGCGGCCGTGTTGCGACTCGAATCCGCTATGCGGGCCGCCGGCACGCTCAGTTCCGGCAAGCGCGCCGTGGCCGCAAAGCGCTCGCACGAAATTCGGTTACGGGATCTGACGTTTGCGTATCCCTCGGGAGGCAGCGCACCCGTTTTGCAGAATTTGGACCTGACGATTCCGGCGGGATCGTCACTCGCGATCGTGGGGAAAAATGGTGCAGGAAAGACGACCATCGCCAAGCTGCTGTGCCGCTTGTACGATCCGCAGTCCGGGCGGATTGAGATCGATGGCACCGACATTCGTGAACTCGATCTAACCTTGTGGCGTTCCCGCATCGCGGCGGTATTTCAGGATTTCATCCGGCTCGAACTGCCGCTTCGTGACAATGTGGCACCCTCGGGCGCGCCTGACGATGTCGTGCGTGCAGCTCTTGATTCCGCGGGCGCTCGAAAACTCGCGGGGCTCGACACCGTTCTTGCGCGCGGGTATGAAGGCGGCACGGACCTCTCCGGTGGACAATGGCAGCGCGTGGCCCTGGCGCGAGCGCTGGCTGCGGTGGAGCTTGGCGCAGGCGTAGTGCTGCTCGACGAGCCCACCGCCCAGCTCGACGTCCGTGGGGAAGCGGAAATTTTCGATCGCCTGCTGGCGGTCACGCGGCAGTGCACCACCATCCTGATCTCGCACCGGTTTTCGACCGTTCGACATGCCGACCGCATCTGCGTGCTCGAACACGGAAGAGTGCTTGAGCTTGGTACCCACGACGAGCTCATGACTCTCGGAGGCCGCTACCGGACCATGTTCGATCTGCAGGCAGAACGCTTCAATATTCCGACCGACGAGGAGGGCACGGCCTATGACGTCCTCTCGTAATGACGAGCCGTCGCTCGGGCCCCTTCCTCCGGCGCTGTCCTCCATGTGGCGCCTGTGCAAGCTCGGGTACCGGCGCGAGCCGCGACTGATGCTGGCCTCGCTGGTGTTGTCGCAGCTCGCCGCATTGCCTGATGCGCTTCTGGCCTTGTGGCTGATGCTGCTGGGACAAGGCGTACTGGAGCACCGGCCAGGGCTCGTGGAGGGAGCCGCGGTGGGTCTGGGTGTGTCGGCGGCGGCAACGTGGTTCCTGCGGACCGTCAGTACCCGCGTGCAGCGGCGGTTCCGGGATAAGGTGACCATCGCGCTGGAATCCCATGTAGCAAGGCTGCAAGCGTCGATCGCCACCATTGCGCATCAGGAACGACCCGAGTATCTCGACCGCCTGTCCATGCTGCGCAACCAGGTCTTCGTTCTCGACCACATGTATATGGCGGTCTTCTCCATGCTCGGATGGATTCTGCGATTGGGAGTGACATTGGCCCTATTGGCATCCATTCACCCCATTCTCCTTCTGCTCGCCGTGTTTGCCGCGCCGACGGTATGGACATCGACGTGGCGACCGGAGGTGGAGAGGTCCGCTCAGGAACGCGGTGCACAAGCGAGCCGTCTGGCGCGTCATTTGTTCAACGTTGCCACAACAGCTGCTCCCGGGAAGGAAGTGCGCGTGACGGGTATCGGAAGCCTTCTGGCGACGGAACGAAGAGCGGCATGGGATCGTTGGTACAAATGGGTCGCTGCTGCCCGGTGGGGTTCCGCGTTCTGGCACGCTGTGGCCTGGACGATTTTCGGATTTGCCTACGTCGGCGCCGTTGTGTTGGTATCGTCTGTGCTTCGCGGGTCCGCCAGCCAGGTTCTGCTCCTGTTGGCGGCTGGCGCGCGGCTTTCGGCCTATATCGGAGCCACCGTCGGAGAGCTTGCGTTCTTGCGTGGATTCTGGATGGACGGGTCGCGGCGGCTGGCATGGCTTGAGGATTATGCCGCAGCCGTTTCCGCGTCAGGAGATCATCCGGTTCCCAGCATTTTACGGCACGGCATTCGGGTGGATCACGCGTCGTTCGCGTACCCCGGGACCTCGCGGGTGGTGCTCGACGATGTTTCAGTCACATTTCCCGCGGGTGCCGTGGTGGCAATCGTCGGTGAGAACGGCGCGGGTAAATCGACGCTCGTCAAACTGCTGGCAAAAATGTACGAACCGACCTCAGGCTGCATCCTCTTGGACGAAACACCGCTGGCCCGCGTGCAGGCCTGTGAATGGCGGAAGCGCCTTGCGGGCGCGTTCCAGGACTTTTTTCGGTTCGAATTTCGCGTACAGCACACCGTCGGTTTGGGCGATATTCCTCGCCTGGAGGACGAACGCGCCGTTTCTGCGGCGGTCGACCGCGCGGGAGCCGGTGAGGTTGTGAGTCGTTTGACGGCGGGCCTGGAAACCCAGCTCGGGTCAACGTGGCCAGGCGGTGTAGAAGTATCGTTTGGGCAATGGCAGAGGCTGGCCCTGGCGCGGGGTTTCATGCGCGATGAACCGCTGCTCCTCGTCCTCGACGAGCCGACCGCGGCGTTGGACGCCGAGACAGAACATGCCCTGTTCGAACGCTACGCCGCGGCGGCACGCGGCAGCGCAGAAAACAACAACGGCCGCATCACGATCCTCGTATCACACCGCTTCTCGACCGTGCGTATGGCCGATCTCATCATCGTGCTGGACGGTGCACGCCTCGTGGAGGTTGGCACACACGAGGAACTCATGGCCAGGAGAGGCCAATACGCGGAGTTGTTCACTATCCAAGCGGCTGCATATCGCTGACGATAGGGGGAACGCAGGACGTCCCTATCACAACGGTTAAGTTGCACAAATGTGCTCGGCTAGATGCCGTAGTTTACTGCCCGAAGAGCATCCTTGTAGGCTTCGCATGCCTTGGCGGCTTTCTTTTGTGCGTCTTGTTCTCGGAAGTGGGCTTCATCCCACCTCTCCATAGCCGTCATCGAATGGTCGGTCGTGGCTAAGGCTTCCTCAGAACGAATAGCGTCGACCCACTCGTCCACCGCGTGCTTATAGGCGAGTCGCAACGGATCAAGATCGGTTGAATTCATGTCAGGCGTCACCATAAATGGCTTAACGACTCGGCGTCAAGCGAAGGTCGCGATCTTAACCAGAAATTCACAGTCAATGTTGCGAACCGCGAATCATTAGGCCCCTGGGCGAGTTTGCAGTGCGCGGCTATCCGTGTCGCCCGGAGTGTCACAGTCCGATGCGCAAGTCTCGGTGTCGTTGCTCGGGTACGCCGAAACCGACACCCTCCATACCTACACCATTCGCCGGATGGACAGACCCCTGATCCTCGGGGATAAGCCGGTTTCGACACCCCAATGGGCAGGCACTCTAAGTACTTCGACAAGGAGTTTGGGTTATGAAGAAAACGATCACTACCGGACTGATGGCCGTGGCGTTCCTGGTGTTCCTTGGATGGAGTACCGCCGCGCAGGAGCAAGATTGGTATCACGAGCGTGACGGCCGCTACAGCGGGGATCAGTGGCGGTCCCGCGTGTTTCTGGAGGTAAGGACCGATTTGGACCATGTGTGGAGCGCCAAGCATGCGTCCGACAAGGAACGTGAACGTCTTGACAGAACCAAACAAGAATTGACCGATTTGCAAGCGAAGCTCGACCACGGTGAGTGGGATAACGGCCATGTGAACGATGTCATTGATTCTCTCCGAAAGTCAGCCAATGACGATCGGTTATCGGAGCGCGACCGAGCCGTGTTGAACGACGATGTGAATCGGCTCAAGGAGTTTCAGGATCAACATAACCAGTCGAAGCATTAAGGTGGGATCTCGGCTGCGCATCCGGAATCGCTCATCGAGACGGACCTTCTACGGCGAGCCGACCACGAGTTTCTCACTTTCGGCATAACGCCACCGGATTGAGCCCTTCATGTAGAATGGCTCTTCCCAGCATGTGGGCCCGTGGGTATGGCTGAGTTAAAAAGAGATTGGACCCTGAACCAGGGAGCGTTTGGGCGTCTTCTCGAGTGGCTGGATGAGGGCGAGGATTCGAAAGGCGAACGGTACCTCGAGGTGCGCCGCCGGCTCCGGCTCTATTTCGATCGCAAAAATTGCCTTTCCCCGGATGATCTAACGGACGAGACCCTGAATCGTATCGCGCGAAAACTCGAGGAGAAAGGGTCCATTACCGACGTATCCGCGCTGCACTACTGTTACATCGTGGCGAAGTACGTATTCCTTGAAAACCTGCGCCGATTGAAAGCGGAGCACATCGGTGCGGCGGAAGACGTACGCCAGGACACGGCGCAGGGGCAGTCCGTGAAAACGGAGAGCGACCACGAAGCCCGCGAAAAGATGCACGGCTGTCTCGAAAAGTGCCTGGACGAACTCCCCAACGACGACCGCGAACTGATCCTCGAGTATTACCGTAGCGAAGGACGAGAAAAGATCGAGCGCCGTTCGGAGCTGGCCGGGCGATTGGGACTGAGCAAGAACGCCCTCATCCTTCGCGCATCGCGCATTCGAACCAGGCTGGAGGGGTGCGTGCGAAGCTGCTGCGGCGAGGGATGACAGATTTTGTCGGTATTTGTCTTACATAAGAGGAACAGGGATGTCTTCTGCAGATAACAGCGAGTACTCGGACGAGCTGTTGACACGCTACCTGCTCGGGGCAGTGAAGGCGAACGAGTCGGAGCGCCTCGACGAACGCAGTATTGCCGATAACGAACTCGCCTGGCGTCTTGATGCCTTGGAGCACGACCTGGTAGATGCGTTCGTGCGTAATGAGCTGTCGGGCGAGACCTTGGAGCAATTCAAGACATTTTATTTGTCATCGCCCGCGAGGAAGGCGAAGGTGGAGCTCGCGCGAACCCTGCTGAACTGGAGCGAAGAGAGGGCGTCGACGCGGGAGATGGCGGGGGACAAGCAAGTGGAACACGCGCCCGCAGCGTCGGCCAACCACGCGACCGGGGTGCGCTTCGGCTGGTTGCAGTGGGGGCTCGCAGCAGCGGCAATCGTCCTCTGTGCTTTCGCCTTCTATCTTTTCGAGGAGAACAACCGATTGCGCAAACTGCAAAATGAGGTGCAAGAGCAACAGACGCACCTGGATCAACGACTACAGCAGTTGGAAAAACAGCTTGCCGTGGAGCGCACAATGCGCGAAAAAACGACGGAAGAAAACGCGAGCGCGGCGGGCTCGGGAGAACGAGTGGCAAGAATGGTCGCCGTGCTGCTGATACCGCCTACGCGAGGCTTGGGGCACATGGCGACGGTTCGGATAGCGGCAGGTACGGAAACCGTCGTCGTGCGAATGCAGCTGGAATCGGATGATTTCCCCGTGTATGCGGCGACGCTGAAGGATCCAGCGAGTGGAACTGCGGTATGGAATGACGCGAACTTAAGGGCCAGGTCGGACGGGCAGAAGAGGCTGGTAGTCGCGAACGTGCCCGCAAACGTGCTGAAACCGCAAAATTATGTACTCGAACTGAGTGGGGAGCCGGCACAAGGCAGCCCGGAGATCGTCAGCAGCTACGGGTTGAAGGTGGTATTGCGGTAAGGGTGGTCGCTGAGCAAAACCACAGAAGTGAAGCGAGGTACGGTGGGCCGTTGTCAGAAGGGTCAGAGAGCGTTACGCGCGGGGCCATTCCTGTTCTTGAGTGTGTCGCTGCTGTGCGCGTGGCGCGTTTTTCCGCAGCAACCCGAGACCGATTCGAAGACGCCGGGCACGGCTGCGCGGGCGTTGACATTGCACAGCCCAGTGGATGGTACGCTCACCGCAGGCGAACAGCACCTCTATCGAGTAGCACTCTCCCCTGGAGAATTCGCAAAACTCACGCTGGAGCAGCGAGGCATCGACCTCGTGGCGGAGGTCCTGGGACCGGATCAGGAGCTGCTGGCGAAATTCAACGATCAGGTAAAGCCTACGGGCGAACAAGGAATAGTGCTTTTGACTGATGTTGCCGGCAGTTACACGGTAAGGATAAAAGCGAACCTGAAATTTACGGCCCCGGGGTCGTACTCAATCCATCTGGACGAGGTTCGTCCGGCAACAGACGACGATCGGGCACTATTCGAAGCGCGGAAACTGCATACGCAGGCACAAGCGATGAACACGGTCGGAAATTACGATGAGGCGCTTGCGGCTGCCCAGCGTGCTCTAGCACTCGCAGAACAAACCCCTTCGGCAGCTCCAGATTACCAAGCACGAGTGATGCGAGATCTTGGGTTGATCTATTGGGCGAAGCAAAACCCCAAGGCCAAGGCGATGTTCGAACGCTCCGCCGCGATCTTCGAAAAGTCGCTCGGCTCCGATGATCCGGATACCGCCTATACACAGGCCCTGCTCGGGAACATCTATCGAGTCGATGGAGACTACGACCCCGCAGAACAAATCCTCCGGCGTTCACTGAGTGTCGAAGAGAAGACCATCGGCCCCGATCATCCCTGGATCGCGAACACCTTGCGGCATCTGGCCTTGCTATACGAGAGCCGCAGGGATTTTGGCAAGACGGAAGAGATCGACACGCGTGCCCTCGAAATGGCGCAGAGAACCGAGGGCACTGACTCGCTGTTGTACTCTCAAATTGAGAACAATCTCGGCGTACTCTTTCTCGATCAGCTGCAATACACCGAGGCCAGTCCTCATTTAGAGCGCAGCCTGGCGATCCAGGAGAAATTGTTTGGGCCGGATTACCCGCCGCTCGCCATCCTGCTGCAAAACCTCGGGATGGTAGCGCGCGAGGCCAAGGATTACCCGCTGGCACGCCAGTATTACGATCGGGCGTTGGCGATTCGGATAAAACTGAATGGGCCGGAGAGCCGCGACGTTGCCGCAAATCTGATCAACATTGCAAACCTGCATCACTCGCAGGGCGATTACGCCAAATGTCTGGAAATTCATCTCCGCGTTCTGAACATCCTGGAGAAAACCGCCAGCCCCAGCGAAATGGTTACTATCATCGCGCTCGGTAATACCGCAAATACTTATGCGGCCATGGGAGACGTCCCGAATGCGGTCCTGTATCAAGGCAAGACGGACAATGCGATTGAGCAGGCTATTGCCGCCAATGTGGCCATCGGATCGGAACGGCAAAAATTGTTGTTTATCAGCGGAGAGATGTCGGATCGTACGGACCGCACCGTTTCGTTGAGCTTGCATTTGGCCGCTAAGGATCCCAAAGCGAGTTCGTTGGCCGCCCTCGTGCTGTTACAGCGCAAGGGACGCGTTCTGGACGCGATGACCGATTCGTTAAGCCAGTTACGGACACATTCGGATGCAAGGGATCAAGCCCTGTTGGATCAGTGGAAGGAAACGACGGCGCAACTTGCTCAACTCGTTTTGCACGGCCCCGGCAAAACGCCGCCGGAGGAGTACAACCAGCGGCTCAGGGAACTCGCGGATCGCAAAGAAGACCTGGAGGGGGAAATCAGCAGGCACAGCCTGCCATTCCGCGTCCACTCGGCGCCCGTGACTTTAGAAGCCGTGCAGGCGGCTATTCCCGAAAATGCCGCACTTCTGGAATTTACGGAATATAAACCCTTCGATCCGAAAGCCACCAGCGTCAAAACCCGGTATGGGCCTCCGCATTACGCCGTATATGTGATTCGCCGGAACGGTGCGCCGGAGGGCGTCGATCTGGGCGATTCGAAGGCAATTCACGATGCCGTGGAGAACTTTCGCGCGACCGTGCGTGACCCGCTGAATAGCGATGCGCAGGAGTATGCGCGGAAGCTTTACGCTCTCATCATGCGGCCAGCGAGGGAATTTTGGGGCGGCGTCGCACAACTGTTTATCTCGCCGGACGGTGATCTGAATCTCATCCCGTTTCAGGCACTCGAAGACGACGAAGGTCATTACTTGCTGCAGGGCTATTCGATCGGATATCTGACAACCGGGCGAGATCTCTTGCGTTTCCAGATCGCAAGCCGGAGCAAACAGGCGCCGGTGGTCCTGGCCGACCCGAAGTTCGGCGAGCCGCAGAGCAGGGAAATCGCAAAAGCAGGTACCGCAGCTTCCCTGTCGTTGAGCAAAAAACGCCGGAGTATCACGGCAGCCAAGGACCTCTCCGGCGTCTATTTCGCCCCGCTCTCCGGCACGGCCCAAGAGGCTCGCGCCATTCAGAATTTGTTTCCCGATGCTCACGTCCTTACCGGATCAGAGGCCGCGAAGGAAGCCCTGAAACGGGTGGACGCACCGCTCCTTCTCCACATCGCTACTCATGGATTCTTTTTGCAGGAAGCCACGGACTCCACGGCGGAAAAGGCCGCGAAGAAGACCGCGCAGACCGCCGCAGATACAAGGAGCTTGCAGAATCCGCTGCTCCGTTCGGGCCTGGCGCTCGCCGGAGCGAACGTAAACAAGACTGGCTCGGACAACGGAATCTTGACGGCGCTGGAAGCCGCGAATCTGAACTTGTGGGGCACGAAGCTGGTTACCTTGTCCGCATGCGATACCGGCGTAGGTGAAGTCCGCAATGGAGAAGGCGTTTACGGGCTGCGGCGCGCATTCTTCCTGGCGGGAACAGAATCGCTGGTGATGAGCCTGTGGCCGGTGAGCGATTACGTTACGCGGCAACTGATGACGCAATACTACACCGGCCTAAAGAATGGCCTGGGACGTGCGGAAGCGCTGCGCCGCGCGCAATTGGCAATGCTCAATCGCAAAGAGCGGCAACACCCGTTCTACTGGGCCAGCTTCATCGAGGCGGGCGAATGGGCCAATCTGGACGGTAAGCCGTAAGCCCGCAAATCTAAAAAAAGGGCCAGCCGCGACGAGTTCGCGGTGGTGTCTTCGCGCGCATCGCTCAGGCGACCGTGCCGAAAGGTTTCTGGCTTTTTCTCTTATCCATACAAGAGCTTCGCGGAGGTGCTTTCGCAAGGGCATTCGAAGGCAACCCAAAGGAGGAATGTGTGTCTACAGGTTTAAGCCAGTTTCTGCAGATTGCGCCGAGGATCGGGAGCAGCCGCACAAAAGCGGCACTCCGGCCAGCTCTAGCGGTTCTTGGGCTCCTGTGCGCAGGTGTCCTCCTGGGACTTGCTGATAACTCAAACCGCTTCATTCCCCGTTATCAGGAATTCGGCGACCCCGACGGCACCTTCGCGACCCTAAATCTGGACGGACCTACAGACACCACCAGCAATCCATTTTTTCAGCCCATGGGCACCAACGGGCGAAGCTGTGTGACGTGCCACCAGCCGAGCGACGCATTTTCCATAACGCCTCCTCATCTGCAGCAACGCTTCAACGCTACGCGCGGAAGCGATCCGGTATTTCGGCCGGTGGATGGAGCAAATTGTCCGATAGCGGATTTCGCAACGGTCGAAGAGCGGCGTAGCGCCTACAGTCTGCTGCTGACCCGGGGCTTGATTCGCATCGGGATCGCGGTCCCGGCAACTGCCGACTACGCGGTTGTCAGCGTATATAACCCATACGGCTGTAACGCAACGGACGTGATCTCTATGTATAGAAGGCCGTTGCCGACGACGAACCTGATGTTCCTGAGCGCGGTGATGTTTGATGGAAGAGAGTCCAGTCCAAGCACGGGCACGACGAAAATCACCTATGGAAATTACCCAAGCGCATTGCTGAGTGACCTGGCGCACCAGGCGCTCGATGCAACCGTGACTCATGCGGAAGGTGATGGCAGCCGGCCCACAGCGGACGAACAAAACGATATCGTGAACTTCGAAACACGGTTATTCACGGCTCAAACGCGTGATGAACGAGCCGGCGAACTGAACGATGACCGTGCGACCGGAGGACCAAGAGCTCTATCCAAGCAACCCTTTTTCATCACCGTGAATTCCAGTGTGCATTTTTTGGTGCCAGCGTTTGAATCGCCTGGCGGAATGGTGACCCCGGGCGATGGACGGTTCACGCCGAACATTTTCAATTTGTACGGAAAATGGGCAGAGCGGGAAGAACAAGCGGCGCGCCAGTCGATCGCGCGCGGCGAGCAACTGTTCAACACGTTGCAGATTCCCATCTCCGGCGTGGCCGGAATCAATGATGACGTGGCGGCCGGCGGGCTGGTTGCCGGCGGCATTCCCACGCTTTCAGGCACCTGCGGTACCTGCCACGATACTCCGAATGTCGGCAACCATTCCTTCCCAACTCCGCTGAATATCGGAACCGGCGATCCGTCGCTCAGCAATCCCAAGGTCAATCTCGGAGGTTTGGACGTGAGTTATCTGCCCGAGATTACGGTGTGCAGGAAGGATCCGCGCTCGGGATTACCGACGGACACCTGCAAAACGACGACCGACCTGGGGCAGGCGCTGATCGACGGAAAGTTCGATCACCTCGGCAAAATCAAAGGGCCGATCCTTCGCGGGCTGGCTGGGCGCGCTCCCTATTTTCACAACGGTTCAGCCGGCACCCTGGCGGACGTAGTCGATTTCTACAACGCGCGATTCGAGCTGAATTTGACACAGCAGCAGAAGGACAACCTGGTGGCATTCCTGAAGACGCTCTAGTCGGAGAGATCCCGGCTACAGGTTCACTTACAGAACCCGGCCGAGCTTGCAGCAGCTCACAAGGAGAAGTCTTATGAAGGCAGGGTCGGTCGCAGCAGCGGTGTTCTTTTTGTTTCTGTTCGTGGCGCCGGTTCGAGCGCAATCGGAAATTGATCCCGACCATTTCGATTCGCCCAACACGGCACCGCTCGAGAGCACACCAAAGAGTGTTGCGAGCGAGGCCGGGCCACCACGGTACGAAGGTGCATTCAGACTGCCTTATGCCGTGGAGTGTAACGGCAAACGACTGGCACCCGGTGACTACACCGTCTGGTTGCGCGCCACTGCGAAGCAAGGACACGTCATACTGCGGCAGAGCGGACACACCGTCATCGTTTTTGCCGGTGAATTACGTGCGCAAAATCGCAGCAAAGGCTACGGCGCGCTGCTGGTGCGGATTCGGGGAAACACGCGCACGCTGTGCACGATCCAAATGGCCAAGATGGAAGTAGGGGTCGAATCGAAACTAAAGATCACAGAATCATCGGCGCAGCAATCGGAATGCGTAGATCGTGTGCCCGAGACTATGGCTAGGAACACAAACTGACCCCCGAATAAACACGCCTCCCGTGTGGGCGTGACCTGCCGCAGCAGCAATGCACATCCGTTTGGCTCGAAATGCAAGGATCCCCGAACGGTTGCCACGACCCCTAAGTGAGCTTCAGACGCCGGCTATTGTCGGAGCCGGCTTCCGGGCGCAGCCCGTTCCGGGTTAATCACACCGATAGCGCCCAACACAGTCCGCCGCGACGCTGCCAATCGCTTCCCCGGACCGGTCTAGACCCGCGGCCAACCCCGCAAGCAGCTGGGGCCAGAACGCTTCTTCTAGCCGTAGACTACCGCAACGCCCTAGAATCTCGAAGGAACAGGATGCCCGATCGGCGACGAATTGAAGGGTCGGGGCTTCCGGCTGGTGCTACGGCGGGCGCGGAATTCGGGATCGCTTAGGCTTGGCACCCTCCCACCGGACGTGCTAGGTTTAGCGGTTAACCTAAGGCATTTTTGTATATATTAGCAAGGTCCTTTCTCGTCTGGTTGCTGGGGGACGAGCGTTTTGGGCCCCCGCGGGACGGCAGGAATTCGCGGCCGCCCCGCGAAGGGCACGCGAACTACTAACGTTTGGTCTGCGCAGAACAGTAACGGACACAGATGTGAAACCATGAACGGCAGATCGAATCTTAAGGCTCCGAATTTGCAACTGCAGGCGCGATTCGAGAATCGCTATGGGGGCTCCCCTCGTCTGGTGCAAGCCCCCGGGCGCGTGAACTTGATCGGCGAGCACACCGATTATAACGAAGGCTTTGTTTTTCCTGCGGCAATTGCCTTTAGCACACAAATTGCGATTGCCAAAAGAGATGATCGGTCCGTGTTGGTGTTTTCCGAGAATTATTCGGAGGCTTGTGAATTCGACCTCGACCATCTGCCTGGCACTGCTCGGGGTCACTGGTCCGACTATGTTGTCGGAGTGGCGGCCCTGCTCACGCAGAGGCTTGGCCCGTTGTCCGGAGCGAATCTTCTCGTTCATGGCGATGTCCCTCACGGCGCTGGCCTCAGCTCTTCTGCCTCTCTAGAAGTTGCGGTGTGCTTGGCGTTGTTGGAGATTTCCGAAAAAACACTCGGAGGCACGGCGATTGCGCGCCTGTGCCAGCAGGCGGAAAATGAATTTGTTGGCACACGCTGCGGGATCATGGATCAGTTTGTTTGCGTACACGGCCAAAGAGACCACGCGCTCGAACTGGATTGTCGGTCGCTCGAATATCGGCTTTTCTCCGTGCCACCAGAAGTCCGACTGGTGATTTGTAACACCATGGTGCGCCACAGTCTGGCAGCCGGAGAATACAACCAGCGACGCGAAGAGTGCGAAGCCGCCGCACGGTTCTTTTCCGAGCGTTTGCCGGGGGTTAGAGCCTTGCGCGACGTCACTGCGCAAGACTTGGCAGAGTTCGGCGGGCAATTGCCGGCAAAGATTCGAAAACGGGCACGCCATGTGATCAACGAAAACGCCCGGGTGCAACAAGCGGCGGAAGCTCTGAAGAGCAAAGACCTCGTCTTTTTCGGCAGATTGATGGCGGACTCGCACGCAAGTCTTCGCGACGACTTTGAAGTCAGTTGTGAAGAGCTCGACCTCATGGTTCGATTGGCGGCCCAAAACGACGGGGTCTACGGTGCGAGGATGACCGGCGGAGGGTTTGGTGGATGCGCCGTAGCGCTTGTGAGGGCAGATCATGTCGAACAGTTCAAAAGCACGGTGGCAGCAGAATACGAACAGGTTACCGGCCGCGCGCCCGAGCTCTATGTCTCTTCTGCGGCCGACGGTGCAGCGACGCTCCTTTAAGCCAGGTCAAGCGATGAGGCGGTCCAACATATGAAGGCACTGTTGCTCTCTCGCTACAAGCATTTGGAACTTGTGGACCTCCCGGAACTGGCTCCCGGTCCTGGCGAAGTCCTGGTGCGTGTCGCCGCATGCGGGATCTGTGGAAGCGACGTGCACGGATACGATGGCTCGACCGGCCGGCGCGTTCCGCCCATTGTCATGGGACACGAAGCTGCGGGAACTGTGGCTGCCTGGGGCCAAGGCGTGACCGGATTTGTAAAGGGTGAGCGAGTCACCTTCGATTCGACCGTCTATTGCGGTTTTTGTGAGCCCTGTCGGCGAGGGGACGTAAATCTCTGTGACCGCCGACAGGTTCTTGGCGTTTCTTGCAGCGATTACCGCCGCGCGGGAGCCTTTGCGGAACACGTTGTCGTTCCTGCACGCATCGTTCACCGTCTTCCCGACAGCCTCTCGTTTGAAGAAGCGGCCATGCTCGAAGCCTTGTCCGTTGCCCTTCATGCCGTCTCTCTGGCATCTGTGCGGACCGGTGACACGGCCCTGGTTACCGGTGCAGGGATGATCGGACTCTTGCTTATACAGGCACTGCGTACCTCTGGCTGCTCAGAGATCTTCGTTTCAGACCTGGATCAATCCCGGCTCGACCTGGCACGCGCGGTTGGCGCGACGGATGTATTCTCCGCCACAACAAACCCGACGGATCTGGTACTCGAACGCACCAACGGAAAAGGAGTCGACCTCGCGATGGAGGCGGTCGGCTGCAACGACACTGTCCAAGCCTCGATTGACTGCGTCCGCAAAGGCGGAACCGTTCTCCTTGTCGGCAACATCACGCCCGCGGTGACCCTGCCTCTACAAAAGGTTGTGACCCGGCAAATTCGTCTCCAGGGCTCCTGTGCTTCGGCGGGGGAGTACCCGCGGGCCATCGAGCTTCTGGCCTCTGGCGCAATCCAGGTTCGACCGCTGATTAGCGCCGTAGCTCCGCTTCAAGATGGCCCCCAATGGTTCGCGCGCCTTTACGCTCGTGAGCCGCATTTGATGAAAGTCATTCTCACCCCCGGAGAACGCACATGAGCGCGACTCTTTTCGACTTAAGCGGCCGTGTTGCCATGGTCACGGGCGCCAGCCGTGGGCTGGGCCAGTATATGGCGCGGGCATTAGCGAAGGCCGGCGCGGACCTTGTACTGACCAGCCGTGAACCGGCTCGTCTGCTGCCCTTCGAAAGTGAGATTCAGGCCCTCGGTCGCCGCACCCTTTCGCTGGAACTCGATGTTCGTGAGCTCGACAGTATTCAGATTATGGCGGCAAGCGCTGAAGCGCATTTCGGTCGCGTGGATATCCTCGTCAACAATGCGGGTTGCAATGTTCGCAAACCGGCTCTCGAAGTCACTTGGGAAGACTGGAACCTGATCCTCGAAACGAATCTCCGCGGGAGCTTCTTCGTAGCCCAAAGCGTGGCTCGAGGAATGACGGCCCGGAAGTACGGCCGCATTATCAACATCGGCTCGGTCACCAGTGTCGCGGGCTATGCAGGCCTGGCTCCCTATGGCGCGAGCCGCGGCGGTATCCGCCAGTTGACCATGAGCCTCGCCGATGATTGGGGCCGGGATGGAGTCACGGTGAATTGCCTGGCCCCCGGTTGGTTCCGCACCGAGCAGAACAAAGCGCTCTACGACAATAAGGAGTGGATTGAATATATCTGTGACCGCATTCCGGTAAAGCGGCCCGGGCAACCTCATGATCTCGACGGCGCGGTGGTGTTTCTGGCTTCGGAGTCGAGCCGCTATGTGACCGGACAGACCTTGCTGGTGGACGGCGGCATTTCGACGGGCGCCACACGTGCCCTGGTCACGACTTCGCCTCCCGCTCGAAATCCGCCAGGCGAACCTGGACCGGTGCGGGAATGATCGGCACCGCGGTCCACGATAGAAGCCGCTGTGGTTGGCTATGCCACAGCAGAAACAGAAACAAGGATAACGCCTCCCTCGTCGAATCAGGACGCACTCCCGCAATTTGAAAGGAATACGGAAAATATGGCGAATATCGCGAGACGCGAAATCCTGAAGAATGCTGTACCGGCAATCACCATGGTCGATGCACTTCGAAGTGGGCCTCTCGATTCCGTTTGGAGTGCTGCGCGTTTCGGAGCAGAACCTGGAAAGCCCCGTGTACGGCAATCGGCGTCGCGCTGGTGCTACGAGAGGATCCCTCTCGATGAGCTTTGTGCACAAGGCGCTGAAATGGGCCTCCAAGGGATCGATTTGCTCAAGGAAGATCAATGGGAGATTCCGTTACGATACGGCCTGGTCTGCAGCATGGGTTATGGTGGTGGTGGCGAAATTCCGAGTGCGTTGAACCGAGTTGAGAATCACGCTGGAATTGAGGCCGCCTTCCGAAAATCAATTCCCCATGCGGCAAAAGCGGGCGTTCCGAACCTGATCACATTTTCCGGAAACCGCAATGGCATGTCGGATCCGGAGGGCGCCAGGAACACGGTGGCGGGCTTAAACCGGATAAAGAAGGTCGCCGAGGACCACGGCGTAACGATTTGCATGGAACTCTTGAACAGCAAAGTGGATCACCAGGACTACATGTGTGATCACACCGCTTGGGGCGTGCAGGTGATACGCGAGGTCAACTCTCCGCACGTGAAGTTACTGTACGACATCTATCACATGCAAATCATGGAAGGCGACCTCAGCGAGACCATCGTCGCAAATATCCGGTGCATTGGCCACTTCCATACCGGTGGCGTACCCGGCCGCCACGAACTCGACGACCATCAGGAGGTGAATTGGGCCGGCGTTATGCGCGCGATCGCGAGCACCGATTTTCAGGGTTTCGTCGGGCACGAGTTCATACCTACCCGAGATCCTATGACCTCACTGCGTCAGGCCGTTGTGCTGTGCAGCGTCTGAACCTTCGCCTTTCGAGCGAGAGTGCTGACAAATGCTGCGAAGAGGCCGGATGAAGAGCAATGCCGCGGGATGATAAATGACTTAACTCATCCAGGAGAGCAACTGCGGGAGTTTGGCTGCCGCACTGGATTCGGTTCCCCGAGGGAGCAATGGGGAAATCGCCACTGCTTCGTTGTGATTCTCAAACCACGCGATAAACATGGATTGTGTCGAGCCGGACAGCCGCTGCTGGTTTAGCCAATTGTAGTAGGCCCCCATATCCGCGTCCATCAGGGACCCAACGGGATCGAGTTCCGGGGATTGCGAATTGGGAAGGAGTAGTTCATTCATCGGCTTCTGTCGTTGACGCGGCGCAAATCTCACCAGCACCGTTACAGGCTGGGCCCGCCTCCACGCTTCACGCGCCGTCCATTGCGCGAAGCTGGTGCTGAAAATCTGTGTTCCGGAACCTTCGGTCAAAACCTTGGTCTTGAAGCGGTCGAGCACGGGATCCTCCGATGCGCTCATACCCAGATCAACGGGCTGCATTTGGGCCATGATCGTCCGTAATGCTTCCGGTCCCATGCCAGCTTTCTTGGTTTCCTGCTGGATCCTCCTGAGAAGCGCAGTCCGGGCGGGTTCCAGGCCCTGGTACGACACACACGTGATTCCGGACGGGTGCGGCAATTCTTGCCCGCCGTCGATATACCAGTGGCCATAGGGAAGGGGATGTGCGTTGGCCCGGGCAGCGATCGCTTCGAGCAGATCACTCATGCCGTTTTCTGGTTGTACATTCGTGAAGTAAGCGCCGTGAGACCGCAATTTGCGGAAGAGGGGTTCCGGTGCAGCGTCTGCCCCTGCTCCGATCACGGCAATACCGAGCCGCGGAACGACCGGTGCCTCCGGCGGCACGGCCTCCCGAAGACGCTCGGCGTATGCCAGAGCCGCCGCGCGGAACCGGTCCAATTGATGAGTGGTCCAGAGATGCGCGGAAAGCTGCTCCAGAAACTGTGCCGGTGCATTCACCCAGTCGAATTGTTCCAGCTTCGACGACAGTTGAACCTCAGCAAACCCCTCGAACCAGTCCTTGGTTTGCGCCGCTGAAAGCGAATTCAGGTTGGACAGTTCCCTTTCGATGGTTTTCCGTTCGGCGGGAAATCTGAAATCGTAGTCGATTATTTCCCGAAGAAGTCCTGAGAGAAACGCAAGTGGCAGGCGTCTTAAAGCTCCCAGATATTCCACAGCGAGTTTTTGGGCTTCGGGAGCATAGCCATGAAACGACTCGGATTTGAGGTCGGCCGGAACCATATCGTTACAACAGTGCAGAAATGGGCTTCCCCCGCGAGAACGTAGCGGAAAAACCCATCAGAGCCCCCAGGGTCGGCACCAGATCGATGGTTTCGACGGGCTGATCGAAAACAACCCCCTCGCGGATGCCCGCGCCGAGGGCCATCATCCACGTCGTCCGGGACAGCGCATCGCCGGTGCGGTGGTGTTGAAACCCATTCCCGCCGGAATCGTCATCAGCATCGCGGCCAAAGTCTGGGAGAATAAACATCGTAGTCTTGCCACGGTACTCGGGTTCACTCTGAATGACCTTCCAAAGTTCCGCGCAGAGACGGTCAGATCGCCGAATGCCCTCGATATACAGGGAATAAGCCCCGGCATGAGCAATATCAATGTCGTGCATCGTCACCCAGAGCAGGCTGGGAGCCAGTTGCTGCATCAGCCGCCTGACCACATACACGGAAAGCTCATCGGGACTCGCAAGGTTACGCGCGTTGGCCTTGAAGTCGTCCACCGATAGTTTGAGAATGCCTTCCATCTGATCGAGCTCGAACTTGCTGCCACCGAGCTCCGGAGCGTAGAGCGGAGTCTCATAGCTATCACGCAGCAAATGCCCATAGTCGGTGCTGCCTGACGTTGCCGCGCTCAGGAGATATTTCGGCAGGATTACCCGTGCGCCGGTCCCCACACCGAACGAACGATGATTACTTTCCCCGATCCGATTGAACCCATTGCTCGGTGCAACTACCCAGGCATCGGAGGCCGGCCTCTTTAACTGCTTCCGGAAATACTCGAAAACCGTAGGCGATTCCGGCGGCAAAGACGCGAAGTTATTGACCGTTTCGTACGTGCCCGTAGCCAGACTGGCCGTTGCAACGTAGTGTCCGAGAATGCCGCGATTGATAACCTGGGTAAAAAAGGCGGACTGCGGAATCAGTTCACGCATCAGGTTCGGGATGTTCGCCTGCCCCTCGGGCGCAAAGGTTTCCTGATCGCGCGCACCTCCGCCGAAGGTGATGACCACGACTTTTCTCTTCGACTGCGGCCCAGCCGCAAGGAGCGTGCCGCCATGCAAAAGCGTGCTCCCCACGGCCACCCCGGCGGCAGAACGTAGGAATTCGCGGCGACTCAGTGCCAGCTGTCGGGCAATTTCTCGAGGGTTCGATATGCGACCGCCGAACGGCCGGTGCAACGCGCACGCGTCGTCGAGCGGGGTGCGAAAGGTCATAACCATCCCAAGCGTTCGTTGAAGTTAGGTCACTACAAAAGCAAAGTCAAGAAATTCGCGGACCGGACAAGTCACACAGATCCCAGGCAACGCCGCGGCAAGCAGGTCAAGGCTTTCCTTCCTTGCCCTGCTGTTCGGAATAAACAAATTGGCGGATTTCCGCCCTTTGCTTGTCGAGGTCGGAAAGGTGTTGCGCACGAAGCTCTTGGTAAACCTTAAATTCATCCTGCGCTTTATCTTTCTCGCCCAGGCGGACATACGCCTGCGCAAGACGGTAATGCACATCCGTCAAATCCGCATTGAGCTCGCGCGCTCGCAAGTATTCGGGGACAGCGTCCGAGTATTTCTTTTGGTCGGAATAGAGGTTAGCCAGCTGCAGGTGCGCTTCGGCCACGCTCGGATCGAGCGCGATGGATTTCTTCAGAAGCGTTTCGATCTGCGACATGTCCTTACTGGGATCCTGCGCTCTCCAGGCCTTCCATGAGCTCATCGCATAGTAATAGACGGCGAGCCCGTTCTTCGGTGCCACTTCCGCAAAGCGTCGAAACCGCTCGATGACCTCTTCCGCCTGGATGGGAGAGCTGTCAAACGCGCGGTACAAGAACGGGTAGCCCCGTGGATCCCCAGGATTCAGGTCCGCAGCCCGCAGCAACGATTTAACCGCGTCGTCGTACTTTCCCAGGGAATAAAAGGCCATGCCCAGCCCGATAGCCATTCGCGCGGAATTTGGATACAGCTTCGTTCCTCGCTGGAAGACCTCAATCGCCGGTTCCAGAGTCCGGTGCAGGAGAAGTTCGCTGCCCCAGTCAAAAATGTTCCCTTCGCTCGGCTCCATGTGCGCCGCGGCTTCGAATTCGTTGGCGGCCGCGACAAAGTTGCCGTCCTTTTCCTCGACTTGTCCCAGAAGATTATGTAATTCCGGCGTGTCTTTCTTATGAATGAGATTTTGGATCAACTGCCGGGCGTCCGTGAGCCGTCCGGACAGGAGGTAAGCCAGCGCCAAATCGTATCCATTGTCGTAGGACGCCGGATCGATCCGTTGGGCGTGCTCCAGGTAGCCTAGCGCTTGCGGAAGCTTGTTCAAGCCCGCATACAATTCGCCGAGGTTGTGATTGGCCTCGTAGTCCTCGGGAGCCAAAGCAATGGCTTTTTTCAACTGCTGTTCCGCTAACTCCGTCTTTCCAAGGCGCACCAGATTCGTCCCGAGATTCGTTCGAGCGGCTGCCGATGCGGGCTGTAGGTGAACTGCAGCTTCCAAATACGCATTGGCCTTTTCGAACCGAGACTGCGAGGCATAGACGATACCGAGCAATTCCTGGACCTCAAAGCTTTCCGGTGCCTGTTTTAGAAGCTTTTCTAGTTGTACCGCTGCTTCCGGGTATTTGCCCGCTTCGTAAAGTGCCACCGCACCCTGGAATTCACGGTCGAGGTCCTGCTGGGCTGCCGCACATAGAGTGGCCGCGCCTACACATATCAGCACAGCCGACCGAGCACATGCCGTAAACCTGTGCCTTCGCGCCACGATGTTGTTATCGTACCACCGCACCGCGTGAGACACCGCGTAGGGAGCGCAAGTACGGCACCTCTTTCGAGGTGCCGTACCGCGCGGGGTTTAGGGATCAACTAAAAAAGGAACTTGAGCGCAAACTGGATTTGCCGTGGATCGTAAGGCGCCAGTCGCGTCGATCCGATTTCGCCGAAGTTCGAGTTAAGGTAATTTAACGAACCCGAAATCGCAACGACACCGTTCCCGCCGAAGCCGGGCGCATTGAATGTCGGGTGGTTGGCA
>Ga0306926_10002074_pt1 | contig 20258 bp, 19 predicted proteins | sample flu12Cox44000178_FD_203759 | JGI IMG/M metagenome (GOLD analysis project Ga0306926, IMG submission 203759) | Lab enrichment of tropical soil microbial communities from Luquillo Experimental Forest, Puerto Rico - flux8day.12C.oxic.44.000.178 (v2)... | ecosystem: Environmental > Terrestrial >...
ATTCACGGCACGCCGTCGCCAGAAAAAATCGGCAAGACCGAATCGCACGGTTGCATTCGACTCACCAATTGGGATGCGCTCGATCTCGCGGGCATGGTCCATCGCGGCACGATCGTCGCCTTTGTCAGATGATTTTCTGAAGTCGGATAGTTGAGCCGGCCCGCTGACCGCGGCAAGTACAATTACTTTGGAATAATGAAAAGCTGCGGAATAGAACCGCTCCAATCTTTGTTTGAGTCGCTAGAATTTCTTGACAACAAGAATCGCCTCGTGCGTGATGCCGTTGTTAAAACTTGAGCACGCGGCGTGTCCCGATGGTGACTATTAACAAACAAAAAAAGATCGGCACGCTGCTGCGGCTCCCACGTCACCGACCGGTGTTGATTGTAGCGATCGCTGCCGTGGCGTGCTTCGCTTGCCGCGTTTCAGCGCAAGCGCAGGACAACAATGCGTTTCATGAGATCGAAACCAAATACATATTTGGGACGTTTACTGTGGGGTCGTCGACCGGCATAGAGGGCGAAAAGGCGTTCGAGCCGGAAACGCAAGCCGCCTTCGGAAAGCGCGGCGGTCGATATGCCACTAGCGCCACGACACTGGAATTCGAGTACACGCCGACTCAATACTTGCAAATTATAGGTGGTCCGATCGTTTCCTATTACAACATCCGAAACGTTCCGGATCTCGATGATCGCAATCTTGCAACGGTCAGCGGTTTTGAAGCCGAATTTCGCTCCGTCCTGATTGACCGGGGACCGTCGCCGCTTGCAGTGACTTTGTCGGTTGAGCCTGAATTCCACAGCCGAGACGAGACGAGCGGCGCTAAGGTCGTAAATTACGCGCTTGACGTGAAGCTCGAAGCCGATGCCGAACTCATCAAGAATCGTTTGTTCCTCGGCTTCAATCTGCTTTACGAACCGGAAACAACGCGTGCCGATTTGGGCATGTGGAGCAAAGAATCAACATTCGGAATTTCTTCGGCCTTGGCCTTTCAGATCGTCCCAAATGTCGTGGTCGGGGGCGACCTCTGGTATTTGCGCCATTATGAAGGTGCGCTCTTCGATTCCTTCACTGGCGATGCCGTGTATCTCGGACCGACATTCTATTGGAAGATCGCGCCCAAAATCCTCATGAGCGCGACTTGGCAGGCGCAGATTGCCGGTCACGAGCAAGGTATAAACGCGGCGTTCGATCTGACCGATTTTTCCCGTTACCGGGCCAGGTTGCTGCTCGAATTTGAGTTCTGAGAACGCAGCGACTGGCATACAGAAGAATATCTGGGGGATTTGATGAAAAAAGTCGCGCTGCTTGTGCTGCTTGGAGCCGCCGCTTTATTGCCAATCAAATACGGGGTCGCCCAGGAACGTGCGGCGGCCCTTGCGATCACGGTGAAGGATCATCGTTTCGAGCCAGCCGAACTGCGCGCGCCGGCGAACCGGCCGATCTCCATCAGCGTCAAGAACGCCGATAGTGCGCCAATAGAATTTGAGAGCGTATCGCTGCGCGTCGAGAAGGTGATCGCGCCAGGCACCTCGGGCACAGTGAATGTTCGGCCGCTCGCTCCCGGTAGATACGAGTTTTTCGATGATTTTCATCAACAAACGCGCGGCACTCTCGTCGTGCAGTGACTATTTCGAGACTCGCTGTTTCGCCTGATCGGATATTGCATTGCAATATGCAATGCGTTTGCCTGGCACGCCGCAAAAACGCAATTTTGTGTTGAATATCACATTCGTCACTGGGCGAAGCGGGGCACTTATGGTGCAGGGCTGTAATCCACCTGTGCGTATTCGAATAACCAATTCGGCCTATAGGGAGCACTCGTTCGTGCCGGCGCTTCGACAGCTACGCCCGCGATTACGCTCCGGCCGCAAGCCCAAGACTATGCGCGTCGCTGCGATCAGCACCGATCAGCTGGTGCCATGTCCGACCTGTGGCGGGTTTATGCGGTTGTCGGATGCGCAGGCGTTTGAATGCAAGCAGTGTGGCCGCGCAATTCGGGTCGAAGGTGTCCTCAAGACCATCGACGGCGGCGAGTGATTGGCAAAACCGTCCTGGCGCTGCTCTGTTTTTATTCCCAAATCAGCACATTCGGCAGCGACGGATCGAGCCGTCGCAATAACGTGTAGCCGATCCCGGCCAAGCCGCGAAACAAGCCGAGATTGAAGCGACGATTTCCGCTGTTCCAGCGGTAATCGCCGTTTGCCGCCGATCCGCCGAGCACCGCCGTCAGTCGCCGCAATGCAAGCTCGCCGATCTTATCGCCGCCCGTGCTGTTTGCCGATTCGCAAAGAAACTCGATCCCCCCGAGCGTGCCGCAACACAGGGTATCGAGCTGAGCGGGCCGAGCGCGCCTGACGCCTTCGATTGCCTTGGTGACGTCATCATCGAGACGTGCGGCATTGATCGTGTCGCGCACCGCCGGCTTGGCGGCGATGCGTCGCGCCGTGGCGAGCCGCGCCAGGCCGATCCCGGGCGCGCCATGACACCACTGGCAGGGCCATTGCAATTGCGAACCGCCGCGCAGGTCGGGCCAGTTGTGGTGTTCCGTGTCATAGCTTGCATCTTCGAACGCGATGCACTCGGCCGCCGCCGCGGCGAATTCTTCGTGGCCGCTCGCCGCCGCTAGCGACGCGAGTGCATAAGCAAATCCCGCTGCGCCGTGCGACATACCGTTGAGCGGCGAGCCGCCAAAACCCTGTCCGATCCAGCTCCGGCGCCCGTTCGCCCCAAGCCGATCCTGCCGCAACAGATGCTCGCCGCACCGGATCGCGCGGTCCAGTATGTCATCGGAGTGCGTATCGCGATACAGCCGCAACAGCGCCAATATCGCGCCCGCGGCACCGCCCATCACGTCCAATTGCTTGTCCGCGGCGATCAGTTCGTCGGTGAACAATAACGCAGCCCGTTCGGCGTCGCGTTTTAGATCGCGATCGCCGAGGCACTTTGCAATCACCGCAAGAGCATAGATAACCGAGCCCAGGCCAGTCGCGGCGCCGACGCCGAGCGAACGTGCAAACCGCGACGCGTTACGACCATTCAAGTTCCTGCGAATGTGAGCAAGCCCGGCATGCGCGAGTTCGGCCGAGGCGGCTTTTGCAGCCACATTGGCGTACGCGGCGAGAAACAAGGCGATCCCGCTGGCGCCATTGTACAGATCGGGTCCGAGACAAACGAGCTGGGCCACGTCCGAATCGCCGAGCCAATCGAGCCCGATCCACGCGGCGCTGGACCTGCGGCGAATTGCGTAGCGAGCAAGTTCGCCGGCGATGCTGTCAGCTTCCGCTTCGAAACCTGCTTTGGCGGAGATGGGCAGTGCATCGGCGCCTGCGTATTTCTCCCTGGCGGCGTGGCCCGGACTATCCGCCGGATCAGCCACGTTTTGGCGTATGATCTCGACCTGCCAGGCGATCTCATTTTCATCAAACGCCAGCATTCGGGCGCGGGCACGCTCGAGACCGGGCGTGGCTGCGGTCTGAACTGAGGCACCGTGCAGGTCGAAAATCGTTGTGCCGTCGCTCGGTGTGGCAAAGTACGGCACATTCAATGAAACCAGTGCTGCGCGCTCCGCTTTTTGCAACGGCCAGAGTGGGTCGCTGTCCTTGTCCCAATCCGCAAGCCTCGCCATGAAATCCGCTTGCGCCGACCAGACGATTCCATCGTCCATGCTGCGATGGTTCTTCAGTCGCTGTAGCAGCATGTAATAAAACCGCGTCGGTCGCACGACTTTGCGAACCGGCAGATCGGCAAAGCTTTGCAGTAATGCGGTAGTATTTCCGTCGCGCACCTGTTGTGCGAGGAAGTTGGCATACTCGGTGAAGCCGGCAACAAAGCTCTCAATGTGATCGGTCAACTTGGCGTAGCGGCCGTCCACGTGCGGCAGATTTGGTGTACCCGCGCCAGCCTCCTGCATTTTGGCGGGACGCATCGCGTCGCTGTTGAGGTTGTTCCATTTGATGACGGTTCGACCGCCCCAATCCGCCGTCATGCCGCCCATTGCAAACACATTGTTCTCGGCAGATCGGCCATAAGCGGGCAACAGCCCCACCGTCATCACTGAATTGCCGACAATCTCCATTGCCGCGTCAAAAGCTTCCGCTTCCGGCTCGCGCACCCTGTGCTCCTCCGGCGAAGGCTGAAGGATGGTCTCCAGATCGACGGGTACCGGATGGTCGCCGGCTGCGATCAAGTTTTCCTGATGCATATCCGTCGCTACGAAACAGTGCAGCAGAGCGAGCCATGCGCCGGCGCGGCGAAAAAAAACCTCACAGCCGGCCGGATCGTTACAGCTGGTATGTTCGATGAATTCAGTCCAGCCGTAACCATCGCCCGGCAGACAGCGCAGGGTTTTGAGCGTAATCGGCGCGCCCGTGCCGTTGAGCCGCTCGACCAGATGGCGCCACGCCACGTCAAGGCGGACATCCTTGGGCTTGTAGACGATGCGTGCGCCATCGGCGAAGCGGGTGATCAGCACGCTGCGTCCGTCATTGTGGGGGTCGGAAAGACCACCTTCCACCTCGACGACTTTGTCGGCCGGCGAGTCCGGAATGAGATCGCGACGAATGGTTGGCAGGTCGGCGGCCAAACGGCTGATGAATTCACAGGTCCCGTCGATCCATTGCCGGGTCAATATCGCGATCAGTCGCAGCAGCACCGGCTTGTCATCGAACAGAAGGCGAAGCCCGCCGGTCCTCATAGCGACGATGAATTGGCGGTAGCGTATGGTCACCTCGTCGTTTCGCGCCGGCCTTTCGGACTCGGAATTTGCCTCGGCGCTTCGTATTTTGGCGAAGCGTTCGTAGAGGGCTGGCGCGCAAAGCTCACAAAGCGTCGCAAGCAAAATAGCCCGCAGCGACGCATGTGCGCCGTTGTCGAATTTGCCCAATGTGCTCGCATCAAGATTGGACCAGGCGAGCGCCTCGGCACGGTCGATCAGCGCCGCAAAAAGGTCTTCGAACGGGTAAGCGGGTTTAAGGCCGGATTTGTTTTCACTTGGCGTTTGCAGCGCCGCTTCGATCCAGGCTGCATCCTCTATCCAGCGGGGATATGGTGCCGATGCGCGGCGCTCAGCCGCAGCGAGCCGGCGCTCGACGGCCGCGGGCGATAAGTCGTCGCGCTGAAGTCGCCGCGCAAATAGGCTGGGGTCGCCTGCAGCGCTGGACTGCCGCCAGGCAGCCAAGCGTCGCGCCGCCAGATCGGAATTGACTTTGGCAGCATGGCTCGTGCCACCTGCCGGCGCGTCGAAAGCATCGGAAAAGGTCTCGTCAAGCGTCGCGGCGCGCGAGCTCAAGCGCTGGTAAAATTCGTCCACTAAAGTCCTCGTAGCGCGCTTTCCGTCGTTGCGACGGGACCCTTCTGCAACTCTACAGAAGCCGATCTGAGGGGGCGAATCTGGGCTTCGCTTAGCAACCAAAACCGCCCGCGGCAAAGGCGGTTTTTTCTTCACATTTCAGTCATGTATCACAGCCGGGGGGTAGACTTTACACTGTCCGCAGCCGATGATTTAATGGATTTCTTGGCGGGGTTTTCACCAATTTCTCGACCGCCTGGTGACTGCCGGCGCCGCTGGCGAACAAGAGGAACAAGGCCAATGACTGACAAGTACATCGAGAGGGACGAAGATCTCAGCTTCGAGGTTTCCGACGAGGCGCTGGAAGCCGCCGCGGGTTCGGTGAAGGAAAAGGCTGGGGCTTTCACGCTCGCTTTTTGCTCCGGTCTCGACACTTGCCCAAGCGTGAGGGCATAAGGCTCGTCACGAGACGGGTCTTGGCTTCATCTTTTTCGCCCAGGCTGTCGAACTGAGTTTTCCGACGAGGTGCCGGACGTTCCGGCGCCTCGTTAGGCATTTTATTGTGTGTTCTGTGCCTCTCCGGCTGATTTTGCCCCGGCCGGTTGATCGCCAAGGGCCGAAAGTTGACTTCAGAGCGGTCGCTCCGAGGCTCTCATGCTTAAGAGAAGCATCAGCCAGCGCGCTAAGCGAGCAGGGCCTGGGTCTCTTGCCAGAGCCGCCGAACTACTTCGCCCGCCGGCTCCGCTCTTGCCAATCGCGCGGACTGTCCAGCCCAGGCCTGCATGCGGCTGACATCATTCGCTTTCGTCGCGGCTTCGCGCATCGGCTGAGTGAGACCACGTTGCACCGGATAAGGCGCCGGCGGCGGCGCGCTGGAGGCCATTGCTGCCCGCACATAATCAGTCGCCAGACTACGCGCTGGACGGCCCGTCAATGCACGAGTGACGATCGTGTCTTCCGGCGCCGCCTTGCCGATCGCATCGGCCCATGCTGTCGGAATTTTGGCTTCGGGACAGCGCAAGAACGCCGTGCCGATCTGCACCGCCGAGGCGCCCAACAGCAACGCCGCCGCGATCCCGCGCCCATCGGCAATTCCGCCGGTAGCGATCACTGGCACTTTGACTGCATCGGCAATAGCGGGGACGAGGCTGAACAGTCCGATCATATGCGTTTCGGCCTGTGTCACGTCGAACGCACTGCGGTGTCCGCCGGCCTCCATGCCTTGCGCAATGATGGCGTCGGCGCCGGCACGCTCCGCCGCTCTCGCTTCGCCGGCGGTCGTGACGGTCGCAAACCATTTGACGCCTTTATCCCGCATGCGCGTGACGAACGGGTCTCGATAAAGGCCCATAATGGAGGAAACGATTGCCGGCCCGGCCTCCAACATCGCGTCACATTGCGCTTCGAAATCCGGCAAGGCGATATTGCCAGCTTCGGGCGGGACCTGGGGTCCCCAATTAGCAAGGAAATTGCGCACCGCTGCTTCCGCGGTGGCATCGCGCTTGGGCGGTGGATCGGGAATCCACAGATTGAATTGGAAGCCGCCATTGGTGCCGGCCCGCACCTCGGCCGCCCAGGCACAGATCGCCTCCGGCTGCATCATCAGCGCGCCGCAGCCGCCGAGGCCACCGGCATTGGCGATGGCAATGGCCAGCGAGGCCGGGCAGGCGCTCGCCATCGGCGCCATCAAGATTGGCACACGCAAATTGAATTGCTCGCAAAACGTGGCGGCGCGGGCGAGGGCTGTGTGCTGGGTCATGCGGGCGATTTTAGCTCGTGTCATTTGCTGATTGCGAGGCGTTGCAGCTCAGCGATTTCTGCCTGGCATACCGACCATTGGGGCGAATTCTGCTCGCCTCACCGGCGAATTCATATTAGGCTTGCTGGCTCGCATGGGCACGGCGGCAATTGCACAGGTCGCCGCCGCGAGGGGAGGGTGTCGTGATCAGGCGATTCTTACTGTGTGCGCTGTTCGCTGCCGCGGCGGTGCCCGCATGGGCACAGACGATGAGCTATGCCGATGCCATCAGTCAGCTCGCTGCGGCCTGTAAAAATGACATTGCCCGGTACTGCAAGGGAGTGCCGCTCGGGCCGCGTTTAAAGACGTGCTTTGACGCCAACGGCGCGAGAATGTCCCCGAAATGCCAGCAGACCCGAAGCGCCGTGTACGCCTCAATCTCCCGCAGGGCAGCGGCGCAACGCAATATCGGTGACGTTTGCAGTGCTGACATCGCTCGCCTGTGCGACACATCGCATGCCGATGCGCATCTCGTCGAATGCCTGGTCAGCGTCTCGCCTGCAGCCCTGAGCCAGCAATGCGGTCAGACATTCAACGACACCGGTTGGCGTACGGAAAGGGCACGGCAATGAAATCGCATCGCTGTCACGCTGTCGCGGCTGTGGTCCTGCTTGGGGCAGTGACGGCGGCTCTGGGGCAACAGCAAATAAACTCATCGCAGATGGCGACGAGTCTTGCCGGGGTCAGCAATACTCGGCTCTCTTTGACCGGCGCGCAGATGCGCCAAGCTGTGCTCGACAACATCCATAACTATCCAGGAACGCTGCCACCGCGCCCGCTTACATTTCCGCAAATGGAAAATATGGCGCAATTCGTCGTCGAGGTGGACTTTGACTTCAATTCGGCGGTGATCAGACCTTCGTCCTACCGAACGATCGGCTCTATTGCCGATGCGCTGCATAATCCCATCCTCCTCGGTTATGGTTTTCTTGTTATCGGGCATACCGATTCGGTCGGAGGCCGCCAGTATAATGTGGGCTTGAGCCAGCGGCGCGCCGAAGCGATCCGCGATGCCTTGATCGACCCATTCGGGGTGAATCCGGGCGTGCTCGAAGCGGTCGGCATGGGCGAGGAACAGCTACGGGATCCAGCGCATCCGACGTCCGGAGTTAATCGACGCGTGCAACTCGTCAACGTCGGTAAGAAATTCTGTTTTGGCCGCTCGGGCGAACAATTCGTTTGTCCGTAAGCGAGCAATCGGCTCGATTTATTCCGGCAACGGCCGCGATTGTATCAATCGCGGCCAAATTGGCTCGCTCTCCGGTTTGGTTTCCTTCTCGGGGATGCCGGGAGGACGCCAGACCCACAGCATCGCGGCAAAGGCGACATAAAGCGTGATCGCGCCAAGCGGCATGAAACCGTACATGTACGCGATGTCGGTAAGACGCTGGCCGGCGATGTCGTTCGACGTGCCCGCGCGCAAAAGGAAACTCACCACAAGCACGTAGGTGCCAAGCCGCCGCATGCGGGGGTCCGCGATGGTAGCTGCAGTCGCCAGAATGACCGCGGGAAGCACAAATATATAGTGATATCGGCTCGTCATCGGCGATAGCGCCAGCATGGCAATCAGGAGTACCGCCGTGTCGATGGCGATATATTCGCGACGCCGCGGCGAGGTCAGCAGCAGCAGCGCGACCACCGCGGCAAAGATGCTGTCCACCGCAATCAGGATCGCGGTTGGGCTCAACCCGAACACCGGTCCCATTACGAAGCGATTGATCAACCCGCGCAGCGATTGGTTGTAGAGATTGACGCCGTTCCAAATGTCCCAATACACGAGCTTGGACGATGTGCCAGGCACCAGAGCCGGGCCGACAATTTGCCACACCCAGTCGGTGAGTTGACCAGTGTGGCCGCCGCGCAGCGCGCCGATCAGGTCAGGGATGATACTGACACCCAACAGCGCGGCAATAAAAACGAGACTTGCGAGCCAATGCCGCTTCACGAGCAGGTATGGGAGAAAGATAAGTGGAGAAGCGCGGATCGCTGCCGCGACTGCAAAGCAAAAGCCGCCGATCGCCTCGCGGCCGATAAAGAACGCCCAAGTCGCAAACATCATAATGAGCAGCGACAGCGGGTCGTGGGACGCATAAGTGAGGACGTCAAGAATATGCTTGCCGCAGGTGATCAGCATAATCGTACGCAGCCAGAAGAGGTTTTGCCCCCGCGTTGAGCCGGGATAGAGCCGCTCGGCAATGGCCTCCGTCAACCGCACGACGAGCACCAAACAGCCGACGCAGATCACGTACCAGATCAGCCGCTGCACAACGGCAGGCAGGAAAGCGATCGGAATAAACAAGACCGCCAAAGCCGGCTGATAGGGATAGGGTGGCAAGCAGGTCAGCAGTGCTTCGCCGTTCACGATGCAGCGGGCGGCTGTACTGTAAAACGGCGCCATATCCGAGCTGCGGCCGAACATCCGATATAGCGCCGCGGCGGACAGCACCAAAACGATCCATCCGGCCCATGGCTTGAGTCGTTCGGCGCCGGAACGTAAAAGATTCCGTGTCCGAGAACCCTGCGGGGCAACGCCGTCAGCCGAACTCGTTGGATAAGCGGAACTCTGCGTCATTGCGCCTCAAAGACATTCAACACGACACGAAAAGGATATCGGCCGCCGGTGGCAGCGCCATTCAATCAGAGGCGCCGTAACGCGACCACGTAAACGGCTAGCGCCAACGGTCGATTTCCCCAGGGTGTCACTCAGGCGCCACAGGGATGCGGCTCGTGAGGCTGTGAGAAACCGCCTATGCCAATCGATCGCCGCCGCCTGATTTTCGGTTCCGTTGCCGGCCTTGGCGCGCAAATGCAGGCCGGTGCCGGTTCGGCGCAGAACTGGCCCAGCAAGAATATCGTGATCGTGGTTCCATTCCCGGCAGGAGGCAGCGCCGATCTGTCCGCGCGGCTTTTGGCCGAGCATCTGAGGAGGGCATTCGGCCAGCCAGCGTTCGTGGAGAATAAACCGGGTGTCGGCGGCAATCTCGCGGCGGCCGAAGCGGCGCGTGCTCCAGCGGATGGGCACACGTTGTTCATCGGCACTAACGGCACGCAGACGATCAACGAAAGCCTGTACCGGCAATTGCCGTATGATCCGACGGCCGATTTCGCCGCGATTGGAATGATGTGGTCCGCGCCACACCTGGTTGTCGTCCATCCTGCTTTGCCCGTGCAGTCTCTCGAAGCGTTTGTCGCCTATGCGCGCGCCCACGCCCGCGAATTAAGCTACGGCTCATCCGGTATTGGCTCCTCGACTCATTTGTTCGGCGAATTGTTCAAGGCGCAGACTGGCATCAGCATGGTCCATGTACCGTATCGCGGCCAGGGCCCGGCTCTCGAAGATCTGATTGGCGGCCGCATTCAGGCGATGTTCCCTATTGTGCCGGATGTCATCGCGTCGATCCGCACCAATCAAGTGCGCGTTCTGGCGTCGGCAGCGAAGTCACCGTCCGCGATTTTGCCTAACGTGCCGCTCACGGCGCAGCTCGGCCATCCCGATCTCGTCGCCTCGGCATGGGTGGCGCTCTATGCCCCGGCTCGGACGCCCGCGGCGACAGTCGAACGGCTGCGCCAGGAACTTGATAGGCTTTCGGCAAGCGGCAGTTTTGTCGGACAGATGAAAGACGTCGGCATCGAAGTTCACCACATGCGCGCCGATGAGTTTGCGGCTTTCGTTGAGCAGGAGCGGAACCGCTGGGCGAAAGTGATCCAAACGCTGAACTTGAAAATCGAATGATGCCGCAGTCGAAAGATCAAGAGATGGAACCAGCGCCGGTTTACTCCCTTGACAGACGCCGGCATTGCGCCAAAATTCGAGTCGTAGCTTTCACGGTCATGGAGGTACGTATGCTTCCACCGGGCCAGGAGAGCCGCGATAATTGACGCCGCATGCGTTCGGGCGGTGCCATAGCGGTTTACACGCGGGCGGTACGCTGGGAGCGATCTTCAGGGGCCACATCAGTTGGGCAAGGCCCCGCCTTGATCGCTCCCTGCGCGCTTTTGCAGCAACGCTATTGGGAAACATTTTCAATTTCAATCCGCGCGAAGCCGTCGCCTAGAGATTCCCGATGCTTCGAGATCAAAGGCAAGAGGAATGGGGAGCGCGGCTTCCACCGCGCAATGTGCTCGGTGAGCCGCTGGAGCTTTGCTCGGTCAAACCAATGACCGGTTTCTACCGCGACGGCTGCTGCAATACCGGGCGAGAGGACATTGGCAGCCACACGGTTTGTGTAGTGATGACGGACGCCTTTCTCGCCTTCTCTAAATCGCGCGGCAACGATTTATCCACGCCGGTGCCGGAAATCGGCTTTGCCGGACTTAAAGCCGGCGACCGCTGGTGTCTGTGCGCGCAGCGGTGGCAAGAAGCTTTCGAGGCCGATCAAGCGCCACGCGTGGTGCTGCGTGCCACGCATGGGGCGGCGCTGACTTACTGCTCGCTCAGTGATCTCAAACGCTTTGCCATTGACCTGGCGTAACAGCAGATTGTGATTTGGCCCGCGCCGCGGCGGAGTTCCGCTTACACGCAATCCAGCGCCTGTGCCGGACCGATGGGGGCGGTAAGCCATCGACGCACCTGGTCGAAGCCGTACCTTGGGCAAAATGATGGCTTGCCTGTCGTAACGAATTTCACAATGCCAACTCACTCGCGCCCCAATGCGCGTGCGGACTCTTTGCCGGGGTGTGTAGCGATTCGTCGTGGGGCATGAATCATCAAGCTATCGGGGGGATCGATGCTGAAGCCGAAAATCCTGTCGGCCGCACTCGTCCTGATACCGGTCGTCATTCTGATGACTGGCCATTCAAGCGTGGCCGAATCGACGTCCAATGACTGCAAATCTGGCCCCGGCTCGTCGGCGCCGCCTGGCATGCATTGGTACTATCGTGTCGATCGTGCGAACAATCGTCATTGTTGGTATCTACATTCGCAAGGCGTGCGGGTTCATTCACACGCCGATCTGACTTCGCAAAACCCGAATAGCGAAAATGTCCCGGATCGGCCTGAACCGACATTGCAAACCGGCGCGTTGCAACCGGCACCTCAGCAAGCGCCTGACGTGCAGATGTCTGCGCAGCAGTCTCCCTTCGGCATGCGTGAGGAATCAGTAGCTATGTTTGCGGCTCGCTGGGTCGATCTCCCCAGGTCGGTAGGCTTGGACAGGCGCGAAACTGATGGTGTCGCCACCAGCTATGCCGCCGAGCAGACAACGGTGAAAGCCGAAGAGGATTTGCCGCCGGCCTGGTCGGGTGCCCCAGCAGCGAACGGTGGAGCGCGGCCGGCTGCCCAAACCAAATCAAGCTTCGGTTCGGTAAGCATCCTTGGTGCCGCACTATTAGCTTTATTGCTGCTCTCAGAGGCGGTGGTCAAACTCCTGCGTATGGTGGTCTGGATTTCGCCGCGCCTGTTCGTTCGCGCAACTTCGTCTGGAAGCGCCGAATCTGGATTGGCGATCAAGCGAGCGGGCTATTCCACTCGGAGCGCATCCGGTGCGGCAGACGATCCAAGCGCTAACGTAGGGCTCAGCGAGCTCCGAGGTGTCTTGAGGCGCGCCGATTCAGGGCAGCCCCCGCCGCGCTCCTTTGCGCCATCGCCGTCAGCGCATAAGCAGCCTACCTCGGCCGCCCAGCACTTTGGTGGGTGGATCCGCATCAGAAAACATGTTCGCGCGCATTCCGCGTTTCAGCGCCTCAAAACGCGATCGCTTACCGGCCCGAGATGGGCGCCACTGTGATGCGGAGATCAAGCATGTTTGCTCCTGCGACGCCGCTGGTACCGGAGGATCAGGATCATGAGCGGGAATTCATTCCGTGCGATCTGGACCAAGAACGCAAACAAAGGAGGCAGCTGGAGAGAGTTAATCGCAGCGTCGCGATTCGAAGGCCGCCAATCGTCAAACGCATGGCGAAGTCGCTTGCTCGCTTTTGCGCGTTGTGTTCGCGGCCGGCAATAACCAATCTAGCGATGCAATCAGGGAGGGCGCCCAGCCAGGATTGAACCCAGGACTGAGCCCAGGCCGTGGCGACCTCTCTTCCTTGCTCCCCGTGAGATATTGAGTCAAAACGTTCAGTCTCTGGCGCAAATCGTCAGGAGATCAGAGCCCAGAGTTCCTCTCCTTCGCCCAAAGCAACCCAGCCGCGCGTTCGTAGCGCGCCGCAGCCGGCGCCTCAATAAGCAGCAGTTGTCGCGATCGAGGAGGCTCCGCTCAGCGTGGTTGCTGGACGCAGCAATTCGGCGGGATGATGTTGACGGACGCCGTCGGAATGGTTCCAACGCTGGCGGCTGCGATTTCGATCGCCGCATCGTCGACGTCGAAGTCTAAAATCGACACCTCCGTTTCGTCCTGGTCTGGTTTTTTCGACTGTTCACTCACGGCATCAAACTCCTCAATTCGGCGGCAGTGTTGTCGACCGAAACAACCAAGACACGACTACGTCCCCGCCACCACACTGTAGCGCGGCGCCACCTCCGATACAGCAGCGTAATGCAATTAGCCGGTTCTTTTCGGTGGCGGCCCATTTCGGCACTGGAGAAAGTTGTTTTGCAGTATCACTCCCTCCGCCAGACGACATCCACTGCCCCGCGACTGTTGATGTCCGCCTTGCCTCCGAAAGCGGACATGAACCTTAGCGCCATCAATTCAAGCCAGGAGTGGCGGAAGTCGCTTACAAACTTGGTTCGTCACTGTCTCATAGGCATGCGCGAGTTCTAGACAGGACCGCTCACCATGGTTACGAGCAACAATTTGGATACCGATTGGCAGCCCTTCCACATTGAAGCCGGCCGGCGCCGCGAGTGCCGGACATCCAGCCATCGTAATCGGCAACACGCCCTTCATCCATTCATGATAGGTTTCCATCTTTCGGCCGGCAATTTCTTTTGGCCAATCTAAATTAGCATCAAACGGGAACAGTTGCGCTGTAGGAACGACGAGGTAATCGTACTCCGTAAAAAATCTGCGCACAGCAAGGTACCATTCAGTGCGCACGGCAGATGCCGCTGTGATGTCGAAGGCCGAAAGCCTTAGTCCGCTCTCGACTTCAAAAATCGCCTCCGGTTTCATTAACGCGCGCTTTGACCGGTCGTTGTAATAAGCCAGCAGTGCGCCACCGCTTTGCCATGCTCTAAGCCGCAGCCAGGCGCGCCAGACGGAGTTGATCGGATAATCCGGCTGCGCGACTTCGACGATGCAACCGATGGTCTCGAAATTTTTGAGCGCACGCTCACACAATTCCAAAACGCCCGACTCATATGGCACTTGACCGTTGAAGTCGCGTAGCCACGCGATCCGAGTGCTTTTGAAGTCTCTTTCCAGATTCGCGTGAAATAAGCCGGCATCCTCCGTCATAGACAGCGGGACGCGATCGTCATACCCGGCTTGTACTGCCAACAGCATCGCGAGATCGCGAACATTTCTTGCCATTGGGCCCAGCACGCCCATGGACGGCAACCAAGCGTCACGTCCATCCGCCGGTATCCGGCCGTAACTCGTGCGAAAGCCAAACACGTTGTTCCAACCTGCCGGATTGCGCAGGCTGCCCCCGTAGTCGCTGCCATCGGCGACGGGCAGCATTCGTAATGCCAGAGCTACCGCTGCGCCGCCACTGCTGCCCCCGGCGGAGCGGGACTGGTCATAGGCGTTGCGGGTGATGCCATAGACCGGGTTGTAGGTGTTGGAGCCAAGGCCGAACTCAGGTGTATTTGTTTTTCCAATGAAGATCGCACCCGCCCGTCGGAGACGTTCTGCCATCACGCTGTCGGCGTCCGGGATAAAATCTTTCAGTATCGGCGAGCCCATCGTCATGGGGAGGCCCTTGACCGAAACCAGGTCTTTGGCGGCAAAAGGAAAGCCGTGCAGCCATCCAGTCCTCTCACCGTGCGCAAGCCGTTCGTCGCATACTCGCGCCTGGGCCAAAAGGCTATCACCATCCTCGAGTGCCACAATGGCATTGACGTGCGGGTTTATGTGCTCGATGTGATCGAGATAAGTCTTCATCACCTCAACGCAGGACACCTGTTTTGAATGTATCGCGTTGGCGAGTGCGCATCCGTCCATCATGACGATTTCTGGTACGCAGGCTGAAGGCTGGTCGTGCGCAATGGCCGAACTCTTATCGGGCATCACCGATGACCCCGATCTGCATTGCGAGAGCTTTTCAAGTACTGCCTCATGCAGCCCCATCGCCCTATGGTATTTGCGTCTTTGGTCGAGCAGCCACACCCTACCACACCGCCGGGAATGGGCGTGCATCACAGCAAGTCCAGGTGACTAATGTCCGCTGGGTCATCACCGGACATGAAAACGCGACTGGGCTGATCACCGGGCGCCGAGTCAGTTCAATGCCGGTTGTCATTTGCGCATGGTCCGTGACTTAGGGACGGAGGACGAGCGCCCGCGGCGGCGGATTTCCTCAATGACAATGCTGTTGTCCATTTCGCTGTCGCCATGGCGGATACAGGCCTCGAGCACCGCCGCGTGTACGGCAAGAAGCGGCAGCTCTTGGCCGAGTTTGCCGGCCTGATCGAGCATCAAATGCGTGTCTTTGAGTGTCTGGCGGACCCGGCCCTCCGGAGCAAAATCGCCCGCCACCATCTTCGGTCCCTTGGTATCCATGACTTGCGACGCGGCTGCGGACGTGCGGGCCACTTCGAGAAACGCCGCCGGGTCGAGACCAAGGCGCGCGGCGAAAACGAGCCCCTCGGCGAGAGCAAGACGATTAAGTCCGAGAATAAGATTGATGGCGAGCTTGGCGCGGCCGCCATCGCCGATCTCTCCGATGTGGAAGCGCTTGGGGAACAGCGCCTCCAGTACCGGTGCGGCGATCTGCGCGACAGCTACATCGCCGCCGACGAGACCAACGCCGTCGCCTTGCCGCACCTGTGCGCTCGTGCCCGATACCGGTACCTCGAGGAAACGAAGATGCGGCGTCACCCGCCCGCCGAGCGCGGCAATACGGTCGGGATCGCAGGTGCTGGTGCAGATGACGATCTTGCCGGCGGCCGCCGGTATCAGCGCGCGTTCGAGCACCTCCTCGACTTGGTCGGTTGAAAAGACCGCGACAACTATCGGGTCGCATTGCCGCGCTATATCGGTGAGCGTCCCGGTTCGACCGCCGATCTGTGCGATCCGCTCGTTGCGTGCCGGATCGATGTCAAACCCGATCACGCCGAATCCGGCCGCGATCAATCGTCGGGCATAGACTTCACCCATCAAGCCGACACCGATCAGACCGGCAGGAGTTTGCGGCGGCATGTCTTCGGTCCTTGTGCAGCTATTCTCGTTAGCCCCCGGTCAGCTGGGCAATAGCTCCTAGTTCAACGGCGCGATCTTGAGATCGCGCGCCACAGCGTTCAGACTCTCGCGCAGTACTTTGGGCATCGGAATACCGTGCGCGCGGCGATCCAGGGTCTTCGCATGGCTCTGCTCGCCCGGAAGCCAGATACGCTCGACACCAGGCAGTCGCTGCGAATGCCGGATATCGCCAATTAATCCATCGACGGCCTTTTTGAATTCAATTGGCGTTATGAAAGCCTCGATCGAAAGCGCCATGATCGCCTGGCCGGTATTGGTCGCTTTGCCGGTTTCCTTGACGAAATCGATCACGTCACGGCCGACGGCGGCGCGATTCAATGCGCCGGCGAGAAGCGCAATGATCAGGCTCAAGCCGTAGCCTTTATAATCGCCGATCGGAAGTAGATGGCCTTCGTCGGCACGTTTCGGATCGGTCAGCGGTTTCCCCTCGCGATCGATCATCCAGCCGATCGGCATCGGCTCGCCGCGTTGTGCTTTGAGTCGCACCTTGCCGTAAGCAGCAACGGTCGGCGCCATGTCGAGCACGATCGCCGGCTCTTCAAGCGTAGGCACGGCAACCGCCATCGGATTGGTGCCGAGCAAGCTCTCACTGCCGCCCCATGGCGGTAAATGATTGTTGCTGCCGACCGCGAAATAGAGACCGATCATGTCGTGCGCGAGCGGCATCGTTACATAGAGCGCCGCAGGACCGGCATGATTGCTCATGCGCGCGCCGACCCAGCCGACACCGGTCGCTTTCGCCTTTTCGATCGCCAGCATGGCCGCGCGGCGCATCACCAGATGACCCATACCGTTGTCGCCGTCGATCAGCGCCGCTGACACGCGGTCGCTGATGAGGCGGATATTCGGCTTGGCATTGATGCCGCCGGCGCGCAGTCTGCGTACATAGAGCGGCAGCCGGATCACGCCATGCGTGTCGCTGCCGCGCAGATCAGCTTCGACCATCAAATCCGCAATCGTATGGGCGTCGCTCTGCGGCAGTCCGGCGGCGATGAAAACGCGAGCAGCGAACTCGGTGAGATGCGCAGCCGACACGCGGGCTTCGGCAGCGGTCGTCTCCTTAGTCGTTGCGTGCTGATCCATCTGCAAGCTGACCTCGTTTTGTGTCCGCGCGGCCTGGCACTGGTATATCCGCGCTTTCGATCATAAGATCAATCGAAGCTGCGAGGTAATCATTATGGCCACAATGACCGCCGAGAAAATCGTGACACTTGACGCCTGTTTCGGCACATACCCGCACACGACGCCGCTCAAGAACGGCGCTATTGCCTCCGATCGCGTGGCATTCCGCTTCAATGAGGTCGAGCCGATCAACAAGGCGTTCCTCATGATGGTTCGGCAGGAGAAATTCGACGTCAGCGAGATGGCGATCGCCACCTATTTGCAAGCCAAAGCCTATGGCAAGCCCTTGACGCTTTTGCCGGCGACGATGATGGGCCGCTTTCAGCACGGCACCATGTTTTACAATTCCGAGCGCGGGACGGTGACGCCGCAAAGCTTGCCAGGCTGCCGCGTCGGCGTGCGGGCTTTCTCGCAGACTACCGGGGTATGGCTGCGCGGGATCCTGTGGAAAGACTACGGCGTCGACCTCGGCGCGGTGAAATGGGTAACCTTCGAGGACGCCCACGTGCCGGAATACCGCGATCCGCCCGGCGTGGAACGCGCCGTGCCCGGCAAAGACATGACAAAGATGCTGCTCGAAGGCGAGCTCGATGCGGCGATCTTCGGCGGCAACATCCCAAAAGATCCGCGGCTCAAGAGCGTCATTGCCGATCCGGACGCCGCCGCCAAGGACTGGTACCGCAAACACGCGACCGTGCCGGTCAATCACATGGTCGTCGTCAAAAGAACGCTCGCCAAATCGGATCCTGGCGCCGTGCGCGAAATCTACCGGATGCTGCACGCGAGCAAACAAGCGGCAGGCCTGCCGAAACGGGGCGCTATCGACACTATCCCATTCGGTTTTGCTGCTGTGCGGCCGGCGCTGGAATTAATGTCGAGCTACGCGATGGAAATGAGAATTATTCCGCGCCGCGTCACCGTCGAGGAGTTATTCGACGACACGACGAGGGCGCTATAGGCTTTGGCGGCGAGCGTCAGAAGCGCAACGCGGGCCATCACTAAGTCGTTGTTTTTCAACAGCTTAAGTACTCCAATGGGGGTCTTGACAAAAAGATATTATCTTTATTACTTTTTGTGCTCAGGAGATAAAAGACGGTGAGCCTTGAGGCTAGGAAGCACTCCACCGCGTGCATCATGTTGGCGGGCCGCTCGTCGTCGCTGTCCGCGCAGGTCGTGGCGGAGGTGCGCGAAGCGTTGTTCGCTAAGCGGTTGCGACCCGGCGATTTTCTCGGCACGGAAAAGGATCTAGCGGCACGCTTCGACGCCAGCCGGATCGTCGCACGCGACGCGCTGCGTACGCTCGAAGCGCTCGGCATTGTCGAAATCCGCATGGGCAAAGGCGGCGGTGCACGCATCGCGCACGGTAACCCGCGCCTGTTCGCCGAAGCGCTCGCGGTCCAGCTCGATCTCACCGGCGTCAGCGTCGCCGAAATCATGGACGCGCAACGCGCCATTGAGACGCTCGGCGCGGAGCTCGCCGCGGAAAATGCGACCGCCCAAGACATTCAAAAGCTGCGGCGGCTGTTGCACGAAGCCGAAGTGGCAATGGGCGATCTCGACGAATTCACCCGGCTGTCGCGCGATTTCCATCTCGCGGTCGCCGAGGCCTCGCACAACCGCGTCATTCTGGTGCAACTGATCTCACTCGAACACGTGTCGTGGCCGCGGCGCAATGTTACGGCGACGCCGAAGCTGGCGCAGCATATTTTGGAAATTCACACCAAGTTCACCGATCTCATCGAGTTGCGCGATCCGAGCGGGGCGCGCGCCTTGATGGACGATCACGTCAAGATGATCCGCGCTCGTCGTGTTGCCGAGGGCGGTTCCTCGCACCGCAACGGCCAGATTCACGTTTGCTAAAAGGGAGAAAAACCATGGCAAAATTCATCATCGAACCGCATTTCCGCCTGCACGAATGGGTCGCCGAAGAAAAAGGTTATTTCCGCGATGAGGGGCTCGATTATGAATTCCGCGAATTGGTGCGCGCCACCGGCGGCAAGATACACGATAAAGGGGATAAGGTCGGCGCATTCCAGTCATTTGAAGAGGGGCGCAAGTCGAATGTGAGCTGCGCCTGCCATTGGACGGTAAATGTCGCGGCCTCGAAAGGCATCGGCCGCATGTATACCGATGTCTATTCGATTTCGCCGGCAGCCATTTTTGTGCCCGCCGATTCCCCTGTGAAATCGCCGGCCGATCTTGCCGGTGTCCCGATTTCGGTCGGCTATCAGTCCGGCAGCCATTACGCCACTGTCCAGGGGCTGGAGCCCTATCTCAAACCCGACCAGATCCAGCTGAGCTTTGCCGACGGCATGCTGTTCAAGCGCATGGAGGAGCTGATCGAGGGCAGGGCGCCGGCGGTGAGCCTGTTCAGCGGCCCGTACTACTTTGTCGAGCAGCTCGGCTTCCGCAAGATCATCGACACGACCTTCATGATCGCCACGATGATTCATGGCAATCCCGATCCGGAGGATTTGCGAAAGTTTTTCCGCGCGTTGCGCCGTGCGCAACGCGACATCGATCTGCGTCCGGAGCTCTACACTCACTATTATAAGAACGAGTTCCCCGATCGCTTCCATGCCTTGATGGATACGCGGCGCTGGGGACCAGGCGAACGGCTGGTCTTCGAGCCTTACACCAAGGAAGTCTACGAGCAGTCGTTCGAATGGATCGCCGCGCATGGCATGTTTGCCGATAGCGGCATGGGCAGCGGCGATTACGAAAAGGCGACGCTGTCCTTGAA
>Ga0306926_10002075_pt1 | contig 20257 bp, 31 predicted proteins | sample flu12Cox44000178_FD_203759 | JGI IMG/M metagenome (GOLD analysis project Ga0306926, IMG submission 203759) | Lab enrichment of tropical soil microbial communities from Luquillo Experimental Forest, Puerto Rico - flux8day.12C.oxic.44.000.178 (v2)... | ecosystem: Environmental > Terrestrial >...
TGGCGGAGAGGGAGGGATTCGAACCCCCGATACGGTTACCCGTATGCCGCATTTCGAGTGCGGTGCTTTCAACCACTCAGCCACCTCTCCAAGCCTTGAACTACCGAAGGAATTTCGTTCTCTGCAAGCCCGAAATCCGAAATGGTCACCAAGATGGTCACCAACCCTGCCGAAAGGCTATGTCCAACCGAGTGGCAGCGTCAGACTGCATCGTTTCCGTGACGTGTGAATATAGGTCCATCGTCGTCGTAATTGTAGAATGCCCAAGCCGCTCTTGCGCGATTTTGGGATGGACACCGCTAGCGAGAAGTTGAGTAGCATGACTATGCCTAAGGTCATGGAACCTCACCTTGGGCACGTCCTTCATCCGGCTCATCACCTGTGCGAACTCGTGCGTGAGGCTTCTTGGCTGCTTCGGTTCGCCGTCTTCCCGGCAGCAGACTAGGGTCTCGCCAGATTGACGAACCCCGAGCCTCAACAATGCCTCTGCTTGTTGCGCCTTGTGTCGTCGAAGCTCGTCAACCACAAAACTTGGAAGAGTAACAGCCCTATTCCGGCCTGTTTTGCAGTCTTTGAACCGGATCGCATCTTTCGTTTGCTCTAGGCTTTGCACGACCCGCAACGTAGCTCGACCAAGATCAACATTGCGCCAACGCAAGGCCAATATCTCTCCCCGCCGCATTCCTGTCGTCAGACCGAGCAAGACCGGCCAGTAGATGTGGATATGCCGGACCGAATTCAACAATCGAACACTTTGCTCAACGGTCAAGGTCGATATTTCCTTTCGTTCGATCCTCACGGGCTTTTTGAATGCATCGGCAGGATTACGCGCAAGCAATTGTTGTTCAACTGCTCTGCCAAGCGCGGATTTAAGGATGATGTGAATGTAACGTCTCGTGCTTGGGGCAAGCGACGTTCCATCCTTCCGGCGGAGATCGCTATAGGCTTCTTGAATTTGGATTGACGTAAGCTTCATAAGCTGAACTTGGCCTAACGCTGGCGTCAGATAGCACCGGACGATTTCCGTGTATCGCTCATGTGCCTTAGGCGAGATTTCCAACGCCTTAAGCCAAGCCTCAAGCCAATCACCAACAGTCATCCGTTTGGGATCAACATGCTCGCCTGTATCAACTGTCCGCAGCAATCGGGTCAATTCCTTTTCAGCTTGCTTGCGGGTTCCGCGAATTGTTGCTGTGCCGAACTTGCGCTTGCCGCTGACCGGATCACGGCCAAGCGAGTACCTTATTCTGTACGAGCCCGGCGACCTGGATGTGATTGTGCCCCGGGGCCTCATCGGCGCCGCTCCTGCACCAATTGAGCTACAATTTCCTGGAGCTTCTTCTGTATTTCCTTTTCTGCTTCCTCAAATTGGCCCGCAAGCGCAACGCCTTCGGCACCGAAGGACGCACCCAGCCGGTAGACAATTTCACCGTTGAGGGATCGCTGGTTCTTCTTTGCCTCGTGCTCAAGCCTCGCCCGTAGTGCCTCGATGCACCGGACTTTGATGTTCACGATGTCGGTCGGCTTTCGTTTTGCCATCGGGCGGAAAGCGTCCTCTCAAAAAGTTGGGATTTGAACCGGCTCCGGTCGGGGTCGTCGGCCGGGGAGTATAGACCCACACGAGTCGGGACGCAATGGATTTTGTAGTGGACCCATGTTGTCTCCTTCTGATAGACCCACTACATCCCAGGCACGGGTCCACGCCCGGACCCGGACCCGGAAGGAGGTGCCAGATGGACACTCAATATGACCCCCGGTGCCGGACCCTGTCCGTGCCCGAGGCCGGTCGATGGCTCGGGATCGACCGCAACGCTTCATATGAAGCCGCCCGCCGGGGCGACATCCCCACGATCCGGATCGGTCGGCTGCTCCGGGTGCCGGTGGCGGCGCTGGAGCGCAAGCTGGAGGAGGCCGGGCGCTAATCTGGTTCGCCGCCAGCCGCACATCAATTCAGTCAGAGAGGAGACAGAAATGCCTAACTGCCAAGAACTCTACGACCGGGTCAAGCAAGACCCTAATGCCATCGTCCTGGATGTTGGCGAGGCGCATCCATTCATCATTCATGAAGCCCACATGCTTTGTGAACTCGTCGATGGCTCTGAAGCTTACAGAGTAGTCTACACAACCTTCGAGTTCGTGAAGAAACATCTCAAGAAAATGAAAGGTTGCGATTGTGAAGCTTGCCTGGGTGCCGTAGCTGCCTATCGCATTAATAAGAAAATCATGCGTGCTTTCCAGCGTGGGGCTACGCCTGAGGAGGCAGAGGCACTCATACCTGATGGCTGGGAACGGGAGGTCCTGCAATGACCTCCACAAATGGGCGAATGCAGATCACAGGAGTTGTAAGCTTCACCTCAAACCGGCACGGCAAATACTATTCGAGCCTTGTCGCTCTAGCCTCCGATAACGAGGTTGCCACACTCAATGATGAGTTCGTAGTGGCAATTATGGGGCCGTATAACACCGAACGCCAAGCCGAAAAGGTTGGCGAAAAGTGGATGCACCTAAATCAGAAACGAATGAAAAAAGGTGAGGGATTGGTTTTCCCAACGGCTGCGAGCGTGCCACCAGGCGTGCGCAACTACATCACCGGATGCATCGTGGATGGACTGGGCCTACACGGAGTAGATGGGCTTAGAAACAAAACGTTCGGCCGAGCAATTCAATAATCGGCCGGCAGGTTGTTTGAAATCGTGAAAACATGGATAGCGGCGTTATGCGCTGGCTGCCGCTATCCATTCCAATCGGTCCAGCGCAGGGAGAATAACTATGTCTAACGTTGCGGAAATACCCTCAACAAAGTCTGAGGTAGGGTTAGCCGAGTTAGCCACTCGCATTAAATCCCTCCATGCGGATGTGATGGGTGCTGGCAGAAACATCATTCAAAAGGCTATGGATGCCGGAGACGCCTTAATCCGGGCCAAACGGATGGTGAAAGACGGCGAACGGGTGGTGAAACACGGAGAGTGGTTGCCGTGGCTCCGGGATAACTGCGGGGTGTCCGAGCGCAGGGCCCAAGACTACATGAAGCTCGCCGCTAACCGCCACAAGATCGAGGCCGCGATGAAATCCGCAGCCGGTGCGGATTTGTCCTTGAAGTGGGCGCTTGGGCTAATCAGCGACAGCGGCACAAGTGATGAGAAAGGTGCATTGGGTAAGTATGAGAGAGCCCAAGAAACCCTAATCAAGAAACTGTCGAAGTTAGAGCCTGATGACATCGAGAGCGCTGCGCAACGCACCATCGCAGAGTTGAATGCAGCGGTCGGGGCGATGAAGCCAGCAAAGGCAGCGTAGCCCTGTCTATGGAGATTTTGGTCGGGGCCGGTCTCAACTTAGGGACCGGCCCCTGTCTACCGGCCGATGCACGGGGAGGGGCGAAATGGGCGGCCGGCGATTCACAATGCATGGCGCATTGATTGGTTCCGCGGGCCTGAGGTCCAGGCGAGCCTACCGGGTTAGAAAGTCCTTCTACTGAACGCGAAACTAAAAAATAATTTTCTCCTCCGTCATAATTCTGCCACAATTGTGTTGCCAGACTTATAGAATAGACACCAGCAATGTCAACTGTTTGGTGAAGGGTATCATGACACTGTGTTATAGTACGCTGGAATTGGCCGAGAATATTGCCGTTAGAGCTTGCGACTGGTGCGGCCAACCCTTCTATCAAGGCCGAGACAACCACCGGTTCTGCTGTGTGGAGTGCGGCCGCAAGTTCCACATGGCCGAGCGTCGAGCAGCGCTGGCGCTCTACCGATCACTCAACGTCACGTCGTTGGAGGACGAGGAAGATGGGCGAAGAAGAATGGTTGGCTGAATTCATCAAACGGGTTGGGCCGCAAGCGCGTATGCGGGCTGCCGACAATGAACTTGATTATGCAAGGGCAAGGTTCAAGAGGTCTGTTGAACGCCTCTTTGAGCGTGAGGTTGCAAGGATCGTAAAGCTAATTGAGGAGCCAGGTCGGTATTCGGTCTGGGAGTGGGAAAAGGTAAGAACTTATTTTGAATGGATAGCAAGAAAGTTCGCGAATTTAGTGGAGCAAATGGAGCAAGCAAGGCCATTAACCACGATTGATGACACGCCCGTTAAAGACGCCGTACTGAAGCCTGGGGGAGGCAAGCCCAAGCTAACCGTGAGTGAGGTCAGCCAGATCAAGACCCTTGTGAATGCAGGCGAGTTGAGATTGGAAGAAATTGCAGCGCAATTCAAGCTTAGTCCTGCCGAGGTATCTGCAATCAAGAACGAGAGAGTTTGGCCAGAGGTCGTACCTCGAATTGTGGGCCGCTTGGATCGTCATGAGGCCAAAGGCGGGGCCAACGTTGGTGAAGCGGACGAACGTTCCGGTTCCGCAGTCATCGATGGGGATTCGGCGGAAACGCCTCCATCACCGCCAGAACGTAGCCGTGTCACTCCCGCAGATGGCGGTGATCGGGGACGTGCTGCTCCATCGAAGGTACGAAGGAGATTCTGATGGGCTTGGCGCAATCACATCCTTTCAGGTTTATTTCTAGCGTCCCTCCAACGCTCCCCGACGTTGTGATTGCGCCTCCATTCTCATTGAAGGTAGGAGGCGCGGAATGAGAGTCGAAATTAGAAGGATGAACGGCGGGACGTGGGTCAAACTCGATGAGGGATTGGCCGTTGTCCCAATAAGCCTGATCGATGAGTTTCGAGAGACATGGCGAGGGTTGATAGCGGCCGCAATCGAGAAGGGAGAAGCAGTTGTGAATGTTGGACTTGGGAGTGAGAGAGATGACGACGCAAACAGAGATTAAAGCTTGGCTTGATGATCTAGATAAGATCAAGCCACGCCCTCGACCGACGCTAGTTTGTGTTAATGGCCGAATTGTCCGCGACGCCGTTGTGATCGTCAGCGAGAAGGACCCGAATTGGTGGCGAGGAATGGCCGTGAGACGCGATGGTGAAATCAGAGTTAGCAGAGTCGAAATTCCAGATCGGGTGGGCAGGAGGATGTGATGGCGGTAACCCCAGAACGAAAAGCCGAGCTTATAGCAGCCTTGGAAGAGTTGATTGGGCAAAGGCCAATGCCAAGGCCCAAGGTCGTGACCAGAGACAACGATGTTGTGAGAGACGCTGACTCCCATGTGAGCAGAGTCGATCCCAACTACGCCTCAAGCGAACAAGGTGCAGTTAGGGTTAGGCGGTCCGATTTCGTAACTATCAGGATGGACCTGTGGGAAGAGCAAAGGCGTCAGCGAAGGGAGGAACGTCTCAGACGAAGGGCGTTAGATCCATGTAGGTTGGGCTTATACGGCCCGATCGACGATGAAGATGAATAAAGGCCTCCTTTCACGGAGGCCTTTAATTTTGATCTTGGGTTGATGGAGCGGCGTGATGGTGGACGAACCCAAAGTAGTCCCGATGTGGATGGGAGTGGTTGAGGGTGCTGTTGCCAAATTTAAGGGAGACAGTGCCGAGGAACAGGAAGTTATTTGTGTAGGGCTTGGAGAAGAATATGGGCTCGAAGCTGCCGAGAAGGCGAGAGAGTTGTTTAAGGCCGCAAGGTCCATATTGAAACCAGTCGATGCGGCGCCAAAGCCAGAACCGCACGAGCCGGAGCCTGAGGATGAAGAAGGGGAGAAGGCTGCCGTTGAGGAAGCGGCGACGGAGGAGTTGGGAAAAAACGTCGCTGGAATCAAATCGAAGCCAGGCTTTAACATCACTCTCCTCACCGCCGATCAGCGGAAAGAACGGATAGCGGAGCTAGCCAAAATCTTCCAAAGCGATAAGACCGAAGAGCGGCTTCGCTACAACACACGGAAAGCCGAGATTGCGGAAGAGTTGGAAGTCCAACAGATGGACGTGCACCGTGCCGTCATGCTCAACATTGATAAGGAGAAGAAAGAGAAGAAGGACCTAACCCAATCTCAGAAAGTCTTGTCGCTTGTCCTCAATGACAGCAAGGTTCAGCTATGGGTCGATCCAATGGATCGGGCGCCCTACGTCTCAATCATCGTCGGTAAGCGTTGTGAGAATTATCGGTTAGGCGATGGTGCGTTCGAGACTTGGGTTAGGACCGAATACGGAAGAAGGCATTGGACGGAGGTTGATGGACGTAGAATTCCAGCGGTGATGAGCAGTGCAACGTTGCATGAGGGGATCGCTACGATGCGGGGGCTGGCTGCAACCAGGGAAGAGATGGTGCCTGCGTTGAGAGTTGGTGGTGCCGTTGCTGAAGGTGAGGTATGGCTCGATTTAGGAGGAAGGGATTGGGAATTGGTCAAAGTGACTAAGGATGGCTGGCGATTGGTGACGGAGGGAGTGCCGTGGGTTCGTTTCGTAAGAAAGCCTGGAATGTTGGCCTTACCAATTCCTGTGAGAGGCGGAAGCATTCGAGACCTTCGCCCATTCGTAAATGTGAGGGATGAGGATTTCGTGCTGAATGTTGGTTGGCTGTTAGGTGCGCTAAGGCCGAGTGGTCCCTACCCGCTGCTGTGTATTACTGGCATCGCCGGAACGGCCAAGAGTTCAACCTGTTTGGTGCACCAACAGCTGATTGATCCCAGCTTCGCTGATCTCCGCCAATTCAGGAAAGAAGACGATATGTATGTTGGTGCATTTAACAGTTGGGTTTTAGCATTCGACAATATTAGTCGGATCGGGTGGGAAGAAGCCGACATTCTATGTCGGATTAGCACAGGCAGCGGCTATGCCAAGCGTCAGCTCTACACGGATGCCGATGAATTTATGATGCGAGTGTGTAGGCCTACTTTGCTCAATAGCATTCCAAGCGATCTTGCGGAACGTGCTGACCTTGCAGACCGATCGATAGTCCAAGAATTACCGATGTTGAATGAGGATACTCAGAAGTACGAGGAAGAGTTCTGGGCAGAATTTGGCGAGGTCAGGCCTAAAGTTCTTGGAGCGCTGCTAGACGGGGTTGCTGGCGCACTTAGGATTTATAAAGACGTTGAGTTGAAGGGTTATGGCAGAGTCCGGATGGCAGACTTCGCTAGGTGGGCTGAAGCTGGTTGTCGAGCACTTGGCTTTAGGGACGGGGAATTCCTTGACGCCTTTACAGCCAACCAAGGCCGGGCTATGCGGATTATATTTGACCGAGATCCCGTAGCTATGGCCGTGGCGCTGTTGATCGATCAATCTGGTGGAAGATGGGTCGGCAACACTAAGCCGCTGTTGGCGGCATTAACAAAGGCAGTGAGGAAAGGCGGCGAGGGGGATTTGTTGAAGCATGAAGATTGGCCTCAGAATGCGACTTGGCTCGGTCGCCAACTCCGCAGCTCCGCCGCTGTCCTGCGCAAAGTCTGTGACATCGAAATCGAGTTTGATGTTGACCTCCGCAAGACCGGTGAAGGAGACAAAGATGGTCTTGTAATCAGGAAGCGTGCTAAGCCGCAAGCGCAAGTCGTGCCAACGCCAACGCAGAGTTGGCGCCGAATATAGGTTGGGGAGTATGGGGAGTATGGGGACTAAAAATTCTCTATCTTTAATGTAGAGCCGGTGGCATCCTCTCCTTTTTAAGTTTGTAATATAAGAAGTTAGTCCCCATAGTCCCCATTGCCCCCGAGGGAGGTTTTAGATGATTACGGATAAGGCCACGTCACTAGAGTTTTTGCAGGCGGTCTATTGTAATGACCAGCTACCGCTAAGTACTAGAATGCGAGCCGCAATAGCAGCGTTGCCATTTGAGGTTCCAAAGCTTGCAGTAACGGCCGTGGTTTCGGAGCAAGATTTCGCCACCCTTCTCGACCGTAGGCTAAAGCGAATTGAAGAGATGAAGGCGAAGGCAATTGAGGCGACGCCGCAGGCTGCTTTGCCTCGATTGGATGATCGACGTTACAGGAGATTGTGAGGCACTCGTTCAGCGTTTCGTCCTACGGCGAGGCCTTGGGGAAGCCGCCGTTTATAGGCACTGCGTTTTCCTCGCCTCTTTATTCGCCTCTGTGCTGTGACGGCAAGGCAGGCAATCTGGCTCCGGGGTGGCAGTTCGAAGTTTGTTCGCATGCGCACTGCCGCCAAGAAGAAATCCCAGGCAAGGCGTTTCGATCGATCTTTGGCCCTTAGAGTTCGCCTAAAATTATTCTTCGCTCCAATCCCTCCGCCACGAGCACTGCCTCGAGTAGACATTCCACCGACGGGGATAGTAGGCTGTCAGATACGCTCGATATTGCTTATTGTCAGTGTATGACAAAAGATGAATTGAAGAAGCTTTTGGCCAGGCGGGATAATGATGAATTCGTAGACGCCGAACTTTTGAATCGGCGCCCGTGGATATTTGAAGCTGATGCTGAGTACCATTCTTGGTGCAAGTCTGTCGCGGACGCTTTGAAAATAGAGAAGGAACATATCCATATCGTCGGCAGCGCGGCCACAGGTTACAGCCTTAGCCCGCTTAAGCCGGGTCGCCCGTTCAGGAGACTGGGCTCAAGTCAGCGTGCTTCGGATATTGACCTCGCTATCACGAGCGAAGACCTCTTTGAGGAGTCCTGGAATACGATCGTCTCGTTCGATCGACGTCACAGCCTCGAGATGGCAAGGGAAGAGCGTGAAAAAATGCGAACCGATATATACTGGGGGCTCGTTGGACAAAGAAGTTTGCCAACGAACACCCATTCAGCTCGGCGGATTTTGACGGCCCTCTCTATCGCGACGAGGACGCCACCTATTCGCGGTCACGTCGTAAGGTGTAGAATCTACCGCCGCAAAGATGATCTGAGGGCATATCACGTCAACTCCTTGCGACAATTGCGGGCGCAGCTCGAATTATAAGGACAAGTCCTATGGACAGCAGTGCTACAAATCAAAAAATATCCTGGTTCCGCAAAGAAGAGGCCGCGGGGACATTGGACCTGTCCCCAAATTTCCAGAGACGCCCTGTTTGGACAGAGGAACAGGCATCATTTCTGATAGACACGATTCTGAGCGGGTTGCCAATACCGGAAATATATATTCGATCTTCATCTAGTCCGAAGGGGGAGACAAAATATGAGGTGGTGGACGGACAGCAGCGAATTCGAGCTGTACTGCTGTTTGGTTCAAATGATTTGGAGCTTACCGGGGAGGAGGTTAGCGCAAAATGGATCGGAAAGACGTTCGAGGACTTACCTGACACTGAGAAGACTACTTTTTGGGATTACAAAATTGTCGTGCGAGACGTAAGTGGAGCGACTGACCTTGAGATACGAGACTTGTTCAAGCGGCTGAATATCCACTCCGTGGTGCTTAATGATCAGGAGCTGCGCCACGCTCGTTTTAGTGGTCGCTTTATCAAAGCAATGGAAGCTCTGGCTGATGATGAATGGTGGCTAGATTCTCGAATCGTCAATGTGCGCCAGATTCGCAGAATGGAAGATGTCGAATTTATAAGCGAGCTTTTTGTAGGTCTGATTGCTGGGCCGCAAGACAAAAAGAAATCACTGGACGAATACTACGCAAACTATGATGGCTTAATGCCACTCGAGAGCGAGTGGATTCAAGGATTCGAGGCTACCCGCGAATTAATAAGATCACTGTTGTCTCCGGAGGAAATCCGGTCGTGGGGTGGGAAGAGCGACTTCTACACGCTTTTCTTAACGCTGGCGCCGCTCGCAAAACGGAAGCTCACAGCAAACGAACGAAAAGCGATCAAGGCCGAGCTGGGCACATTTCGAAAGCAAGTCGATCAGGCAAAGAAAAAAGACAACGAGAAGCAATTTCCGAAAGATGTACACGACTATGCGGAAGCTGTCACGCGAGCTGCGACCGATCTTGGGCGCCGGGAAACTCGAGTTCGAATTCTTGAGAGTCGTCTAAAAAAGGTCCTTCAACGGCGAGCTGCCTAAACTCTTCCGATGCTCTCAGGTAAGGCAGTAATTGAGCCGACCAACCGTACTCTTCGACAAACTAGGCCTGCTGCCTTGGACATCGATTCTACAACAATCCTAGAGTCATCATTGGGACTGATACCCAGGTGAAATCCGAAGTCACATATTTCAGATGTGCTAACACTGCTGAACTGCGGCCATAACCGGAGTGCTCAACCGGCGATGCTGGGGTTGTGCAAGTCGGCGAGATCAAGTCGCGTAAAACACGGGCTTCCGAACGCCACATGCGCTCCACCGGCATTGCTTCGGTTGTAACGATCGAAGCCTGGCGCAATCGGCCGATCGAGGGCGAGCACCCGTATGTTTACCTCGACGGCATCGTGCTCAAGCGCAGCTGGGCTGGCGAGGTGCGCAACGTCTCGCCACCTACTACGCTTTTTTTCCGGAGGAGCCCTGGCGGCGCATTCGCACCAACAACCTGCTGACGGCGATACCGGCATGATCCCACAAACCCATGCAACGACTATATGAGGGACAACAAGCGCTTGACTCTTCGGTGGTTGTGTCTTTTACTTGGAACTCGGCCAAAGTCTTACGGCTTGAACGGGCTATGCACGCTTTAATATTGGTCGCCTGCTGCAGCACCTTATCCATTGTCGGGTCCGCAACTACTACAGGTCGGGACTTTCCTCACCAAAGACGACTGCGAAAGAGCTATCGCCGGCTTTAATAATACCGCAGACTTCCGAGATGTAACGAAGAACATGGACAATCTGAGATGGGGGCTAATCTGCGTCCCCTCGGGTCAAAAACAGTAACGATTAGAATTTTTGATTGTTCCGCTCAACCCTAAAGACTTTCTAATAATACTTGGATTGTTGGAACTCCTTACTAACTTAAGCGGATTGAGCGGATTGAGAGGATTGAGCGGATCAGTGATGAAAGGAACAACATATGGATGGGCTACCGAAGTTTGCTACTATTGCCACCAAACCAACAAGGGTTCAAGAGCCCTCGTTCGAACTGGGCCCAGAGGCAATGTCGATTGATCTGTTGCGAGCGGTTTACCGAAATACTGGTTTGCCACTAGCAACCAGAATGCGAGCCGCCATAGCAGCGCTCCCATTCGAGAGCCCCAAGCTAGCCGTCATTGCTCAGGTGAACGATACGGATTTCGCTGCCGTGCTAAATCGACGGCTTAAGCGAATTGAGGAGGCCAGGGCTTCGAGTGCGGTCGTTCGTTGTAGCTAGCTACACCGCAACAGTGATCGAGTCATACGGCTTTAAGACCGAGCCCTTTGGATTCGTGCTCGGATCGGGAACGGCAACATAGTCCACGGTAATCTTATTTTTTGTCACCGTAATCCTCAGGTAGCCGTGCTGCGAATCGTTGAAATCTACCAGAGATTCAGGCTCTCCTTGGATTTGGATTGGAAGTTTTCCTTTTTGCTTAGCGTCATGGAATACCTTGCCTAGAACATGCAGCTGCTTGTTATAGCCGCCAGCACCTGCGACGATGAACGGAACGTCCTTCTTGTTGTAGAGTGGAGCTGAAAAACGCTGATAATCATGCACATGCCCCATCAACACCAAGTCGGGCGTGCGACCGGCGGTCGCACAGCTATGTTCAAGCAGGTCCTTAAGGCGAGTGCTGCCCGGATGCCCGCCATACGCTGAATAGATGGGATGATGGATGGCAAGAATCAAAGGCAGTTTAGGATCGGCCGCTTTGAGTTCTGAGATGAACCATAACCGCTGCGTGTCGCTGACTTGGCCTCCTTCGGGACAATTGCTGTACATGCCTACAATCGTCACCAGTGGCGTGTTCAATGTCCAGTACACATTTGGCTGCGTCATCGTCCGGCGCGGCGCATCGCGATTGTCCGGACTGTGGACCGCCGATTGAGCACAAAAGTTGCGAACGAAGGCCTGCAGGCTCGATTCGCCTGTGGCCGGGTTTACGTCGCCATCATGGTTTCCCGGAATAGCGACGATCGGCGCGTTATAGTTGAGATAAGGCTCGTAGAACTCCGGCCAGTAATTTGCGCTCTCCCCGTCGTAGTAAACGACGTCACCCAAGTGATAGAAAAACGACGGCTGATCCGGCGGCTTTGTATGGGCTATATCGTATCCCATAAAGCGCGATACACCTTCAATGTAAGTGGGAGTATTCACGCCGCCAGTATCACCAACGGAATGAAACACAAGCTTGCCGTTGCTCTCGATGCTTTTCACGGTGGCCGGATCGAGGATGGTATCTAGACTCAGTCGATATGGAGGCAGTCCCGTCGCGGGCGGCAAGTCTCGCCAGGGTTGAGGAGGATGCTTGTCGGGATCTATGATCGTATGGAATCCCGGCGGCACTCGGTCCGGAGCGAAGGGATGGCCATGACGTGATTTGGGCAAGCCTTGATTGTGAGCAGTCAAATCACCGCGAGTAAGTATTGTGTGCTGTCGGCGCGACGCTCTTCTCTTCTTGGCCATGGCGTTGGTCCTTCTGTGTTCCCTGCACGGTCAACTAAGAGGTGAATATTGTCGTGTTCGGCCTCCCCAGACTTGAACTCGCCAGTGAGGCGCCCCCACTCATCTCTGGCCACTTTCCATGTCAAAGGCCCTTATCAGCAATCATGAGAGGCTTTCGGTACACACAGCCTATTTTTTTTGCCGATTAGAGTTTAGCGATAGGTTTGGATTTCGACTTAGAGGAAGTGGGCTTAATTGCGCTGATGAGCCCTGGGGCTATAGGTGAACCGAGGCCGGTGCACGCATCCCAACCTGCACCTGCTGAGAAGCTGCCGTTATTTCCCCGGGTTATGTCGCGGAAGGTGGAATTGCCTTTAGCGGCATAAATGGCCAGCTGGATAAAACCAGCGGATTTGCCGTTCTTCTCGTTGGCGACAGCGATGAGTCCAGCCCACAGCGGAGCAACCGCACTCGTTCCGCCGATCACGAAGCTCTTCCCGTCGACGCGGACGACATAGCCGCTGGCAGGGTCCGCATCACCAGCAACGTCGGGAACGCCGCGACCTCCTGCGGTCGCGGTGGGTTTGGGGACCTTCGAGCTGGCTTGCCAGTTCGGCAGCGGGAAGATGTTGCTAACGCCTCCGCCGGTTGCGCCGCCTTGCGGTTGGCCATTCCAGACGGTCTCAGCCGTGATGGTTGAGCCGCTTCCCTGTAGGTTGGTACCACCGCAGGCGAGGACGTGCGGGCTCGAAGCAGGGAAATCAACGTGGTTCTTGCCGTCGGTGACGCCGTCTGAGGAGCCATTGTCGCCCGACGCCGCAGTGATAGTGACGCCGAGGGCAGCTGCAGATTGGCAGGCGGCGTCAAGTGCGGCCATGGCCTGGCCGGTCCAGTTGACTTCAGCCGAGCCCCAAGAGATCGAGATGACACTAGGCTTATAAGTGGTGTCGTGAATGGCGTGAGCGATCGCGTCGACGAACCCTTGGTCGGTGTTGGGTGCAAAGTAAACGACTATCCGCGCGCCCGGAGCGACGGCACCGGCTACTTCGATGTCGAGCATGACCTCGCCGTCAGCGCTGCTGGCGTTAGTGGGGTTGTTCTTTCCGGTTCCTATGGGGACGGCTATCACCTTGGGTGGCTTCTGACCGAGGCTTTTGAAGTAGGCCATAATGTCTGTCTGGCGAAAGCCGCCTCCAAGTTCGATGATGCCGATGGTTTGATTGGGTGCAGTCACGCCATTCGGAAATTGGTAGAGTTGTCCGACCTGGACCGGCGAATAGGAGATATTGCCTCCGGCGTGGGGACGGGCGAAGCCCTGGCCTTGAGCGGTTTCAGCAGCAACTGCACCCTGCTGACCAAGGATGCGAAAGTGTGGTTCGGCCTGCGGTCGGTTGTCGAGGCCGAGGACGGCGACTACATAGCCCTGAAGTTCAGCCGGGAGATTGATGCTGCCTTCACGAACCCGGTAAGTTTCGCCCTTCATCGTCTTGTGTGCGAGGGAGACTCCGAACGCTCGCTGCATGTTGGCAACTGTACCGGTGAGCTTGATGGTACGGCGCCCGGGTGCCGGCGTGCCAGGCTGGACGGTGAGGCCAAACTCTTTGGCGAAGCGATGAACGAGCTTCACGGCGGCGGGGTCTGCCCCATGGCTACGGTCGAACTGAGCGCGAGTGAGGCGTTGTTCGCCCGTGACATGCTCTGGCTCGAGCGGCGTCTTGCGTCGAACAATGGCCGATACGGTGATGCGGGCGGCCGAGGGCGCGGGCTTTTCGTCGGCTCCCTCCGCAAGAGGTGCTTTCTCGCTGCCGGACAATACAGTGCGGCTCTGAGTGGCGAAGTGACGAACCGATTTTTTCGGCGCCATTTGGTCCTCCAAGGCAATAAATTGTGAGGGGCCGGCAAATGCGGTCTTCGACCGCCGTGCTAGCTGGTCCGCGAATGACCTGCGGAAAATAGCAAGGTCCCGCGAAGCATGTTTTGTGAATTATCTCACAATTCCGATGGGCAAGACTAGGGCTTTGGTACGCCAATGGCAGTATTATTTGATCGAGTGCGCCAGTGGCCACGAGTGGAGGCCATACTGCATCAACCGAGCTGCCGCTCGCTCATAAATCGAAACCTCGTCCCTTGGTCTATTCTATCGGTAGCCATCGCACCCCCCGACGGTGCTGATGGCGGGGATGGGGCACGGCTCGTCCCAGATGCTCGATGCCCCACCTACTCATTAGAGCCTCGATGTTGTTGAGTGGCTGACGCCGTAACTCCGTCCATTCTCCGCCAACTTCTAGCCATCGAGCAATTTAGACCTGTGGCCTCAACAACTCAGCCAACGGCAATTGCTTAGAGTATGGTTGGCCAGCCCAACGGGATCGGGGGGCGGACCTGTTTGTGGCTAGAGAGCCCCTGAGACGATCCTGCTCAGGGGCTCTCTCCCAACGCTAGTCTTTCCAGAACCCCTTAAATCGATCAGGCGCTAACGCCGTATATCTGGCTGTCGATTGCAGATTGCGGTGCCCCAGATAGTGCGCAAGGCTTCGAGTATCCTGCCCATCGTTCGCTAGCTTGTATCCCGTTGAATGCCGCAGCATATGCGGATGCACCGGAAACGGCAGCTTAGCTGCTATGCCTGTCCGCTGAACCATCCGCAAGAACCACGATGGCGTTACTGGTGTCCCTGCCTCAGTGACGAACACATAAGTGCCCGATCCGACTAATGGCCGTAGCGCCCGAAGCTCTGGCCCATGTAACGGATGCACACTTTCAATTCCGCCCTTAGCTCTGTTGACATGCAGTCTGCCATTCCGCAGATCGACCTGCGACCAACGCAAGCTGTAAAGCTCTTGCGCACGCAATCCATGCCGATATGCCAGGAGGATAGCCGCTGCATCTCTAGCGCCATTGCGTCCACGTTTGCGTGCAGCGTCGATCAGTCGATCAACTTCTTTCTCAGTCAGATACTCTCGCATTCTGTAAGCTGAGTTCGGCAATCGGGTTGGCAGTGTTCGATTTACGATTGTTGGCGATGTGTCGGTCATCACTGATTTGCCTTGTCCTGCCGTTGTTGGCGTTCCACGAGTGTTCGTAATTTAGGAAGAAAGCGAACAACTTTAGGGCTGATGGCAGGGGAGTGGGATATGTGATAACGTCTTGGTAGCCTCATGCATGGCCTGCTTCCATGTGTGGGGTTAGGACGGACCAGGGTGCTCACACACCACTCAGGTCCGTCCGCTATGTTATCACAACCTAATAGCTATTGATATATGTATTTGCTTCGGAGTTGTTCCTTTGCTTCGCTTCACGCAATCAATGATCGCCGCCGCAGATGTGGGAATTATGGATGGCCGTGAGGAGGGCCTAGGGGGTAGGGTGTGGGGCCAAACTCTGGCTTCGCTGGCTGGCCAATACCCCTCCGCAAATTCTGTAGAAAATCTAAGGTATGGGCCTAACGACTTGGCACAGTTAAGCGAGCATAGTGTAATTGGCCGAATTGATCAGTAACCCTTAGGCGACACTTTATCGACTGGTTTGGCTCAGGTCGTTCGCTCTTGTAATGGTGAATAATGCGGAACACAGTCGTAGTCCGGGCTGGCAAAGGGCGGCCTACGAACATCGGCGTCGTTAGGAGGTTGTCACCAACCTCGACATAGCAATCTTGCCATCCACCTTTGGGAAATAGGAACTTCCATCCGGTTTGCAGAAGTCTAACCTGAACACGTGAGACGATTAGAACATCTGTATTGTTGGGATTGGTTACTTGCAGAAATATGTGAAGTCGGCTCTCTCCTCGGTCATCAAGGTAGTCCCACGAACTCCCAGGTTGCTCTATAAAGATGAGACGAGCGGCCCTCAATCTGTTGGCTCTCGATCTATTCGGGAAGAGCCAATCCAGCACCTTCTGCCACAGAGGCAGCAAAAATCGTGGTAGCCAAGACCACAACCAAGACGGCACCCAAGGTGATAGCCAAGACAGGTCAATCATGTTGGTGCGAACTTAGTTATAGCTAGCGCAGGGCGCTACCCATCACATGCTCTACTGGCTCGTCTACCGCCACAACAATCAAATCTCAGTCGTCATTGAGTGGTTGGCCTGTTCAACGCACGTCTATGTTGATATGAACCTCCTGGGCAAATCCTCCAGGAAGGAGAACGAGTAGTTCGAGTGTATCGCTGCCGACGTATTTCTCGGCTGACTTGTAATCAAGTTGCTGGCCACGGACCTCGTGCTGATTGCATCTGTAGCGGATATTTTCTCTTTCGAAGTTGGGAAAACTTGTTGCTGCTGCGGTTTCAGCCGTGCCGTGTTCTGGTTGTTTGGTAATACGGATATTGATATCTCCGCTAGCGGAGCAATCGGGGTTGACAGCGTAGAAAAAGCCGATCCGCTCGATTATTCCAGAAGCAACGACACGGGTCCAGTTCATCTTCTGAAGACCGATCTGGTTGCTTTCCTCTCGTTGCTGGTCCGATGATTTCTCCTCGGCGAATGCAGACGATAAAAGTAGTCCGAATGCACAAGCTGTAATGAGGAACTTGCTCATTTTGACCCTCCATCGATACGGGCCGGCAGCACCACACCTATCCAAATAAGATAACTTGCCTTACCCCCTAACCTCATCACAGACTATACCGTTTTTGCACCGGAGATCACCATGCCAAACGTAAATGTATCAGGGATGACCGTTGAAGCGCTTATGGACCTGCGAAAGCGGGTTGACGAAATGCTTGATGAGCGTCGTGCCGAGCTTGAAAAGCAGTTGCATCGGATGGGCGTGGTTGGCGGCGCAAGGGTTGCTCGAGGCGGCGGAAGCTCATTAAGGGGAAAGAAAGTCCCGCCGAAGTACCGGGCTCCATCAGGCGAGACTTGGGCAGGCCGTGGGGCAAGACCTCGTTGGCTTGTTGCTGCGATCAAAGATGGAAAGAAACTCGATGATTTTTTGATTGATAAGTCAGCACGCAAGGGACGGAGAAAGCGCAGATCGAAGCGCTGACCTTCGACACTGATGTCACAAGCTGTTCTCGTCGATGACCTCTTAAACCTAGCGAGGGAGTACCGTCAGGCATACTACGACCTGCCCACACCCATGCCTTCATGGCCAAGATATTTTTTGTTTTGTCATTCCATTGAGCTAGTGCTGAAGGCTTACCTAGCGCAGCACGGACTGACAGAGGACGAACTCAAAAACCCGTCCTTCAGGCACAATATCAAGAACCTTCTCGATCAGGCGATCAGATGTGGTCTGTCGTTGAGTTTCAACACGAGAGCTAGCATCACGCTCCTCGAGGAGGCACATAAGAAATACTGGCCACGCTACCCGATAAGAGGGTCCGGCGGCGTAATTTTAATCTACCAATGCGAAGCAGACGCAGATAAGCTCTTTGAGGCGGTATATACTGCCTTGGGTCGCCCTAGACCCTTTTAGATGGGCAAGTCAGCCAAAGCCCATGTCCTTCTACTGGCTCTGCTACCGCCACAACAACAGCATCTTCGTCGTCATCGAGCCAGCCGCATCCCTTGTTCATGCCCGCCTCCGAGCTTCGCTTGATGGACTGGACGAAGGCGAGTTCACAGAAGGTCATGAACTTGATCGCAAGTGGAAGGTAGCGAAGGAGATGATGGGGCGAAGGTTATCGCAGCGGTTGTTGGCTAAGTTCGAGTGAGGACGACCAACCGTCATTGATTGCTTGGCCCTCCACTACGTGAGCGTCGAAGAACGTCGTCAAATGCAGTCTCCAAAACCTCTATTGCGGATCGGACGACTTGAGCGTGTTCCATCTAACGATTTGCGGGTATATCAGCGTTTTTGAACTTCCATATCAGCTCGTCCCGAAGGGATTTTAGTTGCTGATACGCTTCGTCACCGTAAAGCGTCGCCAACCGCTGAAGGCATTCTTCGAGTGCCTTCAACAGCGCCCCATTTCGAGTTAAAAGGTCCTCATAGCGACTATTGTCCGTGGCCATGCTCTTAAGCCAATTCTCGTCACGGAATATATTGCTGAATACAAGGATTGGTTGGGTGCACCAGGACCTTGCCCGTACCGTACGGAACCACAATGGGCTGGTTCCTCTGCATGGTCTGCTCAAGCAGATAATCATCTAATGGGTCCCTACGCGGGGCGTTCATCAGCGCACTAAACCCTCGTGGAGTTAGTACTGGGCGTTTAGGCACAAGCCTTGGGTCTATGTAGATTTTATCAGTAGGGGCGCATTGAGCATGGGCGGAATAGAAAAATCCGTCAGCGAATATCCCGCTCAGTAACACCAGCGGCAGAACGACCTTGCGCATGTCAGCCCCATTCAGGTCAACTGATCGAACTCAACTCAAGCTCAAGTATAGCCATCATCAGCAGCCACAGCAGCACCGTCATTATGATTAACTCAATCCATTCCCTACTGGTGTGAGGGAACCATCCCAGCATTTTGTCGAGGCTACTCATGGCCAGCTTCCATCCGGCTGCGACTATAGCACGCATTGATGGTCGTTGGCCCTCCCTTCTACCGTCATGCTCCAAGACGGGAGGGGAAAATGAACGATTGGGTGGCGGTGCTTATCGTGGCTGTCGTCGTCGTCTGCGTCACAGCATATCTGTTGCTGGACCCAAAATTCCGTCAACCAAAGCGGTGAAGGGCCGGTCCCTTTCACCAACCGACAAACGTCATCACATTCAATTAGTGGAAGTTCAGGCGATCTTCTGCCGCCGTCGCCACCAGCTGAGCAGGCCACCGCCAGCAAAGATCAGACCGGGAAGTCCAGCACCGACGATGGGGCCGGGAACGCTCACGCCGGTGAGCGAAAAGGTCGCGTTAAACGTTGGACCCGTTGTCGGATCGGGGCCAACGATGTCGGAGCCGACCCGCAGCCAGTCAGGGTCCAACATTGTATCTCGTGTCCAACTCTGAAGATCGGTGAAGCCGGCGGGGAAAGGCGTTCCCGGTGGCACAATCGGCCTCGGTGCGGAGAGCCAAAAAAAATCTCCGGCTGGGTCTGTAACTTCCACTTGCGGGACGAAGAAGTAGTGACCCGCAAGCAAATCAAACGGCGTTGTAAAGTTCACCGAGAATTGTACTTCCAACCCGGTCACAGAACCGTTGCCGCCTGTAGTTTGATTGGGCATCGGATGTATACCGCCAGGTTGGACGCTGTTGTTTGCCGTGAAGTTACCCAGAGCCGAAGTCTGGAAGCTAAGCGATCCCGAGGAAGAAGCGCGGCTGTCCAATGCCACGTCAGAGGGCGAGTTGACTCTCGTCGGCACCTGGTTCGTCAAAAATACGGGTGGCCCGCTCGTCCGGCCCACGTTAGAATCGTTGGGAAAAACCTGGTATATTTCGACAACTACCTGGCCGATGTTCGCGATGGGGTTCGCTCCCGTGACCAGGCCGGTGAAGGTCGCCCCAGTGATCGAGGTCTGGGCGGTAAGGGCGAAGTCATCGCCGGTCTCGATCTCAAATTTTCCGGTACTCTCGGGTCGCGCCGCCGTCGCTATCTTACCGTCAGGATTTCCGGTGCTGAACGTGAATGCATCGGCCGCCGCAGGCAATGGCATCATCAGCGCTGCGAACGTGAGCGCAGCAATTCCAGTTCGTGCCTTTGAGGGGATGAGTGATTGGAGCGTCATGATCTTCCTCCGTCGCCTGTGTGGAAGATAGTCGCCGTCAACGACAGTAGAGTGTCATGTTTAATGGTCCGGGGAAAGAGTGCGGGCCCCGCAGGGCCGGTACTCTTCATCAACCGACGCCATCAACGCCACGGAGCTAACAGCCGCGCGGGGCTGGCCCCGTCAGGTCCAACAACCGAATTGCTGAGGATGTTGTCCCGGCTGTTGTCCCGGTGCCAACTGACACCAGTCAAGCGTTTGATATAATTAATTAACTTGCCTTTGCGGGCCATACGGTGCCTGCACCATCCACGTCGACGGCACCGCGCAACGCTCATGCCAACTCGACGTGGGCTCGGTCGCCGGCAAGACGGTCGTCACCATCGAGGGCCTGTCACCCACCTCCTCTCATCCGCTGCAG
>Ga0306926_10002080_pt1 | contig 20235 bp, 17 predicted proteins | sample flu12Cox44000178_FD_203759 | JGI IMG/M metagenome (GOLD analysis project Ga0306926, IMG submission 203759) | Lab enrichment of tropical soil microbial communities from Luquillo Experimental Forest, Puerto Rico - flux8day.12C.oxic.44.000.178 (v2)... | ecosystem: Environmental > Terrestrial >...
TCGCCTCTAACCCGTTGGCGGCTTCGATCACGCTGTAGCCCCGCGAGCGCAGGCCGCGCGCGTTCAGCGAACGCAGGCCGTCTTCGTCCTCGACGAGCAGAATGGTGCCCTGCCCGGTGAGATCGGCGCGCGGCCTTGGCTCGGTCGCTGGCAGCTTTGCCGCGCCGTTAGCGGAGCGCACTTCGCTTGCGACTTCCGCCTGAGGCTCTACCTGCGCCTCCTGCTCGGAATGATGCCGTGGCAGGAAGATGTGGAAGGAGGTACCCACGCCGGCCTCGGAATCCACATAGACAAAGCCGCCGGTCTGCTTGACGATACCGTAGACCGTCGACAGCCCGAGGCCCGTACCCTTGCCGACTTCCTTGGTAGAGAAGAACGGCTCGAAAATCTTGTCCCGAATCTCGGTTGGAATGCCGGTGCCGGTGTCGACGACGTCGATACGCACATAATCGGCGGCCGGCATGCCCTTGTAGGCAAGCTGTGCGGATTCTTCCGCGCTGACGTTCGCGGTCCTCACCGTCAGCTTGCCGCCATCCGACATGGCGTCGCGCGCGTTGACCGCCAGGTTGACGATGACCTGCTCGAATTGCGAGACGTCGACCTTCACCGGCCAGAGGTCGCGGCCGTGCACCAGATCGAGCTTGACCTTCTCGCCGATCAGACGGCGCAGCAGCATGGTCAGATCGGAAAGCGCCTCGCCAAGATCCAGCACCTGCGGCCGCAGCGTCTGCCGGCGCGAGAAGGCGAGCAACTGGCGCACCAGCGTGGCGGCGCGGGTGGCGTTCTGCTTGATCTGCATGATGTCCTGGAACGACGGATCGGTCGGCTTGTGCGCGTTCAGCAGGAAATCATTCGCCATCATGATGGCGGAGAGCACGTTGTTGAAGTCATGGGCGATGCCGCCGGCAAGCTGGCCGACCATGTCCATCTTCTGCGACTGGTTGATCTGGTTTTCCAGCGCGCGCCGCTCCGTGGTCTCGAGCAGGTAGATGATCGCGGCCTCCGTCTCCCGCTCATCCTGCTCGACCGGCGTGACGAAGAACTGGCCCCAGCGCTCGCTGGCACCTTCGAGCATCACTTCGACCGGCTTGATATCACCCTGCCCCGCGGCGGCCTGGTTGATGGCCGCAATCAGGAGGCCGCGGTCGCGCACGTTGACCGCGCGGAAGATCGACTTGTTGGCGGCGGCATCGAGCCCGAGACCTTGCGCCAGCTTGGCAAAGCGGGCATTGGCGCGCACGACCGAGCCGGTGCGGTCGACGGTTGCGATCGCCATCGGCGTGTGGTCGAAAAAGCGCATAAAACGCACCTCGGCGGCGCGTTCGGGATCGGAGCGCTCGTCGCGGGCGCGGCTGATTACCAGCGTGCGCGAGGGCCCCGGAGCGCCGTCGGCGCCGAAGGCGAGCTTGTGATAGAGCCGCACTGGCATGGTCTTGCCGCCGCGCATCCTCAGATCGATATCGAACACTTCCGTCTTGACTTCGCCGGGCACGGCGACGATCGAGGTCAGGAGCGAGGCGCCGTCGCCGGAGACGATGTCGCTCAGCTTCAACCCGCCCGAGCCGATCTCGGCGAGGTCATAGTCCAGCCAGTTCGCCAATGTTGCGTTGACATAAACGAGTTCGCCCGACGGATTGACCGAGAAAAATCCGCAAGGCGCGTGGTCGAGATATTCGATCGCGTGCTGCAGCTGCTGGAAGACGTCTTCCTGGCGCTGGCGGTCGCGCGTGATGTCGGCGATCGACCACACTGCATACCGTCCGTCCCGTTTTCCCGCCCCGAGCGGTCGAACCCGCATGCGAAGCCAGCGGCCATGGGCGCCGTCGGTGGCGGCGATCCGCACCTCTTCCTGCTGCCGCTTGCCTTCGCGCGCCGCCTTCAGCAGGCGGAACACGGCTTCCGACACGTCCGGATTGCCGATGAAAACCCGCTCCACCGGGCGCACGTCCTGGGCGCTCGCCACTCCCGTCAGCGCCAGGTAGGCGTTGTTGAAGTAGACCACGTGACCGCGGGCATCGGTAACCGCCAAGCCATCGAAGGCGTGGTCGGCGATATGCGCGGTAACGGGATTATCGGCGGAACGGTCGGCGAAGCGAATCATGCCGGCGGCAAACGCAAACAGGTTGAACAGCCCGACCATGGCCAAAATCGCCAGCAACCCCAATATATAGGGTTGTGCCTGCGCGCGTCCGATGGTCATCAGCGCGACCGCCACCGCAACCAGCACCCCGGCCACCAGCAGCACCAGCACAATGCTGCCGCCGCGTCGCACCGGTTCGGGCGAGCTCACCCCTTCGCGGGGCTGATCATGTTCGGCATCGGCGGTCATGGCGGCGGAAGCGGCCCGTCGGCTTGAAACTGGCGCGAATCTCGCGCCCTCGCTCCCAAGTGTCTGAATCGGACGGCCAAGCGCAAGCCCGGAAAGCCGCTCAGGAGCGCAATTTTCCGGCGGCGCTACGACCGCCGGCCAGCAAAATTGCGCCTGAGCCCCATGACATGACCGATGAGCTCGGCGACCGCATGGTAGTGCTCGACCGGAATCTCCTGGTCAATCTCGACGGTAGCATAGAGCGCGCGCCAGCTGCACCTTTTCGACGATCGGAACGTCGTGCGCCCTGGCGATTTCCCTGATCTTGAAGGCGATGGGTGGGGTTGGTGATGATCATTAACGCCTTTGTCCCGCAATCACCAACCAAGTATTGATTTCCGGGCTCTTTGCGACATCCCCGCGCTCAATCGTGTCATCGAGACGGTATGCGTGGAGGCGGCCCGCGCCGATGCCCTGCGCAGGCAAATCCGCCCGATTTCGACGCTCGCCGCACTAACCTTCTTGGTTTGCGGCAAGCCTAAATCTCAAGAAGTCGTTTTGGTTCAGACGATTCATGAGTTATTAAGATAAACATGGGCGGCGGCTCCTGCTGCGGGGCAGGACCTGGTTCCAGGGCTCGGGCTTCATCGCCGCCCTGGGGTTCGTAAAGTGCCATTTGCCGAGGACCGAGCATGCAGGCAGTAACCTTGATCTTCTTGTTTGTGGCCCTCGTGGCCCTGGGTGGCGTTGCCATCTGGTTGGTTCGCCGATTCGCCAACAGCCGTCTCGGCGCGAACACCAATCGCGGACGGCTGCCTCGCCTGGCGGTGATCGATGCCGCCGCCGTCGATGGCCGTCGCCGTCTGGTCCTGATCCGGCGCGACAATGTCGAGCATCTCCTGATGATCGGCGGGCCGACCGATATCGTGGTGGAACCGAACATCATTCGCGCCGCGGCGCGTGGGGATCAGTTGCCGCAACGACCCGCCGGTGCCGAGCCGCCACCGCGAATCGCCCTGCCGGAGGCGGGATGGGCCGCGGACAGCGAGGGGGCGCGCACCAACGGATTCGATCATCCCGAGCCGCAAATGCCCGAACCGCCACTGCGGCCGGCCCGGCCCTCCTTCGCCGACGAAGTGCGCCGCACCGCGTCCGCGCTGTCCGAGCGGCGCGGCGATCCGCTCACAGGCTTCTCGCCGGAGTCGCTGGGTGGCCGCGCGGAGCCCAGGGCTGAACCGCCGCGGACGGAGCCACGGAGCGAACCGATGCCACCGCGGATGCCACGCTCCGAACCGCTGATACCGCGGCCTCCGCGCCAAAGCGAGCTGTCAAAGCCGCCGGTCCGCGCGGCCGAGCGTGCCGCCGCACCGCCGCCGCCACCTCCGCCGCCACCGCCACCTCCGCCCGCCCAGGGCGCTGATCAAAATCTGGCCGAAATGGCGCAGCGCCTGGAGGCCGCGCTTCGTCGGCCAGCCGGCACCCCTGGCGAGGCCCCATCCGTCGCGCCCGAGCCACCACCCTCGCGCGCCGCGCGCGGCGAGCCGCCGGTTGCGCCACCCGCGCCCGCCCAGTCGCCGAAGAGCAGCTTTGAGAATCTCGAAGAAGAGATGGCCTCCCTGCTGGGGCGCCCGAAGTCGTCATCTTCGTGAGGTTCGTGCGAACCTGGTGTAGAGTTCTATTCATTGTTCACTGATCACCGCAGGAACTCTGGCTCAGCCAGCACTCGCGTAGGAAATCAGCATCAATCTCGGCGGTCTGGGCGGCGGGGTGACCGAGCGCACGGTGTTCTCGATCGCGCCCCTCGGTCCCGGTGATGATGACGTCATTCACCCGAATCGTTGCATGCTGTCACTGCTGCGACCGCCATGGGCACCGCGACCGTCCCGCCCAACTTCGCCTCCTATTTTTTTGCCCAAGGCTCTGATTGCGCCTCGTCATTATCGGAAAGGCATTGAGCGGAACGGTGCGTTTTGATCCGAGTTCCCTTTCCTCCAAATCTCAACACATGACTGCCCCGCGAGGGACATGACGAAACCGCGATTCCAGCGTAAACGTGGCGGAGGTTAGCGGTTTGATTCGATAATGGAACCACGGAGCGATTCAGTAATGTTGAGTGGAGACGATGAGAGAACGGCCACGAGGTCAGGCCAACGCAAGGGCAAGGCGGAGCAGCCGAGCAAGAAGGGCGAACAGCGCAACCGGAAACCCGCTCAACAACAGAAAGCGAAGGCGGATTTGTTGCAGGTTGCCCGGGAAAAGAGCAGCGAGGAAATTCGTGAGCCGGTCAGCACCCCGGCCGCCTCGACTGAGATTCCCGTTACCCCGGCGGCGCCTACCAGAACCTCACTGGCTGGATCGGTGGAAACGAGCCCGATCAATTTTCAGACGGTCGCGAATGCCTATGGTGACTTTTCCAGGAAGTCGCTCGAGCAGACCAGGTCCTTCTTCGAGAAGCTCGCCGGCGTGCGCTCGCTCGACAAGGTTTTTGAGCTTCAGACCGAGTTCGCGCGGGAGGCCTACGAGACCTTCGTCACCGAGTCGCGCAGGATCCGCGAACTGCATGGCCAGTTGGCTGCCCAGAGGTTGAAGCGTCTCGAGGGCCTCATGGCCAGGATGTCAAAACCCTTCTAAACCCTGCGCAGGCAAGGCTGTCGCAATCACGAAAGGCCCCGACATCATCAGGGCCTTTTTTGTGTCAGACGATGCGCGCGGCTTCATCCGGCGACGTCGTAATGTTTTGAAAGATGATCTCCGATCTGCACCAGCATCGCGACGCATTCGGGATAGCCGGGCTTTGCCTCGGTGGCCTGGTCCGCGCTGGCGCGGAACTCCCAGCCGTCACCGGAACGAATGATGGAGATTGCCATACCGTCGGGACAATCGGCGTGAACCTTCAACTCTGCTCGCGCAATCGCGACGAGTTCGGCTTGGGTCTTGGTGGGCTTGCTCATGATCAAACATCCTCCCGGCTATCCCGCATGATCCGGAAAAGGCCCGCCCCGCACTTGATGCGGGGTAGGCACCGGTCTTCCCTCGCGACAAACGTGGAAGCATTGTGCGCGGAGATCATGCGCAAATAATGAGCTTACAGCAAATTGCCGGTTTGCCCGACAGCACCAGCTCAGCCAAACCTCGCCTCCACCCTCCCCAGCCCCGAAAGCTCGATGACCACATGATCACCCGCCTCCAACCACGCTGTCTTGATCAGGCTTCCCGTGAGCACGAGTTGGCCAGCATGCAGGCCCCTGCCTTCGCTGGCGAGATGATTGGCAAGCCAGGCCAGCGCGTTGTGGGGATGGCCAAGCACGTCGGCGCCGCTGCCGCGACCAGCCTCGACACCGTTGACCAACGCGCGGCCCTGCACGAGAAGCAGATCAGGCGCATCCGCGCGTGCGATCGGTCCACCAAGCACGCAGCCGGCTGCGAAGAAGTCGTCGGCGATCAGCGTCGGCGCGCCAAGCCGCTCCCACTTTTGGTAGCGGTCGTCGACGATTTCGATCGCCGGAAAATACGCCTCGATCGCTTCCATCATCCATTCGGCCGTGAACGGCTGTTCCGAGGCAGCAAGGTCGCGCGCCAGGCGGACCGCGATCTCGCATTCGACACCGACGCGGACATAGTCATCGGCGCGCAGGTCGGCCCCGGAGTCGTGAACGCCCTTTTCGAACACACCGCCGCCGCACGGATGTGGAATGTTCAGATAATCCTGCATCACCTTGCTGGTGCAGCCGATTTTGTAACCGACCAGCGCGCCCGTCTGCGGTAGCAGGAGATCGTGCACGGCGCGCTGAACCTGGTAACCCTCCGCTTCATTGCGCGGCGCAGCCTCACGCGGCAGCGCTCGCAGCGCCGTTTTGCCGCGTCGGGCGGTTGCGATCGTCTCTGCCGCCGAAAGAAGCCTGTTCATGCCTTAGCCCCTATTCGGGAAGCGGCGAAAAATCGAAAATGAGCTTACTCGTCCCGATAGACCTTTTCGCGCTTCTCGTGGCGCTCCTGCGCCTCGACCGAGAGCGTTGCGATGGGTCGTGCCTCAAGCCGCTTCAGCGAAATCGGCTCGCCGGTCTCCTCGCAATAGCCGTAGGTGTTGTCCTCTATGCGTTGCAGAGCGGCGTCGATCTTGGAGATCAGCTTGCGTTGCCGGTCCCGGGCGCGCAACTCGATGGCGCGGTCGGTCTCCGAGGAGGCGCGATCGGCAAGATCGGGATGATTGACGTTCTCCTCCTGAAGGGTCTGCAGCGTCAGTTTCGATTCCCGCAGGATCTCGTCCTTCCAGGACAGCAGTTTCGCGCGAAAATACTCGCGCTGGCGTTCGTTCATGAAAGGCTCTTTTTCGGAAGGTCTATAATTTTTTAGCTTTTCCAAGGTCAATCCATTTTGCAACTGCAATTCTGTCGCCGCCGGCCGGGGTCCGTTTGCGCGCGCCTTATATAGCGAGGCCATGTGACACACAATATCAGCGGCGCCAAACGGGAACAGTATCCAAGGCCTTGCATGGGCTAGTATATTTCCGGCCTCAGGCGGACAAACGACGGGGTCGTCCCAGCCGGGTGTCGGATCTTGGGGGCCGAAATCAGCGTAGCAGCTGCAGCATGCTCGCTCGCGACTGATTCGCGAGCGCCAGCGCGGAGACCGCAATTGACCGGCGGGTCGCCAACGCCTGGCTGTTGGCAACTTCCCCGTTGGTGTCGGCCAGCGTCAGGTTGGATGCGCCGGTCTGCAGCACATTAATCAGGTTCTTGTTGAAGTTTTGGCGGATTTGCACGATCGAAAGGTTCGAGTCCAGCGCGGAAGCTTCGGCGCGCAACGCTGTGGAGGCACTGTCAAGTCGGGCCAGGACCTTGTTGGCTGAATTGCCGTCTAGGAAGTCGACACCGACCGTCAGGTTCGAGAGTCCAAGGCCGGCGTCGTTGAAGGTTACGCCCTGGATGCTGAGAGTCGACCGGCCTGTCTGGTTGAACACCAGCTTCAACGTATCGCCGTTCAGCAGGTTGATGCCGTTGAAGGAAGCGTCCTGCGCCGTGGCGTTAATCTGCGTCAGTACGTTGTTGTATTGATTGACCAGGTTGGCGCGGGTGGCCTGCGAGTTCGGATTGGCCACTGGAGGCGGCGCGGTGGGGTTAATGAACGGCCCACCGGCTCTGGCGGCCGTGCCGCCAATATCGCCGATTCTCCACGATGCCGCATCGTTTGTGGTTTCGATGTTGATTTTTCCGGTCGTGTCGATGCTGGCCTGCAGGTTGTTCGCCGCAAGCGCCGCGTTAAGTTCGTTCAGCGTCGAGACCTGCCCCGCACCGGTGCCGAAGGTAATGTTAGTTCCGACGCCGCCACCGGTCGCGCCGATGGTCAAGGTCTCGCCAGAGAGCACCGGCGACGCGATGTTCGTGGTGCCTGCGGTAAGGCCAAGCGCGGCGAGGACGTTGCCCGTACACGAGGTCACTAGGTTCTGAGTAATACCGGTCGACAGGACGAGCTTGCCGCCACTAACGGTGGAAGCTACCGGGGTTCCGGTAATGCTGTCGATCGCGGAAAGAACATCGCTCACTTTCAGCCTGCTCCCTGCACCGATACCGATGACAAAGTCATTTTGACCATCATTGGAGACGGTCGTCTGCGAGGTCGAAAATGTGATGATCTTGCCGTCGACCGTCAGGACAGAGTTGTTGGCGATAGGGGTTCCGAGGTCGTCGGAGGTAGCGCTCGCGGTACCGACGAGCTGGGTCGCTGCGGTGATCGGCGCGGCGCCGCCGGTTTTGTCGTTGTTGACGACGCTGCCGGTGACGGTGTTGTTCGGGTTGTCGCCGAGCAGGTTGTGGGCGGTCGCGCCGGTGATGGCCATGGACGTTACGTTCGATTTGATGTCATAGCCGATACGGGCCTGCAGCACCTGCTCGGCGATCGACTGTGCGTTCGCGACGAGAGCCTGCAGCGAGGTGAGAGCGGCGTTGGCGGCCTGCAACACCTGCACACCGCTGCTGATGCCGTCCAGTAGATTGGCGATATCGCTCGCTCGGTTGTTCAACGACAGCGCCGTGAAAAAATCGGTCGGGTTATCGAGCGCTGAGTTGACCTTGTCGCCGATGGCGAGGTCATTTTGGGTGTTGGCGAGCAGCGAGGCGGTCGATTGCAGCGCGAGCAGGTTCTGCCGAACCGACGCCGAAAGAACAATACCGGACACGTGTCAAACCTTCTTAGTTCAACACCCTCATTTTTTGGGAGACACGCTTAAGGTATGGTTAACGCCGGCTTAAATTATTCGGTGCTCCTGACCGAACGCGCGCGGGCACGGTAGCCGCAAACATCAGCGCAACAGCCGCAGTACGCTGGCCAGCGCCTGGTTGGCAAGCGCCCAGCACCGAGACCGCGATCGACTGTCGGGTCGAGGACCGCTCGATTCCGCGATCATGCTTGCTAATAGCGTGATCCGCCCATGCTGGGACACGCCGTCGGCAGAGATCTCTGATATCGCTAAGCATTTTTGTGCCAAGACCCACATTTACCATGCGTTAACCTTGGTCGGAAAGGATGGCCCAGATGCGCGACGGGGTAGCTCCCGGCGAGACCAATTCTCTTGAACTCACCGCACTGGCAGCCGGCGTCAGAATCGGCAATTGGAGAACCGACATGGCCCTGAAAGTCGAACTGAAGCCGCACGAACGCATCATCATCGGCAACTGCGTCATCACCAACACCGAGCAGCGCTCCCGTTTGCTGATCGACGGCGACAATATTCCGATTCTGCGCGAAAAGGACATTCTCAAGCCCGAGACGGCGGACACACCTGCCAAGCTGATCTATCTCGCGGTGCAGCTCATGTACATTTCTCCGGACGCGCGCGCCAACCACGGTACCTATTTCAATCTGATCCGCGATCTGATCACCGCCGTGCCGAGTGTCTGGCCGATCATCGAAGCCATCAACAACCAGATCCTGAACGACGATCTCTATCAGGCGTTGAAGGAATGCAGAAAGCTTGTGGCTTATGAAAAGAAGCTTCTGGATCAGATCGAAGAAATTCGCAGAAGACGTACTCTCAGTACAGCTGCATGAGCCGACGGTTCGACGCGAGATCGATGATCAAGCGATTGTGTCGAGGCGTTTGCGATGTTGCCGGAAATGTTCTGCAGGGCAAAGGATTGCGCCTGCAAGCCCCCCACTGCTGTATTCAGCGCGTCAAAAATACCCATAACACTCGTCTCCACGTCGATCCGGCGGCGCCGCAATCGAGGGAGACGGTCGCAAGCACCGTGCCAGATAAAAAGCGTAGATATATCAAATTCTTAAATAAGAATGCCCCGGTCCGATGACCGGGGCACAATTGCCTGGCGGGCAATAATTGCCGGGCGGCTCAGCTCGCCGATGGAGGCGCTGGATGGAAAACCAGCGCGAAGCCATCCATGCAATAGCGCAGGCCGGTCGGCTTCGGTCCATCGTCGAAAACGTGCCCAAGATGACCACCGCAGCGGTGGCAATGCACCTCGGTGCGGACCATGCCGAAGGTGCTATCCTCGGTCGTCCCGACAGCGTTTTCCAGCGGCTGATAGAAGCTCGGCCAACCGGTGCCGCTCTCAAACTTGGTCTCGGACGCGAAAAGCGGATGATCGCAACCGGCACAGGCGAAAACACCCTTGCGGTGCTCATTCAAGAGCGGGCTGGACCAGGGGCGCTCGGTGCCCTGGTTGCGCAGAATTTCATACTGCTGTGAGGTCAGCTGCGCGCGCCACTCGGCATCGGTTTTTTCAACCTCGAACTTCTCCGTAGCCCTCGCAGGCGAAGCCCTCAGCCAGCGAAAAGCGGCAAGGCCGAACAGGCTTGCGACAGCGGCAAGCAGGACACGGCGTTCAATCATGGGGGTCTCCGTGAGAGCGTGATTGCGGATCGTTCGCACTCGAATACGGTCGCAACTTGCAGAAGTTACACTGATTGACGGGCAAGTCTCTCACATTCGTGCGACTGCCGGCCCCGCCGCTACCCGTTACCACTAGGCTCCGTCGTGATCCGCCGGAACCTGCGGCGTTGCAGGCTCGCTCGGTCCGGGACGACGCCGCGGCTGACCCGGTGGAGAGCGGCGTGCTGGGGGCCGTGTCCCAGCCTGGCGATTGGCCTCGGCCAGACGCGCCTCGCGTAAACGCTCCTCGATTCTCGCCCTTTCCCGGTGGCGGGCGAGCGCACCGGCTGCAGCCGAACTTCCCCGCCTCCACATCCCAACGATCTGCCCGGCGACCCGTCCGGCCGGGCCCCCTGCCCACACCAGCTCGAAGGGGGAGAACAACCGCCAGCGTTCGTCGCCCCATAGAATGCTGCGCGCGATCAGCTGGCCGGCCATCGCCGAGGTGTTCAAGCCTTGGTGCCCGAAGCCACTCGCAACCCACAGCCCCTTGCGCAACTGGCCAATCTGCGGCATGCCGTGCACGGTCTGACCGACGGCGCCGCCCCACATTTCAGCGATTTCCACCTGACCGAGGTTTGGGAAAATCGTGCGAATTCTTCGGGCGACCGCGCCTGCAAACCTGCTTGGCCGCATCGCCCAGGTTGTTTCGGGGCTCGCCCACATCAGCCGGTCGCCATCGACGATACGGAAATGATCGATGCCATCGGTATCGGCGACCGATCCCTTGAACAGGATCACATCCGCCAGCCGATCGCCCAGCGGCGCGGTGATGCCAGCGTAGCGCCAGACCGGCAGCAGCGTTTCCGCCAGTCGTCGCAGGGGCGCACCGAGATGAACATTGCCGGCAAGCACGATATGGGTTGCGCGCAGCCTCGCCGATGGCGTGACGATGCGCTTGCGGATGCCCGACGAATCGAGGCTGACAACCGGCGTGTCCTCGAAAATCCGTGCGCCCGCTCGCCTTGCCAGCGCAGCAAGGCCATGAACGTATTTGCGACCGTCGATCTGGAACGCCCCGGGGTAATAGACCCCGTGGAAGTAACGATCGGTCCTGAGCTGGTCGCGCACACGGTCGACCTGCCAACCCTCTACTTCCGTTTCGAAATCCGCGGAAAGCATCTGCAACCGGCTGATCGACTGATCGCCGACATCGACATTGGAGACCTCAAGCACCCCTTCGGTCAAACCGATGCCAGGCATGAGTTCCTCGGTGGCGTTGGCGCGGACGTATCCGGCCCCCTCCCTGGACAGCGACCATAATTCCCGCGTGTCTTCGAAGCCGATACGTTCGATCAGCTCATTGATTGGAATTCCAAAGCCAGGCAGGACTGTGCCGAGATGATGACCGGATGCATTCCAGCCGACGTGCCGCCCCTCAAGCACGGCGACGTTGGCGCCGAGCCTTGTGGCCTCAAGCGCGACGGTCAGACCGGCAAGGCCCGCGCCAACGATACAAATGTCAACATCCAGGTCGAAGGTGAGGCGCGCGTGGTGGCGCGATGCTGCGGCGTCAGCTACCCAGGTCGTGCTTGTGGAAGTCTCGCTCATGTCGTTTTCTTGCCAAGCTGATGCCGCCGGTTCGAAGTTCCTGCCCTGACCGGAGTGTGTCCGCAACAGGAACTTCGAATTACGGCAGCAGGACACGAATCTGCCGGTGTCCCCGTGCATATGAAGTTCGGCCTGCTGAAGCGAATGTCAAATCCCCCACACTGTGGCTACTTGTTACCTTGTCCTAAGCATGGGCTTGTAGACTAAATGAGACCAAACACGAATCGAGAATCCCGCGATGCGTCGCTTGATGCTCCTGCGTCACGCCAAGACCGAAACGGACGCGCCCTCCGGCCGCGACCAGGACCGCCGTCTCGACGAGCGCGGCCACGAGGACGCAGCGCGGGTCGGCGACTGGATCGGGCGGCACCCGCCGTTTCCCGACCTCGTCCAGGTTTCACCCGCCGTGCGGGCGTGGCAAACTTGGGAGATTGTCTGGGAGGCGATGAAAGACCACGCCCCGCAGCCCTCGGTCGAACCCGTTGACGAACTCTACGGTGCCGATCCGCCCCAGCTGTTGCGGGTCATTCGCATGGCAGAGGCGAGCAATCCGAAGCGGCTGATGCTTGTCGGGCATAATCCCGGAATGCATGAACTGGCGCTTGCCCTTACCGGCAGCGGCGAGGCCTCGGGACGAAAGGCGCTGGCCGACAACCTTCCGACGACCGGACTCGTCGTTTTCGATTTCGCGGTCGATGACTGGAGCGACGTTGCGTTCCGCCGCGGACGGCTCGTGCTCTTTGTCAGCCCGAAGCTTTTGAAACAGGCCTCGCGCGACTAGTGTGGTGGTTCGGAAGTTCTCTTCATTTTACCGCGAGTCCATCAAGAGAACTTCCGAACCAAAAAACCACACTAGAATCGTAGGTTTCTAGTGTCCTCTCGAATCCGAAGTTCGCAGAAGAGCGCGCCGCAACAGAGGTGCGAACTTCGGATTCGGGACACTGGGCGGCAACGCGCCAAATCTGATAACCTCATGGCCGACAGGAGGGTGCAGATGTTCAGGTCAATTCTCGTGCCGATCGATCTTGCCGATACCGATCTGGCCAAGCCGGCGATCGAAACCGCCGCCGCCCTCGCGCAGACCTGGAAAGGTGTGGTGCGGCTGCTGAACGTGCTGCCGATGACGCCGGTCATGCTGGCGGAGTATGTGCCGCCCGATTTCGACGCCCAACAGCGCCAAACTTCCGAGGAGGCTTTGACGATCGTCGCGCGCGAATCCGGCGTCGAGGCCTCACGCATTTCGACCATGGTACGGCAGGGCGGGATCTATCACGAGATTCTCGAGGAAGCGGCCGCAATCAAGGCCGACCTGATCGTGATGACCTCGCACCGCCCCGCCATGCGGACCTATTTCCTCGGCTCAAATGCCGGGCACGTCGTACGCTATGCCACCTGCTCGGTGCTGGTCGTGCGACATTAGTGGAGCGCAAAGCGGTCCAGATCGCTAGCGAAATGTCAGAATCGGCTTGACGACGTGATTCAGTCCGGCCAATCGGCGATAAATCCCCTCGCCTTGTAGAGCTCGATCTTGTCCCATTCGCCCAGGACACGACGGCTGAACTCCGGATCGGTGTGCCAGAGCTGCCACGGCGTCGCAAAGCTGTGAACTGTGATCAGCAATTTCTCTACCGCCGGCCAATGCCGGTGCAACGTCATCGGATAGCGGCGCCCGGTCCACGTGTTCCCCAGGCAAATCACGCTGCGAATAGTCCGCAATCCCAGCGAGGCCTCGATAATCGGCAGCGAGAAGATCACGTTCTCGCCCGTGTTGGTGGCCTGATGCTCCTCCAGAATGCGATCGGGGGGGATGCCGCCGGCGACCATCTCGGCCTTGATGATCGTGCACTCGGAAAGATTTGACCCGGGCGTCAGACCGCCGCTTACGATCGACCAACCGAACATGCCCTCGCGCCATAGCCGGCAGGCGGTTGCAGCCCGAAGGTTCGCATCTTCCCGGGTTCCGAACACAAACAGCAGATCGGCGGGCTTAAGAGGCGTGTTGAAAAGGTGCTTCGCATTGATCTCCGAAATTTCGGCTTCGCTCGGCCTGCCTCCGTGTCGATTTTCCACCGCACCCTCGCTCTGAAGAAGATGCCTGGCACGTTGCAACGCATGAGAGACGCCGCGAAGTCACGTTTCATTGCGCTCGATTACGGCAGCAGCGCATCCGGGATTTGCGCAAATGTATAAATAAGCGGCCGGTTGCGACGGATGAAGCCGCCGACCTGCCAGCCTAACAGCGCGGCAAGGCCGATGAGAAACAGGGCGCCGGCGAATTCTCCGATCGCAAGCGCGCGAACGAGAAGCCCCGCCATCGCAAGCGCGAGCAGCGCGACCAGCGTAACGCCGATAGCGTAGACGGTCGAACCAAGCCCGCCGGTCAGCTCAGCACGACCTCCAGCACTGGCGATTCGCCGATGCAGTTCGGTGATGAAGGCGCGATATTCCTTGTCCTGCGGGACCATCAGCGCTGCCGTCTGCCAGGACGTCGAGACGATCGCAAGCCGCGCGCCACTCTTATTTGCGATGTCGGCCCGGAAGCGGTGCGCCTGCATTGAGACGGGTCGATAGGACAGCCGGATCGCGGAAATGTCGGCATAGCGCCACATTCCCGACCGGCCGGCAAGGCGCCATGCCAATCCGTCTGCGGTCAGTTCAAAGTGATTGGCGCCGCCGATCAGCGATGCCCTGTAGGCGTAACGGACAGCGGGATCGATCGTCATGTCAACTCGCTCTTGCAGAACTGTTGCGCACGCCATCCAACTCCTCGCCTTGCGATCCCGTCAGTTTGTATCCTACAAGTGCCAGATGACAGAGACGACCTTTTTTCCGCGCCGCCTGATTCTCGGAGGCGCAGTGATTTCCGGTGTGCTGCTGGCGCTTGCCGTGCACATGCTCGGAGCGAGCTACGGTCTCGACCTGGGCGGACTGTGGCGATCCGAAACGCGCCAGGTCATGCCGGCGGGCGCGGCAATCGCGTGGTGGCTGATCGCCACCGTCGGCTTTTCGGGCGGTTACTTCACTGCGAACCTGATGCACAGCGCGGTTTCGGGACAGATTCCGCGCAGGATGCGGCAATTTTTGATCGCCGTCGGCGTGCTATTGCTGGCCGGCGCGGCTCAAGTTGCTTCGGCGCCTAGCCCGATCCCGACGATTTCGGGGGTGCTGGCAGGCTTCGCAGCCTTGTGCCTGGGCGCGGTGATGGCGTTCTGTGGCGCGAATTTCGCGCTGCGCAAGGCTTAGAGCCCGTAGCTTGCCCGCCGCGCCCTACGCCACCGCGCCGATGCGCGCAGCGGACAGCAGTTCGTGTATCTCCGACACCGAACGTGGTTCGCTGAACAGGAAGCCTTGCGCCTGGGTGCAGCCCTCGCGGCGCAACAGCTCGAGCTGCACGTCATTCTCGATACCCTCCGCGGTGGTAGCGATGCCGAGGCTCTTGCCGAGCCCGATCACCGCGTGCAAAACAAGGATCGATTTTCCGGGTACTTGCTAGGTAAGCGAAGGCCGCGGGACCGATCAGCCCCGCGGCCTTTGCGGTTGGGACGCTGGAACGATTGTCGAGACTGGGAGTTTTGAGTGTTAGCATCCCTCCTCGGGATGCCTTTGTATTGCAGATTGTGCCAACCCGGCCCCAGCGTGCTGCCCAAGCGCTGGGGCCGTTTTCGTTGATGCGGTCTATGTCACCGGGAATTTATTGCTGTCCAAGGGGTACATCCTGCTGTCGGTCACCGCTTCTGTTCTTTATGGCAGGGCAATTGGAAGTGATTGGCACGGGCCGCCAGCATTGGACCACCTGGCGGCCCACCTGTTCCCTAGGAACGCCACGGAGGGCGTTGCGTTGGCGTTAGCCGAGCGGCTATGGGTTCCCACTCACTTGCCGCTTCGACCGCGAGGCCCGAACGCCCCCCGCGTCGGGCCTCGTTGTTTGCTTGCGCCTTCTCGTGCTGCAAATTTGCAGCACGCCCGAAACGGACCAGTCACGAAGCATGAATATGGCGCGCCGCCCGCCCGGTCACCGCCCGGCTGCCAGCCGTGGTACGCTTAAGCGGAGAGCAGGAGAACTAGATGAGCAAACGCGCCCTCGAATTTGTGGAGACTTGGGTTTCGGAGCACATCTATCCGGAAGATTCCCCACCCCAAGTTGACGTTTCGCAAGCTAAGGGTCTGGCCGCCAGTTGCCGTACCGCTGCTACTGCAGCCGGGATTTCAGTGCTGAGATTGAAGAGCAATTTGATGATCTCGCCGCATTCATTGCAGGTCAGATTGAAGAGGCGGCTGATAAACTATCGGCAAAGGATGAGTAACGCGCCGAGCCATCCGCCGCCTACCGCGTTTGAATAGCTTACCATGAGCGACTTTTGATGAGACGTTTTCGCGGCCGGCCGCTTAGCACACGTATCGTTTTGGCCGAGCCCTCATGCTCCTAGCAGTCACGTTGCTTTGCGCCTTGATCGCCTGGCTGGTGTATATGCAGCCCTAAATACCCAACCAATTGGCTTTACCCCAAAGCAATTGGCCCAACCCCTAGCCGCTTCACGTCAGCTAGTGTTCGCCCGCAAAAGATTTCGATTTTGTGATTCTTATCAATGCAGCCATCTGAATTTATTGCTTGGCTCTACTGGGCCGACTCGGCCGCTGTCGATATGGGGCAAGGGCAAGTAGTTGGCAGGGGCCGCTCTGATTCCAGCGCGGCGGGCGGCCCCAGCCATATCGCGCTTGGATGGCTATGCGGGTTTGACGGCGGCGACACCCTAACATCACGCTATCTATCCGCGCGGACCCCTGCCGACTCCCTGCCGGCGGGGGTTTTGCTTAACTGACCCATCCGGACTCGCATGAGTACTTTGGCGGCTTTAAACGGCCATGGCTTTAGACGGCCCCCAACGCCGGCGGGGGTTTTGCTTAGGTCGGCTTTACCTCCTATTCTAATGGCCATGCCACTGTTTGAGTTCTGCATTCCCACAACAGGGACCAAGGTTCCGTCAGGCCCGGAAGAGGCGCTCTTGAGCGCGCCGCTCCACCAGGTCGCGGCGGCGATCAGCAAGACACTGAGATCGCGGGTGAGGAGTCTGCCACGGCGCGACCTTTTGTCCCAACCCTGGACCCTCATGCCGCCCAGGTCGTAGGCCCGTAAAAGCATGGAAACGAACCGGGTGAAGGCGGTGTTGTCAAGGACTGCACAACATAGCCTTTTTGCCTTATGGAACTCGGGTATAAGAGGTGACTGCCGCTTTCGATCGATGGCTCTGATAAGCCATAGAAGGATCTGTCGCCCCTGCCGGGAGGATGAATGCAAGGCCTGCTGACCGCGCTGGCGCGTGGTTTCAAGAAATGGATCGGCTGGAAACGACTCGGGATCGCGGCAAGTCTGCTGATTATTGCCTTTGCGATCAGGACTTTGGTCCTTACGCTGAAAGGCGTCGATACCGGTGTGGTCCTGACCGCGCTGACCGAAATCCCACCGGGCAATATCGCCCTTGCCGCATTGTGCGTGGTTTGCGCATTCTGCACGCTTACCTTTTATGATTTCTTCGCGCTGCGCACCATCGGCAAACGGCACGTGCCTTACCGCATCGCTGCGCTCTCGAGTTTCACCAGTTACTCGATCGGCCACAACATCGGCGCCACGGTGTTTACCGGTGGCGCGATCCGTTTCCGGATCTATTCGGACTATGGGCTGAACGCGATCGACGTCGCCAAGATTTGCTTTCTTTCAGGACTGACCTTCTGGCTCGGCAACCTGGTCGTTCTCGGGGTCGGCATGACCTACCATCCGTGGGCGGCCGCCGCGATGGACCTGCTGCCGGAGACGATGAACCGCCTGATCGGAATCGGCTGCCTGTCCGGCATCGTAGCGTACTTTGTCTGGCTGTCGGTCGGCGGGAACCGACGCGAACTCGGACAGAATGGATGGAAAGTCGTGCTGCCATCGGCTCGGCTCACGCTGGTACAGGTCCTGATCGGTGTGGTCGATCTCGGATTTTGCGCAACTGCGATGTATCTTCTGGTGCCGGCGCAGCCGCACATCGATTTCCTGTCGCTGGCGGTGGTCTTCATCCTTGCCACGTTATTGGGCTTTGCCAGCCATGCGCCCGGCAGCATCGGCGTGTTCGACGCAGCGATGCTGGTGGCGATGCCGCAATTTGGTCGCGAGCAGCTGCTCGCCACGCTGCTGGTGTTCCGTGTTCTGTATTTCGTAATCCCGTTCTCCATCGCAATTTCGATCATGGGCACGCGCGAGTTCTGGCTCAACGTCGTGGTGCCCTGGCAGAAACGCCGCAGGATGAGCGGCAATAGCGGCAATGTGTCCTGCTCGCCAGCGCCGCCGGCGGCGGTTTCCGCGCCCGCAAACGCCGCGGTCCCGCAACCCGTGAAGCGCCTGCATTCCAAGGCGTGAGAAAATCACGGAAAGTCGGGAATTTCGGTCTAACGCAGCGCCTCTTATTTTTGCCCCATCTGAGCATCAAAAGCGCGAGCATCGTATCCTAGTGTCCCTTCGGTTCTGACATTCGTAAACGAAGCGCCCCGATATGATACGAATGTCAGAACCGGGACACTGGTGCCCATAACTTTCCGAAGTTCGTGAAAGGTGGGTGCTGAGATGCAGCACGAACTTCGGAAAGTGGGCACTAGCGTGATTCCTGATTTGCCATTCGCCATGACGGCCCGCGCGAACAGCAAGGCAAGGGGGTCAGCCCTCCTCTTGGGAGCGCTCGTTGCGATGGAGTTGATGATGTGGCCGCAATCGACGGCCGCGCAGGCAACCGCCGAAACGCCGCTGCAGATTTCCTGGGAGGTCAGGAACCGCTTCCGCCTGTTTCGAGAGGAGCGCGATTTCCAGCTCCACGTCGAGAGCGCGGGCGATCGCAGTATTCTTGCATCCGAGCAGATGCTGGAACGTCAGAGCGACGGCCGCGGCTGGGCACGCAACACGGTCAATCGCCTCTGCATCGATCTCACCGGCCGCGTCAGCGAGCCCTGCACCCGCGACAACGTCAAGGAAAGCTATCTGACGCCGGTGGATCATTCGATCGTCGTTCGGCTGACCGGCACGGTTCCGGTCGGCGCCACCTGCGCCTGGTCGTTCGACGACGGCGATGGCCCGCAGCAGTCCACCTTCGATTGTGCCGAGCCCGTCAACCTGCGCGTCCGCTACGGTCGTCAAACAGTGGCCACCGTCGAAGTCTCCAGCGGTCAGGAAGCATCGCAGAGTATCTCAACGGAAATAAGTGTGCGCGATATCTTCATCGCCGGCCTTGGAGACAGCATTGCCTCCGGGGAGGGCAATCCGGACCGAGCGATTGCCTTGTCGGACGAGGGTTTCTGCTTCCGCTCCTATCTCGGAACGGCGGCCGCGCAATATTACCGGCCGAGCCGCGCCGGCTACAAAGGCGGGCGCGCCTGCGAGGCTCCGGACACGTTGCAAAACTGGCAACGCCACGCCGCGTTGTGGTTCGACGCCGCCTGCCACCGCTCTCTCTACAGCTACCAGACGCGGACAGCACTGGCGCTCGCTGTCCGATATCCGCACATCGCGGTGACATATCTGCCGCTGGCCTGTACCGGCGCCACCATCGCGGACGGATTGTTTGGCAGCCAGCGCGCCCGCGAGTGTCCGCCCGGCAGGTCGAACACGAGTTGTCGGCTCGGCGTCAACGGACAACTCGCCGAATTGCGTGAGGCGCTGACGGCGGCCAGGCGCCGACAGGCGGATCGCCAACTCGATCTGATACTGCTTTCGATCGGCGCCAACGACATCTATTTCTCGGGTCTTGTCGCCGACGTGATCGTCGACACGCCGACCGAACGCACACTCTTCCGGCGCACCGGCGTGACGGCATCCGTGGATGATTCACGCGCGGCGATGACGCGCGATCTGCCGCAAGGGTTTCGGAAGCTGCGCGAAGCGCTGCGGCCGCTGGTCGGCGATCTCTCGCATGTCATTTATACCTCATATGGCAACCCGGCACTGTTGAGCCGCGGCACGCCCTGCCCCGGCGGCCGCGCCGGCTTTGACATTCATCCCTCTTTCAGGGCTGACCCACAGCGGCTCGCCAACGTCGCGAGCTTTGTGCAAAGCGAATTTCTGCCGCAGCTGAAAGCACTCGCGCTATGCCAATCCGGCGTGCTTTGCCGCGATCCTGCCGCTGACCGCATGACGTTCGTCGATGCACACCAGACCGCCTTCGCCGATCATGGTTTTTGCGCGCGAGCCGAAGATGATCCGGAGTTCGACCGTGAGTGTTTCTCGGCCAAGGGCGAGAGTTTTGACCCCGATATCGTCAACTCAGCGAGTCAGCCGATGCTGTGCGGTCACAGCGCCGGCGAATATCGCGCCTATCTTCCGCGGGCGCGCTGGATTCGTGACGCCAACGACAGCTATTTCGCGGCTATGACCTATCCGCAAGGATTGCCCTCCTCAATGCAACCATCCGACATCCACGATGCGACCTGGGGGGTCTTGTCGGCTGTCTACGGTGGGGTGGTGCAT
>Ga0306926_10002081_pt1 | contig 20231 bp, 15 predicted proteins | sample flu12Cox44000178_FD_203759 | JGI IMG/M metagenome (GOLD analysis project Ga0306926, IMG submission 203759) | Lab enrichment of tropical soil microbial communities from Luquillo Experimental Forest, Puerto Rico - flux8day.12C.oxic.44.000.178 (v2)... | ecosystem: Environmental > Terrestrial >...
AGGCGATAAATCGCCATTCCGAGGAGTGCCGAAGCCGCCATGGCCGTGGTTACGCCAAGCGAGATGCTGCCGGTATCGTTTGCTACGATCACCGCGACGTAAGCGCCGAAAGCATATACGGCGGCATGCGCGATGTGCAGGATACGAAGCAGACCGTAAACGAGCGTGAGGCCCACGGCCATCAGCGCGTAAGTGCAGCCGAAGACGAGACCATTGAAAACTAGGTCAATGTAGTACAGCACCGCTTCTCGCACGGGCCGGGAAGTCGCGCCGATCGCGTGTTCGCCACATTACTCAGTCGGAGGCGCCAACAGCTTGAGATCATCGATCCAGGCATAGTGACGGAATTTTCCGTCCTTCACCACATTGACGTTCATCGGCATGTTAATTTCTCGCAGCGGGTTGAAGCTGACCAGCTCACCGGCCAGATGCGGGAAGTTTCGCGTGGCCGCCAGGGCATCGCGCACCTTCGCCGGTTCGAGCGTGCCGGCTCGCGTGATGGCGTCGCACATCAAACGGACCGCCGAATAGACGCTGGCTCCCACGTTTTCTCCAGCGTATCCCGCGCGCTTCTCGAAATCGGTGAGATATTGCTTGAGCTCGGGCGCGTCTCGGTCGCGATTGAGCCCGCCCACGATATACACGCCCTCGATCGCAGTGCCTGCGATTTGGATGAGCTTCTCGGCGTCGAAGGCCTGTGATCCCACGATCGGCGCGCGGATGCCGGCGGAACGAAGCTGGGTCACAAGGGGTGCGGCCGTGAAGAAATATCCGGTCACGTAGATGACGTCGGGACTGTCGCGCTTCACGCTTGCAACGATGGAGCCGAATTGGCGGTCTTTGAGCGAATAGCTGTATTCGCCGAGCACCTTGATGCCGAATTGATCGACCACACTCTTGAAGCCCTCAAGGGTGGCCTGGCCATAGTCGTTGTCCATGCTGACGATGGACACGCGCTTGAGACCAAGATTGTCGCTGAGGAATTTCGCTGCGGCTCGCCCCTGCGGGGGACCGAGGTGAACACCGCGGAAGACGTAATCGCCGCTGCGGGTGATGTCGGGATGCACGCCGTAAGCGGAGATGAACGGCACGCTTGCTTTCTGAAAGATCGGAGCAGCCGCCCGGCCTGACGCCGAATAGCTGCCGGAGACGGCAAACGTGACCCCGTCTTGACCAACGAGCTTGTTGGCGGTGAACACCGCCTCCTCGGTCTTGGCCTGATCGTCATACGTGACCAGCTCGACTCTCTGGCCAAGCACACCCCCGCCTGAATTGATTTTCTCGTTAGCCATTTCGGCCGCAATCCTCGCAGAGACGCCGTCGGTCGCAGCCGCCCCGGTCAGTGGCGCCTGAAATCCGATCTTGACCTCGGCCTGGACAGGTGTGGTGGCGATTGCTGCCAGCGAAATCAGCATCAGCACGCACAACCGCGACCACGTTATTGAGACCGCGAAGCACAGTAGACGACCCATTAGAACATCTCCCTGCTGGACCCAGGTCCTGCCAACGATCGTGCGAGGTTGCCCACGCCCGCTTGGGTCATATTAGTCCCGAAAACCGGTGACAGCTGCGATAAAGGCAAGCATGACCGGCAAGGCAGCTCAGTTCAATACCGCAATGCCTGGACATCAGGAAAAGTCACGCGGCGCGCTTGACGTCTCTGCGGCGGCAAAATGGTCGTGATGCAAAGAGGCACGCGGATCCTATAGCATAAGGGCCCCTGAGCACTTGGCATGGGATTGCGGACCGCCCTCCCCGTTCCATAACCCCCCATTCTGCGAATCGCGACCTCCGCTGCTGAGAGCGCGTGAATACCAAGTGCGCGCAGGTCTTATTGGCAAATATCACGAATACAAAAGCGGGCCTGCCTCAGATGCCGCATCCGCATCTGCACCATTGGCTTGGTGCAGAACTGCAGAAACTTAGCGGCCCTTGGCAGGGGTTCGCGCAGGAGCTGAAGGCGCTTCCCTACCAATTCGTTGGTGTACACGCTCACTCCCGTGACGTTGCCGTCAGGCCGTCCAAAGCTAGTCACAAGTCCTTGGTCGACGGGATTGGCGCCGGTAATGAAAAGTCGTGTCAAAACGGCGCAACTCAGTTTACACTTCGGGCCGTTCGCCGCATTGGATCAAGTCGAAGAATCCGAACGCGCCCGCGGTGAGGCGAGGACGTGACGGCGCATCGCTTCGCCTGCAACGCGCCGAACATTCTTGCCAATCGCCGGCCGTTGGTGACAAGCTTGTCAGCGGCGGCAATGCCTCAACCGTGAACGAGGGGAGATCGCACATGCTGCGCTGGTTTCTAACAGGATTGCTATTGGTAAGCGGGCTCGCGTCCGGCGCCGCAGCGCAGGATCTTGCGAAGAACCACTTCAAGGTTATCGGGCTTAATAGCCCGACGCCGGTCTCGATTCATGACGAGGTGCCGTTCTGGCGCAAGACGATCACCGCGACGTCGAAGGGCGCCATCACGGCCGACATAACACCTCTCGATCAGATGAGCATCGACGACAAGACCATGCTGCGGCTGTTGAAGCTCGGCGTGATGGACTTCGCCGGCATGGACATCTCCAAGATGGCGGGCGACGACCCGCGTTTCGAGGGCTGCGATCTCGCCGGACTGACGCTTGACCCGGACAGCGCACGCAAGGGGTGCGATGCCTACCGCGCCGTCATCGACCGGCAGATGCAGAAGAACTGGAACGCCAAACTGCTGGCGTTCGGTGGCAATACGCCTCAGGTATTCTGGTGCAAGGACGTTGTCGGCGGGCTTGCCGACCTCAAGGGCAAGAAGATCCGCGTGTTCAACAACACGATGCGCGATTTCCTCGGCGGCGTCGGCGCCACCGCGATCAGCATGGCGTTCGCCGAGGTCGTGCCGGCGCTCAGCGCCGGGGTGGTGGACTGCGGCGTGACGGGCAGCCTGTCCGGCAACACTGCCGGTTGGAACGAGGTCACGAAATCGATCTACCCGATGTCTCTCGGATGGAGCATCAACGTCGTGGCCGTCAACCTCGACACCTGGAAGCGGCTCGATCCGAAGACGCAGGCGTTCATGCTCGAGCAGTTCAAGGCCTATGAAGACAAGATGTGGACCACGATCAAGACGACCACCGGCGAGGCCAATAACTGCAATACCGGCAAGCAACCTTGCACCATGGGCAAGTTGGCGATGACTACCCTTGTGGCCGTCAAACCCGAGGAGGCGGAAACGCACAAGAAGCTGCTTGAGAGCGCGGTCCTCGCCAATTGGGCCAAGCGCTGCGGCCCCGAATGCGCAAAGGAATGGAATGCAACCGTCGGCACGGCGCTTGGGCTGACGGCACCGACGCCGTGATCTACGGCCTCGCCCGAGACTTGCTCGCACATCTGAACTCGAATCTGATCTCGGGTTCGTTCACCTGATCGATCAATCGGGAGCGGGAGCCGATGCTGCCGCTGCAAACGATCGCCGAGGGGATATCGCGCGTTGGCGCGATTGTCGGGGGGGCGTTGTTGCTCATCGCCTCCATCGTGATCTGCATCGACATCACGCTGCGCTACACGCTCTCGTGGACGGTCGGCGGTGCCGACGAGCTTTCCGGCTATGCACTCGCGATCGCTAGCTCCTGGGGGCTTTCGGCGGCAGTGCTCACGCGCTCGCACATTCGTATCGATACCGTCTACGTGCGCGTGAGGACCCGCGTCAGGGCCGTGCTCGACCTCGTTAGCCTCGCAGCATTCGTGTTCTTCTTCTCTCTCGTCACCTATCATGCATGGGGCGTGCTGAAGCAGTCCTGGGTGTCGGACTCGCACTCCCTTTCCGACATCCAGATGCCGCTAATCGTGCCGCAGAGCCTCTGGGTCCTTGGCCTCGTCTTCTTCGTAATGGTCTCTGTGCTGCTCTTCGCGCGTGGGCTGCGCGCCTTTGTCATGAGTGACTTCGACGGGCTGTTCGCGTTGATCGGCTCCAAATCGGCCGTGGCAGAAGCGGAGGAGGAAGTCATCAACGTAGAGAAGGCATTTGCGCAGGAACGCTCGGACCGCAAGCCATGACCGCTGCCGTTTCTCTCATCGTCCTGCTGGTCATATTGGGCAGCTCGATCGCGGTAGCCGCCGGTATGGGCCTGACGGGCGTGGTTCTCAACCAGTTCTACTCCTCGATGCCGTTGACCCGCATTCTGGGGGAGCTGACGTGGTCGACCACCAGCAACTTCATCCTCACGGCGATCCCATTCTACATCATGTTCGGCGAAATCCTGTTGCGCAGCGGGATTGCCGAGCGGATGTATTCCTCGCTGATGCAATGGCTGTCGTGGTTGCCGGGCGGGCTGATGCACTCCAATGTCGGAGCATGCGCATTGTTCGGCTCGGTGTCCGGGTCAAGCGTCGCGACCGCGGCGACGATCGGCGTCGTCGCGATGGGGGAAATCGACAAGCACAAGTACAACGAGCCGCTCTTTCTCGGGACACTTGCGGCGGGCGGAACGCTCGGCATCCTGATCCCGCCATCCATCAATATGATCATCTACGGGGTCATGACCGACACGTCGGTGCCGAAGCTTTATCTCGCGGGGTTCCTTCCGGGCTTCATCCTGACGATCCTGTTCAGCCTGACCGTTCTGATCGCATGCCTGTGGAAGCCGCACTGGGGCGGCAACAAGATCGAGACCAGCTGGGAAGAGCGGATTCGGACCTTGCCCGATCTGTTGCCACCGCTGGTTCTGCTGGTCATCGTCATTGGTGCCATTTTCTACGGCATTGCGACGGCGACGGAAGCGGCTGCTGTCGGCATTGTCGGCGCGCTCGCGATTACGGGCTGGCGCAGGCGGCTGAACTTCGCCATGCTGCGTGATGTGTGTGAAGCGACGGTTCGCACGAGCGCGATGGTGGTGGCGATCCTGATCGGAGCCTTCTTCCTCAATGTCGTCATACAGACGATCGGACTGACGCAACAGTTGAGTCGGCTGATCGCCGCGTATCAGTTGTCGTCTGTTCAGGTTCTCATGGCCGTGATCGCGCTTTATCTCGTGCTCGGCACCTTCATGGAAGAACTGTCGATGATGATCTCGACCATACCTATCACGACGCCGCTCATGGTGCAGGCGGGCTATGACTCCGTGTGGTACGGTATCCTGATCGTGTTGCTCATCCAGACCGCGATGATCTCGCCGCCTTTCGGTATCAACCTGTTCGTCATTCAAGGCATTCGCGGCCGGGGCAAGCTGTCCGATGTCGAGCTGGGTTCGGCACCGTTCGTGATTGCGCTGCTGATCATGATCGCGATCATTTGCATCTGGCCGGACGTCGTCATGTGGGCGCCGCGAATATTTGGGTGAGACCTATGGATCCGCCGCCCGCCGAGATCGGTGCTCCCGTCGATGACATCGACACCCCGGCGCTCGTCATCGACCTCGACGCGCTGGATCGCAACATTGCGAGAATGGCCGAGTTTGCGTGCACGACAGGGGTTCGCGTGCGTCCGCATGCCAAGACCCACAAATCGGTTGCCATCGCGCTGCGGCAGATCGCGCAGGGCGCTGCAGGTCAATGCGTACAAAAGGTCGGCGAGGCAGAGGCCCTGGTACGCGGCAGCGTGAAGGACGTCCTTGTGAGCAATCAGGTCGTCGGTGATCGCAAGTTGCGCCGACTTGTCGCGCTGGCGCAGGATGCGACGATCGCGCTCTGCTAAGAAAAGGGCGCACCCGTGGCTGACAAATTCGATCCGATCGCCTTCGAGCTCTTCAAGAACGCGCTGTTCTCGATGACCGACGACATGGCGCTGACGATCTTCCGCACGACCTATTCGGGCGTCCTCAAGGAAAACATGGATTTTTCCACCGGTTTCGCCGACGCCTATGGAAAGCTCGTCGCGCAAGGCCTGACCTTGCCGGGGCATCTCGGCTCAATGCCGACGGCGCTCGCATCGGTGTTGCGGCATTTCGGCGACGACATGGCGCCCGGCGACGTGTTCATCATGAACGATCCATTCGACGGCGGCATGCATCTGCCGGACATCTTCATCTTCAAGCCGCTGTACCATGAGGGCGAGCGGCTCGGGTTCGCATGCACATGCTGTCACCACTCCGATGTCGGTGGCCGTGTCGCAGGTTCGAACGCATCGGACTCGACAGAAATCTATGCCGAGGGCTTGCGCATCGCGCCGATGAAACTCTACAAGGCCGGCAAGCTCAACAAGACCATCATGACGTTCATCGAGAAGAACGTCCGCCTGCCGGTGCAGGTGCAGGGCGATCTGCGCGCGCAGATTGCCGCGTGCCACATCGCCGAGGCGCAGTTCGCCGAGCTCGTTTCAAAATACGGCGCTGCGGAGACGAAGCATCTTATGGCGGAAGTGCTCGATCACGCCGAGCGCCTGACCCGCGCAGAGCTCGCCAAGCTCCCCGACGGCGAATGGAGCTTCGAGGATTTCATTGATGATGACGGCATCGACTACGGCAAATCGATCCGCCTATTCGTGACGATCCGCAAGTCGGGCGACAGCATGGTGGTCGACTGGACCGGGACGAATCCGCAGGTCAAGGGCGCGATCAACAACACGCTGTCCTTTACCAAGGCCGCCTCCTACTGCGCGGTGCGTTCCGTGCTGCCGCAGAACATGCCGAGCAACGAAGGCGTTTACCGCGCGATCGAGGTGATCTGCCCGCCCGGCACGATCGGCAACTGCGTGCTGCCGGCGGCATGCGCGGCGCGCGGACTGACGGGTTTCCGCATGGTGGATTGCATGTTCGGCGCGCTCGCCATGATGCTGCCGGACAAGGTGATGGCGGCGGGGGACGGCGGCAACACCGGCATTTCCATCGGCGGCTATGACGCGCATCGCAAGCCGTTCGTCTACGTGGATTTCACCTGTGGGGCATGGGGCGGAAGCCCTTGGGCTGACGGCCTCGACGGCAACTCGCATATGATGGCGAATATGGCCTCACAATCGATCGAGGTGACGGAGGCCGAAATGCCGCTGTCGATCATTGCGTACGAATTCGTGACGGATAAGGCCGGGGCCGGAAAGCTTCGTGGCGGGGTTCCATTTCGGCGCGACTATCGATTCCTCGAGCACGAGGGGCTGCTCCAGGTCCGCTCCGACCGGCGTGACCACCGGCCGTTCGGGCTCTATGGCGGCAGCCCCGGTCAGCCATCCGAAAATTATCTCAATCCAGAAACCGATCACCGCCTCCTTCCATCGAAGCTCACGATGGCGATCCGCAAGGGCGACGTGTTCCGCCACGTGCTTGCGGGCGGTGGCGGCTGGGGCGATCCGCTTGAACGCGATCCGCACGCCGTGCTGCGCGACGTGCGCAATGAATTCCTGTCGGCCGATCGCGCCAAGTCGGACTATGGCGTCGTCGTCGACACGGCGACGTGGCGTGTCGACGCGGAAGCGACGGAGCGGCTTCGCACCGAAATCGGCAACGCGCGCGGCTGGTGCGATGTGCCCAAGGTCCAATGGCACGAGCCGGCAACGCTGAAGCAGGTCGCCGAGTAGACGAAATGGGTTCCTCGGTTCGCGTCGGTGTTGATATCGGCGGCACCTTCACCGACATCGTCGTCCTCGGCTCGGACGGCTCGATCTACACCAAGAAGGTGTCGTCGAGCGTCGGCAATTATGCACAAGCCATTGTCGATGGATTGAGCGAGCTGTTTGGCGAAACCGGACTGGGTGGCGACGCCATCGAGGAAATCCGCCACGGCACGACCGTCGCGTCGAACGCGATTCTCGAGCACAAGGGCGCGCGCGTCGGCCTTATCACGACGAAAGGCTTTCGCGACGTGCTCGAGATCCGCACATTGCGGATGCCGCGCCTCTACGATCTCACCTGGACCAAGCCGCCGCGGATGGTCGAGCGGTACTTGCGCCAGGTCGTGGATGAGCGCGTTGACCACAAGGGCAATATCGAGAAGGCGCTCGACCCGGCCGATGCCGAGCGTGCCGTCGACGCATTGCTGGCTGAGAGTGTGGAAGCGATCGCCGTGTGCCTCATCAATTCGTTCACCAATCCGGCCCACGAGTTGCTGATCAAGGACGTCGTGCAGCGCAAGGCGCCGCACATTCCCTTGAGCATCTCCTTCGAGGTGTTGCCCGAGATCAAGGAGTACGAACGAACGTCGTCGACGACGATCAACGCCTACGTGATGCCGATCGTCGCCACCTATCTGCGCGCGTTGCGCGCCGGGCTCGACGCGGCCAGCATCCCGGCGCGCCTCCTCCTGATGCAATCGAATGGCGGGTTGACGACGGACGCCGCCGCTGCGGCGCAACCGATGAATATCGTCGAGTCCGGCCCGGCCGGCGGTGTCGTCGGCGCGCAAGCCGTCGCACGCTCGAAGAAGCTTGCGAAGATCATCACCTTCGACATGGGCGGCACCACCGCGAAGGCGGCCATAGTGGAGAACGGCGAGGTGACGCGCGCGCAGGAATATGCGGTCGGTGCCGGGATCATGATCGGCTCGCGGCTCCTCACCGGCGCGGGCTACACGCTCAAGGTTCCGGCGATCGATCTTGCGGAAGTCGGCGCGGGCGGTGGTTCGCATATCTGGATCGACGCCGGTGGTGCTCTGCAGATCGGGCCGCACAGTGCCGGCGCTTCGCCCGGCCCGGTCTGCTACGATCAGGGTGGCGATGTGCCGACCGTGACCGACGCGAACGTGCTGCTCGGCTATATCAATCCGCAGCATCTGGTGGGCGGCGCACTCAAGCTCAACGCGGACAGGGCGCGCACGGTATTTTCCGAGACCATCGCCAAACCGTTGCAGATGACCGTGGAGGACGCGGCCCATGGCGCGCATCAGATCGCGGCATCCAACATGATCCGGGCGATCCGCGCGGTGTCGAGCGAGCGCGGTCGCGATCCGCGGGAATTCGCACTGTTCGCGTTCGGCGGGAACGGGCCGTTGTTCGGAGCGGGCATGGCGGCGGCTCTCGACATCAAGCGGATTGTGGTGCCGCCTTGCGCGGGGCTATTCTCCTCCTTCGGGCTCCTCTATGCGGATGTCGAGTATCACTACGCGCGGACATTCCGTCGGGTTCTGCGCGAGGCCGATGCCTCGCAAATCGACGATGCCTGGGATGCGCTCTCGCGACAGGCAGCCGAGGCGCTCGCGGCGGACGGCTTCGTCGGCGCGAGTGCGAAACTCAAGCGCTCCGCTGCCTTGCATTACAAGGGGCAGAGCTACGAGCTGGTCGTGCCCGTCGTCAACTCGCCCGTCGATGCCGCGATGGTCGCTTATCTCGAGGAAGCCTTCGGTGCGGAGCATGAGCGCACCTACGGTCACCGGGCTGGGCACGACGAGCCAGTGGAGCTCGTCTCCATCCAGGTTGTCGCCGTCGGCTTGCGCGCCGGCGGCGGCGTGCCGGAGCGCTTCGTTGTCAGCCGCCCCGAGCTTTCTCCATCACCGCCGCGTGAAGCCTATTTCGGTCGCGGGCGCGGGTGGATGAAAACGCCCGTCATCCGGCGCTCGGATCTTTCGGCACGGCGCGCCGGACCGTTGATCGTAGAGGAATATGACTCGACCTGCGTCATTCCTCCGGATGCGTATGCGGAGCTCGATGCCGGAGGAAACATCGCTATCGACCTTTAGGCCGTAGCTCCCGTGAAATAGGAAAATCGTGCTGCAATGGGAATGTCGCCTTTTGGCACAAAGCAGACATGCCGCAGCGTGAATCGAATGTCCGCTTTTGAGGTGAAGCGGACCTCACCTGCCTTGCAAGGCGCGATCATCCGCGGCACATCACCAGGATCACCTTGCCCGTATAATTATAGGGCACCTCGAAAAATTCTTCTCGCCAAGTCGCTACGAATCTGACTCGCTGACCGCAATGGGCCATGGGCGGATCGGGCGAGCGAGTCATGGGGCAGACGGGCTTTTTCGACTGCACTCGCTTGAGTGCGCTCACGGGTGGAGTCCGTGTGGCATCGTGCAAAGGACCGACGCCGGCCAGACGTCAAAACGGTCCCCGATCGGGGACTCACCTCGGCACGAGCGCTGCAACCGCCCGCTCAGCCAAGACAGAAATCGCTGAAAGCGAGTATTGTTCGAGGTTCCCTATAGCTGCCAAACCAAAATCACTGATAAACCGCATTCAGCTCAAATGCTTTAGACGCAAAATTGCTGAGATCACAGGAGCGTGCTCCTCACCAATGCACTTTTTTGTTTTGCTGTAATCCGTTGTCTGTAGGCCGCTTCAACGGTGGACCTATCGATGGTGTAGCCCGCCAACGATCGGATACGCAACAATCGCAGGATAAGGATTTTAGCCTCAAGCTGCCATCGCGACTTGAAGCGGTCGCACAGCATGCGGACGAAAAGCAAGGCGATTGCAATGACTCTGCAAGCATGTTCTGATTCGCTGCTCAACATGGGTCAAATGGACTGAGTTTTCGGAAGCGACAGCTGGACCCGTGCGTGTAAGGAGCGTGCTCTATGGTAGCAGAATCTAACCCTCGTGCGGTCTTCAAGATGTCGACCGAGCACGAAAAGCTCGGGCCGCCATCGGGGAAACCGCTAATCGTTCATTGTGTGGTCAACATAGAGTACTGGGCTTATGACCAGCCGACCCCGCGCAGCATCGTTGTCCCACCGCATGGCCGAACTCACGTTCCTGACCTGCCGAACTTTTGCTGGTCCGAATATGGCAACCGTTGCGGTATGCCGCGCCTGCTCAAGCTGTTCGACGATCGCAAAATCCCCGTCAGCGCCAGCATTAATGCGAGCGTAATCGACATCTATCCTACGCTGGCTCATGCAGTGCGCGATGCCGGCTGGGAATTTGTTGGTCACGGTGTTCATCAGCGTGGGCTGAACGCTGAAAGCGACGAGCGAGCGCTCATCGCTGATGCGACGAGAACGCTAGAGACGTTTACTGGCAAACGGACGCGCGGCTGGATGAGCCCGGGCTGGTCGGAAACTTTCGACACCCTCGATTACCTGCGGGCAGCAGGCATTGAATACGTCTGCCAATGGGTCATCGACGACATTCCCACCCGGCTCAAGACCAAACATGGCGACATGATATCAGTGCCTTATGGGCTCGACCTCAACGACAGCGTCATTTATGCCATCGAAAAGCATTCCACGCCGGAGATGAAGCTGCGCATCGAGCAGGCAATCCGCACCTTCGAGCGTGAGATTCGCGAACTCGGACAGCCGCGCGTCCTCACCATTGCGCTGCACCCGCATTTGTCGGGTGTCCCCCACCGCATCAATTTCCTGACCGAACTGATCGATGGTCTGCGAGCACGCTCCGATACCGTGTTCATGAACGGCAGCCAGATCACCGATTGGTACCTCGGTCAAAAAGCGGCTTAGAAACCATGCGGAAAACATTGGCAGGATGCCACGTCTTGCTGGGCGAAGATGCGCGGCCGAGCAATGGGCCTGTCGACGTCGTGATCGATGGCCACTACATCCAGGAAGTGAGGCCGAGCGGCGTGGCGCCACCCGAAGGAGAAAAAATCGACCTGGCAGGACGGCTGCTCACGGCCGGCCTCATCAACGGTCACCATCACAGTCACGAGGGCTACTACAAGGGCCGCAAGGACAACCTGCCGCTCGAACTATGGATGAACTACGTGCGGCCGCTCAAGCCGATCGAGCTCACGCCGCGTGAAGTCTATCTGCGCACTATGATCGGGGCCATCGAAGCCGTGCACAGCGGCACCACGACCTTGTGCGACGACACCAATGTCAGCCCGCGTATCATTCCGGAGCACGTCGAGGCGGTGTTCCAGGCCTACGAAGACATTGGCATCCGCGCATATGTCGGCATCACCTTATTCGACCGGCCGTTCTTCCGTGCGGTGCCCTTCGTCGACGAGGAGTTTCCGAAGGAGTTCTTGGCGGAGCTCGATGCCGCGAAAATGTATTCCAGCAGCGAGCTGCTCGACTTCGCCAAGGGCCTCGCCCGTGATCGACATCCCAGGTCGAAACGGGTGGGCTATATCGCGGCGCCGTCTGCGCCACAGCGCTGCAGCGAGGATTTTCTCCGCGCCGTGCGCCGCATGGCGGATGATCACGATCTTCCCGTCATCATGCACGTGCAAGAAACGCGCATGCAGGTCGTCACCGGTCAGCTCTGGTATGGCTCGACCATGATCGAGTACCTCGACCGCATCGGCTTCATGCAACCCAATACCGCTTTCATCCACGCCATCTGGCTCAATCCGCGCGAGATCGACATCCTGGCCCGCACCGGCGTGAGCGTACAGCACAACCCGACATCCAATCTCAAGGTCGGCTCGGGCCTTGCGCCGATCCGCGCGCTGCTCGACGCCGGCGTCAACGTCAGCATGGGCACCGATGGCTGCGGTTCCATCGAGGGCACCGACATGCAGAATTCTCTCTATCTCGCCGCCCAGCTCAACAAGCTGCGCGGTGACCACGAACAGTGGTTCGGGGCACCGGAGGTGCTGCGTGCTGCGACCATGGGCGGGGCGAAGGCGCTCGGTCGCGGCCGCGAACTCGGCGCAATCGAGAAGGGGCGCATTGCGGACCTCACAGCCTATCGCCTGCGCAGTTTTCCGTTCACGCCGCTCAACAACGTGCTCAATCAGCTCGTCTACGCGGCCAATCGGCACGAGGTCGATTTCGTTATGGTGAACGGCGAGAAGGTCCTCGTCGACGGCCGGCTCACCCTCGTCGATGAAGATCGCCTGCTCGACGAGATTTCCGAGGCGCACGCGCGCATCAAGCCTTTCCTCGACGCTTCGGAAAAAGAGGTGGAGCGGCTCCTCGCACCCTATGAGCGCATCTACCGTCGCTGCCAAGCAATCGAGATTGCGCCTGACACCTATCCCGCGCGATTTTCGCGTTAGCTTTAATGCGGCAGGAGTCGCATGCTTTGGGCTGTCATCCTAAGGCGCTCAGTGTGTGAAGCGCCGAGCCTCGGAGGGTGACGGCGCAATCGGGAGCCGTGTATCCTTCGATGCTCGGTCCCCCGCCCAAGAGGCCGCTCATGCCTCACAATGACGGGCCGACTTAAATAATTATTTGGACGCGACAAAGCTATACTACTGAAGAGCTGAGTGCGGCGGCCCGCCCTTCCTCCACGGCGTGGCACGCGACCGAAACGGGCCCGAGCTCGATGGCGCGTGGTTGCTCGCGGGCGCAGCGCCCGTTAGCGAGGGGGCAGCGGGGATGGAAGGCACATCCGGACGGTGGGCTGATCGGGCTCGGCACCTCGCCCTTGAGCGGCTGCCGGTAGCGGCCGGCAATCGCGATGTTAGGGATCGCATCTAGTAGCATGCGCGTATAAGGATGTAGCGGGCGCTCCAATACGCTCTGAGCAGCACCCCATTCGACAAGTCGGCCGAGATACATGACTCCAACATGGTCAGCCATGTGGGCGACCACGGCGAGGTTGTGCGATATCAGTAGATACGAAAGCCCGAATTGCATTTGTAGTCGACGCATGAGATTGAGAATCTGCGCCTGCACCGACACATCGAGCGCCGACGTCGGTTCGTCACAAATGAGGAAGGCGGGGTCGCTCGCCAGGGCGCGGGCAATGGAGATACGCTGGCGCTGGCCGCCGGAAAACTGATGCGAATACTTGCGTGCGTCCTGCGGCGAGAGACCGACCAACGTGAGGAGTTCATCGATACGAGCCTTGAGGCGGCCGCGACCGACGACTAGGCGATGGGTGACGATCGGCTCGGCGATGACGCGTCCGATCCGCCAACGCGGGTTAAGGCTGGCATACGGATCCTGGAAGATCATCTGCAGATGGCGCCGGCGCGCGTCACGACGCTCACTTGGCATCGTGATGTCGGCGCCCATGAACGTGATCGTGCCCGCGGTAGGCGCCAAAATGCCGGCGATGCAACGCGCGATGGTGGATTTTCCGCAGCCCGACTCGCCGACCAGTGCATATGTCGTGCCGCGCTCGACCTTAAGGCTCACGTCTTCGACCGCGTGCACCATGCGCCGCGGCTGCCGCGACATAAGCTGAATGATCCAAGGCTTCCAAACGGGAAAGCGCTTTGTCAGGCCCCTGACCGCAAGTATGGGGACGTTTTGCTCAAGCATCGCGGGCCGCTTCAATGCTTGCGGTATCGTCGCGCGTTGCGGTGAGCCAACAGACGGATTGCGTCTCGCCGGCCGGCGCAAGCACCGGCCGCTCCCGATCACAGCGGGGGAGCCGGCACGGGCAGCGCGGATGGAACGCGCAGCCCGACGGGACGGCGGCCAGTCGCGGCATGTTCCCCGCGATCTGCGGCAACTCGGATTTGGTCCGCTGCACGGTGGGGATCGAAGCCATGAGCCCCCTGGTATAGGGATGAGCTGGCGCGTTCAGGACCGCGCGCGCAGTCCCAATTTCAACAACGCGCCCCGCGTACATCACTGCGACGCGGTCCGAGATCTCGGAGATTACGCCCATGTCGTGGGTAATCAGCATGACAGAGGTGCCGCGCTCGCGGCACATGCGCCTAAAGAGCTTAATTACCTGCGCCTGCACCGAAACGTCGAGTGCGGTCGTCGGCTCGTCCGCGATGATGAGGTTAGGCTCGCAGCAGAAGGCAAGCGCAAGCACAACTCGCTGACGCATGCCGCCGGACAGTTCGTGCGGGTAGCAGTCGAGCCGTTCTCTGGGCGCAGGAAAGCCTACCTCCGCGAGGAGCTGCACTGCGCGCTTGCGCGCTTCGCTCCCCGACAGATCGAGATGCGTGATGATGGTCTGCACCAGTTGGCGGCCCACAGTCAGCAATGGATTGAGGCTTGTCAGCGGGTCCTGGAACACGGCCCCGATATGCCGGCCACGCAAAGTGCGCATGGTTTCCGCATCGAGATTGTCGATGCGCTTGCCGGCGTAGGCGATTTCGCCGCCGGCGCGCCGCAGAGGCGGATCAATAAGACCGATGATGGCGTTGCCAGTGATCGACTTGCCTGCGCCCGATTCGCCTACGACCCCAAGCACCTCGCCCTCCGCAATGTCGAAGGATACATCATCCACGGCGAGGAGGGTGGCGCGGCGCGTCACAATCTCGACGCGCAGATTGCGCACGGACAAAAGTGCTTCAGCCATCGCTCAACTTGGGATTTAGTGCGTCGCGCAACCAGTCTCCGAGCAGGTTCACCGCTAGACACAACACGACCAGCATGGCGCCAGGAAAGATCGAAATCCACCAATCCCCCGAGAACAGGAACTCGTTGCCAATGCGCACGAGCGATCCGAGCGAAGGTTTCGTCGGCGGTACGCCTACGCCGAGGAAGGATAGCGTCGCCTCGGTGAGGATTGCGAGCGACATGTTGATGGTGGCGACGACAAACACCGGCCCCATGACGTTGGGCTGGATATGGGTGGCGATGATCCGCAGCGGTGAAACCCCCGTCACCCTGGCCGCGAGCACGTATTCCTTACCGCGCTCGACTAGAACAAGGCCACGCACAGTGCGGGCATACTGCACCCAGTAGGAGGCCGCGATCGCCGCTATCAGGACCGGGATCGCGAGCCGGTCGTGCGTGCCGCGGTCGACCACGGTGCGGGTGACTCCATCGATCAGAAGGGCGATGAGGATTGCGGGAAAGCTCAGCTGCAGATCAGCGATACGCATGACGATCGTATCGAGGAGCCCGCGGAAATAGCCGCATATGAGGCCCAGTGTGATCCCGATCGCCGCCGCGAGCAGCACGCTTGCTGCGCCGACCATAAGCGACGTGCGCAGACCGAAGATAATGGCTGAGAGCATGTCACGACCCAGTGGATCCGTGCCAAGCAGATAGCGATTCCCAATGAGGCCAATGGAGCCGGGCGGCAGGCGCGCGTCGATGAGATTGGCGCTAGCGGGATCGTTGGAGTCGTAGGGCGCGACGACGTCCGCTCCCACCGCGATCGCAACAATCGCGACCGTCAGCAGAGCGGCGGTAAGCGCAACGGGCGAGCGGAGGAAATCGTGGAGAAGGTCGTCCTGCCACCATCGCGGTGCTGGTTCGGGCTTTGTCACGGATTGTGCGCTCATGACACCGCCCGTGAGATCGTCATGTCGGCGCGCACGCGCGGATCGATCGCGGCATAAATGAGGTCAACGGCGAGATTGATTAGCGCAAAGCCAAAGGCTATGAGCACCAAATACGAGGCGAGCAGCGGCACGTCGGCGAATTGGATCGACTGGATGACAAGCAGTCCTAGTCCCGGCCATTGGAACACCGCCTCGACGATGATGGAGAACGCAAAAATATTCCCGAATTGTAGGCCCACGACCGTAACGACAGGAATGAGCGTGTTGCGCAGCGCATGATCGTAATTGATGGTTGCACTCGGCAACCCTCGGGCGCGAGCGAACTTGATGTAATCCGTCCGCAACACTTCGAGCATTTCGGCGCGCACGAGGCGCATGATCAGAGTCATCTGGAATAGGCCGAGTGTGAGGCTCGGAAGCACGAGCGCCTTGAGCCCGCTCACCGTCAGCAGCCCGGTGGTCCAACTCTGCCCGATGGCAACCGTGGCACCGCGCCCAAAGGACGGCAGCCATCCAAGCCACACGGAAAAGATGAGGATGAATACGATGCCAATCAGGAAGGTCGGCAACGCTACGCCTATGAGAGAGACGACAAGGAGAACATGGCTCAGCACGCTGCGGCGGTGCAGGGCCGTCCACACTCCAAGCGGCACGCCGAGAAGCGTCGCGACCAGCATGGCGCATACGCTGAGCTCAACAGTTGCGGGAAGTCGTTCCCAGAGCAGCCGCACAACCGGGACGCCGAAGCTATAGGAGATGCCGAGGTCACCGACGGCGACATCGCGAAGGAAATGGAAGAACTGCAAGATAACCGGGTCATCGAGTCCCAGCGCGCGGCGCATTGCATCGCGTTCAGCGAGGCTCGCCGCTTGCCCAACCATGTTGTTAACCGGATCGCCAACGTAGCGCAGCAACGCGAAACTCGCCAGCGCTGCTCCGAGCACCACGAACAGCGTTTGCGATATTCGCTGGACGATGAATGTTCCCACGCGTAGAGCTCAATCCTCCACATTCACCCAGCGCAGCTCGAGACTATCGTCATTGCGAAGCACGACGGAGACGCCCTTGCGCACGCCCCAGGCGAGCCCTGCCTGGTGAAGCGGGATATGTCCGATTTCGGCCTTGTGGATCGATAATGCCTCCGAGATCAACGCCTGTCGTTTGGACGGGTCGATCTCGGTCTCGATCAAATCGGTGAGCTGATCGATCTTGGCATTGGAGAAGCTCCCGACATTGTAGGTGCCGATCTTGTCGCGCGGCGTATTGATCACGTCCTGCAAGGTCGAATGAGCGTCATAGCTCAGCGGCTGCCAGCCAAGGATCGAAAGTGTCGTGTTGCGCGAGAGGATTTTCTCGAAATATTTGGTGCGCGTCTGTGCCAGCAGGTTCACCTTGATGCCGACGCGCGCCAACATGCCGACAATCGCCTGGCAGATCTTCTCGTCATTGATATAGCGATCGTTTGGGCAATCCATTCCAACCTCAAAGCCGCTCCCGTAACCTGCTTCCGTCAGGAGCTTCTTCGACGCCTCGGGATCGAACGGAAGCCGCACGTCGAGCCCGACATCGTATCCATTGACGCCCGGGGCCACCATGATGCCGGCGATATGCGAAGTGCCGCCCATGATCCGGTTCTTGATCGCCTCGATGTCGATTGCCTGATAGATCGCCTGACGCACGCGTTTGTCCTTGAACGGGTTCTTGCCCTTGATGTTCAATTCGAGGAGCTCGTCGCGCTTCTGGTCCATGTTGACGAAGATGGTGCGCAGCTCGAAACCGGTGAGCACCGAATGCTTGCCGGTCGCGTTCACGCGCGCGGCATCCTGTTGCGGGATCGGATAGACCATGTCGACCTCGCCCGAGAGCAATGCGGCGACGCGCGTGGCGTCCGACTGAATCGGCGTGAAGACGACCTCGGTGAGGTTGTGCTCCCTCGGTCCCCACCAGCCCTCATGCGGTACGAGAATGGTCTTTACACCGACCTGGCGCGACTTGATCTTAAACGGACCCGTGCCGTTGGCGTTGTTGGTCGCGAAGTTCTCAACTTTGTTCTTGACGCTCGCGGGCGTTGCCGCGCCGTTCGCCTCTGCCCACGACTTGCTCATGATGTAACTCGACGTGGTCTGCATGGGCAGGATGGGATTGGGCTTGTCCATCACGAGATCGACGGTGAGGGCGTCGATCTTGCGCACCGCGGTGACGGTGGCGAAAGTGTAGCCCACATCAGAACCTTCAGCCTTGATGCGGCCGATGGAGAAGACGACATCATCGGCCGTGAAGGATTCGCCATTGTGGAACTTGACGTTGGGACGCAGATGGATGCGCCACCTATTCGCTTCCGGTTGCTCCCATTTCACGGCGAGTGCCGGCACGAGCTCGAGGTTCTTGCCGCGCCCAATTAGTGGCTCGTAAATCTGGCCGAGCCAAGACAGTGTGAATGTCTCGGCAAGGGCATGCGGATCGAGTGAAGCCGGGTCGATGCGATAGGCGTAGCGGAATGTCTTGGCGTCTGCTTGGCCGACAAGGAAGGTGGCAACGAGCGAAAGACAAAGACACCGAAACCGCAGCATGGCGCACCTTCCCCTGAGTGGAAACGGCATGGCCATGCGAAGATATGCAAAAACCATGCTATCGGCAATGCGACGTCCGGAGTTTCGCGACAACGAAGGTGCCTAGCAAAGGTGCAGTGCTCTGACGGATTCAGGGCGCTGACTGCCGCGGGAGCGATGCGGAGACTTGGTCGAGAAAACGGGGGCCATCGAGCGCGATCCACGTAGCGGCGGCGAGATTGGCAAACAGCATGCCCATATCGCGGTCGATCTCGGACAGGGCGTATCGCGCCTCGGCTGCCACGTTAAACATGCCGAGCACTCGTCGCTGCCAGAGGACCGGAAGATAGCACGAAGACCCCACGCGCACCGTGCTGAGGATCTGGCGGAAGTTCGGATCCTCGTCGGTATTAGGAACGATTTTGGGTTTGCCGGTGCGCACCACCAGGCCGGGGTTGCTATCCATGATGCTGATTCGGGCGCGATGCTGCTCGGGCGGGTAGCCGTGCTCCGCGAGCAGGATAAGATAATCACGGCTTGGTGCGAGCAGAAATACGCCGGAGCAGCGGAAGGCGCCCTCGTTCTCGTTGCGCTCGGCATGGCCCAACGTTGCTTGCGCGATGCGTGTGATATGGCTAAGCGCCTCCTCCGGGTTGCTCTCGACTCGGCTCGCCTCCGCCGCTTCTTGCAAGCCGCGCGTGATGCGCTCAAAATATGCTGCGTTATCTTCCATCGCGTTCCCCCAGTTGGATTGCATTTGACGTTTGCATTTTCTTGTATTCGCAAAAATGTGACGTAAGCGCGTATCTAATCCCGGCGCGACCCGCGGCTTCGCATTCGGTTTCGACTAGCTTACCTCAACGGCTACCGGACGAGCTTTCGTCGTCTCGACCGTTCCCAATGTGCTAAGAACCACGACGCCCAGCCAACTGAGACGGCCCCTATTTTGAGAACATGGCACAAAGCAGACATATCGCGGCAAGCTCGGCTGTCCGCTTTCGGGGGTAAAGCGGACATCAAGGGCGGCCGGAATGGCTGACCGCCGGACAGCATGTGAGCATCTGATAGCGTATGTCCGGGCCTGCGTTCGATAAAGCGGGTGAGCCGTGGCGGCGGTTCCAGAATCGTATATAGATTTGGCTTATGAGCAACATTGTCTCGGGACGCCAAATTCGAGCCGCTCGTATGCTCGCCGGGCTCACGCAAGCCGATCTTGCCCGCGCCGCTGGATGTCGCCCTCGGTCGGTTCGATATTGGGAGAACAAGGGCAGCAACCCGCCGACCAATGTCGCCTCTACGCTCGACAGCATCGAACAGGCGCTTAATCGACATGGGGTCATTCCGTTTTCGACACCGACACCAGGAGTCCGATGCTCTAATTGAATTGCTATTTGCCTCTGAGGGGAAAATCAGATTGCAATTGTTTGCAATTTGCCGCTGAGGGGCAAATCCCGGATGTTATTTTTCATTTAAGCCGTCGTGACGCGAAACGATACGATTACCTCTTAAGCTACTCCAAAATTGCCAAAGGTTTTCGATATGGGCAGGTATTTGGGAGGCGGGCGACCATAGAATTTCTTCTCGAATGGCTATAAACTCGCGCCCTAACCTACGCAGCCCGTAAAGACTGGAATATTCAAGTGTCACAGCCTAAGGCCAAAAATGCCAGCACTGAGTAACCCGCGCCATGAGGCATTTGCCCAAGCGATATTTGCTGGCCTCACTGGCAA
>Ga0306926_10002083_pt1 | contig 20230 bp, 16 predicted proteins | sample flu12Cox44000178_FD_203759 | JGI IMG/M metagenome (GOLD analysis project Ga0306926, IMG submission 203759) | Lab enrichment of tropical soil microbial communities from Luquillo Experimental Forest, Puerto Rico - flux8day.12C.oxic.44.000.178 (v2)... | ecosystem: Environmental > Terrestrial >...
TACGGCACGACGGTGTTGCACAGCTCGCGCAACCTGCTGCTGGCGGCGGTGATGTGCGCCACGGCGCTGTCGGCGATCACCACCCCGCTCGCCGGGCACTTGTCCGATCGCTTTGGCCGCAAGCGGATGTACATCATCGGCATCGCAGGAATCGGGGTTTACACTTTCGTCTACTTCGCGCTGTTAAATACCGCCATTCCTGTCGTGATCTTCGTTGCTATCATCCTGTCCTTTATTCCGCACGACCTGGCTTATGGGCCGCAGGCCGCGCTGATCGCCGAGTGCTTCCCGGCGCGGTTGCGCTATAGCGGCTCCTCGCTCGGTTTCCATTTGGCCTCGATTATCGCCGGCGGCCCGGCGCCGCTGATCGCGACGGCACTCCTCGCCTGGACCGGGTCGGGATATTCGGTCGCGCTGTATGTCCTGTTGAGCTGTATCGTCAGCATCGCTGCGACGATCCCACTGCCGGATTTCACCAACCGCGACATCTCGGAGGAACGGGTTTATGGGCTGGCCGAGAGCGCCGTTCCGGCCGAGGCCTCGCCTGCCGGCTGAACCGATCATGACGTCGGCACGACGAGCCACCTCGCTCGCTCGTGCAAATCCCCGCCGGAGGCGCCTGGCGTCGCTTCGGAGCGCGATCTCGGCCGGGGTCCGCTTACTCAGGCTGATCCGCTGTGCCGCGGACGGATCTGGTATCCCCCAACCGGACCCCGTCCCTGGCCATCTTTCGCCTTTGTCAGGGGCGCCAAAGCCGGCTGCGATTGCGAACCGCGGCCCAAACGCTCGCGGCGATCGTCATAGCTCCTTTTCCGCGAGCTGGCGGAACTCGTCCGGAACGGAACGAGAGCCTCCCAGCGCGGCGGACCCGTATCCGACCGCCCTCCATCCGAAGCGACCGCGGATCGTGTCGACAGCGCGGTCGACCCGCAAACGTGCCATGCCCTTGTAGCTCCCGGGACGCCGCTTCTCATCGAGCAGCCCAAGCGGGAGCTCGAGCTGCACGACCGGGTGTTTCTCCAGGTTCGACACCGAGATCGCGAGCAGCGAGATGGTCTGTTCGTCGGGGTGATCTGCCAGGGCGTCACGCACCAGATCCTCGGCGATCTCCGCAAGGGCTGCGGTCGCCGCGATCGGCGCAGGCAACGTGACAGAGCGAGTGACCGAGCGGAGATCGGCGAAGCGCACCCGTGCCGTTACGGTCCGGCCAGGCCGGGATTTCGCCCGCAGCCGGGTGCCGACCCTGTCCGCGAGATAACGCAGCGTCGGGCGGAAAACTTGCTCTTCAGCAGGCTTCTTGCCGAGCGCTGACTGTGCCCCGGCCGACCGGGCGCGACGATCCGTCTCGATTTCCCGTGGGTCACGGTTCCACGCCAGCGCTGCCAACTTCCGCCCCATAGCGTGACCCAGCAGAAGCTCCAGCGACCCTGGCGAGGTTCTCGCCAGCTGCCCAATCGTGAACACTCCGGTCTCGGCAAGCCGGGCCTGACTAACCGGGCCCACTCCCCACATCAGCTCGACCGGCAGATCGTGGAGGAAATCGAGCTCGCTCTCGGGATCGACGACCACCAGCCCATCGGGCTTGGCCACTTGCGAGGCGATCTTCGCGAGGTGCTTGGTACGCGCCACGCCGACCGAGATCGGGAGGCCCAGCTCCTCCCGCACGCGGCGTCGAATCGCCTTGGCAATGTCGGCCGGCGGACCAAAGAGATGGGTGCAGCCCGCGACATCGGCAAAGGCCTCGTCGATCGACATCCGCTCGACAAGGGGCGTGAAGTCACCCAACACTTTGATGGCGGCGTCGCCTAGCCGCTGGTAGTCGTCAAAATGACCGCTGACAAAGGTGAGTTGCGGACAGAGCTCGCGCGCCCGCCGCCCCGGCATCCCGCTGCGGACGCCGAAGGCCTTGGCTTCATAAGAGGCGGCGAGCACAACCCCGCCACTGACGGCGATCGGCCTGGCACGTAATGACGGGTCGAGCAGCTGCTCGACCGAGGCGTAGAAGGCGTCCAGGTCTGCATGGAGGATAGTGGCTGCCGCGTCCATCTCGACGGTTCACCCCGCATGCTCTTCGAAAAAACAGCCTCAGTTTGGACTGAGAGGCTTTCGGACTTCAGAACATAGAGGGAACATTGTCCTCGATTGTCAAGCCGCGAGCGCAATGGGGTACTCTTATCAGAATGCCGTCATTTTCCAGCTACCTCGTCGCGGATCGTACGATCATCACGTTCGATTGTTATTCGATTGTTAGGGCCACGAAATTCGTTGATCGGTGGCAAAAATTCCATTGTTCCGTTCGAGTAACGAATTTGGCCCCCAACCCCTTGATCTGGCGCCCCAATGTTGACGACGATCGAGGCGTCAGAAGCCGAAAATCGCGATTTTCGTTGTATTTGGCACGGTCATGGTCGGATAGGATCGCCGCTTGCACTCAACGGAGAGGCCCAGCATGACCCGGCATTTTGGCGCTTTGATCCCCTCGACGAACACGACGGTCGAGATCGAGTGCCGGCTGTTGCCGGCGACCTACCAGGCGCATGTCGGGCGGTTGATGACGAGCGCCCCCGGCCGCACCTTCCAACCGAGCCGCGACGAGGACATCGACTACCAGTCGCGGCTGCTCGGCACGGCGCGGGTCGAGCTCGTGATCCTGGCGCAGACCTCGGCGAGCCTGTTCGCCGACGACTACGACGAGGTCACGACCCGGCGGATGAGTGCGGGTGCCGGGGTGCCGGCGATCACCTCGGCGCAGGCAATCGGCCGTGCCGTGCGGGCGCTCGGCGCCCGGCGCATCGCGATCATCTCGCCCTACTCGGACGAGGTCAACCAGCGCGCCGGGCGGTATTTCGCGGGCAAGCACGGGCTCGAAGCGGTCGCCCTCGAAGGCTTTGGCGCCACCGATTCCTATGCGATCGGCCAGCTCGGCCCGGAGAACGCGCGCAACGCGTTTGCGCGGATCGACCGGCCCGAGATCGAGGTTTTTGTCGTGCCGGGCGGCAACTTCCCGACGATGAATTCGATCGCGGGGTGGGAGCGCGAATTTGAGAAGCCGGTCGTGACCACCAACCAGGCTTCGTTCTGGGCGATGCTGCGCGCCTTCGACACCGGCGAGCGGATCCCCGGCTTTGGCCGCCTGCTCGCGGAGGTCCCTCCCCCACCCTAACCCTCCCCCGCTCGCGCTGGACGAAGGGGTCGAGGCGGCGCCTTACGGCAGGTAGCGGGCGAAGACCACCGGAGAGACAAAGGCCCAAGTCTCGATAAACGTCGACCGGTCGGGCTTCCGGCCGAGCTCCTCCATCGCGCCCAGCAAGCAGAACCAGTTCAAGACTTCGTGCTGGCCGCTGTCCTCGATCTCGTCGGTCGTGTAGCCGTGCCAGGTCGCGTAATCGCCTTTTTCCAGCGCCTCATACAAGCGCCGGTCGGCCGCGACATCGGGCCATAGCTGGTAATTCTTTTCGGTCAAAAACGAGTGCGACCAGCTCGACGAGGCCATGATCGCGGTGCGCCACGGGCTCTTCGCCATGACTTTCGCGGCGGCGGCACCGACCGCCATGCAGCGCGCGGGGCTCGGCGACGGCGGGTCTAGATCGCGGATCTTGTCGCGCATCTTGAGCGGCAGGCGCAGCCCGCGCGCCGCATTGACCCGGCGGCCGTAGCAATTGACCGAGAACGGCACGACCGGATAGCCGAACCCGCGCCGCTCGTCGTCGAGCAGCAGCAAGGTGTAGGCAAAGGCGTGGCCGAGTGGGTGATGCAGCGGCTGGTAGGCATAGGCCGCGTCGATGCCGTGCTCGAGCAGCCCCGATGCCAGGTACTTGCCGGCGGCACGGTGCCCCTTAAAGCTGAAGCGCTTGTCGTTCGGCTCGTCCCACGGGTTCCAGCCCCGGTTCTTCCACGGCTCGATCTCGTGCCCGTCATAGGCAAGCACGGCGAAAGGCGGGACGACATCCTCCTTGAAGTTTTCATACTGGTCGTCGCCGAACATGACGATCACGTCGGGCTTGAAGTCGTCGAGTGCCGCCCGGGTCTCGGCAAAGTGCCGGCGATAAACCTCGCGCGCCCGGCCTGCGGTGCCCGCACCCCAGTCGTTGCCGAGCTCCTCGCGCAATTGCGGCGGCCAGCGCGCCGGATCCTTCATTTCCGCCGGCATGTCGGGGTCGTCGAGCGAGGTCTTCATCATGCCGGTCCAGTCCTCGTTCCGGCGCAGCATGACCGGCCGATGGGTGCAGCCCAATCCCAGGATTTCCGCCATTCTCTACCTCCTGTTCAGAACCCTGATTTGCCTCTCAGCCTCTCCCTCTCCTCGTTCGGCGGGGAGAGGGAGAGGGTGAGAGGCGTTTGGCGATCTTATGCGTGGTTGGCGTGCCAGTAGGTGTTGCGCAGCACATGGCCAGGAAGCGCCCCGGTGTGCTTGCCCTCCTCGTACAGCACCTGGCCGTTGACGACGGTGGCGAAGATGCCTTCGGCCGGCTCCTTGATGCGCCAGGCGCCCTTTGGGAAGTCGCGGACGACAACCTCGTGGCCGCACTTCACGGTGGCCGGATCAAAGATCACGATATCGGCCGCCATGCCGGGGTGCAGCAGCCCGCGGTCGTAAATCCCAAAGGTCGCGGCCGAGTCGAAGGTCAGCCGGCGCACCGCCTGTTCCAGGGTCATAACCTGCTTCTCGCGCACCCATTCGCCGAGCAGCTTGGTCAGATAGCCGTAGCCGCCGTGAAACTGCACATGCGCGCCGCCGTCGCCGAGCCCGATCACCGCATTGGGGTGGGTCAGGATCTTCGTCAGCGCCTCATCGTCGACGTTGTTCTCAGCCTGCAGGAAGCGCGTTTCGAGCTTCTCCTCGACGACGAGGTCGAGAAACGTGTCGATGACCCGCTTGCGCTCTTTCTCGGCGATCTGGCCGATCGACTTGAACTGCATCCACTTGTTTTTTTCGAGCACCGGCTCGTTGACCCACATGTAGTTCCACCAGGTCTTTGAAAAGCCGACAGCGGTCTCGGGCTTGTTGACCACCGCCTCCTCGTGCAGCTTGGCGCGGATCTCGGGGTCGGCATAAGCCTTCATCTTCTCTTCGTCCGAGGACAGCAGGATCGGGTGCCAGGTCGGCAAGCCGCGGAACACCTGGCAATTCTTCATCGTGAAGTCCTGCGTGACCCGGTTCGGGCTGCACATCGGATACGCGCGGATGCCGAGTGCTGCGGTCTCCTCGACGCGCTTCATGTGCACTTTCCATTCGTCGGGCTTGCGCATCGTCTGCGAGAGGCTGTTGTAGACGACGGTGCGCCCGGTCGCCTCGGCGAGCCGCCGGATCATGCCGTCCTTTAGCTCGACATACTGGCCGCCGCCCGCCTGGATCGTGCCGGTGCTCATTTCCCGCAACACATCGCCCAGCGCGAAGATCTCCTTCTCGTCCGCCCATAGGGCGGGGATGTGGATGCCTTGCGGGTCGTAGTGGCCTTGCTCGCGCGACACCGAGAGGCCGAGTGCGCCTGCCTTCATGCCGTCGCGAACGACATCCTGCATCGCCTTGATCTGGTTGTCGGAGGCGCCGGGCTTTTGGCACTCGTCGCCCATCACGTAATGGCGCACCGCGGTGTGGCCAATCAGATTGCCGACATTGATGCCGAGGCACTGGTCGAGACGGTCCATGTATTCGCCGGTGGTCTCCCAATCGAAGTTCACCGTGCGAAGCACATCCATCGGGATCGCTTCGACATAGGATAGGAACTCGGCAAGCCGCTCCTCGCTGCCTTTGCGCACCGGTGCCAACGACAAGGAGCAATTGCCAAAGATCACGGTGGTCGCACCGTGCTCGGGCGAGAAGGTGCAGAGCGGGTCCCAGGTGACCTGCGCGTCATAATGGCAATGATTGTCAATAAAGCCGGGGGCGACGGCGCGACCCTCGGCGTCGATCATACGCCATCGGCAATCTCCTCGAGACGAGTGGTTTCACCCGCGAGTGTAACGCCTCCAGCAGCGCAGACACACCCTGCGGGAGGATCGAGCCATGACGAGGACGCGGGGGTGATAATCGCAAAGCGAGGCAATGGTTGCCCGGGAGACGGTTCGTGCTAAAGCCTCACCGCAACGCCCACGGGAGCCTCTGAAGCCATGACCTTGTCCGCCGAGGAATATCACGATCACCTTAAGACGACGGCAGTGCGCGCCGGCTTCAGCTTTGACGAGGTGGTACTGCCGGAGCAGCATCGCGTCACCGTCAATGGCCTCGGCTTTCGCTACCTCGACTGGGGTACCAAGGGGCAAAGGCCGATCCTGTTTCTGCACGGTGGTGCGTTGACCGCGCATACCTGGGATCTCTGCTGCCTGGCGCTACGCGACGACTACCACTGCATGGCGCTCGACCAGCGCGGCCACGGCGACAGCGACTGGGCGCCCGACGCGAACTATTCGATCTCGGCCCAGCGTGAGGATGTCAAAGGCTTTGCCGAGGCTATCGGGCTCGACCAATTTGTGCTGGTCGGCATGTCGCTGGGTGCCATCAATGGGCTCGCCTACGCGATCGCCTATCCCGAAACCCTGTCGGCGCTGGTGCTGATCGACGCCGGCCCCAATGTGCGCCGACCCGGCTCGCGCCGGATCCGCGATTTTGTCAATGGCGGTGCCGAGCCCGAGACCCTGGAAGCGATCATCGAGCGGGCCCTGGCCTTCAACCCGCGCCGTGACCCGTTGGTCCTCCGGCGCAGCCTGATGCACAATTTGCGACAGCAGTCCGACGGAACCTGGATCTGGAAATACGATAGGCGGCGATTTCAGCAGATGGGCGGCGACCAGCACGCGGCCGAGCGGCGCGGCCTCGCGGATGGGCTTGCGCGGGTCACCTGCCCGACCCTGGTTGTGCGCGGCGGCGAGAGCGACGTGTTCCACGACGAGGACGCCGAGCGGCTGGCGGCGGGCCTCCCCGATGGCCGCAGGGTCACGATCCCCAAGGCCGGCCACACCGTGCAGGGCGACAACCCGAAGGACCTCGCCGCCGCATTGCGCGATTTTCTCAGCTGAGAGAGTAGCCGCGCCCGGCTCCTAATTCTGCCGGACCAGCTTGCGGATCCGGTGGTTCTCGGTGTCGCCGATATAGATTGCGCCATCGGGGCCCACGACCGCGCCGTGCGGGCGCCCGAGCCCCGCCGCGGTAGGCGGGCCGCCGTCGCCCTCGCTGCCCTTCCGGCCGCCGGCGATGGTCTCAACCACCCCGTTCGCGGCGTAGATGCGGCGGATCGCATGGTTCTCGGTGTCGACGATCAGGATGTCGCCGCCGGGGTCGAGGGCGAATTCCTTTGGCGCATCGAACACCGCCTCCCGCGCCGGACCACCGTCGCCGCCATAGCCGCGCGCGCCGGTGCCGGCGAGGGTGGTGATGATGCCGGTGCGGGGGTCGACCGCCCGCAACGTGCTGCCCTGGCGCTCGAGGATGTAGACGGTCCCGTCGGCCGCGACTTTGACCGCACGGGCACCAAACACGCCGGCGCGGCTGGCGGGGCCGCCGTCGCCGCTGTGCTCCGCCGCGCCGGTGCCGGCAAAGGTCGAGATCGTCCCGGTCGCGAGGTCGACGACGCGCACCCGGTGGTCGGCGACATCGGCGACAAACAGCCGGCGTTGCGCCGGATCGAGCGCCAGCCCGTTGGGCTCGACCATTCCAGCCCGTGAGGCCGGACCACCGTCGCCGCCGAACCCGGCCGCACCGGTGCCGGCAAAGGTCGTGATCACACCGGAGGCGCCGTCGATCCGGCGAACACAGTGGTTGTGCCGGTCGGCGATGTAGACATTTGCCGCCCGGTCGACCGCGATGCCGTAGGGTTCGTTGAGCCGGGCACCAGCGGCGGCGCCGCGATCACCGGCATAGCCGGCCTCGCCCGAGCCGGCGCGAGTGGTGATGATGCCGGTCCGCGCATCGACCCGCCGGATGCGGTGGTTGAAGGTGTCGGAGAAATAGAGATTGCCGTCGGTGTCGAAACCGACATCGAAGGGCCCGTTCAACACGGCGCTTGTGGCCGGTCCGCCGTCGCCGGAAAAGCCCCGCTCGCCGGTGCCGACCGCCGTCGTGATGATCCAGGACTGAGTTGGCATCAGGGCCCCCGTTCGGTTGCACGGAGCGATCTTAGCATCGCTTTCCGAGCCGGCGACCAGCGATGTAAGCTGTGCCGGATCCCTGGCACGAGCGACACGATGTCTTCCTCGCCTATCTCGACCATCCGCTTATTTCCGGCGACAGCCCTCCTCGCGGTGCTGTTGCTGGGCGCCCCCACCGCAGCCGATCCCCCCGCTGGCGAATCGCTGACCGGGCAGCTCTTGATCGCCTCGCCCGATATCGGCGATCCGCGCTTTGCCCACGCCGTCATCCTGATGGTCAAACACGACAAGGAGGGGGCATTCGGCATCATCATCAATCGCCCCTTTGCCGAGAAATCGATCGCCAGCCTGCTCGAAGGATCGGGTGAAGACCTCTCGGGTATCGAGGGCACGTTGCGCGTCTTCGCCGGCGGCCCGGTCCAGCCCGAACTCGGCTTTGTCGTGCACAGCACCGAATACCGGCGCGAGGATACGATCGAGGTCGACGAACATGTGGCGATGACGACGAGCCGGCAGATCCTGCGCGACATCGGGCATCACCGCGGCCCGCAGAAGACCCTCTTTGCGCTGGGCTACGCCGGCTGGGGACCGGGCCAGCTCGAAAACGAATTGGCGCGCCACGACTGGTTCACGGCCCCCGAGGAACCCAAGCTAATCTTTGACGATGATCGGGCTAGTTTGTGGGAAGACGCGATGGCGCGCCGCACCCGCGAGCTGTGAATTCCCTACGGCGGCCAAAAACAGCGATGTCGGCAAACCACCCCTTTCGCGGGCCGGACCGCCTGGCGAATCCTACGTCAAATCATGGCCTTCCAGGTGGATTTCCCTAGTCTGCCGAGCAGGGAATTATTTCGGCCGAACAGAGAATTATTTTTGACCGGGCAGGGATCCGATTTGGCGATGAGCGCCCAATCAGGGAACCACCAGGGAAGAACCAGCAATTTTCAACAAATACAAACAATTGATCACTCCTCGATCCGTGGCTAATTTCGGTTGAACCTTCCAGACGAAACGGATCGATTGATCGCACCTTCCCGATTGCCGGAGCCCGGGCAGCTCGTCCACCTCAGGCAGCGCCGCTGGCTCATCGAAGGCGTCGAGCCGGCCGCTCGGTTCGGTCAGGCGACGCTGGTTCATGCCGCCTGCGTCGATGACGATGCGCAAGGGGAGCCGGTTTCGGTGCTGTGGGAGCACGAGCTCGACGCTCGCGTGATCGAAGACGCCGGGTGGCGGCGCGTCGGCGAGCAACATTTCGACGATCCCGAGCTGTTCGCGGCCTACGCCCGCACGGTGCTCTGGGGTTGCGTCACGGCGACCGATCCGGCGCTGTTTCAGGCACCCTTTCGGGCCGGCATCCGCCTCGACGCCTACCAGCTCGAACCGCTCCGCAAAGCGCTGCTGCTCCCCCGAGTGAACTTGCTGATCGCCGACGATGTCGGGCTGGGCAAGACGATCGAGGCCGGCCTAATCCTACGCGAGCTGTTGTTGCGGCGGCGGATCGACTTTGTCGTCGTCGCCGCCCCGCCCTCGATGCTCGGCCAATGGTCGGACGAGCTCGAGACGAGGTTCGGGCTGCGCTTCACGATCATCGATCGTGCCTTTGTCGCGGCGATGCGCCGCGAGCGCGGCTTCTCGGTCAATCCGTGGCTGACCGCGAGCCGGTTTCTGATTTCGCACCGACTGCTGATCGATCCGAGCTGCGGCGGCGGTCTCGTCGACGCGCTGCGCGATTTCCGGCCGGGCTCGCTGCTGATCCTTGACGAGGCCCACCATGCGGCCCCGGCGAGCGCCCGCAAATACGCGATCGACTCGCGGATCACCAAGGCAATCCGTGACCTGGCACCGAAATTCGAGCACCGGCTGTTTCTGACGGCGACGCCGCATAACGGCCACCCGAACAGTTTTTCGGCGCTGATGGAGATCCTCGATCCCCAGCGTTTCATTCGCGGGATGGGTAAAATCGAGCCGGCGCAGCTCGAACCGGTCATGGTGCGCCGATTAAAGGAGGATCTTCGTCGGCTTGGCCAAACCTTCCCGGAGCGCATTATCGAGCCTGTCGTGATCAACGGTTTGCCCGAGGACGCCCCGGAGCTCGTTCTCGCCGCAAAATTGGCTGATTACCGCGAACTGCGCCGCGGCCGCCTCGAGGCCGAAACCGTCAGCCGGCGCGCTCAGGCGGAACTCGTGTGGATCGGTCTGCAGCAGCGGCTTCTGTCCTCGATCGAGGCGTTTGCACGGACCCTGCGAGTGCACGAGGCGACGTTGCGGCGAGTGCTGGAGAGCGGGACGCCACCACCGCAGCGCGTCAACAAACGCGTTATGACGCTGCTCTCCGGGATCGGCGCCGACGACGATGCCGCGAGTCTTGGCGATGAAGAGCTGCGCGCCGAAGAAGACGGGGCCGTCGAGACCGCCACCCTGGCCGGGGCCGCGGGTACCGGCGAGCGCTGGCAAGCGCAGATCGAAGCGGAACTCACGACAGTTATGGAAATGCGCGCGCTCGCCGAGGCGAGCCGCGGCGCGCCCGATGCCCGGATCGAGCGGCTAATCGATTGGATCGCCCACGAGATGGTACCGGCCCTGCGCATCAACGGTGCCATCTGGACCGACCGCCGTCTGCTGATCTTCACCGAATACGAAGACACGAGGCGCTGGATCGAGCGGCTGCTGCGCGAGATCATCCCGGAAACCGAACGCGCCGAGGAGCGCATCGCGGTCTTTAGCGGTTCGACCCTGCCGATCGCCGGGAAGAAATCAAAGCCGCGTTCAACGCCCCATCGAGCAACAACCCGCTGCGCATTCTGATCGCAACCGACGCCGCGCGCGAAGGGCTGAACCTGCAGCGCCATTGTTGCGACCTGTTTCACCTCGACCTGCCGTGGAACCCGAGCCGCCTCGAACAACGCAACGGACGCATTGACCGCAAGCTGCAGCCGGCGCCGCGGGTCTATTGCCGTTATTTCATCTACGCGCAGCGGCCAGAAGACCGGGTGCTGCGGCGGCTCGTCGAAAAGACCGAAATCATCCGCAAGCAGCTCGGCAGCGCCTCCCCGGTCATCGAAACCCGCATCTCGGAGCTGCTCGCCGCCGGCATCGATCGCCGCCGCGCCAATCTGGTGGCGGCCGAAATCGATCGCATCGAGCAATCCGACCGGGAGCAGCGCGCCCGCGACGATCTCGAACCGGTGCGCGAGGCCGATGCCGTCTTGGCGCGGCGGGTCGAGCAGTTGCGCTCGCAACTGGAGCGGTCGCGGCGTCGCGTCGGCGTCGATCGGGTTCAGCTTCAGCGCGTCGTGACATATGGTTTGCGACTCGCTGGCGCGCCGGTTCTGCACCCGGAAGAGCAAAACGACGGACCCCGGCGCTTCGCGTTTCGTTCCGACGAAATCACGAGTGTCCAGGACGAAGGGATCCGACGCATGCTCGCCGCGTTGCGCCACCCCACGGATCGGCTCGGTACCGGGCCGTTGCGGCCGGTTTCGTTCGATCCGCCACCGGATACCGACGCCGAGACGGTTCAGCTCCACCTCGAACATCCGCTCGTGACGAGACTTATCGACCGGTTTTTCAATCAGGGGCTGGTTCATCACGAGCTGTCCCGCGCTTGTCTGGCGGTGGCGCCCGACGCGGTGCCGCGCGTCGTGCTGATGGGCCGGCTGTCGCTGTGGGGCAGCGGTGCGGCTCGGCTGCATGAAGAAATCATCCGCGTCGCGGCGCGCTGGATCGAGCCCGAGATCCGCAGGGCGAAGCTGCAGCCCTACAGTCGCGAGGGCGAGCGTCAGACGATGGATTCACTCGACCGCACGCTCGACGAGCCGCGCCGCTTCGACGTACCTGCCGGCGTCCGCGGGCGCCTGTTGGCTGGGCTGTCGGAGGATGTCGCGGACCTGCTGCCGGAGCTCGAGCGGCGCTCGGAAGCGGCGGCGGAAACCGCACGCGACCAGCTACGCCAGCGCGGCCGCGCCACACCTTGCATTGGCGTTCCTCCCATCGCGAATGGTATTCGCGAATACTCTTGATGTATTTGTATTAGAATCTTTTTCAAGTTTTTCTGTTCTTCAAAGCCACGCTCATGAAGTCTGGGCGCGGTTCTTTGCGTCATCGATGAAGGATGACCTCCGCTACACGCCGAGTGACTGCTTCGAAACCTTTGCCCTTCCTGAGGGTTTCGAGACCGATCGGCGGCTCGAAGACATCGGGCGGGAGTACTATGAGTTTCGCGCGGCCCTGATGATCGAGTACGACGAGGGGCTCACAAAGATTTACAACCGCTTCCACGACCCCGACGAGCGGTCGAGCGCGATCGGCGAATTGCGGCGCCTGCACGATGCGATGGACCGCGCCGTGCTCGACGCCTATGGCTGGACCGACATCCGTCCGACCTGCGAGTTCGAGCTGGAGTGGGAGGATGACGAAGCCGAGAGCAGCCGGCGACGTCGCAAGCCCTGGCGCTATCGCTGGTCCGAGCCGGTGCGCGACGAAGTGTTGGCGCGCCTGCTCGCGCTCAACGCCCAGCGCGCCGAAGAAGAGCGGCTCGCGCTAGGGGATCGGTAACGAGCGATACTGACGCTGCTCACGACACTTGAAACCTCGACTCCCCTTGCTTTTAGCCGGAGCCTCGGATAAAGTAGTGAGATTCGCTACATTGGTATGCCCATGGCAATCGAAGAAAAGATTTCAGCCGCCGAAGCTAATCGCAGCTTTTCCCGGCTGCTGCGCGGCGTGCGCGAAGGCCGTAGCTACGTCGTGACTGCCCACGGCCGGCCGATTGCGCGGATTGTATCCGCAGCAAAAGACGACGCCGAGGAGCAACGCGTGCGACAGGCGGCATTGCGCGCATTGCTCGAGCGCGTGGCAAAACAGCCGGTCACCGATATCGGACACTGGACACGCGATGAGCTGTACGATCAGTGAAGGCGGCACTTGATACGAATATTCTCGCCTATGTCGAGGGCGTAAACGGGGCAGCACACCAACGATCGGCAATCGCATTGGTGCAAGCGCTCGCAAAGGGCGGCACCGTGGTACCGATCCAGGCGGTCGGCGAGCTCTACAATGTGCTTGTGCGAAAAGCGGGCTGGTCCTGCGATCAGGCGCGCGCCGCGATATTGACATGGCGCGACACCTTTCCTCTCGCACCGACTACTGAAGCGGCGATGATTGCTGCTACCGATCTCGCCGCCGATCATCGGCTCGGCATTTGGGACAGCCTAATGGTCGCTGTAGCGGCCGAAGCCGACTGCCGCTTGCTGCTCTCCGAAGACATGCAAGATGGCTTCTCGTGGCGCGGCGTCACTGTGGTCAACCCGTTCGCCGCAATCCGACATCCGCTGCTTGGTGCTCTATTGGGCGAGATTGGCCCGAACCAACCATGAATAGTGCAGTGATCCGCGAGAGGCTGGCGACCGAGCTGCGGCTCGATCTGATTGGGCCGAGCCACCGTGACAAGGCGCTGGTCAACGAGATCCTGCCCGACCCGCCGTCGCGCTGGTACCTGACCGGCTTTCTCGTGCCGGTCGATACGCCGTCACGCCGCAAAGCGCGCGACCCGCAGGAGGAGATGGATACCGCCGAACAACGCGGCGCCGACGACGATGAGACCCCGGACCGCAGCGCGGCAAACCCACGCTATCTGCCGTCATCGATGGGCTTGAGCCTGCTCGTCGAGCTCGGGGCAGAGACATTGCGCGTGACCACGCGCTGGGGCGACTACCGGCTGGAGGAGGTCGAAAGAGAAAGCAGACGGAAAGATCGGCACTGGCGGCGCGAGCAGCGGGAAGTGACCTGCGACATCCCGCTAACCTCGGGTCCGCCCATCGCTCTGGCCGACACTGACGGCCTCGAGATTACCCGGCACATCCGCAGAACGCAGGTACGGAATGAAGCCGGCACCCGCGATGTCTTGGCGGTGTCGCTGTTCCTCGTCAATCGCCGCCAACCATTGCTGGAGACCGAGCTTGAAGACGAGGCCATGGCGTTTCAGACCGAGCTCGAGATCGATGACAGGGCGTCGATTGTTGCGCGCGCCGACTTGTCCGGCCTGGATACCAATGACGACGATGCCTGCATCGCCGACCTGCATTACCGGGACGTCGTGGATTGGGCCGTCGGCCACAATGTCTCGGTAGACGCCGAAGGCGATCCCGCAGACGGCACTTGCCGCCGTCTGCGCACCTGCTGGCTACCGATGGCTTTTGTGCCGCGTTTGGTTCCCGGCGACATAGCGGGTGTCGAGCTCGGCATGGACGCATTGGCCGTGCTCTCCGATGCGGCTGCCGCGCGGCAGGCGCTCCAGGATTTGCCGAAGCTCTATCGCGATTGGATCGATCAGCAGCAAACGCGTCTGTTAAGTCTGTCCAACCGCCGACGTGATGTGGCAACGGCGCTACTGACCGAGGCTCGCCATGCCGCCGAGCGCATTGAGGAAGGGATCGCGCTGTTGGAGGACGCACGCGTGCGCGATGCGTTTCGTTTGATGAACCAAGCGTTGGCCGCCGCGGCCAGCAGGCGGCGGCCCGGTGAACCGCCGCGATGGTATCCGTTCCAGCTCGCCTTCATCCTGTTGAACCTCCGCGGCTTGGTTACCCCCGGGCACGGCGACCGCGAGATCGTCGACTTGCTGTTCTTCCCGACCGGCGGCGGCAAGACCGAAGCCTATCTCGGCCTCGCCGCCTTTGTGATGGTCTGGCGGCGGTTGGCTCATCCGGGGCTCGGCGGTTGCGGGCTCGCCGTCCTGATGCGCTACACCCTGCGGCTCCTGACGCTCGATCAGCTCGGACGCGCCGCCGCGGTCGTCTGCGCACTCGAGCTCGCGCGCCGGGCCGATCCCACCAAGCTCGGCGATTGGCCGTTCGAGATCGGTCTGTGGGTCGGCCGCGGCGCTACGCCAAACCGCATGGGCGAGGTCGGCAATAACGACGAGCACACCGCGCGCATCCAGGTCCTGCGCTATGCGCGCGACAGTTCGAGCTTTCCGCCAATCCCGATCGATTCCTGCCCGTGGTGCGGCGAGAAACTAAAGCCCGATGCATTTCGGCTGGTACCGAATTCGGAGCACCCGACAAACTTATTGCTGGTGTGCTCCAATCGCCGCTGCGATTTCTCGCGTGCACCCGGCCTGCCGGTGTTGACCGTCGACGAGCCGATCTATCGCCGGCTGCCGGCGTTTCTGATCGCGACGGGCGACAAGTTTGCGGCAATGCCGTGGGAAGGTGCTGTCGCGTCGTTCTTTGGGCGGGTCGAGCGCGCCGATGCCGACGGGTTTTATGGCCCGGCCGATGCCCGGCGCGGTACCGCATTGCTGGCGCCGTTGCCGTCGCCCGATCTGATCATCCAGGATGAATTGCATCTGATCTCGGGGCCGCTTGGTTCGATAGCCGGGCTTTACGAGACTGCGCTCGAGACCCTTTGTTGCCGAGAAGTTGACGGGAAGAGGGTCCGGCCGAAACTCGTCGCCTCGACGGCGACCGTCAGGCGGGCACAGACGCAGATCCAGGCATTGTTCGACCGTTCGCGCACTGCGATTTTTCCGCCGCCGGCGCCCGATCGGTCAGATTCTTTCTTTGCCAAAGCCGATGTCGCGCCGGAACGCTCGCGCCTGTACCTCGGATTGGCGGCACCGGGGCGCAGTCCCAAAGTGCTGTTCTTACGCGCCGCGACGACGCTCGCCGCCGCTGCCAGGAGAGCGTGGGACGACGAGGGGGGTGCGGCGGCCCATCGCGCCGGCAAGCTCAACCCCGCCGACCCGTATATGACGATCGTCAGTTACTTCAACGCATTGCGAGAGCTCGGCAGCGCGCGGCGGATCGTCGACGACGAAGTGCGGCTGCGGGCGTCGCGGTATGCCACAAGGCAGCGCCTTGGCGACCCGGTGGCGCGGTTTGCCGACCGCGCGCTTCACGATGCGCTGGAGCTGACCTCGCGCATCCCAACTGCGGAGGTGTCGGAAACAAAGGCAAGGCTGAGCCATGCCTTTGACAAGAACGACGCCGTCGATGTGGCACTCGCCACCAATATGATTTCGGTCGGCCTCGATGTGGTGCGGCTCGGGCTGATGCTGGTGTCGGGCCAGCCAAAAACCGCCGGCGAATATATTCAGGCGACAAGCCGGGTCGGCCGTGACTCGGATCGGCCTGGATTTGTCGTTGCCTTGTTGAATATGCACAAGCCCCGTGACCGGTCGCATTACGAGCGCTTTGCCTATTGGCATGCAGCCTCTTATCGCGCCGTCGAGGCGACGAGCGTGACACCATTTGCGCCGCGCGCCCTCGACCGAGGGCTCGCCGCCGTGCTCGTCGCGATGGCGCGGCTCGCCGACGGTGCACTGACACCAAATTCAGCCGCCGCAGCCGCGGATCAGATGCGCAGGCAAATAGATTGGGTGGCCGATGCTGTGCGCGACCGCGTTTTGGGTCACAAAACCGGAACGCCTGCCATCGTCGCCGCGCAAGTCCGGGCGCGCGCCGAGAGCCTTCTCGATGCCTGGGCCTCACTGGCGCATGAGCGCAATAATGACGGCACGACCTTTGGCTACGGCAAGGAGCCGGGCATCAGCGAGACCTTGCTGCACGAGGTGCTCGAAGCGGGCCTCGAACTCGCCGATCCTCGGGAACGGCGCTTCCGCGCGCCGCGCTCGTTTCGCGATGTCGAGCCTGCGGTGCTACTCCGCAAGATCGCGCCTACCGGCGCCGAGATCGACTGAGGCTGTCGATGAAGGAGTTCCTGCGGCAAAGCCAGGTCCTGACCACGTTCGGGCCGGGCGCGATGGTCGATCTCCCCGACCGGGCGGTGCTGATCGAGGGACTGCAAGGCTGGCGCTTTAGCGGCGGCAGAGATGAGGTGCAGGAGCCCCGCCTGATTGCCAAACTGCGCGACAAGCTCGAGCTACCGTCGGTGCGTCTGGTCAAGCCGCCGCCTTTTGACGAACGTCCGGGGGTGAGGACCTCCACTATTGGGGCGCGGATCTTTCCGACCTGGTTTCTGGTGCAGGAAGCGAGGCCGGTCGGCCCGGGCGGCCAATGGCGGCGCCGGCGGCTCGTGCGCTGGAGCGATCTCAACAGCATCGGGCGGTTTCCCGACGACGAGGACCGGTCCCGGCCCAAAAAGGTCGTGCCGGTGCGCTTTGTGTGCGGCTGCCCGGCTGGGCATCTCGACGATATCGACTGGCGGACATTCGCTCACCGGCAAAAAGGACCGAGCTGCGGGCGGCGGATGTGGCTCGAAGAGCGCGGGACGACCGGCGATATCGCCGAAACCATGGTCGGCTGCGACTGCGGGATCGCGCCCCGGTCGCTTTACGATGCCTTGGGGATCGAGAGCCGCGCGCTCGGCACCTGCCAGGGCAAGCGCCCGTGGCTCGGGCCGCACACCGAGGAGACCTGCAAGCAGCCTTACCGGCTGTTGGTGCGCAGCGCCAGCAACGCCTATTTCTCGCAGGTCTTCAGCGTGCTGTCCCTGCCGGAAGAAGACCCGGGGGTGACCGCGCGGCTGGATGCGGTCTGGAATATCCTGAGTGCCGCGACCGATGCCACGCTGCCGCATTTTCGCACGATCCCCGACGTCGCGAAGGCGCTCGATGGCCTGACCGACAACGAAGCTATGACCTTGATCGAGCGACGCCGGTCGGCCGGCAGCGAAGCCGGCGACGTCCCGGTCAAGCAAGCCGAGTTCGAGGTGCTGAATGTGCCGACGGGCACTCGCGGCCGCGACGAGCCCGAAAGCCCATTTTTTGCCGAGGCGTTGCCTCGCGCTATCTGGGACCCGAACACCAACCCGAGCTTGCGCAGTATCGAGCGCGTCGTCCTGGTGCATCGCCTGCGCGAGGTCATGGCGCTCGTCGGCTTTACCCGCTTCGAGCCCGCCGGAACCGACGAGAAAGGCGAGCTCGACCTCGACGGCATCGCTCCCGCTGCCCTGTCGCCCGAGCCGGAATGGTTCCCGGCGATCGAGAACCGCGGCGAGGGTGCGTTTGTCGTGATCTCGGCCGATGCGATCGCCGCGTGGCGCGACCGGGATGGGGTCAAGGAACGCGGCAAGCAATTTCTTGCCGGCACAGCGGCCTGGATCAAGGATCATCCGGGCTCCGACCGAAAGTTTCTCGGCGTCCCCTACATTATGCTGCATTCGCTCGCGCATTTGCTGTTGACCAGGATCGCGCTCGACTGCGGTTATCCGGCGGCGGCGCTGCGCGAGCGCATCTATGCGCTGCCCGAGGCCAGCATGTACGGGATTCTGATCCATACCGGCACTTCGGGGTCCGAGGGCACCCTTGGCGGGCTGGTGGAAGCCGGCCAGCGGCTCGGCGACCATCTTCTCGCGGCGCTCGACGAGGCGCGTCTCTGCTCGAACGATCCGGTCTGTGCCGAGCACAATCCGGCGAGCGAACACGACCCTATGCACTTGCATGGTGCTGCCTGCCATGGCTGTCTGCTGATCGCCGAGACGAGCTGCGAGCAGCGCAACGACTGGCTCGACCGGGCGCTCGTCGTGCCGACGCTGGCCGTCGCCGATGCCGCTTTCTTCCCATGACCGCTGGTCCGATCCCGGTGATCCGGGCTCTCCCGGAAAGCGTGTTCGCCGATGTCAGCGCCATCGAGCTGGTGACGAGCGGCCCCGATGTCGCCGGCATGACGCGCGACACCGGCGTCGTGCTGCGCGAGCTGTTCGCCGGCGCCGAGCAGCGGGTCCTGGTCGTCGGGTTTGCCGTCCATCAGGGTCGGGAGATTTTCGCCGCCTTGGCAGACCGCATGCGTCATCGGCCTGACCTTGCGGTGCGGCTTTGTCTCGATATCCGGCGCGCTCCGGGCGACACAACCAAGTCGGACGCGCTGCTGCGCCGGTTTGCCGAGCGATTCATCCGGCAGGAATGGCCGGGACCTCGACTGCCCGACCTCTTCTACGACCCTCGCAGCCTCGCCGAGGGCGAGGCCCACCGTGCTAGCCTCCACGCCAAATGCGTTGTTGTCGATGGTGTCAGGGCGTTGATCGGTTCGGCGAACCTCACTGAAGCCGCGCAGCTGCGCAATATCGAGGTCGGGGTCGTGGTCAGCGGGTTGATCGCTGCAGCGACAGAGCGGCACTTCGACGCGCTGATCGCGGACGGGTACCTTCGGCGGCTCGCCCTCGCGAGATGAATCGCCCGTAAACGCTCAATGCGACATCAGCACCGGCACGGTCATGCTTTGCAGGATAGAGCGGGTGGCGCCGCCGAGCAGCAGCTCGCGCACACGGGAGTGCCCATAGGCGCCGATCACCAAGAGGTCGGCGCCGAGATCGGCGGCGCGCGACAACAGAACATCGCCGGCCGGAATGCCGGCCGACACGGTGCGCTCGATCGTGGCTTTGACCCCGTGCCGGGCCAGATGCAGCGAGATGTCCGCACCCGGAAGCTCGCCATGCGCATCCGGTCCCTCGCGCGCATCGATTGTCAGCACGGTGACGATGTCGGCCGCCATCAACAGCGGCATCGCGTCGTTGACGGCGCGGGTCGCCTCACGGGTCGCATTCCAGCCGATCAGCGCGCGGCGGCCGATGGTTTCAAAATTTCCGGCGTAGGGCACGACGAGGATCGGCCGCCCCGAGGCCAGCGCGACGTGTTCGGGACGCGGCCGCAGCAACTCGCCATCGCCGCCATCGGGATCGAGCTGACCCATGATCGTTAGATCGACGTAGCGGGCATGCACGGCAGGGTCGGCTTCCAAACCCTCCGTCACCATGCGCCATTCGGCCGAAAGACCGCGCAGGCTCGCGGCGTGCTCAAACGCCTCGCGCTCCCTGTCGCATACTTCTTGCCCCTTCTCCCGAAGGTCGCGGAGCAACGCCGGATCGTAATAGGCAAAATGCCTGGGGACCTCGGCAACAGGAAGCGGGTAGAGCCCGACGAGATGGGCGGCAAAACGCTCGGCAAGCGCTGCGGCGAGGGCGATGCGCTCGCGCGACGCCGTGTCCGACCCGAGCACAACCAGCAAATCCTTGTAGCTCATCCGTCGATCTCCCGATCTCGCGCGACAAGGATAGAAATAAAATGGGGTCAGAGTCGATTTTCTCGGGGAAATAAACTCTGACCCCATTTTGCCATTTGGCGCGCGCGACGAGGATAGCGGACCTCCGCGCCCGGTCGGAATGTGGCGGGGTGCGCGGAGTATGC